>Ga0123357_10000319_pt1 | contig 45955 bp, 37 predicted proteins | sample TergutEmb28metaG_FD_89873 | JGI IMG/M metagenome (GOLD analysis project Ga0123357, IMG submission 89873) | Embiratermes neotenicus P4 segment gut microbial communities from Petit-Saut dam, French Guiana - Emb289 P4 | ecosystem: Host-associated > Arthropoda: Insects > Digestive system > Gut ...
AAGCCAGGGGCCGGGCCGAGGGTGAGATCCAAAGCCTTCTGATGGTTGTTAGTGCGCGGCGCATCGCGCTGACCAGCAAGCAGAAGAAGCGGATTGAGACCTGCACGAATCTCGAGCTTCTGGCGCAGTGGATTCGCAGGGCGGCGGTGGTGGAGAACGCCAACAAGCTCTTTGCGGATTGAGGCCTGAATCATCGCAGTTCCCTATTTTTGCCAATCCAAAATGTGTAGGGGCGTATGGCCATAGTCGAGGGCGAAGCGGCGTGTTCTTCACACGAGGAAGAGATCGTGATCGCCGCTTGAGAGCATTTGAATTTCACCGCTCTGTGCGCGCAACCTCGCCATCGGTGCCCTCGCCAACCACCCCTCAAGATCGGCGAGCGCTTGCTCGGCCATGGCCTGGTAGCGATCGCGCTTTTTGAGCTTGCGGTTGGCTGGCGGCGGCATGCATGCCCAAGTGATGTTCGACGGTTGAAACCTGCCCTCCGAGCGTCGAAGATGCGCGGCAAGGCCGCCGAGTGCCGTGGTTTCTGGCGGAGGCGTGATCAGGTGACGGGAGAGCGACTGAGCAAGGAGGATCGCACAAAGCAAGCCACTCGCTGCGCTTTCGACATAGCCCTCGACGCCCGTGAGCTGGCCGGTGACAAATACATTGGGTTTCGCTCGAAGCTGCATGCGCTCATCGAGCACCTTTGGCGAGTCGATGAAGGTGTTGCGATGCACGCTCCCATAGCGGAGGATCTCGGCGTTTTGTAACCCTGGGATCATCCGAAAGATCCGCGATTGATCGTTGTGAATCATGCGCGATTGAAAGCCAACGAGGTTATACGCAGTTTTGGCTTGGTCTTCGGCTCGAAGTTGCACGACTGCATAAGGTCTTTTCCCCGTGCGTGGGTCGGTAAGACCCACTGGTTTCATCGGACCAAAGGCAAGTGTCATCTCGCCGCGCGCAGCCATGACTTCGATCGGCAAGCATCCCTCGAAATATCGTTCGAGCTCGAAGGGGCGCGGCGTAACCTTCTGGGAATTGGCGAGCGCGTAGACGAAGTCTTTGTATTCGCGCTCGTCAAAGGGGCAGTTGACATAGGCCTCGTCGCCAAGGGCCGTTGCATCGCGCCCTTGGTCAGAGGTGGCAGACGTGGCACATGTGTCTGCGCCAGGCGCGGGCGCGCCCTTCCCCCAACGCGACTGACGAAATACTTGGTCCCACGCGATCGACTCGGCGCTCACGATGGGCGCGATGGCGTCGTAGTACGCGAGATTGTCGGCACCAACGATGCGAGCGAGATCGGCAGAAAGCGCATCGCTCGTGAGCGGCCCCGTTGCGAGAATCACGGGTGCATCGGGCGCGGCCTCGGGCACACGCGTGACGATCTCACGGCGGACGCGAATTCGTCGATGCGCGTCGATGCGCGCGGTCACCGTGCTCGCAAACACGTCGCGATCAACCGCCAGCGCACCACCAGCCGGGACTTTCGCGATGTCTGCAGCTTCGATGACGAGCGACCCAACACGCCGAAGTTCTTCTTTCAAAAGCCCCACGGCATTGACGAGCCCAACGCCGCGCATCGAGTTCGAACATACGAGCTCGCAAAGCTTGTCGGTTGTTTGCGCAGGCGTGCGCGCATGCGGTTTTTGCTCGACGAGCTCGACGTCGATCCCGCGCTCGGCAAGTTGAAACGATGCCTCGCAACCGGCAAGCCCGCCCCCAACCACAATGACCTTCATCTGGTACGTACCTCGATCGAAAGCGGTCACGTTCTTTCAACAACCACTACACCCTGCACCTTCTGCAGCGCGCGCATCACGTTCTTCAATTGACTTAGGTCGAGGCACACAAACGTGAAAGTATTGATTGCCTTGCCGTCGTCGCTGGCGCGGCAGTTCGCTTCGCTGATGTTGATGCCCATCTGGCTGAAGGTGTGACCGACCGTTGCGAGAATGCCAGGACGGTTTGCCGTGATGACGCGAAGCTGCACGGCACGGTTGATTTTCGCCTTGGAGTCCCAAGTGATTTCCACACGACGCTCTGGATCGGTATCGAATGCTTTGGGACACCCGCGACGATGAATGGTGAGGCCGCGGCCACGCGTGATGAAACCGAGAATGTCGTCGCCCGGCAAAGGATTGCAGCACTTGGCATAGCGAACGAGAACGTCGTTGATGCCGCTCAGTCGAATGCCACCATCGTCGCCTTTGATTTTGCGAACGAACCCCGCAAGGCGCCCTTCACGAAGCTCTTCGGGCGGGATGCTTTTGGCGCCATCGACCGACGGAGGCGCGAGAACTTCGAGCACGTCTCTCGGATCGATTTTGCCATAGCCGATGCCGATGAAAAGCTCGTCGACGTTCTGAACGTTCACAGTCTCCAGCACCTTGCGAAGCTCGCTGTCGTTCTTGAGCAGCTTCGTGAGCGAAACGCTTGCACGCGCGAACTCGCGCTCGAGCAGCTCACGCCCAAGCTTCAGCGATTTGTCGCGCTGCTCTTGGCGTAGGTAATTGCGGATACGCGCGCGAGCGCGCGTGGTCACGACGAAATCGAGCCAGTCTTTGTTCGGTTGCTGGGCTGGATTCGTGACGACCTCGAGAACGTCTCCATTGCGCAGCCTGTAGCGAAGCGGTTCGAGCTTGCCATTCACCCTCGCGCCGGTGATGTGCTCGCCGATTTGAGAATGGATGGCGAACGCGAAATCGATGGGAGTACTACCGCGCGGGAAAACGCGCACCTCGCCTTTTGGCGTGAACACGTAGACCTCGTCTTGAAACAGATCGACCTTCACGCCCTCGAGGAACTCGGCCGGATCTTTGAGATCCTTCTGCCACTCCATGAGCTGGCGGAGCCAACCAAAGCGCTGCGCGTCGCTTTCGGCAACGCCCCCGCCGTTGCGTTCTTTGTACTTCCAGTGTGCGGCGATCCCGCGCTCGGCCACACGATGCATTTCGTGGGTGCGGATCTGAATCTCAATGCGCTCGCGCCCTGGCCCAATGACCGTGGTGTGGAGCGACTGGTACATGTTCGGCTTCGGCAGCGCGATGTAGTCTTTGAAGCGCCCGGGCACCGGCGTCCACTTCGAGTGGATGACACCGAGAGCCGCGTAGCAATCGCTCACGGTCTCGACTTGCACGCGGAAAGCGATGATGTCGTGGATTTGCTCGATGGCGCAATCGTTGGCCTTCATCTTGCGCCACACGGAGTAGAGGTGCTTCGCGCGGCCGGAAACGTCGGCGGCAAAGCCTTGTTCGGCGAGGCGACTCGAGAGCGTTTTGGTGACTTCGACGATGTACCTGTCGCGCTCTTTTTTCGTGGTTTGAACCGCATTTTTGACCAGAGCGTACGAATCGGGCTCGAGCCACCGAAACGACAAATCTTCGAGCTCGCTCTTGAAGGCCTGAATGCCAAGGCGATTGGCGAGCGGTGCGTAGATTTCCATCGTTTCGCGAGCAATGCGCTCTTGCGCTTCCGGCTTCATGTGCTCGAGCGTCCGCATGTTGTCGACGCGGTCGCAAAGCTTGATGAGCAAAACGCGAATGTCGCGCGCCATCGCGACAACCATCTTGCGGAAGTTTTCGGCCTGGCGATCTTCCTTCGAGGTGAAGTTGATCTTGCCTAGCTTGGTTACGCCATCAACAAGCGAGGCGATTTCGCTGCCGAATGCGTTTTCGATGTCGTGCGTCGTCGCAAGCGTATCTTCGACAACGTCATGCAGAAGGCCGGCGCAAACGCTTGCGGTGTCGAGACGGAGCTCGGTAATGATGCCAGCAACCGACGCCGGGTGAACGAAGTATGGATCGCCCGACTTGCGCTTCTGACCTTGGTGAGCTTCCGCGCTGTAGTCGTAAGCACGTCTAATCAACGCAGAGTCGGCCGCTGGCTGGTAAGCCTGTACGCGGTCGATGATGTCGGTGACCTCAAGCATAGATGCGGCTTAGATCTTCGCTGAACAAGCGAAATACCGAAAGATTTGAGATTACCACCCGTCATTTTCTGCGGCAACAAAGGCTTTAAGATAAGGCGTTGGGCCCGGTGGCTTCCATTTACGTGCATTTTCCCTGGTGTCTGTCCAAGTGCCCCTATTGCGATTTCGTCAGCTTCGCGGTCGAGCCCAAAGAAATCGACCACGCCGGCTACGCCAAGGCTGTTCTGCGCGAGGCCGAGGTTCGCTCACGCGATATAGCCAAGCGCGGCAAGCCGATCGCGATCACAAGTATCTACGTTGGCGGCGGCACGCCGAGTCTATGGGAACCGCACGAGCTCGGGCGCGTGCTCAAAGGGTTTTTTGCGCTGTTTCATGTGAGCCACGATGCCGAGATCACGGTCGAGTGTAACCCAACCTCACTCGATCGCCAGCGTGCCATTGCCCTTCGTGATTGGGGCGTCAACCGGCTTTCCATCGGTGTGCAGTCGCTCTGCGCCGCGTCCTTGCGCTTTCTTGGACGACGGCACGATCCCGACGGTGCGCGCCGAGCCATTGATGCAGCCCTACAAGCCGGGATTGAGCGACTTTCGGCCGATCTCATCTTCGGCCTGCCAAACCAGAGCGCAGACGACGCGCGCGCCGAGGCGTTGGCGCTCGCGACAACCGGCGTTCAACACTTGTCGTGCTACGAGCTTTCCATCGAGCCGGACACGCTGTTTGGTGAGCGTCGCAAGCGTGGCCTTCTCCCCATGGCTGACGAAAGCACAGTTGCCGATGCTTTTGTTGCCATCGACGCAGCGCTCGAGGCACGCGGCTTTCGTCATTACGAGATCTCGAACTACGCCACGGCCGGGCAAGAGTCACAACACAACCTCACCTACTGGCGCGGTGATGAATACATCGGGCTTGGCGTTGCGGCGTTCGGCTTTCTTCGCCACGGAGCCGGCGGCACGCGCTACCAAAATGTGGATGATCCGAAAAAGTACATCGTAGCCACGCAGGCCGCACCGCAGCCGCCAAGGATGAAATCGCGGCAAATCGAAAGCGGGCTTTTGATGTCGAGCGAATCGCTCGACAAGCAAGCACTCTTTCGCGAGCGCATCATGCTCGGATTGCGCATTGCCGAAGGAGTCGATCTCGCGCGCGCCGGGCGCGATCTCGGCATCGATCCTTGGACGAGCCATCGCTTGAAAGCCATTGACAAGCTCACGAGGTGCGGTCGGCTCACGCGCGCCGGTGATATTTTACGTATTCCCCACGCGGCGTGGCTTTACACGAACGACACAGTATCGAGTTTATTTTAGACGGCCTAAGCGCGCCGCGAGTGCGGGTGGCGCAACCACGGTGGTAACGAACACAGCGGCCACGAGCGAGGCATAAACGCCAGGCGGAAAAAGTGGCTCGCCGCCGATCACAAGTTTCTGTCCTGCGTCAGCGAAAATGAGACCAACCTCACCGCGCGGAACCATGCCGAAACCAACGGTAAGCCGATCGACTTTTGCGCCTCTCACCCCCAAGCCACATGCAAGCTTGCCAACGAAGGCTGCAACCACGAGCGCGAGGGTCAACAAAATCGTTGATCCATTGAAGCCTGTAAGCTTCACATTCATGCCAGTTCGAACAAAAAAGACTGGCGCAAAAACCGCAACGATGGGCGCAGCGAACTCTTCAACCTGCTTGAGCCCTCCAGAGCCGAATGGCTTGAGCCGAACGTCGTCGAGCAACAGGCCCGCAACGTACGCACCAACGATGGCCGCAAGCCCCGATTGATCGCTCACACCGGCGAGCACGAGGCAGAACGCAATCGACACGGCGCCAAGGACATGAGGCGCACGCAACCGGGCTGCAACATGAGAAACGCCTCGCATTACCCAGAGCCCCACGGCAAGCGAACCCACGACGAAGGCTACGGCAACACCGGAGATACGCGCGATCATCGCGACGTCGGGTGCGCCGCTCACCGCAATGGCCGAAACCACGGCAAGCATGATGAGGCCGAGCACATCGTCGATCACCGCCGCACCAAGAATGATGTTTGCTTCGCTCGCGCCCAGCACACCGGCGTCTTTGAGTACGCTCGCAGTAACGCCCACACTCGTCGCGCAAAGCGTAGCCCCAACGAACAAGTGCAGCGACGACGGAGCAGCCGGCAATAACGCGCGGCTCGTGCCGTAGCCGAGAATCGTCGGCGCTACCACGCCGAGCAATGCAACAACGCCAGCACGAGGTGCCACGTTGACCATCTGGCGAACGCTCGACTCGAGCCCCACCTGAAAGAGCAGCAGCATCACGCCGAGTTCGGCCGCAAACGCAATGGCCGTTCCCTGAGCTTCGTGGTTGAACGCGTCGACTGCGGCGAACGGCAAGCTGCCGAGCACAACGCCAGCAAGTAGCTCACCGAGCACGGCAGGTTGACCTAATCGCAACGCACCTTCGCCGCCCAGCTTGGCCGCGAGAATCATCGTGGCGAGAGTCAGCCACGTTGCTGCTGTAACGCCGTGATCCATCGAAGAAATCGCGCTAAATCGAACTTTTGAGACCGCTTTCAAGTTGACGCGAGATCGAGGCGGCGGCGAGGAGCCCGCGTAAGCGTACGTTGTGGTACGTGCGCAGGTACCGCAGCCGCCAACGAAGAGATCGAGTCAAATCGAAAGCGGTCAGAATGTAGTGTTGAACCCAAGCCCTGTGGTGCCACCGCCGATAAGCGGCACAACGTGCGGGCCTTCGAGATTACCTGATTTCGACGAGCTCGATGGCGTGAGCGCCAGCCAAATGCCAGTGCCGATGAGCACAACACCACCTGCACCCGCGATGATCGCAACGAGCCGATCGTTCTTCGCCGCTTTGGCGTACGAATCGCGTGAGCTCTGTGTGGCTTGATAATTCACATCGGATTGTGAGAGGTTGTTCAGCGTATTGTCGTAGTCTTTTCGCTTGTTGGCTTGGGAGATGGACACCACCCCGAAACCAATGGCCACACCGGCCGCAACAATGCCCGTACCGCCAAGGACGTAACCCAAAGTGCGCTGGTTGGTGCGGTCTTTCGAAGTGTCCTGCGAAGCAGGACTACCGCCTCCAGCATGGATCGTGCTGGCGGTCGCTTCTGATGCGTCTTCAAGGGGCGGCACCTCAAAACGTGTCACGTGTGGACCCGTGGGAATGTCGACCGTGCCAACCCAAGTTTTCTTCCCTTTGGCAGAGACCTCGATGTTGTGGCTGCCCGGATCGATCGGAACGTCTCTGCCGATCGCAGCAAGCGGAAGGGGAGTTCCATCTCGCATAATCGTAAGGCCCGAGGCGGGATCGTTCGTTGTCATGTGCAGCTTCGGCAGAAGCTGCTCGAGGCGCGCGGCCTCTTTCAATGCGAGATCGGCGCGATCGGACTGCCTACGCTCTCTCGCGAGACTTGCCGCTGTTTTGTACCAACCCCACGCTGTAGCGACTTTACCAAGCTTGTCATTGCAAAACCCGAGATTGATTTCGGTGCCGGACGACGGATCAGCCTCGTTGCTTCCAGCAAACGCCTCGCACGCGGCTTTGTAGTCGTCCCTTTTCAGCGCTGCCACGCCTTCTTCGAAGAGTTTCTCCGCGGTTGACGTGTCGCCAGCACGAGCCAAGCTCGGTGCGGTCATAATGGTCCCAACCACCGCGATCGCGGCAAACCATGAGTAGGACATGCGTCGCATCGGTGGAAGCTATACACCACACACGCCCAAACAGGAATCTACCCAACACCAGGCAAGCCACGCGATCAAGACAACCGTTTGGGGGCACGCCCTAGCGCCAAGACGAATATCCGGGGCTGCTCGCTGTAGTTGTCGGCTGCGGCGGCGCCGTCGGGCCTAGTGGCTTCGGGCCTGGTGACTTTGGGCCTGGCGGCTTCGGGCCTGGTGGCTTCGTCGTACCACCGGGCGGCTTCGTCGTACCACCGGGCGGCTTCACCGCGGTTGGAGGCTGTGGATTCGACGGCGGCGCCAAATCGGTTGCCGTTATACCCGAAGGGGTGGTGGAGGGATGGTCCGAAGGCGTAGTGGTGGAGTACACCACCACGGGTTCGATGGACGCATCTCGAAACGAAGGCGTTGCGGTCGGCACAACGGGCTCGTGGGAAATTGGCGTTTGGGAAGCCGGCGCCTGTGGAACAAGCGAAGAACCGGTTGGCTTTGTCGTAGTTCCGTGGGACGGGGGTTTTGGGGGATCGTTGCCCAATGCAACGGCACCAAGCACGAGGCCCATAATCGCCAACACTCCGGCGACCATGCCAAACACGGTGCGCGATTTCGGCTTCGACCAGATGCGTTGCCGCCGCGTCTGGTCCAGCACGCTCAAACCGGACTGCGTTAGGTGCGGTGGAGGCGTGTTCGGGCCGCCGATAGCTAGTGTGGCCACGACGACAGGCACGTTCGAAGTCGAGACATTGGGCGGGTCCGTTGGGTTGATTCCTACGGTGCGCTCTTGCGATGACTGCGCGCCGAACACCACCGCTGGCATCGGCCCCAATGCCTTTTTCCCCGACCCAGGAAGTTGCTGAGTGACCGCCAAAGACAACAACCCGTTCGCGTTATTCCCGTTAGCCCGCGATGTGCTTTCGACCGACAGCGGCGTGAGAGCCGCGATGATCTCGGACACCGTCTGGAAGCGATGGTCGGGATTCGCCTGAAGACAGCGCATGACAATCGTTTCGAGTTCGGCAGGCACATCGGGCCTACACACGCGCACTGGCACTGGATCCAATTCGAGGATCGCAGAGAAAAGCTCGCCGAGGGTTTCGCCCATGAACGGCAAAGTTCCAGTGAGAAGCTCGTACATGATGACGCCAAGCGCCCAGATGTCTGCACGCTCGTCGACGCGCTTCGGGCTGCGAAGCTGCTCAGGGGACATGTACATGGGCGAACCGAGCATCGCCTTGGTGGTGGTAAGCGCGCTGGGGACCGCCGCGAGCGACGAAGACTTCGAGATGCCGAAGTCGAGTACCTTGACGATGCTCGTACCGTTGTCGTTCTTCGCGAGAAAAAGATTCGAGGGTTTGAGATCGCGATGAATGATGCCTTTGTCGTGCGCGAGCTTCACACCCTCGAGCGCCTCGAGCATGTAGGTGATGACCTCGGACGTTGGTAGTGGCCTACGCCGCTCGAGCACGTGGGCGAGATCCTCGCCTTCGAGCAGCTCGAGGATCATGTACGCGTAACCTTTTTCTTCGCCAACGTCCTCGACACGGACAACGTGCTCGCTGCGAATCCTCGCAGCTGCGCGCCCCTCATTTTTAAACCTGGCAATGGCTTCGACATTCATCGTGTCGAAGAGCATCACCTTCACCGCAACGACGCTTTCGAGCTCGATGTGCCGTGCAGCAAACACCGAGCCCATACCGCCCCGACCGATGAGACGTTCAATAACGAATTTGTTGGCGACGATGTCACCAATACCTGGAAGCCGCGAGGATTCTTCTAAAGCGTCTACCATCCCGCGGTAGCGAGCATACGGCCCCAATTCGATCGATACAAGCGATCGACGTTGGTTCTGTGAACGAACGAGGCTTTCATGGCGGCCGTTGCACCAGTCGCGCCAGTCGCGCTTGCTGCGAGGCCCAATTGAGCCACCTTCGAGATTTGAACTCGAGACCTACGGTTTACGAAACCGTTGCTCTACCGCTGAGCTAAGGTGGCGACGGAGCGCATTGATGTAAGCGTCTAGGCGTGAAGAGTCAAGCCACCCGCACCTACCATGAAGACCACTCCGCATCACCGGTCCTTTGCTTTCTTGGCGCTGGCGCTTGCCAACGCTGAGCGAGCCATCACGTAGCCATGGCGGCGAAGCCACTCGTCGTCGACGGCTCGAAGGGCGGTCTTTACGGCGATGCGCGCCGCGTCGCCATTGCCAGCGCGAACGAGATCCATCACGGCGCCGTAGAAGTGTACGGCTTCTTCGCGACGATCGTAGAGCGATGCAACGAGCCCAGGGTGCTCTTCTGGGAATCGCGCAATCGAATTGAGGATTAGTTCGATGCCCACGTTGCCCGCGGCACGCGCCATGGCGCGTTGAAACGCCACGTCCCCGCGGGCGTAGGCAATGGCGTCGTGCACGCGCGAGAACTGCTCGCTCGCGATGCGTGCCATGACCTCGAGGTCTTCGGTCGTGTGCCGATCGCACGCGAGCGCAACGGCTTCGGCCGCCAGAATTCGCCGAATCTCGAGGAGCGACGTGAGAAGATCGAGCCACGCGGGCTCGTGGGGATCGAGTGAACTTATCACCATGCCGAGCGCTTCGAGGCCCGCTCGCTCACGCCATGGCGCCACCTCGGTCCCCGAACCATGCCGCTTCGTGACGAGCCCCATTGCCTCGAGCCGGGCGAGCGCTGCCCTCAACGTGAGACGATTGACACCGAGTGCAAGCGAGAGTTCGCGCTCGGATGGCAGCCGCGATCCCGGCGCAAGGCGCCCCGCAAGGATCTCGCCGCGCAGGCGATCGGCCACGGCGTCGACCACGCTTGACCGCGCCACCGGGCCGAAAATGGCAAGGGTTTCATCGGAATCGTTCGTGGCTTTTGTGGTTTGCGTGGTTTGCGAAGGGCGAGGTTGTTTTTTCATTGGGAAACGCGGTTAGGCTATTCGGTGCACGCGCATGACCGTTCGATCGCTGGCCAAAGGAATCGTATACGCGGCACTCTCAGCACTTTTAGCCTGTGCACCAAACCGTGGCACCACCTACGAAAAGTCTCTTGCCGAGGCGCGCCGCGCACTGCACGCCGGGCGCTTCGACGAAGCCGCAGCCCGATTCGACGACGCTGCGAAGAGCGCAAAAATCCCACGCGACAGCATCTACGCACGCTACGAAACCGCACTCGCCCATGCCCGCGCAGGCAATCGCGCACGCGCAAAAATGGAATTATTGCACCTTGCAAACGAAAAACCAGAAACGGAGTATACGGCGCTCGCCGCGTTCAAAGCCGTGGATCTCGATTCCAACGAGCAAGAGCGCTACCTCGCGCTCGAAGCAATTGTTGTAATGTACCCGAAAAGCGGCGTTGCCCGCGCGGCGCTCAGCAAGATTCTCCGACATCACGAGCAAGACGAGCAAAGCGGCAACGAGCGCGCGCTCGAGCATCTCGAGCAATTGGCGCCACGCATCGTTGCAAGTAACGACCCCAAAGATCCTGGCGTCGAAGAAATGATCGCCTACGAGCGCGCGAAAAAGCTCGCCGCTCTCGGACGCACGCGCACGGAGGACGCCCTTTTTGCCATGCTCGACGTGGCCAAAAGGTGGCCATATCCTTACGGCGCGTATTACGACGATGCGCTTTTTCGCGCAGGCGAGTTAGAGCGAAAATTGGGCCGATCGCGCGAGGCCATCGCAAGGCTCGAAGAACTTCTTTCAAAACGCGAGTCGTCGTGGATGGTCGGCACCTACGAGCGGCCAAAGTACGCGCCGGCGCTTTTGCTCATCGTCGAGATCTACGATCGCGATCTCGGCGACAGGGCCATGGCACGCAATGCACTTCACCGCTTCTACCGCGACTTCGAGACGTCGCCGTTGCGCGACGATGCACTCTGGCGCGAGGCGGTGCTCTGGCAAAAAGACGGCGACATGGCAACGGCGTGCGACAGGCTTGAAACACTCACGCGCGACTTTCCCGATTCACGTTACGTTCCGTGCGCGCTCGTTCGCTGCCCGAATGTCAAGCGCCCATCTACGAGCAAAGCGCCGAAGGAATGTCGCGCGTACATCCTTCGCGACACCACGCGCTAGGGGGCAGACACGGGGGTCTGCCCCTACATCAAAAAAACGCATATTCGTAGGGGCGCCATTCATGGCACCCAACCGCGCATTAGCCGATTCCGAGGGCGCGATGAATCGCGCCCCTACACAGCAAAACACACATATTCGTAGGGGCGGCCCCCTGTGGCCGCCCAATACATGGGGGCAGACACGGGGGTCTGCCCCTACTCGTCGTCTTCTTCGTCTTCGTCCAGCTCGTCGTCGTCGTCGTCTTCTTCGTCGTCATCGTCGTCGAGGTCGTCGTCGAATTCGTCGAGGCTTGCGTCGTCATCTTCGGTTTCGGCCTCGGGCGCCGCACCTTTTTTCTCGAACTTCACGTCGATGCCAATGTCACCGAGCTGCGCGTCGAGCAGCTCGAACAGTTCGTCGACATCGTCACCAGACCACTCGTCGAGCATCTCGGTGAGAAATTCGTAGAAGTCCCCACTGTCGAGACGACGCTCGATTTCTTCGACCTGCTCTTCGGTAAACGCTTCAAGGACGTCCTCACGTAACGTTTCGGTGTCCCCTTCCTCGATCGCATCTTGCGCCGAGAGACGAATCTGCCGAACCGCGCGCTTGTCGAGAACGATCTCCATCGGTCCTACTCCAAGAATCGAAACTGAATCGATCGCCCACGAATACTTAATGGCATCGGGCGCTGTCAACGCCCTCTCAACGGGAAGATCGCGCTCACCAGAATTTCGCGCGGCGGCCATTTTCGTCTCGCCGAATCGCGAGACAAGGCGGCTATGATAATGCCGTGCGTTTGTCCATACGGCTGAGCCGCGAACACTGGTCGCATTTCGCGCGTTTCGTTCGTCACTGCTTCATTGCAAACACAACCGTTGTGGGCTTTGCGATCCTTGCCGTTCAATCGAACATCGCATGGGCCGAGACTGAACCGGCACCCACCCAGACCCCTTCGCCCAACTCTGCTGGGCAAGACAACCACACAACAACCGAAAAAAGCGAACAAGCGCGGCAAACGAGGCAAACGCGACAGGAACCCCGGCCCGACTCCCCCACCTCGCGCATGCTTGTTGATCTCGAGCGCTCGCTCCCCCCACCAACGAATGTTGTCTACCTTCAGTATGGCGTTGCATTCACCGCGGAAGTCGTCACATCGGCAGGGCCGATCTGCAGCAACAAGACGGTTCCATGCATTTTGGGAACAGGCGGCGGCATCACGATTCGCGCAGGCTGGAGAGGCACGGGCGCGCTTTACCTTGGCGGCGCCTACGCCTTTTCCAAGCAAGATCCAAACAATTTATTGAGGCTAGCGATCTTGCAGCAAGCAAGGGCCGAAGCGCGCTACTACCTTACAACGGGTCGGGCTGTTGAGCCGTACGGAACCATCGGGCTTGGCGTAGCCGGCTACGGCAACGAGTGGGCGGTCAACACTTTTGGTCCAGCAGGGTTTCTTGGCGCTGGGCTCGAAGCGCAGGTCACAAGGCGCACCGTAGTTGGCGTGGCATTGGCGTACCGGCTTTTGCACTTCAAAAGCTTCACCGACTCGAGCGGGGCCGCACGCGACGGCGGCGTCGCCCAGTTTGTTGGCCTCGACCTTGTGCTGGAGCAACGTGATCCAATCTTCACCCAAGGCGAACGCTAGGGCGCAACGATGGTGTCCGGATCACGCAGCTTGACGGCTGCGCGTGTGTATTGTCCCATCAGAGACGGCTCATGATCTGCGCGACGTGCGGGCACGAGAACCCGCCGCATCTGATCTTCTGTCAGGCATGTGGAAAGCGTCTCAGCCCGCGTATCGATTTGCCAGCTCCACCGACTGGTGCGGGTAGCGCACATCCTGCGTTGGCCGGCGATCCTGTCGGTGCTAAAGTTTTATCTTTGGCTACGCCCTTCGAAAACATCTCCGCTACGAAGAGCCCGGCGCAGCCGCCTGGTGTGCGCTGCCACGCGTGCGGGATGCCAAACCCCGCCTTCGCGAATGACGTTCGCTTCTGCACGTCATGCGGCGCAAAGCGTAGCGACGCCGACCCCGAACCGCTGCACACGACCCGTGAGGGTATTGCGGCGGAGGCTTCTGGCAGCATCGCCCCGCAGCCAGATTTCGGCCGCCTCGTCGCAATCGCAAAAAGCGGCGCAGACGGTGAAAGCTTCCCTCTGCGCGATTTGCTCGACATCGGCCGAACCGACGGAGAAATTGTGGTCGCGGAAGATCCCTATCTGTCACCGCGGCATGTTCGCATCGTGCGAAGCGGAGGAAAGTTTGTGCTTCGTGATCTTGACAGTACCAACGGCGTTTATCTTCGCTTGATGCCTTCACGCGATATGAACGCGGCAAACGCGATGAGCCGAAAAAACGAGGGCGAAAAAGTCCTGTCAGCAAGTGGCACAAGCTCTTGTGAGGTCGCGGTTCCGCTCCGCGACCAAGATCTGATACTCGTGGGGCAGCAGGTTCTGAAGTTCGAAGTGATTCCTCAATCTACCGTTGGCTACGGTCCCGCCTCCGAGCACGGTACGCTGCTGTTTGGCTCGCCGGCCTCTGTACGATACGCTCGGCTAAGTCAGCGCAGTGTCGAGGGCATTACGCTCGACGTCCACTACATTCAAAAAATGGAGACGGTTTTAGGTCGCGAATCGGGTGATTTGGTGTTCACGGAGGATCCGTTCCTCTCGCGCAGGCATGCTGCCGTGCGCCTCGTCGAACAAGACGGTAGCACGCTTGCCGCCGGAGCCATTCCCACCCAACCGATTTCGTTCGCGCTTGTCGACCTCGGCTCTTCGAACGGAACGTTCCTGCGCATCCGCCAGGATGTCGACCTTCGCAGCGGCGATCATTTCCGGGTAGGCCAACAGCTTTTTCGTGTCGAATTCGAAACCGACGAGCACGGCGAACACGGCAGCGAGACGGAGCGCTCGTGACACAATCCGACACTTTGCCACTGCCCACGTCGACCGAAGCGCAAAGCTCGCAGTCGACCGGCGTACACGTGAAACTCTTCGCGCGCACCGATGTCGGCCAGGTGCGAGACCACAACGAAGACAATTTCCTTGTTGCCGATCTCACGCGTCGCTCACGCGGACTGCTTGAAGCCAATCGCACGACGGACATTGGACCGCAAGGAGCCGTTTTCGCCGTGTGCGACGGGATGGGCGGCGCTGCGGCCGGTGAGATCGCAAGCCAGCTTGCCGTTGACATCCTCTACGAGCAAATGGCGGTGGGCGTTTCAGACCGTCTGCCAACACGCGACGAACTCGCCCTGCGCCTGGTGCGCGCCATTGAAGCCGCTGGCCAGCGCATTTTCCACGAGGCAAGAGTCGACCGATCGCGCCGCGGCATGGGCACGACGGTCACTGCAGCGTCGCTCGTCGACGCGACACTTTTCTTGGCGCAGGTTGGCGATTCACGCGGCTACATTCTGCGCGGCGACACGCTTGTGCAACTTACACGCGACCAGTCGCTCGTAAACCAGCTCATCGAGGCCGGTCAGCTCACCGAAGAAGAAGCGGAAACGTTCGAACACAACAACATCATCTGGCAAGCACTCGGCACATCCGACACTGTGCAGGTCGACCTGACCTACGCCGAGCTTCGCAAAGGCGACACTCTCTTGCTTTGCTCCGACGGCCTGTCGGGCATGCTGCATTTCGATGAAATCCGCGAAGTGCTCCGCACCGGAATCGAACCACTCGATATCTGCAAGTCGCTCACCGACCGTGCGAACGCCGCCGGCGGCCACGACAACATCACGGTCATCGTTGCCCAATTCGATGGCGCGACGCTCCAGCCGTTCGACCCGAATGCCGAACCGCTGAAGTACAGTAAGTACCGCCTCGGCGACGTTGCAGGCAGCGTGATGTCCGCGGCGCCCGCGCAGAACAGTGACGGGCGTCCTGCGACCAGAACCGAGCCATACATCGCACCAAGCCCTTACCCACCCGCCTGGACCGGTGTCACACAAACAAACTGGCAACCATATGATGGAGCCCAACATGGAAATGGGGGCAGCGAACACGACAACCGCGTCGGCATTCCTGATACGCACGTGCCAACCTGGATGGTTGCCGTCATCGTTCTTGGAGTCATCATACTGCTCGTGGGCGCCGCGCTTCTGCTAGCCAGATAGTCAGGATGGAACGACCAGCTCCGAATCGCGGGACGTGGATTACGCTCGCGAGACGGAAGCCCTGAGTGGCGCAGAGCCACAAGCGAAAGGAGCTGGTCTCGTCCCATCCTGACTACATAAGCGTACGAAGTCGCTCTGTAATCCTCTCAACGCCAGTCGGACCCTTGGTCGAGCCTTCGAAACGAGCCGCGGTCGGGTGCCCATCGGCGTCGGGCACGACAAACAGCGGAATCAGGTTTGACGTGTAACCAGCTTTGGTGAGCCGCTGCTGATCTACGTCGAGGTTGAATTCCAGCAGAGTGAGGTTTGCAAAATCGGTGTCAAGCTCCCCATTTTGCACGGCTTGGTGAAAGCGTTGGCAAGGCTCGCACCATGGTGCGCCAACGTAAACGACGAGCGGTCGGCCATTGGCCTTTTCTCGCTGAGTAGCTTCGCGAATGATCTTTGCGACGTCGTCGCCTAGAGGTGCTTCGACGAGGCGCACGGCGGCCGGACCGCGATTGGTGCTGCGTGGCGTTGAGCTCGCTGACTCGTTTGTTGGCGCGTTGCGGTCGTGACGACTGCAGCCGCTGGCTGTCAGCGTGATCAAGAAATGCAAGAAGCCCATGATAACGGGCAGGTACCGTTTCATGGGCCTTTTTCGAGCATGAGGTAAATCCCGAGGGCGCGATGAATTGCGTAGGGGCGTAGGCCATACGCCCCTACGAATGCGTTAGCGGTAATCAGAATTGGTGTTCTTCAGTCGAGTTTTTCAGCGCAAGCGTGGAAGCCTTGCCTGCGGAAATGACCTGGGCAACCTCGTCAAAGTAGCCGGTGCCGACCTCGCGCTGGTGACGCGTTGCCGAGTAGCCGTGCTTCTCGGAGGCGAATTCGCCTGTTTGGAATTCGGCGTATGCCGCCATGCCTTGATCGCGGTATTTGCGGGCGAGCTCGAACACGCTGTGGTTGAGCGCGTGGAAGCCAGCGAGCGTGACAAACTGGAATTTGTAGCCCATGGCCCCAAGCTCGCGTTGAAACTTCGCGATCGTTGCATCGTCGAGGTTCTTCTTCCAGTTGAACGACGGCGAGCAGTTGTAAGCGAGAAGCTTGTTTGGGAACTTCTTCTTGATGCCTTCGGCAAACTTCTTTGCGTCGGCAATGTCGGGCGTTGAAGTCTCGCACCAGACGAGATCCGCATAGGGTGCGTACGCAAGACCGCGTGCGATGGCCGTGTCGACGCCATGCTTGATCCGGTAAAAGCCTTCCGCTGTGCGATCGCCCTTGATGATGAAGGGGTGGTCGTGCTCGTCGATGTCGCTCGTGAGCAGCTGCGCAGCATCGGCGTCGGTGCGTGCAACAAGAAGCGTTGGCACGTCAGAGACGTCGGCTGCAAGGCGCGCCGCAGTGAGCGTGCGAATGAATTGGCTCGTTGGCACGAGGACTTTGCCACCCATGTGCCCGCACTTCTTCTCGCTCGCAAGTTGGTCTTCGAAGTGGACAGCGGCAGCGCCCGCGTCAATCATTGCCTTCATGAGCTCGAAGGCATTGAGTGGCCCACCGAAGCCTGCCTCGGCATCGGCCACGATCGGCGCGAGCCAGTGACGCTCATGCTTGCCCTCGGAGTGATCGATTTGATCGGCGCGAAGAAGGGCATTGTTGATCTTGCGAACCACTGCTGGAACGCTGTCAGCAGGGTAAAGGCTTTGGTCGGGATACATTTGCCCCGCGGTGTTCGCGTCGGCCGCGACCTGCCAACCCGACAAATAAATCGCTTTCAGGCCGGCGCGCACATGCTGAACCGCCATGTTGCCGGTGAGCGCGCCAAGGGCGGCCACGTAGTCTTCCGTGTGAAGCAGCTCCCAGAGACGCCGCGCACCAAGGGTTGCGATGGTGTGTTCAATCTTGAACGAACCACGAAGGCGCTCTACATCGGCTTTCGCGTAAGGACGGACAATACCCTCGAATCGTTTCGCATGCAGTTGCGAAGTATCGGAATCAGCGGCGCGTGATGTCATAGAAATAGTCTCCTCTTAACGTTGAGCAAATGAGACGAATGTCGACTAGCACAGTAAGCGCCGCAAGCGAGACAGGCGGCGCGACGAATTGTTGTGGATCCCGTGGGTCCACCGATTTCAGCCGCCTCATCCGCCTTCTTGTGTGATGGCTTCGTAGGCGGGAACGGTGAGGAACTCCTCGAACCGAGGAGCAAGAGAAAGGCGCTCGAACATTGCTCGCGCCTCCTGGAATTTGCCGTTTTGGAAGCGATCGCCGACCTCGTTCGCAAGGCGATCCATTTCTTCGGCAACGGTTTTGCGGAAGCGATCGGCCGACACGACACTGCCGTCGTCGAGCGGCGCTTGATGCTTGATCCACTGCCAGACTTGTGCACGTGAGATTTCGGCCGTGGCTGCGTCTTCCATGAGATTGTAGATTGGCACGCAGCCGGTGCCGCGCAGCCACGATTCAAGGTATTGAACCCCGACACGCACGTTGTGGCGTAGGCCCGCGTCGGTGCGCGTACCGGGCGTTGGCTCGAGCAAGTTCCGTGATGTGATGTGAACGTCGTCGCGCTTCACATCGAGCTGGTTTTTCCCTTTCATGTGGGCGTCAAAAATCTCACGCGCAATGGCAACGAGCCCAGGGTGCGCGACCCATGTGCCGTCGTGGCCGTTTTTGACTTCACGAAGCTTGTCGGCGCGAACTTTGGCAAGTGCTTCGTCGTTCTTCTGCGCGTCCTCTTTAATTGGGATTTGCGCTGCCATGCCGCCCATTGCATGAACCCCGCGGCGATGGCACGTTTTGATGAGAAGCTGCACGTAGGCATTCAAAAACGCCTTGTCCATCGTGACCTGCCCGCGATCGGGCAAAATGGCTGACGCGTCGTGCGCGCGCTTCTTGATGAAGCTGAAAATGTAGTCCCAGCGGCCACAGTTCAGGCCCGCGGAGTGCTCACGCAGCTCATTCAGAATTTCGTCCATCTCGAACGCGGCAGGCAAGGTTTCGATGAGCACCGTGGCCTTGATGGTTCCGCGCGGGATGCCGAGCACGTCTTGCGCACGCAAGAATACGTCGTTCCAAAGATGCGCCTCGAGGTGGCTTTCCATCTTTGGCAAGTAGAAAAACGGGCCAGCACCGCGTGCGATGAGCTCTCTCGCGTTGTGGAAGAAATAGAGGCCGAAATCGACGAGCGAGCCAGGTGAAATTTCGCCGTCGACGAGCACATGTTTTTCTGGCAAGTGCCAGCCGCGCGGCCGAACGAAGAGCACCGCGGTTTTGTCGTCGAGCGAGTACTTCTTCGCGCCTTGCTCGAAGGAGATGGTGCGCCGGATCGCGTCGTAAAGGTTTTTTTGGCCGTCGACAATGTTTTGCCACGTTGGTGTCGTCGAGTCTTCGAAGTCGGCCATGAAGACATTCGCACCAGAATTGAGTGCGTTGATGATCATTTTGCGATCGACGGGCCCTGTGATTTCGACGCGGCGGTCGTGCAGAATCTCGGGCACAGGAGCGCACTTCCAATTGCCGCCACGTATGCCTGCCGTTTCTGGCAAGAAATCAGGAAGAACACCTGCGTCGAATTTCGCCTGACGACGAGCACGCCTTGCAAGAAGGCCTTGAACACGCGGCCTGAAGGTGCGTACGAGATCGGCAACGAACGCAAGAGCGGCTTCGGTCAAGATTGTGGTGTCTGCTGTTGCGGCGCTGTTAGTGGCAACTGTGAGCGTAATTCCGTGGCTCATCAATCTCCTCGATTGGCTTGGGCGGGCTAACGGGGCTAGGGGCTTGCAAGCTCGGAGTACTGCGAGCATGCGCTTCGGACACGCAATGAACGTGCGATGAAGCACCACCTTGCAGCAGTGCATGCCATTCGTCAACATCGTACGGAGATAGCCTTAGAAATAGGCGTTCATCATTGTCAACGCTGGTTTGTAATGTTGTAATATCCGTCAATGACAGAATTTTTGTGAGGTAAGCCATGGCTATGAGTCAGGGTCGACACATCGCAACCGAAACGCCGCGGTTTGGCGCAAAAGTTCGGGCGTTGCGGCGACGCGAAAGCCTCAGTCAGGTGCAGCTCGCTGACAAGCTTGGAGTTTCACCGAGCTATCTGAATCTCATCGAGAACAACCGCAGGTCGTTGCCGGCGAACATTCTCATCCGGCTCGCGCAGCTTTTCGATGTTGACGTGCACACGTTTGCCACGGACGAAGATGCGCGGCTCGTGGCCGATCTCACCGAGGCTTTTGCCGACCCGCTGTTCGAAGAGCAAGATCTCACTTCGGTCGATGTTCGCGAAATGTCGGTGGCAAGCCCTGCAGCCGCTCGGGCCGTTCTCTCACTCTACCGTGCCTACCAGTCCGCACGTATTACCGCCGATGATTTGTCATCGCGTCTTTCAGACGGTGAAGAGCTGACCGGCGCTGAGTCGGTTTCCGAGGGGGCTGGCGCGCTTGGCCCGTCGCACCTGCCGAGCGAGGAAGTGTCAGACTTCATCCAGCGCGGCTCGAACCATTTCCCGGAGCTTGAAGCGGGTGCGGAAGATCTCGCGGCGCGCGCCAAGCTGACGAGCGAAGATCTCACCGCCGGGCTCATTCGCTATATGGAAAAATACCTTGGTGTCGAAGTGCGAATTGCCCGCTGGGAATCCGAGCGCGGCGTTCTTCGACGCTTCGATCCAGACAAGAAAATTCTCGTGCTCTCGGAGCTTTTGCCCACGCGCAGTCGGACGTTCCAGCTTGCCCACCAGATTGGTGTTCTGACGCTCGGCCCTGCAATCGATCGCTTGGCACTCGACCCTCGGCTTACAAGCGACGAATCGCGGGCGCTCGCGAAGATCTCTCTGGCGAATTATTTCGCCGGTTGCGTCATGATGCCGTACGCGCGTTTTACGGTAGCGGCAAAAGAAGAACGTTACGATATTGACGTGCTTGGGCGCCGCTTCAAAGTGGGCTTCGAGCAGGTTTGCCATCGCCTGACAACGCTACGCCGGCCCGGCGCCGAAGGCGTGCCATTTCATATGATTCGCATCGACGTGGCGGGCAACATATCGAAGCGCTTCAGCGCCTCGGGTATTCGGTTCGCGCGCTTCAGCGGTGTTTGCCCGCGATGGAACATTTTTAGTGCGTTTCTCACGCCGGGCATGATTCGCATTCAGGTATCGCGCATGCCCGACGGCATCATGTATTTCTGCATTGCGCGTGCAATTCAGAAAGACGCCGGTGGCTATCACGCGCAGCACTTGGTGCAGGCGATCGGTCTCGGCTGCCAAGTCGAGCACGCGCGTGAGCTCGTTTACTCTGACGGCATCGACCTCGAAAACCCCGACACGTGCACGACCGTTGGCGTGACGTGTCGTCTCTGCGAACGCACCGATTGCGAGCAGCGGGCGCTGCCGTCCATAAAAGTGCCACTTCGTGTCGACCAGAACCTTCGCGGCATGTCGATCTACGCACCCGTTGTGGGCAAGTAAGCGACCGGCTCCGGTCGACAAAGTGGCTTGTGCGTTACTGGTTGTTGATGTTGTTGGGGCCCTTTGGCAACACCTTGCTGGCCGTCAGCACGACGTTTCCGATTTGTCTGTAGTTTAGCAAATTCGTGTTTGGCGTCTGAACGGCGTAGCCCGCAAATGTGACGCTCAGATGCGTGGGGTCGATTTGGACGGCCGAGGGGGCATACACGCGCTGTGCAAACCAATCCTGCGTGGGGATCAGCGGCTTGTTGGCCGGAATCGTCACGCTAGTGCCATCTAGCTGATTCTTCGTCGTGATGGAGTTGATAGAGGCAATGGGACTGTTGATATCGTGGTAGACGGTCCAGTTTTTTAGGTCGGTGGACTCTGCATAGCCAATGTAGTGAAAGGCATCGGAATCGCCGTCCAGGCAATTTCCGCCGGAAAAGAGGAGTCCCCACAGGCTGCCATCGCCGTTGATGTCGATGAGCGTGCCGCGTGGGCTGATCCAGCGCGTGCCGTTGTAGTCTACGGTGGTTGGATCGTTCAGGCCCGTGACAATGCCTTGGTCGGTGAAGTGAACGCCGTCGGTGGTCGTGGCAAGCCGCACATTCGAAATGTCGTGATTCGTCTTGCCGCTGAATGGCGCTGCCTTGCACTGGTTGGCCGCAGGCATTGCCGTTGTGCCGGTGTCGTCACCGTTCAGGATTTTCTCTACGTACAGGATGGTGGTGGGCTTCAGTGGATCGGTATTCGGAACGACAGCCATGATGCCATCCGGGTGGAGCAGGCCGGTCGTTTGCTGAACGATGAGAGGATTCGGTGAGGTTGCAGCACCCGTCAACGCGTCATTAATCGAAGCGATGTTCGTCGGCGTTTTGTTCGTATTCCAGATCGGGAATTTATTCGAGGAGTAGGGCAGCGAAATTACGTACAAAGGATCGGAATCGATATGGCCATCGGCGCGGTTGAGCATATACAGCATCTGGCCATCCGCGGTGCTTGTTCCAGGCAATTGGATGATCGCCGCGTGGCCCCAACCATTGTCAGCGCTCTTGCCCGAATTGGTGCCTGTGACGGTCGATGGGCACACGCTGTCGCCGGGATAAAGATCGAATACGGTTTGCATGAAGTACCAGGTTTTTCCGTTGTCGTCGGACTCGGCGGCCACCAGTGCTTCGTCGATATCCTTCGGGCGCCAGTCGAACAGGCCGATGAGCGGCGTTGCTGTGCCCGTACCGGTATTGGAGCTCGGCGTATTGAGGCTCGTATAAACAAGCGGGAAATAGAACGGCGCCATGGGGACCATGGGGTCCTCGGGTGGTGCCACGAACTTGGAAGTCGTCGAGTAATCGACGCGCGTTGGCGAGGCACCCGAATAGTCACAAAGACCATAAGCCGGATCGGGCACATTGCCTGTGGATAGGAAAGGATTCGCGGTGTTCTGCGTGTTCTTCGGATCTTGCGCAAGATACGTCAAGGTGAATGGCGTACCGCCCGCGCCGGCGCCAATGGCCGTTCCCACGTTGATCTGCGCGGGTTGAGCCGTCACATCGGGGTCGAGCGACCACGTTAGGCTTGCCGGAACTGGGGGAGTGCTGGAATCGACACTACCATCTGGGGAAGATGCATCTGGATTCGATGCGTCACTTTCTTCTTGGGAAGACGCATCGCTTTCTTGTTTTTGGGAAGACGCATCATCACCCGACGGCGTTGTATTGGATGTCGAGTTATCAGGTGTCGCCAATGGATTTACGTCACCGTCGCTACCGCATGCAGCGAATGCCGCGAGTGTGACGGTGACGCCGCCAAGCAGAATGGCTTTGTATTTGAATTGATTGGATAATTTCATGGGGACCCTCCAATTGATGGATCGAACGACTGGTTGTTGCTGTTCGCCCGCACGTATAGAAGGCAAATGTGAATGAACCGTGACGAGTACGTAGAAAACGCATGGCTTCGGCTGCCAGCGGCAGTTCCGATCCTCAAGCGGAAGAGGTTCGCAACAATGCGCAAAAAAAAACGCGACGAGTGGCCGGCAGCATTGCCCGGCTAGACCGTGCGACCACGCATCGCGGCTGTTCTGCAATTTTACAATTGCCTGTTTTTCTTGCACCGAGGTGGGAGAACCCTCGATGATATGCGCTTGATGTCTTCACGTGGCTCTGCGGCCAAAGTTGCGCGCTGGCTTGTTTCACGGCAAGAGCGCGATGAGGCGGTCTCGCTCCTTTGCGCATGGGCGGCCAATGGCCCGAACGACCAAGAAGGGCAAGAGCTACTTGCTGAGGCGTTTCGTCTCGACGCAGGGTCACAGCTGGCGCAGCTCGCATTCGAGCGTATGGAGGGGATCAGCGCAAAAGACCACGGACCGCTCGACGAAGCGATAGCCAAGTACACCCCCGAAATCGTCGCGAGCCTCGAAAGCCGAATTGCCGCCCCGAATTTTTTTAGGGCGCAAGTTGGCTTCAACAACAATGTCAAATATCGAGGCGCCGTATTTCACATCCAAACGGAAGATTCGGGCCTCGACCGACCTCACATCATTACCCAGTTATTTGCCGACGGCGGACGCATCGTCAAAGCTCATAAGCGTTTGTACGCAAGCGAGGTGCGTCGGCCCGATATCGCCATGTTCGTCCGCGCCCTGATGAAGGGGCAGCACATGGAAATGGCAATCATGCTACGCGAAGGGCGCTTTGACGAGGTCATTGCCGGGCGCGCCATCGGCGGCATTGAAACGCTCGAGGGGCCGCCACGCATCGAGCTGCAAAAGCTTGCAACGAAGAAAGAGACGCGTGTCGAGGCCGACCTCGCAGCACGCGTGTCGAGCCTGCCGCCTCTGCATGTGGAGCACGCAGCCGCGCACGACTCTGCTGCAACCAGGTTGGAGCCAAGCCCGGCGTCGCGGCCTCCGCCTGCCAGCGTACCTGAATCAAAGGTGGGCACGGCCTACTTCCGCCTTGGCGTGCGGCGAAGCCTCATGGGCGGTCCCGCGTACTACGAGCCAAAGGGAGACCGTGCCATCCTTGGCACCGACGGCGCCATTGCCCTGGTCGGCGAGAAATTCTGTCACTCACGCGAAGCGGAAATCCGCGCGGAAAGCGGGCGCATTTGGCTGAGCGATCTCGAGCAAGGTAACGGCGTATTTTTGCGCATCCGCCAGCCCGTCGAGCTTGAGATCGGCGACGAATTCATCGTCGGCGATCAGCTTCTCGTGGTGGAGCGAAATCCTGAATCAAACGACGGCCCTGGCTCAGGGCCGACGTATTTCTACTCGTCGCCGAAGTGGACATCGTCGTTCCGCATCGTGCAATTGTTCGAGGGCGGTGCCAAAGGTGCGTGCGTTGTCGCGCGCGGCAACACAATGCAAATCGGATCGGCGATTGGCGACTTTGTCTTCACCGCCGATCCGCTCGTTGATGATCAGCATTGCCTTGTCGAAGAGCAAGCGGGTTCGATTCTCTTGTCGGATCTTGGCTCGCGCACAGGCGTATTCGTGCGCATCAAAGGCGAACAAGAACTCGTCAACGGCGACGAAATCATCGTTGGCCGAACGCGCTTGTCCCTAGAAATTCTCGCCTGATTCTCTAGACCGCTTTCGATTTGGCGCGAGGTCGAGGCGGGGCCGAGGAGCGGACCGGAACAGCCTCCTTGCGCTTTGAGGACCGCACCGCAGGCCCCAACGAAGAGATCGCGCCAAAGCGAAGCGGTCTACTTCGTGATGATTCTGCCCATCACTAGGCGGGCCGCCTCCGGAAACGCGCCGTTGAGCCGGGCAAGGATATTGAAATCGAGCTGCGGGAAGTAGTGCAAACCCGTGCCGTGCGTGGCTTTCCACACGGTTTCGGCGACGTCTTCGGCCTTGAGCTTCACGCCAAGATGGCTGAGCGAGCGAGCGCGATGCACTTGCGATTGGACCATGTGTGTGTCGACGTAGCTTGGCATCACGTCGACGACGCGAACGCCCTTGCTACGGAATTCGATGTCGAGTGCTTCCGTGATTGCGCGCACCGCGAATTTCGAGGCAGAGTAGAGGGCCTGCTCGGGCTGGCCGTAGATCGCCGCAGCACTCGACATGTTCACGACCGTGCCGTGGCCTTTCTCGAGAAGTGGCAAGCACGTTCGGATGCCAAGGACGGTGCCCATGACATTGATGTCGAGCTGCTTTTGGCATTCGGCGGGCGGCACGTCTTCGAAACGACCCATGCGCATGATTCCGGCGCAATTGAACAGGACGCCGAGCGCGCCGCCGGAGACCTTTGAGAAGTCGTCTACCGCGGCTTTCCACGACTCTTCTTGCGTAACATCGATGCGCCCGTGGTGGGCGCCATGACCAATCTGCTCGGCGACACGGCGTGCACCGTCGATGTCGATGTCGTAGCACCCAACGGTGAAGTTATGCTTCGCAAACAGAAATGCCGTGGCTTTGCCAATTCCGCTTGCTGCACCGGTAATGAAGATCGTCTTGTCCATAGCCGCTGACCCTAGTGCCGCCCGCCAAAAAAGTTCAACGGGATTTATTTAAATGACGCGGTGAGACGTGATTGAGTCGCCGTCGGAGGATGCTACGGTCAGGTTGTACTCTCAAATGTGGTACAGTCTGCTTTCGATTTGGCGCGGTCTCTAGGTTGGGGGAGTGGCGCGGCCACTCTTGGCTAGTTTGGCGCGGTTGATGAGCCCGTTGGTCGAGGCATCGTGGCCCGTTACGGCGCCGGGCGACTGGAGCTCCGGAAGAATCTTGCTTGCGAGTTGTTTGCCGAGCTCCACTCCCCACTGGTCAAAGCTGTTGATGTTCCAGACAATGCCCTGAACGAAGATCTTGTGCTCGTACATGGCGATGAGCGAGCCCAGCGTGATCGGCGTGATCTTGTCGATGAGAATGGACGTGGTCGGGCGGTTGCCCGGAAATGTTTTGTGGGAAGCGAGCTCGGCGATGCGTTCGGGCGCGAGCCCTTGCGACGGCGAGCGCGCTTCAAGCTCTGCGCGCGCTTCAGGGAACGTTTTGCCAAGCATGAGCGCCTCGGTTTGCGCGAAGAAATTGGCGAGCAGAATGTCGTGGTGATCTCCAATTGGGTTGTGTGAAAAAATGGGCGCGATGAAATCGCACGGAATGAGCCGCGTGCCCTGGTGAATCAGCTGGTAGAAAGCATGTTGCCCGTTCGTGCCAGGCTCGCCCCAAAGAACGGGGCCGGTCGTGTAATTGGTAATGGCGTTGCCTGAACGATCCACGCGCTTGCCGTTCGACTCCATATCGCCTTGCTGGAAGTAGGCAGCAAAGCGATGCATGTATTGATCGTACGGCAAGATCGCGTGCGTTTCCGCGCCGAAAAAGTTCGCATACCAAATGCCGTGCATGGCGAGGATGACAGGCAAATTCTCTTCGAGTGGAGCCGTGCGAAAGTGCTCATCCATCATGAACGCGCCCGTGAGCAATTGCTCGAAGGCATCCATCCCGATGACGCACGCAATGCTTAGCCCAATCGCGCTCCAGAGCGAGTAGCGACCACCCACCCAGTCCCAAAACTCGAACATGTTTGCCGTGTCGATGCCGAATGCAGCGACCTCTTTCGCATTCGTGGAAAGTGCAACGAAGTGCTTGGCTACGGCGCTCTCATTGAAGCCGGGCTGCGCTACGACATGGCTGCGTGCGGTTTTCGCGTTGGTAAGAGTCTCTTGCGTTGTAAATGTTTTCGACGCAACGATAAAAATCGTTCGCTCAGGGTCGATGCGTTTGAGCGTTTCCGCGATGTGTGTGCCGTCCACGTTCGAGACGAAGTGCACGCGCATGCCGTCTTTCCAATAGGGCCGTAGCGCTTCGGTAACCATGACTGGGCCGAGATCCGAGCCGCCAATGCCAAGGTTGACGACGTCGGTGATTGTTTTTCCCGTGTGACCCTTCCACATGCCTGTGCGAACGCGCTCGGTGAAGTCGCGCATCTTCGCCAGAACGGCGTTCACCTCGGGCATGACGTCTTTGCCGTTGACAACGATGGGGCGATTCGATCGATTGCGCAGAGCCACGTGCAGCACGGCGCGGCGTTCGGTGCTGTTGATGGTGGCGCCCGAAAACATTTGCTCGCGCCATTGTTCGATCTTTGCCTGCCGTGCAAGATCGAAGAGCAACCGAAGGGTAACGTCATTTGTGCGATGCTTGGAATAGTCGACGAAAATCCCGCACGCCTCGCGAGACATGCGCGAAAAACGGGACGCGTGCGCGTCGTCGTTGCGGAACAAATCGCGCATCTGCACATCCATCATCTCTTCTTTGTGGCGGGCGAGCGCTTGCCAAGCGGGCGAGGTAGTGAGGGTTGACATGCCTCGCAGAATAAGCGCGCCACACGCAATCGCGTCATGAATTATCCGGGGTAACGAAAGAACGACATGGTAACGCGCAAGTCGGCAAAAAGTCGCTCGGAGCCTTCGAGATCGAGTGGGCGTTCGAACGATCTCCCTCGCGTCCTCACGCTGAAAGACGCAACCATGCTGGTTGTCTCTTCGGTCATCGGCGTCGGCATCTTTCTCACGCCCGATGTGGTGGGTAAGCTTCTGCCGAATCCATTTTGGTTTTGCGTGGCGTGGCTCGCAGGCGGTGCACTGTCGCTCGCAGGCGCCCTTGCGAATGCCGAACTTGGCGCGATGTTCCCCCGTGCGGGTGGCAACTACGTTTACCTTCGCGCGGCTTACCACCCGATGGTTGGCTTTCTCATTGGCTGGCTCCAGTTCTTCGCGATTTTCGCCGGCACGGTTGCCACACTTGCAACCGGTTTTACGATTTCGCTAGGCAGCCTATTTTCTCTCTCTTCCGCAGGGCAACTCGCGATTGCGATTGGTCTCATCTGGATCACCACGGCGGTCAACGCGTACGCAACGCGCGCCGGCGCATGGCTCAATACAGTCACGGCCTACGTCAAGGTTGCTTCTCTCGTCGCGCTGGTCGTTCTCGGTCCAATCCTTGGGTCTGGTCGCGCTGCGGCCTTGCCGCTCGGTCACGGCGGAAGCGTAACGCTCGAGCAGTTTGGCGTCGCATTCTCGCCCGTCATATTTTCGTACCTTGGCTGGAACGCAAGCGTGTATGTTGCAGGCGAAATCGAGCGCCCTGGCCGAAACCTTCCTCGATCGCTTTTCTGGGGCCTTGGCATCTGCTCGGTCATCTACCTTGGTGTCAATGCCACGTACGTCTACGCCATTGGGATGGACGCACTTGCGGGCAGAGACCACAACCAACCCGCGGCGGCAGTTGCAGCAGGGAGGGTGCTTTTCGGCGAGCGCGGAAGCCTTGTCGTTGCGGTCATGATGCTCGTGTCGATCTTCGGATCGCTCAACGCCAATGTGCTCGTCGGCCCTCGCATTGCGTATGCCATGGCAAACGATGGGCTTTTCCCAGGCGGTGCGGCTCGCGTCAGCAAAGGTTCGGGCACGCCATGGGTCGCTGTCGTTGTGCAGTCCATGGTTGCCACGGCGCTCGTCATCGCCTTTCCCAACCTGCCGAGCGTGCTCGATTACACGACGTTTGCCATCGTGCTGGCGACGATTGCCGACACATCGGCTCTCTACGTTCTGCGCTACCGCGATCCTGGTCGCGAGCGGCCGTACCGCGCGTGGGGCTATCCCGCTCTTCCCATGCTGTACATTCTCGCGAACGTCGCGATCGCTGCCTCGCTCGTTTCATCCCGCCCGCGCGAGTGCCTTACGAGCCTTGGCGTGGTGCTCGTTGGGGTGCCCATTTACTGGCTTATCGTGCGCTGAGGTCGAAACCGCGTCTAACTCGAAGGGTAAGCCGCCGCCTATGGCGGCGTGACTCGAGAAGGCTATGCCGTTCCGTCGTGCAAAGAGCGATGGCCTTCGTCACGTGGACCTGGCCGTTCACGCGAGAGAAGACCGTCATGCGAGCCCTTCCTGCCAACATGGGTGAGATAACGGCAGCGACCAAGTTTAGTTGGAGCGGCATTGGGGCTAAGCATCCGCCCTCGACGGCCGGGCGAAGTTCACCTCATCACATGCCCCACACCGTGATCGAGCGGCCATCGGCACTGCGCTCTTGCACGAAGACTTTCTCGTCCCAACTTCGCGTCTCGCTCGGGTCGACGATGATCAGGTGGGCCTCTTCCGAAGTGCATCGGTCGGCGTACCTTGCCGTCTGGGTCAATCCCTCGGCGATCGTCATTTCCACCGAGCGGCGCTCGCGCACCACCTTCATCTCCACCACGAACCGCTGCTCCGCCCGCTTCCCATCTACCTGTCGAAAGAACCTCACAAAGAGATCCGCGCGCCCTCTTCCTAACGCGTACTCGCGCTCGATCCGCCCGCCGCCGTTGACCACGCGCTGCAGCCAGGCCTGCAGCAAAAGCTGCGGTGCAGCCTCTTCGTAGACCGCTCGCCCTTTCCAGGCCTCGGAGTTTTCTCGATAGAATTGCTGGAAACCCGCGAGCATCCCTCGGAAGTCAAGCCCGCCGCTGGGAAGATGGAAGGTCGTGTCAGAGAGGCGGCCGTGCAGGTCGAGCTGGGTGACGAAGGTGAGCGTTCTGGGAATGATCTCCCGGTAGATCTCGTTGGCGATCTCCCCTTGTCCGGGACCGCTTAGCTTGATGAGACCGAGATCGGCGACATAAACGAGGTCCTCCTGTGAGGCGCGCCCTGCTGCGTCTTCGCCTTGGAGCATAGGCGCGATAATGTTCCGGACTCGGTCTTCCTTAAGCTTGTCGACGAGTATATCGAGATGAGTGTCGCGCCGAAGAATGAGCCGTTCCTTGGCCTCGTCCACGTCCTCGAGCGTGATCGGTTGCGAGCGGTCTTGGAGCGCCGGCATCTCCTGCGTCAGCTCGTTGGCCAGCGCGTTGACCAGCCAAGGTTGGCCGCCTGTGAGCGTCATCACCTTCGGGTAGATCGATTCCTCGAAGACCTGCCCCGTCTCCGCCGTGTGCTGCTCGTAGAGCTCACGGACTTCGACCTCTGAGAAGTTGCCGAGCCGGAGTGATTTGGCCTTGATGTTGAAACAACTTCCCATCGTGATCCATTCGTCCCTCGCGTTGGCGATGCGGTACTCGCGCACGTCTCGCACGCCGCAGAGGACGACGGAATTGGGGAACGGTATCCCTCTCGGGCGAGCGATGTACCCGTCTCGCAACTGCCCCAAGACCGAGACCAGCGTCTCTCCGATCAGCGCGTCGATCTCGTCGATGAGCAATACAATCGGTTTGGGCGAGCTCGCCGCCCAGTCTGCGAGGAGTGCCGAAAACAGAGTCCCTGGCTCTTCCTCCTTCACCATCGAGCGGCCTGCGGTCGCGAGCCAGCTTTGCGGAAGGCTGAACTTCGCCTCGCGGATCAATCCGTTGGCAACGATCCGATTCCCCTTGTCGAGGTCGTCGCGCGTCGCCTGGGCCTGCTGGACGCTGAAGGCCATCGCCTCGTAGCGCCCCTCGGCGTTGAGTCGCTTGACGATCGCGTTGAGCAGTGTCGTCTTCCCCGACTGCCGGGGAGCGTGCAGGACGAAGAATTTCTCTTGGTCGATGAGCTGTTGAATCTCGGGCCAGTTAATCCGCTCGAAAGGATCGATGTTGTAATGCTTCGCGGGATTGTTGGGGCCAGCGGTGTTGAAGTGTCGGATCATCGGCAGCGCTCCGGGGAGCCCATATCATCTCGGGCCTCCTCAGGTGTCCACACAATCGGGGCACGACCAAGTTCGGGTGAAGTCCGACCGCTTTCGGTACAGCTTGTCGCATGATGAAAGCATTCGCACTTTGTGGTGCTACCCAACGCGAAAAGCGTCGTCGCGGATCCATCGGCATTCGGCGTTTCGCCTTTCGCATGCCTCTCATGTCCGCCATCGTAGGCTCGCTGCTCGCGTGCGACGATCGAAATGGCTGCTCGCCCAATCCCGCACAGCCCGCTGTTCAGCCTGCTTCTTGGGTTCCGCCGGCCCCCCCCGTCCCTTTCGTTCCGCCGCTGTCGCCGGCCGCGTACATCGAAGACGAGCACAACACCACTGCTGTTTTCGACACGGTGGCTGCGTCCGCGGTTCACATCACCGAAATCATCGTCTCTAATGATAATCAAGGCGTACAAGAATCCACGAGGGGCTCCGGATTCGTGTGGAACCAGGGTGGCCACATTGTCACCAATTCCCATGTGGTCAAGGCCATACCGCCGCAGTCGATCGGCGTCATACTGTACGATCCACCAAGAATCGCCAATCCACAAAGGTTCCGCGCGCAGGTTGTCGGTTCCGACGAAAGAAAAGACATTGCCGTTCTCAAAATCGACGCAAACCAGGAGCTGCTCGTGCCTGTCCTCCGGGCGAAAATCGAGGAGCTCAAAGTCGGGCAAAAAGCTATCGCGATTGGCAATCCATTCGGGCTTGACCACACACGGTCACCACCGGCGTCATCAGCGCGCTGGGCCGTCCGGCGCTGGGCACTGGCGGCGTGACGAATAACATGATCCAGATCAGCGCCGCCACCAACCCGGGTAACTCGGGTTGCCCGGTGTATAATTCGCAGGGGCGGCTTATCGGCATGCAAACGCTGAATGGGGAGGACCCGTTTGGGCCTGGTATACGTACGTCGACAGGCATTGCCTTTGCCGTGCCGGTCTGGACCTTGGAGCGCATCGTTCCGCAAATCATCAAATACGGTCGCGCCCAGCAAGTGGGCATTGGCATTCGGGTAGACGAGCCGCGGAACAACGAACGAAGCCTCGGAATGGAAAGAGGCATGATTGTTTATCAAGTTGTTCCAGGCATGCCCGCGGCAAACGCAGGCTTGCGAGGTGTCCAGTACATCCAAGGGAGTAGCTCCCTTGGCGACATTATTGAGGGCATCGACGGCAAGTACATCCAAGATTTCAACGACCTTTACATGGCCCTCGATGCGCACAAGGTTGGCGACCCCGTGTATGTCCGTTATCGGCGAGGCGACGACGTCTTCGACGCGCAGGTGTGGACTACCCTTTTGGACGACCCGAACCTTATGTAATTTCAGCCTCGTGTCGCCAGCCTTGTCTGTGCGGCGATAGGGAGGGTGCCTTACGAGCCTTGGCGTGGTGCTCGTTGGGGTGCCCATTTACTGGCTTATCGTGCGCTGAGGCATGATACTGAACGCGTAATCATGAAAGCGCGTCGTCGCGGCTCAATTGGCATTCGGCTTTTCGCCTTTTTCATGGCTCTCATGACTTGCGCTGCCGTGGGCTCGATGCTCGCGTGCCATCGAAAGGTTTTGCCTGCGCCCGATGCGGCCAACGCGCCCACCGCGAATGCGCAGCCTGCTCTTTCGGCCTCGGCAAGTGCACTCCCTGTCGCTCCACCATTGTCGTCGGCCGTGCGCATCGAAGACGAGCGCAACACCATCGCTATTTTCCGTGCGGCGGCTGCGTCCACCGTTTTTGTCACCCAAACCCGGCGTATCATCGATTTTTTCCAAGGCGAGCAAGACGTTCCTGTGGGCTCCGGCTCCGGCTTCGTGTGGGACACCGAAGGCTACATTGTCACCAATTACCATGTGGTCGACGGCGCGCAATCGATCTCCGTCATGCTGAACGATCAACAAGTGTTCGAGGCACAGCTTGTCGGTGTCGAGAAAAGAAAAGACATCGCTGTTCTCAAAATCACGGCACCCAACAAGCTGCTCGTGCCCGTTCACTTGGCGAAAGGTAACGAGCTCGAAGTCGGTCAAAAAGCCATCGCGATTGGTAATCCATTCGGGCTCGATCACACGCTCACCACCGGCGTCATCAGCGCGCTAGGCCGTCAGGTGCAGGGCGCTGGCGGCGTGACCATTCGCGACATGATCCAGACCGACGCGGCCATCAATCCAGGTAACTCCGGTGGCCCGCTGCTCGATTCGCAGGGTCAGCTCATCGGCATGAATACGATGATCTTTAGCAAATCAGGTACCTCGGCAGGCATTGGCTTTGCCGTACCGGTCACGACTATGGCTCGCATCGTTCCGCAAATCATCAAAACCGGTCGTGCCGAGCAAGTGGGCATTGGCATCGTGGCCGACCCGCTGCAAAAAATCGAACGACGCCTCGGAATGAAGGGCGTGATTGTTTTACAAGTTGCTGCAGGCACGCCAGCGGCACAAGCAGGCATGCAAGGCCTCACGCGAACGCGTCAAGGGATCTTCCTTGGCGACGTCATTGTGGGCATCGACGACAAGCGCATCGAAGATTTCGACGACCTTTACACAGTCCTTGATGCGCACAAGCCCGACGACATCGTGAAAGTCCATATTCAGCGACGCACCGAAATTCTCGACGTGGATATGAAAACCATCGTTCTGCCGCAACCGAACCTGATGTAACTAGCCGCGCGCTGCTAAACGTGCCTGCGCGGCGATCAGCGTGTTCTCGAGCAAGCATGCGATCGTCATCGGGCCAACACCGCCGGGCACCGGCGTGATGGCAGCTGCGTGCTCTTTGGCCTCGTCGAACGCAACGTCGCCAACAAGCTTTGTCTTCGATGTTTCTCCGGGCGAGGCCGCGGCGACATGAATGCGGTTCATTCCAACGTCGATGACAATGGCGCCGGGTTTTACCCAGTTGCCGCGCACGAGTTCCGCTTTGCCAACGGCCGCAACGAGCACGTCGGCCTGCCGGCATGTGCCTGCGAGATCTTTCGTGCGCGAGTGGGCCAAGGTTACCGTTGCGTTGGCCGCGAGCAGAAGCTGCGCCATCGGCTTGCCAACGATGTTCGAACGCCCAACGACGACCGCGTGAGCCCCTTCGAGTGTGGTGTGCGCGAGTGTGGCGATCGCCAGATTGAGCAACTTCATTGCGCCGCGCGGCGTACACGGCACGAGGCTCGGTCTTCCGGACGTAAGCAGCCCGGCATTCGTCGGATGAAAGCCGTCGACATCTTTGTCTGGACGGATGGCATCGAGCACGCGACTCTGACGAATCTGGCTTGGCAACGGAAGCTGCACGAGGATCCCGTCAACGGCGTCGTCGGCGTTGAGTCGATACAGCTCGGCAAGCAGCGTCGACTCGCTCGTACCTGTTGGCAGCACGTGAAGCTTGCCGCGAATACCGACGTCTTTGGCTGCCTTCTCTTTGTTCCGTGTGTAAATCTGGCTCGCAGGATCTTCACCAACGAGAATCACTTCGAGACCTGGCGCGCGCCCATATTTTTTCGTGAAGGTGGCAACGCCTCCGCGCACTTCTTCGCGAACGGTCTCCGCGAGCTTCTTTCCATCGAGAATGGCTGCAGTCATGACAGTGTACGATAGCCCGCCTTGGGCGAAAGCTTCATTTGATCTGGAACACGCGCGACAGAATCCGGTCGAGGTGGTCGAGATCGTCGTAAGGAATCACCAGTTCGCCTTTGTTGCCGCTGTCGCGCACAACCACTTTCGTTCCTGCAGCGCGTGTGAGGCGCAGCTCGAGGTCGCGGATTGCCGACGACTTGATGGTGGCAGAAGTAGCCTTGCTTGCGATCTTGCTTTTGGCGCCACGAACGAGCGCCTCGGTGGCGCGCACACTGAGCTGACCGCGCGTGACTTTTTCGGCGAATTCTTCGATTTTTGAAGGATCGGGCGCACCAAGCAGCGCGCGCGCGTGACCTTCGCTCAGTACGCCCGTGATGACTTTGGCGCGCACGCTCGAGGGAAGCTTGAGAAGGCGGAGCGAATTTGACACCGTTGTGCGATCTTTGCCGAGCCGCGTGGCAAGCGTTTCCTGCGTGTAGTTGTGTTCTTTGACGAGCCTGTCGAGTGCTTCGGCGAGCTCGACAGGGTTCAGATCTTCGCGCTGAACGTTTTCGATGAGTGCCAGCTCAAAGGCCGCGGCTGGCGAGACGTCTTTGACGACAACGAGCACTTCGCGCAGCCCCGCCTTTTGCGATGCGCGCCACCGCCGCTCACCGGCGATGATCTCGAATGTGTCGCCAGACGCGACGCGACGCACGACGATCGGCTCGAGAAGTCCATGCTCGCGGATCGACGCGGCAAGTTCTTCGAGCTTGTCATTTGCGAAATGCTGGCGAGGCTGGCCCTTGTGCGGCACAAGCTTCTCGATGGCGCAGGAAAAAACGGCCTTGTCGCCCCATGATGCGATGGCTTTCGGCAATGCAGCGGGCAGCAGCGCGTCGAGACCGCGGCCGAGCGCGCGCCGTTTCACTTCCGTCATCGTGCTCCTGCTGCCTTCTTGGCCGCGGCGGCGTGGGGCGGCGCGGCGTGCTTCATCACGAGCTCGCGCGCGAGGGCAAGGTAAGCTTGTGCGCCTTTCGACGAGACATCGTAGAGCATGGCGGGCTTGCCATGCGACGGAGCTTCCGACAGGCGCACGTTGCGTGGAATGACTGCATCGAAGACGAAGAAGTGGCCTCGAACTTCTTCAGCGACTTGGCGCGCAAGGTTGTTGCGCGTGTCGAACATGGTCAGAACGATGCCTTCGAGTTCGAGGCTTGGGTTCATGCCATTTTTGACGCGATCGATCGTGGCCATGAGATACGTGAGGCCTTCGAGCGCGTAGTATTCACATTGCAGCGGCACGAGCACGGACGACGCTGCGGCAAGAGCATTGACCGTAAGAAGGCCAAGCGACGGCGGGCAGTCGATAAAAATGTAATCGTAGTCATTTTCGATCTCGCGGAGCGCATGGGTCAACTTGCCCGCACGATCGGGATCGTCAACGAGTTCGAGCTCGGCGGCCACGAGATCTTGCGTGGCAGGGGCAATGGTTAGGCCGGGCACGTCGGTTTCAACGAGCACGTCACGCAACGCAACTTCGCCGATGAGCACGTCGTAAACCGTGCGTTCGCGCGTGCCAGGTCGAACGCCGACCCCGGAGCTCGCGTTGCCTTGCGGATCCATATCGACGAGCAGCGTGCGTTTTTCGGCCGCCGCAACGCTTGCCGCAAGGTTTACCGCCGTTGTGGTTTTCCCGACGCCGCCTTTCTGGTTCACAACGCAGGTGACGCGCGTGACGCGCGGGTTGAATCCCATAGACCCGTTCTTACTAGACCGACGAAAAACGCTCGCGTTTTTTGACCGCTCTCGCGGCAGTAGTATGGTGTGGACAGATGTAGGACAACTGGGCCATCGCGGGAAGTATAGCGGTGGCGCGATGGGCTACGGCAGGAGAACAATCCATGAAAGAAGCGCTTTCAAAAGCGCTCGCAGGTGAGAACCGGGCGAGCGTCGACAGGATTCTTGCGTCTACGTTTTGGCGATCTCCGCGGCCATGCGGTGTCGCGCTAGCAGACGTGATTGTCCTGTCCGATCACAAAATCGCAGCACACAGCTCTTGAAATTTTCGATTTTGCCACTTTCGCGGAGGATGCGTGATGGGAGTTCCAAAAAGCTATCGCAGCATGGAAGAGTTTGAACGTGAGACGATTCGTCGTGACATGAAGTGCGGCTTCTCGCTCGACGACTTAATGCAGGATACAACCTTCGAAGGTTCGGATTTGCTCTTCGATGACACGGTCGACGAGTACGACCCTGATCAAGAAGAAGACGACGACTACTGAATCTACTTCGGAGGCGGGCTATCGAAAGCGGCAAGCCCTTGACCAGGAGCGTGTAGAAAGTATGGTGGCCGCCCCCAATGCAAGTCACAGTCCAGCGAATCTCGCCCGTCGCCCTCGAGCTCCAAGTTGTGGTGCCTGCCAACCTCGTGAAGGCAGAAGTCGATAAGGCTTACGCCAGCCTCGGCAAAACGGCGCGCATCAAAGGCTTTCGTCCAGGCAAGGCACCGCGCGACGTGCTTTCGCGCATGTTTGGCACCCAGGTGGCCGGCGATGTCGCAAACGTCATCGTCAACGACGCTCTTCCAAAGGCCCTCAGCGAGAAAAGCCTCACGCCGGTGAACAAGCCGTCAATCGAGGCAACTCGCGAAATCAATCCGAAAGAGCCGTTTTCGTTCAAGGCGCGCTTCGAAGTGCAGCCCGACATCGGTGACGTGAAGTTCGAAGGCTTCGAGCTTTTTCGCCCGCGGTTCGAGGTTGACGTTCAGGCCGTGGACGTAGAACTCGAGAATCTCCGTCAGCGTAACGCGGCCCTCAAGGCGCCCGAGCCTGCGCGCCCTTCGCAAAAGGGCGACGTACTCTCCATCGATTTCACGCTCTCTGTCGACGGCAAGGAAATAAAGGATAGCGGCGGCCAGGGCGTTCAGATCGAGCTCGGGTCCGGTCAGGCGCTTGCCGAGCTCGATGCAGCACTCATCGGCAAGAACGTTGGCGACAAGGCCGAAGCCGAGCACACGTTTGCGGCTGGGCATCCACGCGAAGACTTCCGTAACAAGCAAGGTCACTTCTTTGTCACGGTGACCGACGTGAAAGAGCGCGTGCCTCCTGCAGTCGACGACGAGTTCGCGAAAGACATTGGGTTTGACACACTCGTTGCCCTTCGTGCCGACATCCACACGAAACTCGAGAAAGTGTCGAAAGAGCGCGCCGAAGTCGTGGTTGCCGAGCAAATTATCCAGAAGCTGAACGATCTCAATCCGTGCGAGGTTCCCCCGTCGCTCGTCGAGCAGCAAGGCCGCATGATGGAGCAAGAAATTTTTGCGAACGCGCGGCGCATGGGGCAGCGAATCAGCAAAGATCAGGCTGCGAACCTTCACAAGGCGATTGTGATTGATGCAGAGCGCAAGGTTCGTGCGGGCTTGCTCATGGCGGCCATTGCCAAAAGTCACGAATTTCGGGTCACCGATGAAGACCTCGAGAAAGGCCTTGGTGAGCTTGCCGTCGAAACCGGCAAAAACGTTGCGAAGCTGCGCGCCGAGTACCGCGAGAAGGGCAAGCGCGAAATGCTCATTGGCATGATCCTCGAAGACAAGATCCTCGACTTCATCGAAGCCAAGGCGACGATCGTCGAGGGCGAGCCCCCGGCTCCCACAGGCACTCCCAAAAGCGAGGGTGAAGCCCCAATGAACGACGAAAAAAAGGCCGAAGCCCCAACGGGCGAGGCCAACGAGAACGACCAGGTGACACCCAACGAAGAAAAAAAGGAAGGCGTAGCATGATCAAGCGTCCTTTTACTCGCGACCGTGCCATTAGGGCGATCGAGCGCGCGCGCGACTTCATTCCCTACCCAACGGTGGTCGAAACAACCCACCGCGGCGAGCGCAACTGGGACATCTTCAGCCGCCTGCTCAAAGACCGCATCGTTTTTCTTGGCAACGAGATCAACGATGACGTTGCCAACATCGTCATCGCGCAGCTCTTGTTTTTGGAGAGTGAAGATCCCGACAAAGAAATCATGCTCTACGTCAACAGCCCTGGAGGCGTGGTAACGAGCGGCCTGGCGATCTACGACACCATGCAGTATGTGAGATGCGACGTTTCAACGACATGCCTTGGCATGGCGGCATCCATGGCGGCCGTTCTCCTTACGGCGGGCACCAAAGGAAGGCGCAACGCGCTACCGAACGCACGCATCATGATCCACCAACCGCTCGGTGGCGCACGCGGGCAGGCTTCCGACATTGAAATTCAGGCGCGCGAAATCAAACACACCAAGGAAGTTCTTACCGACATCCTGACCAACGCAACCGGCAAGCCGAAAGATCAAATCTTGAAAGACATCGATCGCGACTTTTACCTCGGCGCTTCTGAGGCCAAGGAATATGGTCTCATCGACAACGTGATGCTGCCGCCGAAAAAACGCGGCGAAGGTGCTGACCGTGCAAACCGAACGTAATAAAATGCGTGAGCCCGCTTTCAAGTTGGCGCGAGTTCAAGGCGGCGGCGAGGAGCGGACCGGAACAGCCTCTCTGGCTTTGAGGACCGCACCGCAGCCGCCAACGCAGAAATCGCGTCAAATCGAAAGCGGGCTAAGCTTGCGATGGCCTGAGTAGCAGCATAAGCTTCAGCGACGAAGCAAATGCCCAAAACGGCAAGTGCTGTAACAAGTGCGGTAATGTAGAGAGGGATGAGAGGCGGAGCGTGGAGCGTCGACGCGACGATCACAATAGCGGCAATCTGAGTTGTTCGTTCTGCGGAAAATCGCAGAAAGACGTGAAGAAGCTCATCGCGGGCCCCACAGTCTACATCTGCGATGAGTGCATTGGTCTTTGCAACGACATCATTGCGGAAGAGGTAGAGAAAGACGAGCCGTATGCCGGCTCGGCACCGATCCCCAAGCCATCGGAAATCAAAGCCATTCTCGACGACTACGTGATTGGCCAAGATCGCGCCAAGAAGATTCTCGCGGTGGCTGTCCACAATCACTATAAGCGCATCGATTCACGGGTGGGCGACGCGGAGGTCGAGCTCTCGAAGTCGAATATTCTTCTGCTCGGCCCCACCGGCAGCGGCAAAACGCTTCTCGCGCAGACGCTCGCGAAAATCCTTCATGTGCCATTCGCAATCGCAGACGCAACCACACTCACCGAAGCTGGTTACGTAGGCGAAGACGTCGAAAACATCATCGTCCAGCTCTTGCAGAATGCCGACCACGACGTCGAGCGTGCGCAGCGTGGCATTGTTTACATCGACGAAATCGACAAAATCAGCCGAAAAAGCGATAACCCGAGCATCACTCGCGACGTTTCTGGCGAGGGCGTGCAGCAGGCGCTGCTCAAAATCATCGAGGGCACGGTGGCGAATGTCCCTCCAAAGGGCGGTCGCAAGCACCCCCAGCAAGATTTTCTTCAAGTCGATACAACGAACATTCTTTTCATCTGTGGTGGCGCATTCGTAGGGCTCGACCAAATTGTGCAGCGGCGCATTGGCCAATCGACGCTTGGCTTCGGTGCCGACATCAAGAGCAAGAAAGACTTCAAACTTGGCGAGCTTTTGCTTCGGGTGGAACCCGAAGACTTGCTCAAGTTTGGGCTCATTCCTGAATTTATCGGTCGATTGCCAGTCATCGCAACGCTTCACGAGCTCAACGACGATGCGCTCATCGACATTCTTACCAAGCCGAAAAACGCGCTCGTCAAGCAGTTTCAGAAGCTTTTCGAGATGGACGGCGTGAAGCTTAAGTTTACCAAAACGGCGCTTGCAGCCGTTGCACGAGAAGCTCTCGCTCGCAACGCTGGTGCGCGCGGTTTGCGCGCCATTCTTGAAGGAGCACTTCTCGATATCATGTACGACGTGCCCTCGCGTGTGGGCATCAAGGAAGTCGTGATAAGCGAAGAAGTCATCACCAAAGGCGAAGCGCCGCTCATCGTTTATCAGAACGAAGCCGAACTCGCCTGAGCGCGTAAACGGATCGGGCGCCATGAATGGCGGCGCCTCTACAACCCCAAAAACGCATAATCGTAGGGGCGGCCCTTGTGGCCGCCCTTCAGTATTGGTTCTAGCGCGTGGCTTCCTTAATGGATTACAGCATGAGTGCAAAATAAAAGGCGGTTGCTCCCGCTAGGAAGCGTGTCAGTATAATTGACGAATTATCGTACTTCGTAGTGCGCGGCGAACTTATCCAAAAAAGGACGGAAACAACATGAACAGGTTTATTTTTAATTCTTTTTTCGCTCTCGTGATTTCTAGCGGACTTGTGCTCGCATGCAGCAGTTCTTCCAGCGGCGATGGTTCTTCAGGGAACGGCTCGACGACGAGCGGTGGCGATGGTGGTTCTTCATCAGGAGGCAACGGTTCCTCCGGCAACAACGGTTCCGGTGGCAGCGGCTCTTCCGGCAGCCACATTACTACTTCCGTGGATGGCTCGAAGAAGTTCGGAGACTTGAGCTCGGCCGAGAAAGCGCAGCTTTGCCAAGACCTCAAGCAATCCATCTTTGCTGCGAGTAATAAAGATCAGTTCAATCGTGCATACTGCGCAATGAACGCCGTAGGGGACATGGACATGGATGGAGCTACTAACGATGTGGACGCGAAGGCTACTTGCCAAGCCAGTTATCAAGAGTGCATGAATAGTGATCCTGATCCATTCGATGATCCTGATGTTAATCCACAAGACTGCGCCGCTATTGTACCTGTAGATGCAACCAACTGCACGGTATCGCTCTATATAGCATGCGAAAACGAACTCTGGGATCAGAGTGTGGCAGCGGCGGCATGGAGCTGCGACCAGGCCAAAGCAGGCGAAGAGCCAAGCTTCTACACCGACTTGACGCCGAATTGCGAAGCCTTCGGCAGTTGCACCCTCGAGAGCATCGGCGGGACGAATTGAACCTACCCGCGTCTCTCGGTAAACTCGTGAGATTGAGCCGTGCTCGGTCCAACCAAGGCCGAGCACGCATTTGTGCTCTCGCAATGTGTCCAATCTCACGACGTCGCAGTCGTCGCGAGACTCCGAATGTTGGTCGCGTCCTTGACGGAACACCGCACGGGTGCAGCAGACTCAAAGACCGTAGCTTCCGCCACTCATCGCACTTCGTAGTGCGCGGCGAACTTATCCAAAAAAGGACGAAAACAACATGAATCGGTTTATTTTCAATTCATTTGTCGCTCTCGTGATTTCTTGCGGATTCGTGCTCGCATGCGGCCGCAGCAGTTCTTCGGGGAACGACTCGACAACGAGCGGCAACGACGGTGGTTCTTTAGGAGGCAGCGGCGGTTCTTCCGGTAGCAACGGTTCTTCCGGCAGCGAAGGTTCATCATTGTACAGCTCGAAGAGGATCGGCGACTTGGGCGTAGTCGAGGACGCTGAGGTTTGCCTAGACGGCAACAAGATATTGGAGAAGGCCGAGTACAAGCGTGACTTCTGCCACGTGAAAGCTGCGCGCTTAGCGGTTGGGGAGACGGATGATGACGTGCGGAAATCTTGCGAGGAATTTTATCGATCTTGCGTAGACAACTCCGAAAACATGGACGGTAGTTGCTCCTTCACCGACGTTATAACCTGCACGGTTTCAGACCTCATGACATGTCGAAAACAAGACGTGGCTTGGTATGCGTCGTGGGCGAAGTGGAACTGTAGCCAGCTCAAAGCAAGTGATGACAGAAGCATCTACAAGTACCGGGGGTGCGAAGCCACAGCCAAGTGTAAGTCGAAGAATTGAACCTACCCACGTCTCGCGTGAGCTCGTGAGATTGAGCCGTGGTCGGTCCAACCGTCCAACCAAGGTCGAGCACGCATCTGTCCTTGCAATGTGTTCAATCTCACGGCGCCGCAAATCCCACAAACGATTTGGCGTCTTCGCTTCGCTCGCCGGCTCCCCCATCAAAGCGGCGGAGGGAGCACCAGGTCGCTTATTGGTTCTATGGCGTGGCTCCAGGCATTGGCCGCCCTCGAGGGAATACAGCATGAGTGCAAAATAATAGCCCGTAGCTCCAGCTTCGAATCCTGGTAAAGTTGACGAAATCTCGCATTTCGTAGTGCGCGGCGAACTTATCCCAAAAAGGATGGAAGCAACATGAACCGATTCCTTTTTAATTCTTTTTTCGCTCTCGTGCTTTCCAGCGGAATCGTGCTCGCATGCGGCTCCGGTGGCGGCGCCGGTTTTTCCGTGGACAGCTCGAAGAAGTTCGGTGACATGAGCCCAGACGAAAAAGCTCAGGCTTGCCAAGACCTCATCCAAGAAGGTATCCAAGCGTGGAAGGAAACACCAGCGAACATCAGGCGTGGATACTGTAACGCGAATGCGGCAAGTGTCGCGCTTGATAGGTTCACGGCGCCGACGGATGAGGACGTGCAGACTTATTGCGCACAAGATTATCAATCTTGCATGGCTGGCATAGATATCGTGACTACTGTGGACAATCCATTCGGTTGGCTTGATGGGAATGGGTGCATCGACATGTTCGACGAACTCCACGAGTGCACATTGTCGGATTTCGCGGCGTGCGGCACAAGCAAAAGCTACCAGGATTTTTATGCGTCGTGGGCGAATTGGGACTGTAGCCAGCTCAAAGCAAGCGACGAAGACCCACTCCTCATCTTAGAAGACTCCCAGGGTCTTCCCCCGGAGTGCGAACCCTTCGCCCGTTGCGTGTCGGAGAGCGGGCCGGGGGATTGAACCTACCCGCGTCTCTCGTAAGCTCGTGAGATTGCGCCGTGGTCGGTCCAACCAAGGCCGAGCACACATCTGAAGTCTTGCAATGTGTTCAATCTCACGACGCCACAGCAGGTGCGCGCGTGAAACTGCGCTGCATAGCCGCGAAATTTCGTTCTGGCGGACCTTGGTGTGGGGCACTTTTTCGAGGTAGAACCTTCGCCACATGTTCTTCAAAACCGACGACGGCAAAGTGCGCGACGATCGCTCGAAAAAGCGCGCCGTTCCTCTCCTTCCTCTGCGAGACATCATTGTTTTTCCGCACATGGTCAGCCAGCTGTTCGTGGGGCGCGAGCGTTCCATCAATGCGCTCGACGCGGCCATGGCGCGTGACAAAGAGATTGTCCTTGCCGCGCAGAAGAACGCAAAAACGAACGAGCCCGCGTCGGACGACATCTTCCAGGTCGGCACGCTTGGCACCATCATGCAGATGCTTCGCTTACCCGACGGCACGGTAAAGGTGCTCGTCGAGGGAAAAAAGCGCGTGCGCATCAAGAGGTTCCAAGACACTGACGACTTTTTCCTCACGGAAGTCGAAGAAATCGTCGAGCAAAGCGACAAGGGCGTCGAAGTCGAGGCCTTGATGCGCAGCGTGCAGTCGTCTTTTGAAATGTACGTGAAGCTGAACAAAAAGGTTCAGCCCGAAGTGCTTATGACTGTGCAGGCCATCGACGATGCCACGCGCTTGTCCGATGCCGTTGTCGCCAATCTTCCCACCATAAAGCTGACCGATCGTCAGTCTCTTCTCGAGATGGACGACGCGGTCAAGCGACTCGAGCGTCTCCACGAGCTCATGCAGGCCGAGATCGAGATTCTCCAAGTGGAGAAGAAAATCCGCTCTCGCGTCAAAAAGCAAATGGAGAAGACGCAAAAAGAATATTACCTCAACGAGCAAATGCAGGCCATTCAGAAAGAGCTGGGTGGCGGCGACCGCGACGAATTCAAAAACGAGATCCAAGAGGTCGAAGAGCTCCTCAAAACCAAGCGGATGAGCAAAGAAGCCACCGCAAAGGTCAAAAAAGAGCTGAAAAAGCTGAAGATGATGCACCCAACGAGCGCGGAAGCGACCGTCGTGCGAAACTACGTCGATTGGATTTTGGGGCTGCCCTGGTACGAAAAATCGGAAGAGAATTACAATCTCAAACAGGCCGAAGAAGTGCTCGATGAAGACCACTACGGCCTGAAAAAAATCAAAGAGCGCGTCCTCGAATACCTCGCGGTGCAAGCGCTTACGAAGAAGCTCAAAGGCCCGGTGCTTTGCTTCGTCGGGCCGCCTGGGGTTGGCAAAACGAGCCTCGCGAAAAGCATTGCGCGTGCAACAGGTCGTAAGTTTCAGCGTCTGTCGCTCGGTGGCGTGCGCGACGAAGCCGAAATACGCGGCCATCGGCGCACTTACATTGGGGCCTTGCCCGGCAAGTTGATTCAGTCGCTCAAAAAGGTCGGAACGAACAATCCCGTTTTCTTGCTCGACGAAATCGACAAGATGTCGACCGACTTCCGTGGTGATCCGGCCGCGGCGCTGCTCGAAGTGCTCGACCCCGAGCAGAATCATGCATTCAACGATCACTATCTCGACATGGATTACGACTTGTCCGATGTGATGTTCATCACGACCGCGAACACGCTATCTGGAATTCCTGTGCCGCTGCAAGACCGTATGGAAATTATCCAGTTATCTGGTTACACCGAATTCGAGAAGATGAACATTGCCGCGAAATACCTCGTTCCGCGTCAGCGCAAGGAATGCGGCCTGGAACAGGTGCCGCTCACCATCACCGAGAACGCGATTCGCACGGTGATTCACCACTACACGCGCGAAGCGGGTGTCCGCTCGCTCGAGCGCGAGATCTCGAGCATTTGCCGCAAGGTTGCACGCCACGTCGTTGACGTCGGTGACGCGGGCGAAGCGGGCGAAGCGGGCGCTGCAGGTCAAGTCGAGCCCATCGAAGTCGCTGCCAAGAATGTTCCTCAGTACCTTGGTGTGCCAAAGTTCCGACTCAGCAAGAAGGAAGAGCGCGACGAAATTGGCCTGACCAACGGCCTATCCGTCACCTCCTTGGGTGGAGGCGAGCTACTCGCGTGCGAAGTGGCGATTGTTCCCGGCAAAGGCAAGCTTGTCATTACCGGCCTTCTCGAAAAAGGAATGGAAGAAAGCGCCCAGGCTGCCATGAGCTACGTTCGCTCGCGCGCGGGTGCTCTTGGCCTCGAGCCAGATTTCTACCAGAAGCTCGATGTGCACGTTCACTTCCCCGAATTCATCCGCAAAGACGGACCTTCGGCAGGTGTGACCATGGCAACGTCGCTCGCGAGTGCGCTTATCAAGGTGCCTGTCAAGCGCGATCTTGCGATGACAGGTGAATTGACGCTTCGTGGCCGTGTAATGGCCATCGGCGGACTGAAAGAGAAGCTTCTCGCGGCCCACCGCGCAGGAATCACAACGGTGCTCATCCCGCGCGAGAACCGCAAGGATCTGCGCGAAGTGCCCCGGCGTGTTCTCAAGGCAACGCGCATCGTGCTCGTCGAACATGCCGACGAAGTGCTTCGCGAGGCGCTTTGCTTGGTCGATGCCGAGGCTCTTTTCGGGCCGGCGCGTGAGTCGTGGGAGTACGTTGACGGCGAGCTCGTGGTTCGGCGTGCGGGTCGACCCAAGGTCGACAGCGACATGGCGCCAACGTTGGCGCCAACCGAGCTCAGCACGCAGGTGCAGGTGCCGGCAGCCATGCCAGGCAACGCGTAACTTCCTCGGGACCGCCGCGAGCCCCGAGCAGGTTGCGGACCGAGTATTTTTGCCGAGTTCCAAGCAGAGCGAGGCGCTTCGACGAGAGCTGCTTGTGCAGCTTGAGGAGAAGCAACGAAGCGATGCGACGGAAA
>Ga0123357_10000320_pt1 | contig 45950 bp, 33 predicted proteins | sample TergutEmb28metaG_FD_89873 | JGI IMG/M metagenome (GOLD analysis project Ga0123357, IMG submission 89873) | Embiratermes neotenicus P4 segment gut microbial communities from Petit-Saut dam, French Guiana - Emb289 P4 | ecosystem: Host-associated > Arthropoda: Insects > Digestive system > Gut ...
AATTTGAAAATCCAAGGCGATGCGCACACGTCGCGCTCCGTTGAGCCCGAAGGCCGTGGCTCTCGAATAGAAGCGGAGCGTGAGCCACGGATTTCGGGCTCAACGCAAGTGAGCGCCGCCATATGCACATCGAAAGCGGTCTAGGAATGCGCAAAGTCGAGGCGGCCATGGTTCTATGCGCCGGGTTCGGCACGCGCCTTTTGCCGCTGACTCGGGACATGGCCAAGCCCATGTTGCCCGTTGGCGACAAACCTGTGATTTTGCATATTCTCGATCGCGTTCGGCTCGCCGTGCCTTCGCGAATCGTGATCAATGTTCACTACCGCGCGGGCGACTTCGACAAGCTTGAGGGCGAGCAAGGCCTTGCGATTTCACGCGAGACCGAGCTGCTCGGAACAGCAGGCGGTCTTGCTCACGCAGCTTCGATGCTTGGCAAAGGCGACGTCATCGTTTGGAACGGCGATATCTTGAGTGATCTCGATCCGCGCGATCTCGTTTTCGCCCACACCTCTGGCGAGGCGAGCGCGACGCTTGCGGTTCGACCGCGGCCGGCGGGCGAGGGCAACGTTGGCATTGCCGCGGACGGTCGCATCGTGCGCCTGCGTGATCAGCGCTTCGGCGACGAGGCACGCGCGGGCGAATTCCTTGGCGTGCATGTGATCGGGCAAGAGCTTCGAAATAGGCTTGTAAAAAAAGGCTGCGCTATAGGCGATGTGTACATTCCCGCCATCGACCGCGGCGAGCGCCTCGAGGCTTACGAAGTGTTCGCGAGCTATTGTGACATTGGCAGTCTCGCGTCGTACCTCGATGCAAACCTCGCATGGCTTGCCGCACACTCGCTTCGCGAATGGCGTGCAAAGGGCGCGATTGTCAAGGCACCCATCGATGGCTCGGTGGTTGGCGCTCGCGCGTGCATCGAAGCTCCGTTGCGAAGGTCGGTTGCTTGGCCGGGTGCGCATGTTCCACCCGGCGAGCCTCTCGACAACGTCGTGGTTACGCCTCGTAGCGTTGTGCGCATTCGCACGCTGAGCAAACTCTAATTCATGCTAGCCAATTTCTCATGGCGCGTTTGCACCGGGTCTACCTGTCACCCGGCATGTTTGGGTTTGGTAAGCTTGGAACGTACGACTACTTCGCGCATGTCGAGCGCGCTCTTGTGGCCCGTTTCCGAGCAGCTGGCGAAGAGCTTCACACCTTCGTTGCTGATGTCGCACCCACGTCGTCGGTTCGTCGCCGAGCCGTGAGCTTGGCCGAACTCATCGGGCAAACCGCGTCGAACGACAACGGTCCCATTCATCTCTTCGGCCACTCCACCGGCGGTCTCGACGCGCGCTTGGTCGCCTCGCCAACCGCGCACTATTCGACAAACCACGAAGATTTCCGATGGCTCTCGCGTCTTTCGAGCGTGACCACCATGAGCACCCCACACTACGGCACTCCGCTCGCGGGCTTCTTCGCGACGGTGAGTGGCCAGCGCATGCTCTACGCGATCAGCGCGCTTACGGTTACCGGCTTGTCGCTCGGCGCACCACCGCTTGCCGCGGCAAGCGCCGTGGTCATGGCAATTGGCCGAATCGATCGCGCGCTTGGCATCGAGCTCCGAATGCTCGATCGCACGACGAATGCCCTTTTGGCAGCGCTCGAACCGGCCACGAGCACGGAAGTGGAAAGGTACCTGGATGCGATTCGTCGCGATCAGGGCGCGGTGATTCAGCTTACGCCCGAGGCGATGGATCTATTCTTTGCAGGCGTTGAAGATCGACCAGGCGTTACGTATCAGTGCACGTGCACGATGGTGCCTCCGCCGTCGCCGAGAAGAATCGCGCGATCGCTACCCAGCGTGTGGCGCGCTCTGTCGTCCATCATCTTTACGACGATGCACAGGATTACGTCTCGCTACGATGAAGTGTATCCGTGCACGCCGCCCGATTGGAGTGAGGAGGCCCAGCAAATGTTTCAGCGTACGTTCGAACGAACACCCAGCCCAAGCGAGAACGATGGCGTCGTGCCGATTCTTTCGCAAATTTGGGGGCGGATCGTTTGGGCAGGCTATGGCGATCACCTCGATGTAATCGGGCATTTTAGCGGAGCACGGCAAGCGACGATATCGCGACTGTCCGCGGATCCAGAAGCAGACAACGCCCACGTGGATTGGATGATGAGCGGTTCGAAGTTCGACGAGAGCGCATTCGAAGAGATGATGGATGCAGTGGCGGGAGGGATGCTCTCGTCAACCTGAAATCGGTCTACGAAATAAGCGTTTTGTTGGTCGTAGGGGCGCGATTCATCGCGCCCTCGCGATCGGGCGCCATGAATGGCGCACCTACGCCGCGGTCGACCGCAGCGTAGGTGCGTTCGTAGCCCGCGCGCATGGCGCGGGTGGAGTAGCGCGCAGCAACGACAGCGCGCGCTTGATTGCCGAGCGTGCGCCAAGCCTCACGGCCGGCACTGGCCGCGTTTCGCATCGCGTCGATGAGTGCTTCGACTGAGTTGCAGCGAGCGAGCCAACCCGTTTCGCCGTCTTTGACGAACTCGGGAATGCCGCCTGTTGGCAATGCCACGACCGCGCGCCCAGCTGCCATGGCCTCGAGCAGCGCAATGCCGAGACCCTCGGCGCGCGCGCTCGAGAGCGCGAGATCGGCGTTTGCCACAGCTTGGCGCACGTCGCTCAAAAAACCTAAGAATCGCACGCGGCTCGTGACACCGAGTTTACATCTGAGCTTTTCGAGCTTGTCGCGATCGTCGCCTTCGCCGACGATGTCGAGCACGGCGTTGGGCACGTGGGCAAGGGCCTGCAAGGCGATGTCCGTCCCTTTGCGCGGCTCGAGGCGGCCGACAGAAACGAAACGCACTCGGTTGTCTGGCGGATCGTCGGGCCATTGTGCCACCACGAATTTTTCGAGATCCACTCCGTTTGGCACGACTTGCATCATGCATGCAGCCCATGGCGCACGCGCGACTGCCACGCGCCGGACGTGCTCGCTGATGCACACAACCGCGTTGGCGCGGCGAAGCGACCAGCGTGAGAATGGCCAACAGGTCAGATCGTCGTAGACGCGCGTAGAGTGCTCGGTTCGGACGATTCGCGAACCCATGCGACGTGCGGCTCGCGTTCCGAGCACCTGCGAGCCGAAGGTGTGAAGGTGAGCGATCTTCGCGCGCCGCGACGAGATCACCTGGGAGAGCCACGCCGCGTCACGCGGACCGAGCGACTGGGCGATGTAGGGCAATGGCCCTTCGCGCACCGTGCCGCGATCGTCGATGGTAAGGCGTGCATCGAGCAAGAGATCGCGCAGGCGCTTGCTTGGTGTCATGAGCGCCACGGTGTGCGGGCGATCGGTGTTGCCGCGTGCGAGATCGATGAGCATACGCTCGGCGCCGCCGACTTCGCCTGCAACCACGACATGGACGACCGGCGACGGCTCGCTCATATTTGTACTCCTGATTGGAGTACACGCAGCCGTGATTCGAATCGAAACCAGAAGACGACGGCCACGGCGGCCTGCACGCACGATGTGGAAAGGGCAATCCCCTCGAGTCCGATTGCCTCGAGGAGCACGACGTTGAAAAGCGCGTTGCTTGCTGTGTTGAAAATGCCCATAGACAGCATGATGGGGCTGTTTTTCACGGCAACGTGAGCGCGCGCGAGCACGAGCAGCGCGCCGAACGGTGCGAGCCCGACCAAGTGGTAGGGCAAGATGTGAATCATACGGTCAACGCCGGCTGCATCCATCTGTCCGCGCAAATAAACGAGACGAAGAAGCGGTGCGCGAACAACGTAAAGGATGACGGTCATCGCGACGAGCAAACCCATCACGGCTGCGAGCGCGCGTGTAACCGTGCGCCGAACAGATTGGAGATCATTTGCAGCAAAGTCGTCGGCGAGGTGCGAGAGCAACACCGGCAAGAGAGACGCTTGCAGAAGCGAGGTCGGCAAGCTTGCGATGTCGCCCGAATAGCGGAGCATGGTTCCACCACCAACGACGAGCGACAGCCCCGCCATGAGCTGATCGACCACCGGGTTGATGCGCGTGACAGCGTTGCCACCAACCTCGGCGCTGACAAGTTTTGCAAACCGCACGAGAGCAGGCGGGCGAGAAAAACCGAGATTGATGCGCATGCCAACGATGCGAATCGCGAACCATGCGAGCACCAGGCACGCGACCACTTCACCTGCAAGGGCGGCTACGGGCACAAAGCTCACGCCGAAGCGCGTGTGGGTGATTGCGAGAATGGTGATGTTGACGAGCATGCCGGCACCACTTGCTACGGGCTGCACCATGAAGTGGTGCAGCGAGGCCAAAATGGCACAGAAGAACGTGCGCGTTGCCATGGCGACAAGGTAAAAAGAAAATGGCATTACCATCGCTTTGGCTAAGCTGTAGTCTGCACCAGTATAGCGATAGGCGAACCAACCCATCGCGAGTGCGCCAACGAGCATGGCCACAGCGCCGCCGAGCACCCAGGTGTAGGTGAGCAGCGATCCCGTGAGTTGCGGCACTTCGTTTTTTCGCGCCATGCGCTCCTCGGCAAGGATTGGGATGAGAGCCGAATCTTGGAAGGCCGAGAACACGAGCGATCCGGCGAGGGCAAAAATTGCCCACGCGAAGTAGTAAACATCGGTGGCGTGGTTGCGACCGAACCAAAACGCGAGCAAAAGTGGCAAGATTGCCTCGCCCACGCGAAAAACGATTTGCGCCGGCAAGATGACGAGCGTTGTGCGTAGGACCGACTTTTTCCCGCCTTGCGTGGCTACCACCCGAGGATCTCCGGCACGTCGCCAAGGCCGACAACGGCAACGCCTTGTTTCGAAGCCCACGACAGAAGCGCGTAGAGGCGGGTGAGGATGCCGCGGGCTTCTCGCTCGCTCGCGGCATAAGGGCTTAGATTCGGGACCACTTCGACGTTGTGTAGCATCGCGTTGAGGATGACTGGGCGGCGCGGTGCGTTCTGTTGTGCCGAGGTGATCTCGTTTTCCGCGAGCGTGATGAGGGCCTTGGCCGAGCCGCGGCTTGGGCGGAGCCAGCGCGGATCGATTCGCGATCCGACAAGGGGTAACGCATTGAGCCAGCGTTTGCGGATCGTGATCGGCACCTCGAGGATTTGTGCGCTGCCCGGGCGACCAGGACAGATTCGATCGGGTCTGTATGGCTGAGTTGGTGCATTGGGAAACGCGAGGCCAGGAGCTCCGGAAGTGCCCCAATCCATGTGTGGCGTGACGCTCGACTCGACCGTATATCCGAGATGCTCGAGAATTCCGATGGTATGAGGGCCGATACCGAAGCGGCCTGCGCGAAACGACATCGGCTTACGATCGAAGGCACATTTGAATCGATCGGTAAGGTACTTGATTTTCTGCTGCTCGATATGTGGTGGATAGTTGCGTTGAAAGTCTTTCGTCACCTCGGGCTCGAATGCACCAGGCTCGGCATACTCGCCGTGCAAGTGCGTGCCGAGCTCGCACGACGATGCGACCCTGCGCAATGCCTCGACGCATGGTTCGTTTCGCATGATCTCGGGTGAGAGCAGATACGTTGGTTTCGCGCCGAAGGAAGCGAAGAGCGGTTGAAGCCGCTCGGTAATGCCGTTGTGGATGCCGCGATAGCCCATGGGCGCTTTGGATCGCCAATCTTTGCCTTTGTCGCACTCGGTGTCGATTGACACGCAAAGGTAGACACGGCTCATGGTCAGAAGCGTGTATAGCGCGATGAAGCGCGGGCTAGAACCAGCGCGCGTATTCTCGTATCAGTGGGATCGGGACCTTGACGATTTTTTTGTGTAGCACAACCGCTGCGTCAGCGGGTGAGAGCGCGGCGGCAAAAGTGATGTCGAGCCCTTCCATTGAGAGGTGGTTGCTCATATAACAAGAAACGACGGAACGACGGAGCGCTAACTTGATAAAAGAAGCTATTTTATCGCTCGCAAAAAAAAAGGACTTACCCTACGAAATCGCCGAAGCCGTCATGCACGAAATCATGACAGGCCAGGCTTCACCGGTGCAGATGAGTGCCTACCTGACGGCACTAAGCCTAAAAGGCGAGACCATCGACGAAATTACAGCTTCTGCTTTTGGCATGCGCCAGCATTGCGTGCGGCTCTTGCACGACGTGGACGCGCTTGAAATCGTGGGCACCGGTGGCGATGGGGCCAACACCTTCAACATTTCCACGGCCGCGGCGATCATCGCGGCCGCGGCAGGCGTTCCAGTGGCCAAGCACGGCAACCGTAGCGCGTCCGGCAAGTGCGGAGCCGCCGATGTGCTGGAAGCGCTGGGTGTCAACATTCACGTTCCACCCGACAAAAGCGCAGACCTATTGAAGAATATTGGAATCTGCTTTTTGTATGCTCAAAATTATCACATTGCCATGAAGTATGTGGCTCCCATTCGTCGCGAATTGGCCATTCGAACGGTGTTCAATATCTTAGGTCCGCTTACCAATCCTGCCGGCGCAAACATGGAACTAATGGGCGTTTACGATGGCGAATTGGTGAAACCCTTGGCGCAGGTGCTCTGCAACTTGGGTGTGCGCAACGCGATGGTTGTCCACGGCGAGGACGGGCTCGACGAGATCTCGTTGAGTGCGCCCACCATGGCATGTGAAGTAAAGGAAGGGCAAATTCACTCGCTTACGATGACGCCGGAACAATTTGGATTCAAGCGGTGCCACCCATTCGACTTGCAAGGTGGTGGGCCCGCGGAAAATGCCGAGATTCTCAAAGCCGTGCTCCGAGGAGAAAAAGGCGCGAAACGCGATGCCGCCGTGTTCAATGCCGCTGCTGCGTTGTACGTTGCAGGCAAGCATCTTTCGATTGATGCGGCCATTCGCGCGGCCAACGACGTCGTCGACAGCGGAAGGGCGATGGCAACACTCGACATGTTTGTGCGCTGCTCCAACGAGGCGTAGTACTTCGACCCATCGATAGTGTCCGGGTAGTAGGAGATCGTCATGGGGAACATTTTGCAGGAGATTGCGGCGCGCACGAGAGAGCGTATGGTCGAAAGGAAGAAGGTACGCCCGCTCGAAAAAGTCATGGAAGAAGTAGGGGCGCCATTCATGGCGCCCGACCGCGGTATTTTGGAATCCATACCATTGGCTGACCCGGAGGGGGGCGCGATGAATCGCGCCCCTACAACCACCAAAATGCATTCTTTCGTAGGGGCGCAGCATGCTGCGCCCCTACCCACAAGCGATGTTCGCCCATTCCCATTCGAAAAGGCGCTTCAGTCGGAAGACATTGCGTTCATTTGTGAAATCAAGAAAGCATCGCCTTCGAAAGGAACAATCGCTGCAGATTTTCCGTACGTTCGGCTTGCGAGGGAGTACGAGGCAGCGGGCGCAGCGGCCATCTCGGTGCTGACCGAACCGTACTATTTCCAAGGCGACGATCGCTATTTGCGTGAAATCGCGGATCATGTTTCTGTGCCGCTCTTGCGTAAGGACTTTACCGTTGACAGCTATATGATTTACGAGGCGAAAGTGCTTGGTGCCGCCGCCGTTTTGCTCATTTGTTCCATTCTCGATGGCGATACCCTTGCCCAATACATCGAGACGGCCCATGGTCTCGGGCTTTCCGCGCTCGTGGAAGTCCACAGCGAGGCAGAAATTGAAATGGCGCTTGCTGCGGGCGCGAGAGTCATTGGCGTCAACAATAGGAATTTAAAAACCTTCGAGGTGGATCGTAAGCTCAGCGAGCGGCTGAGGGCAGCCGTTCCGAACGGCGTGATTTTTGTCGCCGAAAGCGGCATTCGCTCACCCGAAGACATTGCGGCATTACGAAAGATTGGCACACACGCCGTTTTGGTTGGGGAAACCATGATGCGAAGCGCAGACAAGAAAGCAATGCTTTCATGTCTGAGAGGCCAAGATGGTAAAGATTAAAATCTGTGGGCTGTCTTGCCTTCGCGACATCGATGCCGTGAACGAAGAACGGCCGGAATATGTTGGCTTCGTGTTTGCGCCGAGTCGTCGGAACGTCACGCCGCAAGAAGCCTTGGGCCTGCGCAAGAGGCTTCGCCCCGACATTGTGCCAGTAGGGGTTTTTGTGGATGAAACGGTAGAAACCATGGTGTCCATCGTGCGGGACGGAATTGTCGACATCGTTCAGCTTCACGGGGTACAAAACGAAAATTTTGTCAGTCATCTAAAGACTCAGATCCATAAACCTGTGATCAAGGCTATCGCTGTGGAGCATGATGGCGATGTGCAAAAATGGGCAGATACGTCGGCAGACTACCTCCTCTTCGATCGCCAGGGCGGAGGCTCGGGGCTTTGTTTCGATTGGAACTTGATTGGCAAAGTTGAAAAATCATATTTTTTGGCAGGAGGCCTCCACGCAAACAATGTTACGGAGGCGATTCAAAAGACCAGACCGTTTGCCGTGGATGTCAGCGGTGGTGTGGAAACGAACGGTTCCAAGGATCACGCGAAAATCAAAGAATTCATCATGAGGGCCAGAGATGCAGGCAACAAAGCAGGACACTAAGCAGGTCACTAATCAGGTAAATAGCGGTAGGTTTGGGGTTTACGGCGGCCAGTACATCCCCGAAACATTGATGAGCGCCGTGCAAGAGCTCGAGGAAGGCTATTTTCATTACAAAACCGATCCGGAATTTCAACGCGAGCTCGATAGTCTGTTGAACCATTACGCCGGTCGACCCTCGCTTCTGTACTTTGCGAAGAGGATGACCCATGATTTTGGCGGGGCAAAAGTCTATTTGAAGCGCGAAGATTTGAACCACACCGGATCGCACAAAATCAACAATGTTCTTGGTCAGGTGCTTCTTGCCAAGAAAATGGGAAAAACCAGAGTCATTGCAGAAACCGGAGCAGGTCAGCATGGGGTAGCCACGGCCACGGCCGCGGCGCTCATGGATTTGGAATGTGAAATTTTCATGGGCAAGGAGGACATGGAGCGCCAGGCGCTGAACGTATTCCGGATGCAGCTCTTGGGCGCCAAGGTTCACGCTGTGACGAGCGGCACGATGACGCTCAAAGATGCCGTGAGCGAAACGATGCGCGAATGGGCCACTCGTATGGACGACACGCATTACGTGCTTGGTTCCGTGATGGGGCCGCACCCGTTTCCGATCATGGTGCGTGATTTTCAGAAAATCATTGGCAAAGAAATCAAAGAACAAATGATTCGCGCCGAGGGCAGAATGCCTGACGCCGTGATTGCATGCGTGGGCGGTGGCAGCAACGCGATGGGCGCATTTTACGAGTTTCTTGGCGATTCATCGGTCGAGCTCATCGGCTGCGAAGCCGCCGGGCTTGGCGTCGACAATCCAAAGAATGCCGCAACCATGGCGAATGGAAAGGTTGGCATTCTTCACGGAATGAAGTCGTATTTTTCGCAAGACGAATACGGGCAAATCGCGCCGGTGTATTCTCTTTCGGCAGGCCTCGATTACCCAGGGATTGGTCCGGAACATGCTTATCTTGCCGATGCGGGTCGGGCCAGGTATGTGCCCATCACCGACGCGGAGGCCGTGGACGCGCTCGAATATCTTTCGCGGGTCGAAGGAATCATTCCAGCCCTCGAAAGCGCGCATGCGCTGGCGTACGCAAAAAAATTGGTGCCGACGATGCGCAAAGACAAGATTGTGGTGGTTGTCGTATCCGGCAGAGGCGACAAAGACGTGGCTGCCCTGGCTCGATACAAAGGGGTCAATCTCTATGAATAGGATTCGTCGTGCCTTTCATGGCAAAAAAGCATTCCTCGCGTTTCTTACGGGGGGCGATCCCGACATGGAAACGACGGAAAACCTGATCGTTGCCATGGCGGAATCGGGCGCCGACATCGTCGAAATTGGGGTCCCATTCTCCGACGCGGTGGCCGAGGGGGTTGTGATTCAGAAAGCTGGCGAACGGGCGCTCGCGGCAGGCTGTACCGTCGACAAGCTGTTCGAGATGGTCCGCCGCGTCCGAACGAAAATAAGCATTCCTTTGCTGTTCATGACGTATATGAATCCTATCTTCGCATACGGCAAGGAACGGTTTGTCGAGCAATGTGCGGCGTGCGGAATCGATGGCATCATCGTGCCGGATTTGCCGTTCGAAGAAAAGGGCGAGTTGGCGAGGGAATGTGCCAATCGCGGCATTTCTCTCATATCCATGATTGCCCCGACCTCCGAGAAAAGAATCGAGCGAATTGCCAGAGACGCGGAAGGTTTTCTTTATTGTGTGTCGTCGCTGGGGGTCACGGGCGAACGTAGCCATATCAATGGCAACGTTGCCCAATTGATTGAGCAGGCAAAGAAAGTAACATCGATTCCATGTGCGGTCGGTTTTGGAATTTCTACGCCCGAACAAGCGCGAGACATGGCGGCCGTGTCCGATGGCGTCATCGTTGGAAGCGCGATTGTTAGGCTCATTGCAGAATATGGTAAGGAAAGCATGGGGCCAGTTAGTCAATTCGTGAAACGCATGAAAAGCGCAATGTAACTCGCGGCGTTTGCCCACAAGCGTGAGCTTCCGCCGTGCTCGCATTGCCGGATCGCGTCAGGTGGTGTACGCAAGGCTCGATGTCTTCTGCTTTCTTGGCCTCTACGGGTGAAATCGAAGCGCGGGATGGCGCTTTGGACCTATCTCCGTCGAGTGTTGCTCTCGCTCCACGGCGAAAGGTCCGCGTTCTGTTCATCAACGACACCGCGCGCAATGGCGGCCCGGGCCGCAGCCTTTATTACGTCTTGCGCTTTTTGGATCCCGAGGTCGTTCACCGCGCGGTTGTCCTTCCCAGGCCCGGCGTCATCAGTGAGTTGTACGCAGAAAGCGGCATCACCGACGATCTCGTTTTCGAACCCGATCTTGTCGAAAATCCGATCGAGCCGCACCATCGCCCAATGGCGCGTGACGACTTCAACGCTCCGCTGCCATTGAAGGGGGTGCGCGCTCTGGTGAACGTTGCGCGTGCGGGCCGAGCCATGGCGCGCTTGACAAGCGTTATCCAGCGTGGCGCTTTCGACCTTATTTATTGCAACGGAACGAACGCCGACTTCGCTGGCGGTCTGCTTGCCCGTACCTCGGAAACCCCCGCCCTTTGGCATGTTCGCTACACGTCGCTTCCCCGCATCGTTCGCGGCACGCACGACCGGCTTGCAGAAAGCAAAGGCATTGCGCGCATCATCTGCGTGTCGCAGGCTTCCGCGTCGCTCTTCCCTCATTGCCAGAGCAAAGTGCGCGTGATCCACAATGCGCTCGACACCCACGAGTTCGACATGGGGGGAATCACTCCTCGGCTCCGGGCGGAACTCGGGCTGTCGTCAGACGTCGTCGTATTCGGTAGCCAGGGCCGCATTCTTCCGCGCAAGGGCTACATCGAAATGATCCGAGCCGCCAAGTGTGCCATGGATCAAATGTCTGCTGACGAGCGCACAAAGGTCCAATTCGCTGTCCTTGGCGACACCCCAGAAGACATTCGTCCCGATCACCTTGCCGAATGCCGCAGGTTCGTTGCAAACCTTGGCATGGGTGCATACTTCACGTTTTTGGGCTTCCGCATCGACGTCAAACCCTACGTGGCCGACTTCGATGTCGCCGTGGTTCCGAGCGTCTACCCTGATCCGCTTCCGCGTGCAGTCATCGAGGCCATGGCTTTGGCCAAACCTGTCCTTGCGTTCGATGTTGGTGGCGTTGCCGAAATGCTGCGAAGTGGGCAAACAGGCACACTCGTGCGCGGTACGCCGCCAGACGTAGAAGGCCTTGCAGCCCAAATGCTCCGGTACATGCGCGATCCAAATCTGCGCGCTCGGCAAGGCCGTGCCGGTCGCGCGCGTGTCGAACGAGATTTCGACGGCGCCACGCAAGCGCGGCGCATTCAGAACCAAATTGTCGAGGCATCGGGTCTCGCCCTTGGGTCGGGGCACATCACGTGAGCGATGTGCCGGAGGCGGAGGCGGGCAGGCGAAGCCGGATTCGGCACGTCGTCGAAGCTGTCGTAGGTTTTTCGATTCGCCGTCCGTGGTTCGTCATTCTCGTCGCGATCGGCATTCTTGTCGCGGCGCTTTTCTATATTCAGAAGCTCGAGTTGCGTTCCGACTTTCTCGAGCTGTTACCTCGCGACAGCCCTGGCTTTATCGCCTTCGAGCACCAGCTCGGGCGCGTGGGTGGCGGTGCGTCGCTCATCGTCGTGAACGAGTCGCCCGAGCGCAAAGCGAACGAGCGTTTCATCGACGAGCTGTCAAAGCGCATTAACGGCGAACTCGAGGCACGAAACCAATGTGTGCAAAGTGCATGTGGTGGCGGTGCATGTGTCGACAAATGCGGACCAGAGCTTATCTCGTACGTTGAGACCGGCACGAAAGAGGTCCGCAAATTCTACGAAAGCAACAAGTGGCTTTATGCTGATCTCAAAGATCTCGAAGAGGCCGACAGCACGCTGGATCATCAAATCGCGATTCGCAGCGGGCTCGTGACCGATCTCGAAAGCGATGATGGACGCGGCGCCGCGAACCAAACGAACAAAACGGACGCCAAGGAGAAGGCAGAGGACAAGGCTGGCGCGGCAAAGAAAAGCGACGCGGACGAGAAGAAAAGCGCGCTCGGCATGGACGACTTTCGCCAGCGGTGGGAGGCGAGCGCCAAAAAACACGACGACTTTCCAACAGGTTATTTCGCGACACCCGACGGCACGATGATGGGCATTCGCATCGTGTCCCCCACGACGGGCACGGGCGACAAGGGCGGCGACATGCTGCTCGCGAAGGTTCAGCACATCGTCCAGGAATTGAACCCAAGCTCGTTCCATCCTGCGATGAAGGTTGGATTCGCAGGCGACATTCCAAATGCGATTGCCGAAAAATCCTCGATTGTCAGCGAAGCTGCCTTTGCGACCGGAATGGCAACGCTGCTCATCATGCTCGGCGTCGTCGTGTTCTTCCGATCGCTGTCGGCCCTTATCGTTATGCTTTTACCGGCAGCGGTGGGCATTGCGTGTGCGTACTCGTTTGCGACCGCAACGTTCGGCTACGTCAACACATCGGGGGCATTCCTCGGTGCCATCATTCTTGGCAATGGCACAAATTACCCAATCGTGCTGCTTAGTCGCTATCGCGAGTTCGTTGCGCGCGGCATGGCACCGGACGTCGCAAAGAAAGCAGCGGTGTGGAATGCTTTCCGCGCCGAGCTCGTGGGCGCCAGCGTTGCGGGCATTGCCTATGGCTCGCTCGTGATCACGCGCTTCCGCGGCTTCAGCCAGTTTGGAACGATCGGCTTCGTTGGGATGCTGCTCGTGTGGCTCTCGATCATTCCTCTCGTGCCCGCGATTGTCACGGTTATCGAGCGAGCGCAAACCTGGCCCATCGTGCGGTCGATTGCGAGCGTGCAAAGCACTGTTTTCGACGTGTTTCCGTTCTCGCTCGTCTTCACGAAAGTCGATGCTTCGGGCACAACGGGCCCGGTGGTGAAGTTCGTCTCTGAGCTTACACGACGTTACCCAAAGACAATCCTTGCCCTCGCCGCATTAGTAACAACAACCGCCGCGGTGAAATTGCCTGCGTATTTGCACGACCCGTGGGAGTACAACTTCGATCACCTTGGCTCGCGCGGCTCGAAGAAGGGTGGGGCTGGCGAGTGGTCGGTGAAGGCCGAGAAAGTCTTTGGCGGGAAAATGAACATTGCCGGCGCACTCATGCTTGCCGACACGCCCGAACAAGTCGAAGCGGTCAAAAACCAAATCTTCGCCAACGACGCGAAGGATCCCGAAGGCAAGCTCGTCGATTCGATTGCGACCATTGCCGATCTTTTGCCAGGCACTCCCGCCGAGCAGGAGGAGAAGCTTGCCGTGCTCGATCGCATTCGCGACAGGCTTACGCCGCGCGTTCTTTCCGACATGACGGGCGACGAGCGTCAGCGCCTCGTCGAATTGAAGCCTCCCGAAACGCTGCGCGTTCTCGGCCCGAAAGACGTGCCCACACTTTTTCGTCGCCGCTTTCAGGAGAACAACGGCACAATAGGCACGATATTTTACGTCAAATTCGTCAATCTATCGTTTTCCGACGGCCACAATCTCCTTCGCATCGCGAAAACCACCGACAACGTCAAGCTACCAGACGGCACAGAGGTGCAAACGGCAAGCCGGTCCACCGTTTTTGCCGAGATGATCCGCTCGATGGAGCGCGATGGTCCGCTCGCCAGTTTCGCGTCGCTTGCTGCTGTCACCATCGTCGTTGTGCTGGCAACATCCAGCCTTCGTGGCGCTGCGACCGTGCTCGTGTCCCTGCTTCTCGGCGTCACGTGGATGGTTGGCGGCGCTGCGTGGAGCGATATGAAGCTCAATTTCTTGAACTTCATTGCGTTGCCCATCACCTTCGGAATCGGGAGCGAGTACCCGTTCAATTTGTTCGATCGCTCGCGGCTGCTCGGCGGCGACGTGCCAATGGCCGTGCGTCGCGCGGGCGGTGCCGTTGCACTATGCAGCTTTACAACCACGGTGGGCTACGGCTCGCTGGTGTTTGCCGACAACCAAGCACTTCAGTCTTTCGGGCACCTGGCAATGAGCGGTGAAATTGCGTGCCTTGCTGCGGCGATGTTGGTGTTGCCGTCTCTGCTTACCGTCTGGAAGAAGTAGGGGCGCAGCATGCTGCGCCCCTACGAATATGTGCTTGTTGGTCGTGGAGGCGTATGGCCATACGCCCCTACGGAAAAAGGTCTCATTAGCCTGTTAGGATGGTAAGAAAGAAGGCCATGCTGAGAATCGTTACGAGCAATTTTCTTGGCAAAACCCCGCTTTGGTACAAGAGGACCATTTTAGGGTTTCTTGTTTTGAATCCCGTGGTGTTTTTTGGCGTTAGCCACTTCGCGACCGGGTGGCTGCTCTTGCTCGAATTTATTTTCACGTTGGCCTTGGCACTGCAGTGTTACCCAATTCCTGCTGGTGGGCTCTTGGCCCTGCAGGCTGTGGTCATGGGCATTACCTCGCCTCAAAGCATTTATAATGAGGTGGTTGCCAATCTGCCCACCTTACTCTTGCTCATCTTTATGGTGGCAGGCATTTATTATATTAAAGATATCTTGTTCTTGCTCTTCACCAAGCTCTTCATCTCGGTACGCAAGAAATACCTCGTTTCCTTTCTGTTCTGTGTGATCAGCGCCGGCACGGCCTCGTTTCTGGACGCCCTGACCTTGCTGGCCGTGCTCATTGCCGTATGTTTCAATTTTTTCGCCATCTATCACCGAGTAGCCAGTACGTACCCTGTTGACCCGAAGAGCCAGACCCATCAGGAATTCGACGAGCTGCGCGGTTTTTTGCGCAACTTGATTATGCACTCGGCCGTTGGCACGGCGCTCGGGGGCACGTTGACGCTCGTAGGCGAGCCGCAAAACCTGATGATCGGCACGAAAATGGGCTGGTCGTTCGTCGAATTTTTCAAACACTGCGGTGTGATTGCCATTCCTGTGGCGCTGGTCGGCTTTATCACCTGTCCTCTTTTGGAGATCTTCCGTGCGCCCGGCTTCGGCTACCAAATGCCGGAACCGATCCGCGAGCTCATTGTCGCCGATTACAATGCGAAGGCTCGCGAGCTCGCCGGTCCAGGCATGTACAAATATATCTTGCAAGGCATCGTGGGGATATTGCTCATTCTGGCTCTGGGCTTTCACGTGGCAGAGGTGGGCCTCATCGGGCTGGCGGTCATCGTACTTCTCTCTGCCTTCACGGGGATGACGAAGGAACACGATTTTTCTGAGGCCTTCACCAATGCCATGCCCTTCGTGTCCCTCATCACGATCTTTTTCGCCATTCTCGCCGTCGTGCACGATCAGCATCTTCTTACCCCTGTCATCACATGGGTGCTCACTTTCAGGGGGCAGACGCAATTGCTCGTTCTGTATGGCGTCAATGGGCTCATTTCGATGATGAGCGACAGTGTATTCGTGGCCTCCATCTTCATTGCCGAGGCGGAAAAGGCCTTTAATCGAAATGCTTTTGATACGGATTGGTATCAAAAGATTGCCGTGGTCATCAACATGGGCACGAACATCCCTTCCGTGGGTACACCCAACGGGACGGCAGGCTTCCTGTTCCTGTTGACATCGCCGCTGGCTCCGCTGCTCCATCTGTCGTACATGGAAATGGTGAAGCTTATGCTTCCGTATTTCATCGTCCTGTCGGCCACCGGGGCCGTCATGGTGTATTTTTTTCTGTAATTCCAAGAGGCATTGTGAATCAGGTTGTCTTCCGCCCCGCCAAATTGCTCATTGCCATGGTGAGCAAATACAGTGGGGAGTTTGTTTTGGCGGCTGCCAAGCGGGGCAGGGGCGGAACCAAGGCGATGGGGCGAAGCATGGCTCAACCCCTGCCCGGCGGTGGCATCACGGGTGAGCCTGTCACGGAGTGCGTGATCTTCATCATGATGCATTGTGATGAAGCAGACGGCGTAGTGCGGGAGATCCTTCAAGCAAGCTTGGAGCATCCGGAACACTTCAAAGGCATAGCCGTAGTGGTGAATGCCGCCGCGATGCTACTGGCGAGTACGGTGGAAAACGCGCCAAACGCGAAGGATGCGCGGGAACGCGCCGAAAGGGACCGCATGGAATCCGGCAATACTTTGATTACCGCCATCATTTCGCACGGTCAGGCGGATGAAATCATGCGGGTGGCCCGCCAGGCCGGCGCCAGGGGTGGCACCATTCTCAATGCGCGGGGTACCGGCACCGAAGACGACGTGAAGTTTTTCGGTATCAGCTTGGCGCCGGAAAAAGAAATGCTTCTTATCGTGGCAGAGAACCGCGATAAAAATGCCATTCTAGAAGCCGTGGGCAAGCTGTCTATTTTCAGCAAGCCCGGCGGGGGCGTTGTCTACACGCAAAATGTGGAACAATTCATCGTTCTCGGTCAATGACACGGTATCACCCATGCTCCGCATCATCGCAATCCTGATCCTGGCTTCTGTCATCACCGCATGTTCATTCATGAATCCGCCAAACCAGTACCTTCTCACAGAGGGTGTGCGGGCACGCGCTGCGGTGACGAGCCTCGAACAGACCGGTACGTTCATCAATCACCAGCCCGAGTGCGATATCGGCTTGTCCATTCAGCCACCGGAGGGCGGTGAGCCTTTTCCCAGCAGCATTCGTCGGGTGGTTTTGCTTACGGACATACCGAAGTTGCAGCCAGGAACCGTGCTCACTGTCTTCTATGATGCACGCGATCGCTCCAAGGCTCTCATCGTAGGGATTGGCGAGCCGCCGTCGGTATCGAAAGAGCAGGCGCAGGCAATGGCGCTTGCGGGTCAGGATCTGCTACGTGAGCTTTCGGCCCCCGGGGTTGCCGACTCCTACGCCGCGGTGGTGCTTGCTTTCGAACCACTCGGTATCCACATAAATGGCGACAATCCACTGGCCGTGATGACGGTCAAAGTGTTGCCGGCCGGTGGCGGCTCTTATGACGCCAAAATCACCGCCGTGTTTGGGCAGTCAAACCTGCCTAAATATCAGCCTGGGCGCGAGATTTACGTTCTTGTCGATAAGAAAAATCCGCAGCGTGTCACTGTCGATCGCGCGCGTATGTAGCGAGCACGCCAGATGGGTCAAGAGCGCGGCGAGGTGCATGTGCTTGTGTGGTGCACGTACACTCAGGAGATCGGTGGCGCGTCTGCGTCTGCATCGCGTACTGCCACGAGCGCGCGGCTCACTTCTTCGAGCGAATCCGACGCGGCCTCCACGTCTTTCTGCGCAACGTCGTCGAGCGCGATGGACGCAGCCGATGCCGAGTCGACGGCCGCATAAGCGCGCGTCAAGACGCTTACGTGTTCTTCGATGCGCTGATCGACCGCGCCGAGCACGACCCTCTTGCCCGATCCGGATGGAAGCTGCACCAGCGTGTGCTCGAGGCGCGCACGCGCCTCCGCGAGCCGAAGAAGCGAGCGCCAGGTTGCGGTCACGCTGGCGTCGATGTTGCGATCGAGCGGGATGCCCGATGCGATACGCCGAAGCTCGGCGCCGTTCGAGAGAAGTTCGCGCGCCGGGCCTGAAAGGGATTGCGATGTGACATCGAGGGCGTGAGCCACCGGATCATCGGCGGGCACGAGCAGGGGCAACGCGCAAACCACCGCCCCAACGACCACGGCGACGGCCGCGATGGCGAATGACGAGGACGCAAACGCCGTCGACAGAGATCCAGACAAGGCGCCGGCGACACACGCGAAAAGCATGTGCAGCGCACGCATTTGTGGCGTGCGGATCCGCGTGGTGCGTTCGGCGAATGCGCATGCCACGAGAACTGCTCCCGCGGCCGCGGGTGAGAATGGCGCGAGCATGCCCCCGGCCAATGCGCCGGCGGCGCCCGAGGCTACGGCGAGTGCAGAAATGCTGCTGCTCGCCGCCACGGCGACGAGCACCGCGAGCCACACGAGCGATACCGACGCCGCGATTGGCTCGAGCCTGGCAGTGAAAGGAGCGAGCGCGAAGAGGCAAGCCGCGGCGACGATGAAAGCTATTTTGCGCATGGTTCAATAGGCCTTTCGTTTGACGTTGCCCATTTCCCTGGCCGTGCTGGCTTTCGCGGCGGCGCGACCGGCGGCTGCCGAGGGCGCGACGGCCCTGAACGTTTCCTTCGCTTTGCGATAACTATCGATCTGGGACTCGAGCGCGGGTACAGCCTGTGCGGGCGCCGCGGCACGCGCCTCGGAGAGCGCGGCTTCGTTGGCTTCGACGAGCTCCGTCGCGCGCGTCACATCGCCTTGGGCGTAGGCGCTCGCGGCTTCGATTTGGCGCTTCGATGCCATGACGCTCGCCGCGCTCGCGAGCACGGCGCCGTCGCGCCCGCGCATGACTTCGTTTGGATCGCGACTCGCCACGAGGGTGAGGCGTGGCACGTCGACGTCGATGGCCCCCTTGCGGCTCACGCGGTTCCATCGCGCGTGGGGGATGATATCGAGATGTCCATCGACATCGCCATCGGTCGCGAGCTCCACGATCCCACGGCGATCGTCGCCCGCGAAGAGCGAGCCGAACGACAATTCGACCGTGCGTTTGCCGCGCCCTTGCGGGCTTGCGTCGGCACCCGTGGCGGAGACGAACGTGACGCCCTCGGGCAAGGTCAACGTCACGACAGCGTTCTCGATCGTCGTCGATGCCGTTTCGACGAGCTCGCGTGAAAGAAAGCTCGCGAGGGACGCGCCATCTTTGACGAACGCGAAGTTTCCGTGCCCGCTTTGCGCGACCGATCCCATGTAGGCTTCATCGAAATCGAGGCCGATGCCGAGCGACGAGACGACCACACCGCTGCGGTACGCGCCCTCCGCGAGCTGTTCGGCCTGCGCGCGGGTGCTGTCGAGCCCGTCGCTGACGAGCACCACGCGGCGCACGCGATCGCCGTTCGAGGCACGCAGCGCCGTGAGCCCCTCCGACAGTCCGCGCGGGATGTTCGTACCACCGCCTGCGAATAGCTCGCGAATGCGTGAGGCGAGCGGAGAGCGAACACTGCCCACGCGCGCAAGAGGCTGCAGCAGTTCGCTCGAGTCGGAGTAGCGAACGAGCGCGATCTCGTCGTCGTCACGCATTTGCGCGAGCAATTCGAGCACCGAGCGCTTCGCCTCATTGATTTTTTCGCCCTCCATCGACCCGGACGTGTCGAGCACCACGGCGAGCGAGATTGGCGCGCGCTCTTTCGCGTTGCCTTCTGCTGGGTCGGCAACGATGCGCACTTCGGCGAACAGGTGCGTTTGCGATCCGCGCAGAACATGCGAATGACTGAGCGATACCGTACCGCGCGCGCCCGATCCCGAGAACGACACGGCGTTCGTGCCCGACGCGATCGACGGTGAGGTTGTGGTCCGCGTGATCCACGACGATCCGGCGGCCGATGACTTGTGAAGGATGAGACCGCCCGCAGCGAGAACGACGGCAGCGATGGCGACGCCTCGACGGAGCGCGGGTGAACGAAACCAAAAAGAGAATGCCATGCGCGCGGTACGCACGAGCACGCGGATCGATCTGAGGAATGTGCTAACCTGTTTTAAAGCATGCGTATCGCCGTCATCGTCACTTTCGTCGCTACATCGGTTTTTTCGGCCCTGACCTTCGGTTGCAGCTCAAGCTCAGACGACGGTGTCAGCAACAACTCGAACGAGAGTGTCGAGTCTTTCGTTGTGGGTGGAACATTCGACGCACTGCCATTCAAACCCGTGGATGGCATGGGTGGATTCACCACGCTTGATAAGGACGGTTTGCCGTATCCGGTTGGCAGTAATGCACAGAGTGTGTTTAGGGCCATCATTTCCGATCGCCCCGATCTCTGCGGAGCAGGCTCCGTGCGTCCAAATGAAACAATGTTGACCATTGCAGCGTATGGCGATGGTCTCCCGTTTCAGCCAGGCACCTACGACACTGCCATGTCGGAGTACAATTCTGGTCGAGCTGATGTCAGCCTTGTGACGACGGATGAAACTTGCAGTAATACGTCCTTCCCGCATTACTTCGCCGTTTCAGGTACGGTGGTGATCACCAGTGTGACGCCCACATCCGTTGCCGGAACATTCGATGTGACTCTCGAAGGGGACCTAGGCACTCTCCAAGGCTCGTTCAATGTACCGTTGTGTCCGTCGTCGGTGTGGCCAGAAACCGTAAGTTGCGTGCCGTAGCCATCAACGCGCATCGCCTCTTACGCTCTCGGATGTGCTCTCGGCAATGCCTCGTGCTCCTGCTTCCTCAATCGCGGTTGACCGGTGTGGCCGCCGACTGCATTGCAGAATCTGCTTTCGGACGCGCACGGCATCGGGGGTGACCTCGACGAGTTCGTCGGCGTCAATCCATTCCATGGCGGTTTCGATGGTCAGTGTGCGCGGGACCGCCAACATCACATTTTCGTCTTTGCCGTGGTTGCGCACATTCGTTTGCTTCTTCTCTTTGACGAAGTTGACGTCGGCATCGGCTGGCCGATTGTGCTCGCCCACAATCATGCCTTCGTAAACTTCCACACCTGGCGAGATGAAAAAGACGCCACGTGGTTGCAAGTGGTTCATGGCATACGGCATGGCAGTGCCCGCGCGATCCGACACAATCGCGCCGAGCTGACGCTTTGGCATCACGCCACCCCACGGCTCCCAGCCATCGAACAGCGTCGTCAAAAGGCCCGTGCCGCGCGTTGCCGTGAGAAATTCGCCGCGCAGGCCGATGAGCCCACGGCTTGGAATGCGAAACTCGAGGCGCGCGCGGCCGTGACCATGATTGGCCATCTTCGTCATTCGACCGCGGCGCGAGCCGAGTCGTTCGGTGACAATGCCAATGTATGGTTCAGGCACGTCAATGACTGCGAGCTCGTAAGGTTCGTGCGCAACGCCGTCGATGATGCGCGTGACGACTTCGGGGTTGCCTAACTGCATCTCGTAGCCTTCGCGGCGCATCGTTTCGACCAAGATTGCGAGTTGCAATTCGCCGCGGCCAAGAACCACGAACGTGTCGGGTGAGTCGGTGTCTTCGAAACGCAGCGCAAGGTTTCTGCGCGTTTCTTTGACGAGACGCTCACGGAGCTTTCTGCTCGTGAGAAACTTCGAAGTTTTGCATTTGCCGGCAAAAGGCGAGGTGTTGACGCCAATGCGCATTTTGATGGTCGGCTGTTCGACAACAATGCGCGACAGTGCTCGATTCTCCCAACCGTCGGACAAATCAACAATGGTGTCACCCACGTCGATTTCGTCGATGCCTGCAATGGCGATAATTTCGCCCGCTTGCGCCTCTGGCATGGTTGCGCGCTTCAGGCCCTCGAACGTTGAAAGCACCTTGATGGTCGCTTTCGTGCGCTCGCCATCTTTGAGAATGCCCACGGGCTGGTTTGCGCGAATCGTGCCCGAGCTAATGCGGCCGATCGCAAGGCGGCCAACGTAATCGTCGTGATCGAGATTGTTGACGAGGATCTGCAAGGGACCGTTCGATTCGCCCTTTGGCGGCGGCACTTTCGCAAGAATCGTTTCGAATAGCGGCGCAAGATTCATGTTCGGATCATCAAGAGCGCGCTTCGCGATTCCTTCGCGGCCAATGGCGTAAAGCACGGGGAAGTCGACTTGCGTGTCGGAAGCTTCAAGGTCGATGAAAAGGTCGAAAACTTCGTTCAAAACTTCGGTGGGGCGAGCGTCGTTGCGATCGATTTTGTTGATCACGACAACGATCGGAAATCCAAGCTCGAGGCACTTCCGAAGCACAAAGCGCGTTTGAGGAAGTGGGCCTTCGGCCGCATCAACGAGAAGAATGGCGCCGTCGGCCATCATCAGCGTGCGCTCGACCTCACCGCCGAAATCGGCGTGGCCTGGGGTGTCGACCACGTTGATTTTCGTGATCGTGCCATCGGGCGAACGCCAACGAACCGACGTGTTCTTCGCGAGAATCGTGATGCCGCGTTCGCGTTCGAGATCGTTTGAATCCATCACGCGCTCGGCAACGGTTTCGTTCTCGCGAAACGTGCCAGCCTGCTTGAGCATGTGGTCGACGAGCGTGGTTTTGCCGTGGTCGACGTGGGCGACGATCGCCACGTTTCGAAGCTGCATAAGGTGCCGCTCTTTAGTCGTCAGCGAGCCATGCTGCAAGTAGGGGCGTATGGCCATACGCCCCTACACGCAACCGTTGACAAATAGCGTCCGTAGGGGCGCCATTCATGGCGCCCGACCGCTCAAGCCAAGTCGAGCCCTAGCTTCCGCATACATGTCCGTAACGCCGAACGCGATGAGTTCGCGAGCCTCGGTTGTGCGCGCAATCCACGTTGCGCGCGCAGCAGCAGCAGCCTGGCCTTGCGGCGCGCTGTCTTCTCCGTGAGCCCACGCGATACCATCAAGGGCAGCAGCCGGATCGCCAACCGCCAGAAGCGCCACCCGATTGGCCCACGCAACGGCACCCGGACCAAGCATGGCTGCTTGCGCGCCGAGCGTTCCAGCGGCTTCGAGCGCAACGAGTCGAACGTTCCTGTCGAGATTTCGTGGAAGTGCGGGCGCGATATGGCGGGCAAGTTCGGCGGCTCGTCGCGCGTCGACTCCTTGTGGAACAAAGGCCGGGTTGAAGGTCGTGAAAAGTGCCGAAATAAGCAAGGCAACGTCTTGGGCGTGGCTGCGAACGAGCGCCGAGGCGCGCGAATGAATCATCTTGAGGGCACGCACGATCACAAAAGTGGTTGCAGGGTGCTCGGGCGCCGCGGTCAATCGTTCGCCAACCAAGAGCGTTGGCGGGTTCGACGAAAGCGGAATTGCCAAGCGTTTGAGTTGAGGCGATACAACCACTTGCAGCGCGCCAAGGCCGATGACTTTTGCGATAGTGCCAATGGTTGTGCCGAGCGGCGTTCGTGGAGCAAGAGGTGTCGCACGAAGCGCCCGAAGATCGACCGCCGAAACTGCGTCGAGCGCATCGCCTGCACCAAAAAGCAGTGTGCGCAGCGCCGGTGAGATGATCTCCGGGGCAAGGATCTCATCGAGGCGAGGATCGACTGCGCGGGCATCGGCTCCCGCAATCGGTGGGGGGGACGATGGATCCGCGCTGCCAGGCTTGGCGCTTCGGCCTTCGACCGCTGCGAGGGTAGCCGACACGATGCGCGCGCCGTCAGCGTTGCCTCGGAGCTCGCAAGTGGCGTGCAGCACTTCGAAGATCGAAGTCACGAACCTTCCGGTAGCGAACGTACGACGAGCATCGGCCGCGGCACGATCCAGCAGAATGTGCATGGCTGGCATCTGATGCTGCCGCACGTAGAATTCGGCCATCGCACGCAAGACCACGACAGAGGCCGGAAACTCGCGCCGCGCGGCCTCGAGCACCTGCTCGGTTCGGCGCATGTCATGCCCGATAACCTCGTGGATCTTGGCAAGCTCCATGAGCCTTGCAATGCGCTTGTCCGGATCGGTCGCTTCTGCGGCGAGCTCTTGCTGAATCTCCACGGCGTGGACGGCGTCGCCCTGACGCCGGTAGATGTCGATAAGCTTTTCGAGCGTTGGCACATCTTTCGGTTTTCTCTTGAGAACCTCGCGGTACGCAACCTCGGCGCGCGACAGGTTCACCGTGTGCTGGGCGTAGATCTCGCCGAGACGCTGGTAGATCGCACGCTGCTCGTCTTCGGATGGAACCGCGCGTGCTAGCCGTATATAGGCTTGCTCGGCACCGGCCCAGTCGCCCTCTTTGGCACAAAGTTCGGCCATTGCACTGAGCGCCGCAGAGTGATCGGGTTGGCGTTCGAGCGCGCTTTCGAGCGAGGCTTTTGCTTTTTGCAACTCGCCCATATCGAGAACGGCACGAGCGAGTTCTACTTCGATGGCAACGCGCTCGCCATCATCGTGCACAGTTTCGAGGCGCCGCTCGAGCAAGTGTGCGAGCTCGGCGTCGAGCCTTCTTTCGGAGTAAAGCTTCGAGAGTCGATCGAATATGTCTTCATAGTTTGCGTCGATCTCGGCACACTGCTCGAGGGCGCTCATGCCTCGTTCTGCATCGCCAACGTCTTCGAGCCAAATGCGCGCAGCTTGGTACCACGCAAGAAGTTGATGGTTTGGCACCGAGCTCGTGCGCGCAAGGCTCTCGCAGGCTTCTGCACTGGCGCTTTTCTCGCCAGCAATGGCACGCGTTTCGGTGAGCAGTCCCCAGGTGACGACATCGCCAGGATCTTCGCTTGCAGCTTGCTCGAGGTAGGCGCGTGCCTCTTTGTGACGGTCAAGGCGGCTTGCCGCTTCGGCCGCGCGTAGCAAGAGCGCGGCGCGTTCCGCCGGTCGTTGCGTGCGTTCTACGAGCTCGATCATGGTCGAGAGGATCGCGCTGTCGTCCTTCTCTACTCGTGCGTGCCCATTGAGCGCGCGGATCGCCCAGAGCGATGGCTCTGACTGCTTGGATGCGAGTCGTGCCAAAGGAGCCGTCTCCTCCCAACTGGCTCTGGTGCCTTGCGCTGCCCGGCGGCGAATGTACAAGCGAGCCGCGAGCTGCGCGTGCCCTGTAGATTCTCCGCCACCCGTTCCATCGAGTGCGCTCGCGATCTGCTCGAAAATCGGATCGAGCTCGTCGTCGCTGCCGCGCGTGATGAGCGCATGTTCAACGAAACGCAGGCTTATCTTTGACCGCGGTGCGACTTCGAGCGCGGCTCGGTGCCATCGTACGGCGGCCGCCATGTCTTTGCGTCCATACGCCTCGATGTCGGCGAGTCTCTCGAAGGTTTCGCGACGCGTCGTCGGGTTTTCGGTTGTCGTGGCGAGCATGGCAAGCTCGCTGGTGAGTTCGTGCGCTGCTCCTGTTGCGATCGCGGCGCGTTCTGCGATGAGCGAACAAAGACCCTTGTCACCGGCCTCGCGGGCGCTCGTTGCGGCGCGCAAGGCTCCGGCCGTGTCGGAAGCGGCTTGGTATTCGAGTGCGGCTTCGGCGAAGAAAAGCGCTCGAGATGGCCCCGTCGATTTTTCGGCGCGACGCTCGCGCCATTGCCCACGACAAGTTAGCGGCTCGGTCGCAAGCCGTTCGTAAAGCTCGCGCAGTGCCATGTCGTCGGGGCGAGCGCCATGCGCTTGTTCGAGCAAGGTACTTGCGTGCTCGCGATCGCGGTTGGCAACGAGCAGTGCTTCGCGAACGGTGTCGACGGCAATCTCGAATGCATCGGTCGACGACGTGCGGTGCGCATGCATCCAGCGGACGACATCGTCGAAGTCGTTACGCCTGCGCGCGGCTTGCTCGGCAAGGACCGCCGCAATACCAAGGTCTTCGGCACCTGCGTGCACGCGTTCGAAGAGCATCGTTGTCTGGGCGTCATCGAGCGTACCGCGCGCAATCGCTTCGAGCCGAAGGACCTCGCCTTGTATGCCTTGCGCGCCATCGGGCATGGCATCCGCAATGCGTACGAGGAGCCGTGCAAAGTCCAACTTGGGATCGAGCTTGGCAAGAGCACGCGCGACGCTATCGTGCGTTGCGCCGTGTTCGATCGCTTCGGTGTAGGCATGCACCGCGTCGAAAGGACGTGCCGCGCGCTCGGCCAGCAGAGCACAGACAAGGTGGCGCCATTTGGTTGCGAGTAGGGGTGCTAGTTGGGCTGCTTGGGGCTCGTCGGTTAGAAGTTCCGAGATGGCTTCGTAGACGATGTCCGCGCGCTTCGACCGAACGGCCAATTCGAGGGCAACCCCTCGAGCCGCGGGATCGAGCGGCGCGGTGAGCGTGCCGATCACGTTGTTCATTGCGCCGCTTTCGGCCTTGGCTGCGAGCAGTCGGCCGAGCGTTGCAAGTGCGCGCGACTTGGGCTGACCGGAGGTGTGCAAGGCGCGCGCCGCAGCGTCGGTTGCGCTGCGTGAGACCGCCGCGATTGCGTCGACGAGCGGCGACGGCAGCATCGAGGCATCGCGCGAGAGAACAGGGCCTGGGTCCTGACCAGAGAGTGCAAGCAATGCAGCGCGCTCAGCGAGCGAGATTGTGTCCGAGCCTTCGATTGCAATCTCGACGAGCTCTGGATCGCCAAGTTCGATGCCGCGCGCAGCGAGCTGCCTTCGCGCCAAAGATTCACCTTCGCGCAAGAGTGTTTTCAGGGCACTTGCGGCTTTTCGGCGCCCGCCTGTATGCATGGTGCCGAGCGCTGACGACAACCAAAGAGCCGCTTTTGCGAGCGACGGCTCGGCCGCGATCTCGGAGGCCGATTGTGCAGCGGCTACAGCGTCACCCGCTGCAAGGGCAAGACGCATTCGACCAAGGGCGGCGTTGATGGGTATCGCTTGGCTCGGCTGGGTCGCGCCGCGAAGCGTGAGTGCCGTTGTAACCGCGCGACGAAGGCTATCGAGCGTGGTCAGCTCGGAGTTCTCAAAAAAAACAGCCGTTGCGGTGACCGCACCCGTGGCATTGTTTTGCGCGAGCGCAAGTGCCGAGCGTATCGCGGGGGCTCGCACGTCCGCGGGCTCAGCCTCGAAGGCGGCTTTCCAATGCTCGATGGCGGACTCTTGGTGGCCGTGCACACGAAGGATGTCGGCGGCAAGAAGCCTGGCGTGCAGCCGAGCCGCACCTGTTGGCGCGTACTCCGCCTCGGCATCGAGGGATGATGCAACGACTTCTGGGGCGTCGCTCGAAAGCTTTCGGGCTTGATGCCATGCGAGCGCAAGCGACGGTGCGATCTCGCGTGCCTCGACGGCAAAGGAATGCGCCTGCTCGCGATCATTGCATAACGCATACAATTCGCTCACGGCGAGCAGGGCGCGAGCCCGCGCAAGAGGATCTGCGATGGCGCGCGCTTCATCCTCGAGCCACTCGGCGCGGCCGCGGAGTTCGGTCGCGACGATCTCGTCGTTGGAAACCTCCGACTGCAGCGCCTGAAACCTTGGCGCATCGGCACGCTGGTCCGCTCCGCCCGATCCGTTCGCTTCACGCGTAAAGGGCGAAGGGGGTACGTCGTCGGTTTCAGCTGTTCCGCTTGTCTCGTTCGCTTCGTTCGCTTCGTTTGGCCCAGCTGTTCCGCCGCCGGGCCCAGCTGGGCCAGGGGCTTCGGCAGGCAGAGCGGCAGGCTCGGGTAACGGTGCCGCGTCTTCGCTCTCGGCGACGTTCTTGGTGGTTGCGAATTCGTTCATGCCTGCGGGCGTCGGGCCAAGAGCGCCAACGTGCATTCTGCGCGTTGTCTTCTGGTTTGGCGTCCGGTCTGGCGTTGCTGATGCTCCCAGGAGTGCTGGATTCGTGGGTGCGCTGCCTGCGCGAGTTGCAGACGGCGCTGCCGTGTTGTCAGGAGCTCGAGGCGCAGGCTGGCGAGACGCCGGTTGCGGTAGCGTGGGCGCCGACTGCTGCCGTGGAGGCAAAGAAGAACTTCGCGCGAACAGTTGGCTGAGGCCTCCTCGTTGGGGAGGCGGAGCACTCGAGCGACGTTTCGCCCGAGCATCGGCGCTGCCTGCACCGCTGGAGGGCGGAGGCATACTTCCACGCCCGGCGGTCGGTGTTGAAGGTGCTCGCGGCTTGCCTGCCGCGCCAGTTGGTGCAACCGGCGTTGGCGCGATTGGCGTCGTCGGAGTTGTCGGCGCTGCCGGCCGCTTTGCCTCGGCCTCGGGTGCGACCTCGGGCTCGGTGAGGTTTTTCTCCCATTCGCTCAGCACCGAGTCCCAATCGACGTCGCTGAACCCCTGGAACTTCTTCTTGTCTTCGGACTTAGCCATCGTCATCTCTAGGCGTCATCTCTAGGCCGAGCGCGCGTCTCAAGTCGAAGTATGGGCGTGAGAGAACGAAACGAATCAATGCACGCGCCTCATCATGTATCTGGTCATGCGCCTGGTCACCTTGGTCACGTATGGGCACGCTCATCTGTTCGGAATTGTCCTCCTCGGAATTGGCGCGCGTAACAAGCGGCGGGGCAGCGCCCAAGACGTCGGCGAGAACCACAGCAACATCGCCGGAGGCGAGCGTTGCTACGCGCCTAAGCGAGGCGCGCGCTTGCGTTGCCCATGCGCGAACATCGGAGTGATTGGCCACGATTGCCCTGCAAATAGGTTCAATTTGCCACTTCGTTTTGCGCGATATGGCTTTGCTGATGGCCCGCTCGATTTCCGCGAGAGAAGCGATCTCCGGGGTGTCGACGCGAGCCTTGGTGATCCTGCACGCGGCAACGACAACGGTCTCGATGGTCGCCTCGTCGCGCAGCCAAGCCATGTTTGTTCCGCGAGTGACGGCGAAAAGCTCGCGCGCGATCTGCGCGCGTGCCGCGGGTGACAGAGGTGCGCTGACCGAGTCCCCAACGACGATGGCTGGCGTTTCGCCCGCAATCCCCTGCACGCCGTTCCAGTCGTCGCCGCCGACGTACATGTCGAACCAGGTGATGCCGAATGCTTTTGCCCATGCCGCGATCTCGTTCCGGAGTGCGTGCCCCGTTGCTCGCGGATCGACGCGGTTTCTCCTTGGATGAATACCAAGTGTTTTGAGCGACGGTCCAAGCGCTTTGGCCAGCGTTTCGCCGAGAGCCGCGAAGAGATCGGCGACTGGACCGCTATCGCCTGGAGCAAGAATCTGTGCGCGCATCGCTTCGCTGAGCATTGCGTTCGGCACGTGCGGCGTGCTCTTCGAAAGCGCGGCAAACGACTTGCTCGATTCGCTCGAGTCGTCAGGCCTCGATAGCGCGATTGTGCACGAAAGAGCCGACTGCTCGAGGGCCGTGTCGCCGAGTGCACTGGCTACCCGCGCAAGGCGTCGATGCATGTCCACGTTGCCGGGCGCTTTGTGCAGCGCGGCGACGAGCGCATCGCGCCCTCGGTCGAGCAGGGTTACGCGCGACTCCACTTCCGGATCGAGCCCAACGACGAGGTCGAGCGCATCGCCATCGGTTGGTGCCTCGGTAAGGAGCTTTGCGGCGGCTGGCAGGGCCGCCTCGGGATCGAGGCGCCGATCGCGGTGAATCGTGATGGCAAGGCGTGCTGCTTCAATGCGCCCGGCCGCGTCGAATCGCTCGTTCATGAGCTGTTCGAGAACGCGCGTAGCGTCGTTCCACGAACCTGCGAGTGCTGCCGTGCGCGCAAGCCTTTCGCGAACTGGAAGTGTCGTGAGCTTTGCGTCGTCGAGCAAAAGCAGCACATCAAGGGCTAGATCATGGCGACCGAGCTTGTTCTCGTAAAGGTCGGCGGCTGCAATGCCGGCCGTGATGCGATTTTTCGCAGGTGCCTTTTCAACGTGTGCGACGTGCGAGAGTTTCTTGGCAGCTTCGTCAAACTCTCCGCGGCGGATTAAGATTTCGCTCGCAAGGGCGAGCGCGCCAATATGGTCCTCGTCGAACATGGTGACGTGAGCAAGCGCCTCGAGTGCGCCGTCGGCATCGCCCTTCTCGCGTAGCACACGCGCCATTTCCCAGTACAATTTGGCGATTTCAACCGGATCGTCGGAAACCTCGAGGCGACGGCCGACGAGCGACAGAAGCTTGTCGCTGTCTTTTCGGTCGCGCACGCGTCGAAAGAGCTTGTCGAACGCGACTTCGCGCGTGGCGTCGCGAGCAAAGGAAGCATCGAGGGCAGCTTCCGCACGCGCGTCGTGAATGTCGTCGCAAGCGAGCCACTCGAGCGCCGCTTGCTCCCAAAACGCGGCTCCGCGCCGATCGCTCGAGACACGTGCGCCGAGTTCTTCGCATGCGATCGCAACGGTTTCGCGATCACCAAGAATGTAGGCTGCTGCGCGCATGCCTTCCCATGCGTGCAGATCGTCGCGCCTCGATTTGGTGATCTTGCGAAACCAGTCGAGAGCCATGCTCGCGTCGCCGGATGCAAGAGCTGACCACGCGGCAAGCCCCAGCGCGTCGAGATCGGCGGCTTCCCCGAGCGAACCACCAAGCTGCGAGAGCGCCAATGCGCGCCGCCCGCGATCGCAACCAGGAGGCGACAGCTCGAGGTTTGCGAGCCTCACAGCGGGCGAGCTTCCCGCTATGAGGTCGACTGCGTCGTCGGGCCGAACGATGGTATCAAGGAGCGTGGCGCTTGCTTGCATGGCTTCGCGCCCGTCGCGAGAGAGAAAATTACCAAGTGCCCTTCGCGCGGAGCCTTCGTTCACCGCGTGCCGCACGGACAATTCCGCCGCGAGCCATTCCATCGCGGCCGCGCCGCTGCCTCCGCCGCTGAGCCAAGCCTGGGCCGCGCGTGCGACGTCTGCATGATCGAGAGGTTCTGCCGCTTCGCATGCGAGGCGTGCGAGGCGAAATTGTTCGGCAGCCGCTGCCTTCGCGCCGTCGGCGCTCGCCTCGGCGAGAACCTTGAGCGCCGCGTCGAGCGCGCCAGGTTCAACGGCTACGCGCGGCGAGGCGAGGCAGCCAAGCGCGCCTGCAAGGCGGAGCGACGGGTTCGAGGTCACTTCAATTTCGGCCAGGGCACTTTGCGCGTCGCTGATGTTGCCCGCGATGATCTCGAGGGCAAAGCGTTCGAGTGCCACGGTAGCGTCGTGCCCGGCGAGATCAATCGCGCGACGGCGCCCATCGACGTTGTCGATGTCGATGCCGCGTGCTGCCCACGCGATGAGAGGCGCGGCGGCTTCGGGCACGTCGGGAGCGGCTCCTTCGAACGTGGCAAATGCACCTTGGCGATCGCCGAGCTTCCACTGCTCGAGACCGGCTTCGAGCTGCCGGGCGCCGCGCTGCTCCTCGTCGTTGTACGAGGCTTTGGCGGTTTCAAGAGCAAGCGCGGCGGCGCCCGCGCGATCTCCGGCGGCGCGGAGAAGATCGCCGAGGTACGCGGCGATGAGCGGATCGCCCATGCTGTCCGCGAATGCAGCGCGAAGATGCTTCAACGTTGACTCGATGTCGCCGACCGAGTGAGCTCGGAGGGCGCACACGAGCAGAAGCTCTACGCGCGCCCGCGTGTCGGTTGTGCCTTCGGCGAGTTCGGCAACGGCATCGCGGGCGCGTTTTGCGTCGTTTTCGTTCCCGATGCCGGCGGCGTTGGGCGAAGCAAAGGCAAACCCCTCGAGGACGCAGCCGACCGAGTGGCCTTCGGTGAGGCGCGCGAGTTCACGCGCCGCCTGCAGTGCACCGGTCTCGTCGTCGTTCACGAGCCGCAGGCGCGCAATCTCGACCCACAACAGCACAAGTTCGGCATTCGCGTTCGGCGCGTGCGTCGGCAGTTGCTCGATCTGTGCTGGCTGCCCGTTGTCACCGTGAGCGTCATCGGGATGCGCGAGGCATTGTGCAAGATCGCGTGTAGCTTGTTCGTACCATGCGTCGTCACCTCGAAGGCTTGCAAGACTTCTTGCAAGGCGCAGCGAAATTTCCTTGGCTACGCCGCATGCTTCAGCGTTCCCGAGGGCTGTTCGCGCCCGGGCTGCGTTGCCGGCGCGTGCAGCCCACACGTACGCGGCCAGAAGCAATGCACGCCCCCGCGCATCACCAGCAGCGTAGCGCTTGGAGAGCTCTTCGATATGTTCGGCCAAGCCGGCAGCGCTGCCAACCCTCTCGAGAAGATCAATTTTGACCGCGTGCGCCGGAGCGCAAAACGGATCGCGCCGCGTGGCTTCGGTGAGCATGCTCTCGGCGTGTGCGAAGTCGCCCTCACTCACGGCGTGGTCCGCCACGCGCATGGCGAGCGATGCAACGAAGCCGTCGTCGGATTCGTGTGTCATCTGCTGCGTGGCGAGGTATGCGGCGAGCGCCGTATCACCTGCTCCTTCGGCGAGCTTGAGTCGCATGCTGCGCACCACATGCTCGAGCGATTGCCGCGACTCGCGTTGCGAACTGGCACCTTGGTCGGATGCTTCATTCGATCTCGCAAGAATGCCGAGCGCCCAGTCGAGCGCTACGGTTGCGCGTTTCGTATCACCTGCCGTGCGCCATGCTTGCGAGGCCGACGTGAGCTCGAAAACGGCATACAGCGGTGAGCGGCAATACCCTGGCACCCCGCGCGAGTCGCCGTAAGCCGAGTCGGTGAGGGTTGCTTCGAGCATGGTCGCGCGAATTTCGAGAACCTCGGCCAGAGCACGGGCGCGTTCACGCGCTTCGTCGGAGCCAGCGAGCCCTGGCTCGGCCCGGACAATGCGTTCGGCCGTCGACGTTGCAACCCATGCGGCGGCTGCACTCTCGGTGCGGGCTCGCTCGGCGATTGGAAGTGCCCGAGCCACGTCCCCTGCTTGGGCTGCGAGGTTGGCGACGTCGGCAAGGAGCAGGCCGCGCCAAGTAGGATCTTGCGTGGCTTCGGCGCGACCGGTGAGTGCCTCTTCGCGTTGGGCGGCATCACCGAGCTCGGCGGCCGCCATTTCGAGCGTGAGCCAGGCTGCGCCGAGATCAGCGGGTTTGGCCCCTGTTTCGGTGGCTTCGCGCGCTACACCTCGCGCACCTTGGAGATCGTGGTGGACGTAGAGATCGAAAAGCGCGCGTTCCGTCAGGGCGCGCGCCCTCTCTTCGGGTGTGATCGCCGCGGCAACCAGCGCTTCGAGCAGCGTGCCCAGATTGCTAGCTGAGCGTCGTCGTTCGAGCACCCGCACGAGGCCTTCGAGCGGTTCGCGGAAGCTTGTGTCGGTGTTGTATGCCGCAAAGTAGTCGCGCGCGGCACCTTGCTCATCGCCGGCACGCTCTTGCAGCTCACCTGCCTCGTTGAGCAACCGCGCGCGACGCTCAGGATCGATTGCCGCGTCGCTTTCGGCGCGCAAAACATCGAGCGCCGGAGCAATGGCTTCGATCGCGTCAACTTCGACAGGCGGCGCAGAGTAGCGCTCGTCGGGCAACGAGACTTGGGCGCTTGCGACCCCGGCATCGGCTTGCGTTCCGACCCTGGTCTCTCTGAATGCCGCGTCGGCTTCCTTCAGCTCTTCGCGCATTTCGCGCTTATGACGATACTAGCAAGCGTCACAAGGTCGCCACTTTTTCGGTGCGCTCTTTCGACGCGTTTGGAGCGATGCGCTTTGGGGGCAAGCGCCGTGCAGGCAATTAGCCCAGCACCTTGAGCTTTTCTTGCACTTTGCCTTCGATTGTACCCTTCATCATTTTCAGCATGAACGGCAAGTCGATGGCAACGCGAACTGCGTTTTCGGTGACGGAAACTTCGCCTTTTGTGCCTTTTGCAGCACCGCTCGGCGTGTCGAAACGAATTGTGTCGTTGTCCCACTTCCAAGCAATGCCAAAGCGATCGGCCATGCCTTTCGCAAGGTCTTCAGCCTTCTTTTTGGCTTCGTCGATGGGCAGAGAGTGCGGGCGCGTAATATCGATTGTGGCCATTTTTCGGTCTTCTAACACTATTCAAGTCGCTTGACGATCCAGTATCCGCGAGGCGTTTCAAGAACGTCGCTGACTTCCCCTGAGGAAAGACGAAAAACGGCAACTTCGGTTCGCGGATCGAGCACACCGCGCGGGACGCGCCCGATGTCATCGGATGATCCGGTGTCGCCTTCGTGCACGGCCTTTTTGAAATCCGTGCGGGCTTCGTCGAGCAGACTCTGTGCATGCGCGAGCGCGTCTGCCTTGGCGCGCGCTGCACTTGATGCCCCTTCGGCACCTGCGAACTGAATGAGCACCACGCCAAGCCGTACGCTGCGGGGGGCGCCCGCGGGGATAACCCCAGCGTCGAACGTGAGGGGATCCAAATCGAGCGATGGCCCTGCGTCGTTTGCACTCGCGTCGAAAGCAGGCATGGCGCCCGCCGCGCTCAGCACAGGCAGCGCAGGCAGGACCGATGCTGCGGGCGTGATCGACGAGGCAGCGGCTGCGGCGGACGCTGCCGCTTGATCCGTTCGCTCCGCTCGCGTTGCGCGCGTTGTTATTCCTGAAGCGGCAATCCACGCCGCAACGCCGATGACGAGCGCGCCCAAAAGAATGGATATTGTGTGCTGACTGCTATTGGACACAAGTTACGCTTTCTTAGTGCGATTCGCCGTTGTTGAGCCCCTCAGGCTTCCCCTCTTCTTCTTCGACGATAGGAGCTGGAGGCGGACCCCACTGCTCGAAAGGCCGAAGCGTTGCCGCGGGCGGATCGCCATAGAGTTCGAGTAGCACTGCAAGCCAATTCTGCCGCTCGATGAGGTCTTTGCGCTCGTTTTCGAGCTCCGGCGTCAGCTCGAGCTGCACCCCAATTTTTTCTAACTTCTGATCGACTTCGTGAAACTCTTTGCGGATGACCACAGGGTCGAGCCCCTGACGATCAGAGTATTCTTCGGTTAGAATGAGCAGTTTGCTTTGCCCGGCTTCGGCGAAACCCGGACCAACGGCGCACGTTTTCGTTTCGTTGCCCTGCCTATAGGTAACGAGACCCGTGCGAACGGAGACAACCATGGGCAAGTGACCCGGCAAAACGCCGAACTCACCGTTGACGCTTGGCGCTGTCACTTCATCGACAGACACCAAGAGCGCCTTGCCCTTTGGCGTTACGATTTCGAGATCGATTTGGTTCTCAGCCATGGCAGAGCGGCCTCTCAATCACGTCAATCATGATTCATATTCCGTTCCATCACTTCTTCTTCTTTGTGAGCTCAGCGGCCTTTGCCTTCATTTCATCGATGTTTCCAACGAGGTAAAAGGCCTGCTCCGGGTATTGCTCATCGTTGTCATACTTGCCGGAAAGAATTTCTTCGAAGCTCAAAATGGTTTCCTTGAGCGGAACATACTTGCCCGCTGAGCCCGTGAATTGCGCAGCCACGAAGAACGGTTGCGAGAGAAAGCGCTGAATTTTGCGAGCGCGCGAGACAATGAGTTTGTCGTCTTCGCTGAGTTCGTCCATACCTAAAATGGCGATGATGTCTTGCAGGTCCTTGTACTTTTGGAGTGTGGACTGGACCTTGCGCGCAACATCGTAATGATTTTGGCCAATCACTGCCGGGTCGAGCAAGGTCGATGTGGAGTCGAGCGGGTCGACTGCCGGGTAAATACCAAGCGCGGCAAGGTCGCGGCTGAGGACCGTTGTGCCATCGAGGTGTGCGAACGTCGTGGCAGGCGCTGGATCGGTGAGATCGTCAGCAGGAACGTACACGGCCTGAATGGATGTAATCGAGCCTTTGTTCGTGGACGTGATGCGCTCTTGCAAAGCACCCATTTCGGTTGAAAGCGTTGGCTGATAACCAACCGCGCTCGGAATTCGGCCGAGAAGTGCCGACACCTCAGAGCCCGCTTGGGTGAAACGGAAGATGTTGTCGATGAAGAGGAGCACGTCTTGCCCTTCTTCGTCGCGGAAGTATTCGGCCACCGTGAGAGCCGAAAGGGCAACGCGAGCGCGCGCCCCGGGCGGCTCGTTCATTTGACCGAAAACGAGCGACGTTTTCGAGATGACCGGCTCGCCCGACTCGAGCTTCGCCGACTTCATTTCGAGGAACAAATCGTTGCCTTCGCGTGTGCGCTCGCCAACGCCTGCGAAGCACGACACGCCGCCGTGCGCCTTGGCAACGTTGTTGATGAGTTCTTGGATAAGAACCGTTTTGCCAACGCCTGCGCCTCCGAAAAGGCCAATTTTCCCGCCCTTTCGGTAAGGTGCGAGCAAGTCGATGACTTTGATGCCAGTTTCGAAAACTTCGATTTTCGTCGATTGGTCTTGAAACGTTGGCGGGGCCTTGTGGATGGGTGATGTGCGCTTCGCGTTGACCGGACCGGCCTCGTCGACAGGGGCGCCAACGACGTTGAGAATGCGCCCGAGGCATTCGGGCCCAACGGGCATCGCAATGGGGGCGCCGGTGTCACGCACTTCCATGCCACGAATGAGGCCATCGGACGTGTCCATGGCGATTGCGCGAACCGTGTTCTCCCCGAGATGTTGGGCGACCTCAAGGGTGAGGTTGTCTTTTACATTCGAGATGCTCGGGTTCGTTAGCTTGAGCGCGTTAAGGATCTTCGGCAGCTTGCCGCCTTCGAACTCGACGTCGACAACAGGACCAATAACCTGAACGATCTTTCCCTTGCCGGTACCAAACCCAGAGGAGGGGAGCCCGGAGGAGGGGATGACCGAGGCAGAAACGCTCATGACAACGAAGCTCCTTGTTTCTATGGTGGCGCGAGGCGGTGCGAAAATGCGAAGGCGATTGGCGAAGCGCGCTCGCCGGAAGGACCGGACGGAAGCACGAGCCCGATGCCTGCAGCCCGCCCGCGTTTATCACGGGGTGAACGTTGGTTCAACGGGTTCGCTCAAGCAGCTTTGGATTCGGCTTCGAGGTACCACTGGTGGCTTGTTCGCGCCGCGTTCTTGGATGGCTTCGATGGCGTTGATTGCGTCCGTTGCGCTTGCTTTCGTTGCTGCGTGTTCCCGAAGCAATCCGGGGCGTCCTCGCCCGCAAGCGACCTCCGCTGATGGATCCACGGTTGCCGTCACCCCGATCTCGAGCCACGCCGCCGCCGATTCCTCCGTGGGAGGCCAGCACGTCGAGCGAGCCCCGCTCGCGAGTCATCCGTGGATCGTCGAGCTCGTTGAACCGGGCCCTCGGCACTCGCCAACGAAGCTTGGTTTCGTGACCGTTCCGCTCGGTGCGCGAGAGGCCAGGCCCGTGATGATTGCTCTTCACGGATCTGGCGATCGCCCTGAGTGGGCATGCGGCGAGTGGTTCGGGGTCGTCAATGCCTTTCCGTTCATCGTTTGTCCACGCGGCACTGGAAGCGAGTCTGCGCTTGGCTGGTCACATCTGGCCGACACCCGTGCGCGGATCGCGAAGGCACTCACGGCCGCGCGAGCGATCTTCGACGAATGGATGGCGCAGGGTCCAATGGTCCTCGCAGGGTTTTCGCGCGGTGCCATTCAAGCCGCTCTCATTGCGCAGGAGGATCCGAAAACGTATCCGCGCGTCGTCCTTTCCGAGTCGTCCTTCGATCCCGACTCGGCCATCAAGTTCCAGCAGCCCTGGGTGAATGGCGGCGGGCAGCGCCTTCTTCTCTCGTGCACGACTCTTGGTTGTGAGGGGCCGTTTCGCAATGCTGCACGCAACGCGGCCAAGCTCGGTGCTAGCGCGCGGGTCAACATTGCAGGCACGAGCCAGCACGGTATCTGGGATACGGTCATCCAGTCGATCAGCCGCGATTGGCCTTGGCTCGTGCAAGGCGCCGAGGGCTGGAATGCCTACACGCCTCGGGCCACGGAAACACCACTTCCAGGACGGACCATCGCCTTCGATTCGCCTCCGTGAGCGCCCGCCTTGACCGGGCGTCGACCGAAGCCTAGTCCTTGCTGAGTCGCACTTTGATCTCCCCCGAGACTATCGCCCTGGTTCGCGAGCGTACCGACATCGTCGCGATCATCACCGAGGCGGTGCCGTCGCTCAAGCGCCGCGGCCGCTCGTGGGTCGGTTTGTGCCCCTTTCACAAGGAAAAAACGCCAAGCTTCCACGTTAGCCCAGACCGCGGCTTTTTCCACTGCTTTGGATGCCAAGAGTCAGGCAGCGCCTTTGACTTTCTCCGTAAGCATGAAGGCTACACGTTTCCGGAAGCCGTGCGCGCCCTCGCCGAACGTGCGGGCATTGCCGTTGAAGAAACGAGCGACCAAGCCGTGGTGGCGGAGGCCGATCGCCAGCGCAAAGCACGCGATGAACTTTACGCGGTCAATGCGCTTGCCGCGACGTACTTCGAAGAGCAACTTCGCAATAGCGAGCATAAAAGCTATGCGTTGGGCGAGCTCGGGCGCCGTGAGCTTTTGCCGGGATCGAGCGCGAAGGTCGACGAAGTTCTTCAATCTTTCCGCGTTGGTTACGCGCCACCTGGTTGGGATGGCTTGCAGAACTTTCTACGTGCCCAAGGTGCTTCGCCCGTTGCTGCCGAAACCGTGGGCCTGCTCGTACCGCGCTCGAGTGGGTCAGGGTATTACGATCGCTTTCGTCATCGTTTGATGTTCGCCGTTGTCGATGCGCAGGGTAGGGTGGTTGCCTTCAGCGGTCGCGTGCTGCCTGACTTGCCCAACGCGCCGCGCGATGGCGAAAGCAAGCCACCGAAGTACATCAACTCGCCCGAGAGCCCGATTTACACCAAAGGCCAGATGCTCTTTGGCATCTACCAGGCGCGCCACGCGATTCGCAAAGAAGAGCGCGCCGTGCTCGTGGAAGGCAACTTCGATGTGCTCTCTCTTCATGCGCGCGGCACGGGCAATGTCGTGGCTCCGCTTGGAACGGCATTTACCGTTGAGCAGGCAAAGCTTCTCAAGCGATTTGCTTCCGAAGTCATTTTCCTTTTCGATGGCGATGCCGCGGGGCGCAAGGCCGTTATGCTCTCGCGCGAGACCGTGCGTGCGGCGGGCATTTCAGCGCGCGTTGCCGTGTTGCCGGATGGCGTCGACCCCGACGAGCTCGCGCGGACGAAAGGCGGCAAACGCGGCAAACGCGACGAGGGCGAGACGATCGACCAAGGCAGCCACGGCGGAAAAGCCATTTCTGATCTGCTTGCCAGCGCCAAAGGAATGTTCGAATCGCTCGTCGAAATGGCGCTCGACGTTAGCTTCACCCAAGCCGACGCGCTCGAAAGGCACGCACGCATCGAGTACGTCAAAAAACTTCTTGCCGAAGAAGACGATCCGGTCCTTTGTGCCATGGGCAAAAGCTTTACCGACATGATGGCCGGTCGGCTCGACATCGTTCGATCCGGCGAAGGCGCGTTTCGAGCGCTCGAGCGCAGCGTGAAGCAGGCGCTTACGGCCAAGCAAGCAAAACACGCGGCGCAGCGTCGCTTGTCGCACGGGCAGCAGCCAACGCGAGGTGCCGATCCGGCGTTGGGTACGGCGTCGCGTATTGCGTCGCGACCGCCAGGGTCGGCCGAGCGACAAGCCATGGTTGGAATACTGATCGAATGGCCAGCACTTCTCGACGACGCCGATGTGGCCGAAGAACTTTCTCTTCTTGAAGGCCCCGGCGTTACGCTCGTTGCAGCTTTGCGAAGAGCGTACCAATCCGCAGAAAAAGCACTTGATATAGAAGCATTTCTGTCGAGTCTACCGCCTTTGATGAAGGGCTTTGCCGCCCGGCGGCTGGCCGATCCGGCGACGGAGAATGAGGCCCAAGCAAAAGGTTACTTGCTCGACAACGCAAACAAGCTAAAGAAGCTCCTTCTTTCCCAAGAGACAGCTCTTCTTGCACGTGAGAACTACCGGGCGCAAAACTGGGAAATCGAACGCGGGCTACTTCAGCAAGCAGCCGACAAGCTGCGCGCCAAGCACGGGCTTTAATTCTAAGTGCAATAGCCCTGAGCAGTAGAAAGAACACCGATGGCGAACAAGAACCGCAACGTCAATGGCAACGGCAACGGCACCCAGCAGCCGAGTGACAACGGAAAGTCGAAAGGCTTTCTGAGTTACGACGAAGTCAACGAGTCGATGCCGGCCGATGTCGTTGCCGACCAGATGGACGATGTTATGAGCGTCCTCGGCGACGAAGACATCGAAATCGTCGACGCTGCGACGCAGGTAAAAATTGCGCCAAAGCGAATCGTCGAGGAAGAGAACGCCGAGAAGAAGAACGTTCCAACCGCGGGCAGCGAAAAGGAAGAAGACGACGGGAGCTACTACTCGAAGTCGAACGATCCGGTTCGCATGTACCTGCGCAAGATGGGAAGTGTGTCGCTTCTCACGCGCGAGGGCGAAGTGGAAATCGCCAAGCGCATCGAGAAAGGCGAGCACCGCATTCTTGGCGCCATTCTCAACTCGCCCGTCGCCGTTCGCGAAATCATCGATCTTGGCGACAAGCTTCGCAAGCACAAGATCCGCGTCAAAGAGCTGATTCGCGATGCCGACGACGACAACGCCGAGTTCGACGAGGAAGAGGCCGACAGGCGAATTTTGCGTCTCATCGACAAGGTGAAGCACCTCGACAAAATCGCGCAAGACCTCACCACCCAGCTTGAGAACTGTGCGGCGTCACGCAAAAAGGGCGTTCAGGAAGAAATCGACGCGAACCGCGCGAAAATGGTCGACTCGCTCGAGGAAATGCGTCTCAACAAGAAGACGATCGACAAGATTGTCGTCAAACTTCGCACGCTCATTCAGAAAGTCGAGCGCGCCGAGAGCGGCTCAACCGAGCTCGAAAAGCGCACCGGTGTCGACTGGGACGTTCTTCGCAAGGAAGCGCGCGGTGCCAAGGGCGACGCAGTGGCCGAGCGCAAGTTTCGACGAAAATATGGAATATTGCCCGAAGAGGTTTTGCAGAATCACTCGGCAAGCCTCAAGAACCTGAAGAAGGTCGAACAGGAACTGCAGCTCGATATCAAAACGCTGCGCGGAACGTACGACGAAATCCGCGACGGCGAGCGCCTTGCCGAGCGCGCGAAGTCCGAGCTCGTGGAAGCCAATTTGCGCTTGGTTGTCTCGATTGCAAAAAAGTACACGAATCGCGGTTTGCAGTTTCTCGACCTGATTCAGGAAGGGAACATTGGCCTCATGAAGGCCGTCGACAAGTTTGAGTACAAGCGCGGTTACAAGTTCTCCACATACGCAACGTGGTGGATTCGTCAGGCCATCACTCGCGCGATCGCCGATCAGGCGCGCACCATTCGCATCCCGGTGCACATGATCGAAACCATCAACAAGCTGATTCGCACGTCGCGCTACCTCGTCCAAGAGTACGGCCGTGAGCCAACGCCCGAAGAAATCGCCGAGAAAATGGAGCTGCCGCTCGACAAAGTTCGCAAGGTTCTCAAAATCGCCAAAGAGCCCATTAGCCTCGAAACGCCCATTGGCGAGGAGGAGGATTCACATCTTGGCGACTTCATCGAAGACAAGAGCGTTGTCAGCCCGGCCGAGGCCGTCATCAACATGAACTTGGCCGAGCAAACGCGCCGAGTTTTGAAATCGCTGACGCCGCGCGAAGAGAAAGTTTTGCGCATGCGTTTCGGCATTGGCGAGAAGAGCGACCACACGCTCGAAGAAGTGGGTCAAGACTTCGAGGTTACCCGCGAGCGTATCCGCCAAATCGAAGCGAAGGCGCTTCGCAAGCTTCGTCATCCTTCGCGCAGCAAGCAGCTCAAAAGCTTCATCGACGGCTAAGCATGTTTACCAGCCTGCTGCGCGCCGCGATGGCCTTCGTTGGGCCCTGCGGTGCCTGCGCACGTACCACAACGTACGCTTACGCGGGCTCCTCGGGCCCGCCTTGGCCTCGCGTCGCTCGCGACGGCTGGTAAACATGCTCTATAGAAACGTGTAAAGTGCACGTTCGTGTGTCGCACACGCCATCACGCGTGCACCATCGCTGGCCGATCCGCGCCTGTCGGAAATTTGTGCCGCGGGCGGATTCCCCGTGCGTCGAGGGCGCGTGCGACGCGCCGGACAGAATGAGCGTGCGTGTCAGCAAGGCGACACCGTTGGCAACGGATCCACACATTGCCATGCACTCTTCGATTGGCGGAGTCGAAATCCGGTGCCGAAAATGTGGCCGAGCGCGGGTGGAGTTTGTACGATTTGTGTCGGTGAAAGCGCCTCCTTTTTAGCGACGTTTTAGGTGCGAAAAAGGGCGAGTGAATACTGGGCGCGCTTTGCCTGTCGAACTCGCTGTGCCCAGTCGGCATGTTGGAACGAATGCGAGGAGCACGTGCGGCTCGCCACTTGCTCTTGCGTGTTGCGGGTACGCCGTAGGGAGACGGCCACGGAATTATGAAACGCGCGAAGGCTCTATCGTTGTCGCTTGCAGGCGGAATGCTTCTCGTTTTGCTGGCTCCGTCTGCCACAACGTTGGCGTTGGCTGATAATGCTGCGGGTCTGATGCATGGCGGCAAAAGCCCGAGTTCGAAGTTTGCGGTGCCAACGAATCGCGGCGCGATCGATGAAACTCAGACAGTGGTGAATGTCGCGACAACGGCGGTCTCTATCTCTGTGGGCCCTGCAAGCGACATTACGCACACGGGTCCGACCGCCTCGCCCGAACTCGCTCAAAGTGTATGCCCGGAAGGCATGGTGGAGGTCGAGGGCGATTACTGCCCTTCGGTTGAGCAGAAATGTCTTCGCTGGCTCGATCCGGAAACCACAACGCCCCGCCGTTGTGCAGAATATGCCGAAACCGGCACCTGCCAAACAGCAACGGCAAAAAAGCACTTCTGCATTGACCGCTTCGAGTATCCGAACAAGGCGGGCGAAATACCCGTTGTCATGAAAACCTGGCACGAGGCCGCAAGCACCTGCAAAGCGCAGGGCAAACGGCTTTGCACGGGCGGCGAGTGGACGCTGGCGTGCGAGGGCCAAGAGCGCCTTCCTTATCCGTACGGTTACGCGCGCAATTCCGACGCGTGCAACATCGACAAGCCGCACCCTGACGTCGACGAGAAGGCACTTGCGAATCCAACGACTCGCGACGCCGAGCTCCAGCGGCTTTGGCAGGGCGAGGCGAGCGGCTCGCGTGAGTCATGCGTCAGTCCTTTTGGAGCGTTCGACATGACCGGCAACGTTGACGAATGGGTTGTCAACGAAAGCGCAAAACCCTACAAAAGCGGTCTCAAGGGCGGGTATTGGGGACCGGTGCGCGATCGCTGCCGCTCGATGACGACAGGGCACAACGAGGACTTTGCATTCTACCAGATTGGTTTTCGTTGCTGTTCCGATGGCAACGTGGGCGACACCGCGAAACCTGCAGAGCCGGCGTTGAGTCACGCGGGCAGAGCGCCGAGCGTCAATCCAGTACCACCAGGCAGCTAGACCGCTTTCAAGTTGGCGCGAGATCGAGGCGGGGCCGAGGAGCGGACCGGAACAGCCTGCTTCGGCTTTGAGGACCGCACCGCAGGCCCTAACGAAGAGATCGCGTCAAATCGAAAGCGGTCTGATTGCTTACTGCCCGCCGAGTGGTCGTTCCAAGGCTGCAGCAGTGCGCGGATTGTCGATCGATAGCGGCGGCTCGCTGCCTGACAGATCCTCCGTCGTGCTCGAAAGCGCGGAGAATGCGCTTCGATCGCCAATGAGGAAAATGCCGGCACCCACCACGGTCCAGACCAACTGCACCGCATAAAGGACAAACACGTACGCGGCGCCCGGACCGGTGAGCACGTGCGCGGGGAAGTACATTGCCATGCCCGCGTAGATGCCTGCCTGGAACACGCCGAGCAAACCCGGTGGGCCAGGGATGATCACAGTGCAGCCGAGCATGCCCATCAGAGCGATGGATTCGCCAAAGGTGATGGAGGAGCCGTCGGCATGGACGACGCCGAATCCCCACGCCAGAACCCACATGCCGAATACATTGAGCATCCAGTATGCGGTTGTTTCCATGAGGAAGCCGCCGGCGTCGCGACCGCGCCCGAGGAAGTGCAGGCCATAAGCGAGCTTTTCCGCGGTGTCGGCGAGCTCTGCACCGAGCCGCTTCGAGACAAGACCGAAAACGACGAGGGTTTTTCGCCTTGCCCATTCGCGCGCAAAGTAAAAAACGGCGATGGTGATGAATGCCGCCGTGAAGACGCCCAGCATGATGAAGCCGTATGCCCGCACTTTGGCCACGGTGATGGGCAAGCCAATGACTTTGTCGGAAAGTGGGTTTTGCGTTGGTACGAAGATGAGAGCGAGTGCAAGCAGCAAGCTAAGATAAAGGCCGTCGACAACGCGCTCGGCGAGCACGGTGCCGGTGGCTGACGACATCGAGATCTTGCCCTTCTCGCGTATCATGTAAGGCCGAACGATTTCGCCGAGGCGAAATGGCATGAGCAAGATCGCCGCGAAGCCGATCCACGAGACCGCAAGAATACGGCGGCGCGAAACATTGGCGAACGAGCGCAGCAAAAAGCGCCAGCGCACCGCGCGGAAATAGTTCGTTGCGATGAGGATGACGACGTAGGCCGGCACTGTCCACCAGCGCACGTGTACGAAATCGCCTCCCTCTGGCACAAGTGTGAGCCCGCCCTTCTGCAGCGTAAAAACGATCCCTGCAGTGATAACGACCGAGGCAATGAGCTTCGCGCCGTTTCGGCGGAGAAAACTGGGAGACGGCGGGTTCTTCTCGGGCATCGTGCACAAGATCCGATCGGCAAATCGTGCGCCGACGTTGGAACATTAGAATCACGTTCCCTTTAGCACATCATGAGCCGTCGTCGGGCCTGCACGTGCGACAGTCCTTCCTTGTTCTGCGCCCATTCTGCGGCGGCGTCACGCGTGACGCCGCCGCCGCGGTTTCAAGTTATCCGCGTGTGAGAAAGGGTGTTAGCCAGTTCATCTGCGGACGGTCGACACCGTTTTTTGGCTCGATCGACAAGGAGTAATCACCCCACCCCGGCCCGGCTGCCCACCAAAGCCAGCCTTCGAGCACGTCGGCGTTTTGCATGGCAAACGTAAGCATATCGTTTACAGCAGCTTGGCAGGTCGTGCTGTTGATCCCGGCGAACTCGCCAAGAAATCCCTTTTTGCCATTGTCGCGCAGCCACCCAACGAAACCTTTTATGCGCTCTGAACCGATGGTGCGGCTAACGCACTCTCCACCGCCACCAAAGGATGCGTCGAGATACTGGTGCACTTCGAAGAGCGTGTTGTCGAGAGGATCGCGAAGGTTCAGCATGGCCACCGAGTTCGATGTGCCATACCAATTTTGCGTCCAATCGTAAGCTCCCGTCCACGCATTGCCTGGCGCGAGAATCGTATTCGTTGCACCCGCCGCCCGAATCGCGGCGATCGCGTCGTTCGCGGCCGAGACCCACACCTCTGTCGAGATGTCATGAGGCTCGTTGACGAGATTGAACATGACATATGGGTTGTCTTTGTAACGCAAGGCAAGGCGCCGCCAGAAATCGGCAAATACCGAATTTGGCACGCTTGCGCTGCCTATTGTATTGTCGTAATAGCGGGCAAAATTGTGGGGGTCGAGAATTGCAAAGACCTTTTTCTCGGTAGCGTGCGCAATCAGCGAATCGAGGTGCGCCGCGTACGCCGCGACGAATTCCCCATTCGCTTGCGGCTGGAGCCGTTCCCACCGGAATCCAATGCGGAACGTGTTCATTCCTTTGGCTACGAAGTAGTCAATCTCGGCATTGTTTGGGAATGTGTAGTCCACGCCATCCACTCCAGGAATGGCCGTGCCAAACTCACCACCCGCGAGGTTGACGCCGCGAAACGGCATGGTGCCAGTTGGCGTAACCGGAGTCGGAGAGGGAGCTGGAGTCGGAGAGGGAGCTGGAGTCGGGGAGGGAGCCGGAGTCGGAGCCGGGGGGTCCACGACAGGCGTGCTTTTGGTTTTTGTCGAGGTGTCGGCAGCATCGGGCGATGACGCATCGACCTCGGGACTCGGTGCCGAGCCTTGTGGTTCCGTGGTTTCTACGGCCTCGGTTGAAGGCATGGGTTCGGTCGAGTGGCTGCTGCACGCGCTCACCAAGAGCGCTTGAAGGGTCACCGCAACAACGGCACTCGAGGCTACGTAAATTCGATTCTTCGTCATCAACTACTCCGGCTTATGAATTCGGCGCCAACGCGCACATTCGGGTGCACGCTGCACGCAGTTCCCCCTACCCATCGCACGGTTCTTTCGAGAACGAAGAGAACGAATGCGACCTGCGAACGGTAGGAAATGGCCGGCGATTCACCAAGCGCGGCTAGGAAAATAGGAAAGACATCGTCCGCCCGCCGCGCACATTTGGGCTACAGCGCAACCCAGTTGCGCTGATTTAAAAGTCCAATGGCGATGCGCACACGTCGCGCTTCGTTGAGCCCGAAGGCCGTGGCTCTCGAAAGAAGCGGAGCGTGAGCCACGGAATTTCGGGCT
>Ga0123357_10000321_pt1 | contig 45887 bp, 23 predicted proteins | sample TergutEmb28metaG_FD_89873 | JGI IMG/M metagenome (GOLD analysis project Ga0123357, IMG submission 89873) | Embiratermes neotenicus P4 segment gut microbial communities from Petit-Saut dam, French Guiana - Emb289 P4 | ecosystem: Host-associated > Arthropoda: Insects > Digestive system > Gut ...
GTTACAACTGTCGTCGATACATTCGAATGGTTTGCCGATGTATGATTTCATTTACAATGGAACCTGCGATATCCCGTACGCATCCGGTAGAAGCGACCACTGGGGGTATATAAACTCAAATGATATAAATTCCTACGCAAATTATTTCGAAAACTATTTCAAATATAAATATGATAACACCATATCAGATTACAAACCTGATACATCCGCACTTAAGTCTTTTTATAAGGAAAGAGAACCAACTACCGGCATCTGTTATGGCGGGTACTTGACAGGGATCAAATACCCTACCGGAGGGACAAAAAAGTTTGTTTTCGAGCCGAATACCTATTCCAAGGTCATAACAAGAAATGCGTCCACGGGAGATTTATCCATTGAAGACAATTCGGGGACAGGCGGCGGCTTGAGAATTGCAGAAATTATTGAGAATGACACCAAATCAACGACCACCACTTCATACGAGTACAGTGGCGGAATACTGAACGGAGCGCCTCAATATTACTTCTCCAATACAGGAAAGTACTATACCTCATTTGGTGATACCACCTCATTCTCTGCAAAAAGATTTATATCGAGTTCTACTGTGCCGGTCTCCACCAACCCTGATTTCTCCAGTGTTTCCTATTCCAAAGTCATTGAGAAACAGGAGGGAAACGGCAGGGTGGAGTACACGTTCAGCAATCATGATACTGATACCACCTATCTGGATAAGAACAGTGAGGGGATCATTACATTAACTAAAACGGTCTATACGCCCTTGACAAGCAGAGTGAACATGCGAGGCAAGCTGCTTGAAAAGAAAACTTTCGGACAGGGAGATACGACTGTGAAAGTCGAGACGCTTTCGTATGAGTTGTTGGACGATGAATACATAAAAGCTGTAAGCCTGCACAGAGAATCGTATAGTCCATCAGGCATTGTCGAAATGTTTTACCGCATAGAAGGCGGTGCATACAGGATATATACCGCTCCTTATGCTTTAAAAACCAACATCGAGCAGGATGTATATCAGAGTGGGACTGTCAGCGATACGACCTCATATACTTCTGACCAATGGTATCAAATCGCTACAAAAACCGAGACCGGAAATGGAAAAACGACGACAAACAAGCTCAAATATCCATATAATTACGACGATGCTGTATATGGCGAAATGGTTTCCAGAAACATGATTAGTCCTGTCATAGAGCAAATAACGACCCGTAGCGACAATGTAATCGCGGCACAACGAACAGACTATATGTTAAACGGACTGCTTTTGCCCTCATCTACATACAGTCTGAATACGGCTTTGCCCATTTCACAGAGTTCATACAGTCAATATTACAGCAAAGACCTGAATTTCGACCAATACAACTCGCATGGGAATATTCTTCAATACACGGGCAGAGACAGTATCCCAATTACATTCCTGTGGTCTTATAACTCCCAATACCCCATCGCCAAAATTAAAAACGCTACTTACGGTCAGGTGAAGCTGGCATTGGGTTATAACGATTCGCAAGTAGAATCTTTAGCTGCCCAGTCAAGCCCGAATGTAAGTTCGATTGATTCAAAACTCAGGGCTTATTTCAAAGACATGCCCGCAACTGTTACTACTTACACCTACAAACCATTGGTTGGCATGTTATCCATGACCGACCCCAGCGGGATTGTAACCAAATACGAATACGACAGTTTCGGACGGTTAATCAAAGTCGCTAATGAGGATAAATTGGTTGAAACGTATGATTACCATTATGCAATTCCCTCCGCTCTAGTTTTACCTCCAAAGATTGAATTTTTAGATATTCGCCATTTTCTTGAATCCGGAACGACCTATACTACCACTGCAAGAATACATATATCGAAACCTTGCACCGTGTCATTTGCCTTTGCATATATCTTATCGCCAAATGTTTCCGGAAGTTTAACAATAGGTAACCTGTTTAATAAAACTTTATCCGGCTCGGAAATTGGAAATACTTTTTCTCTTAATCTGCCGGCAGGAGATACCGCCATAGAAATTCGACTTACAGGGAACCTTAGCGAGGCGGCTACCGAAGCAGTCGGCTTAATTATTACCGGAACGGAGTGTTCTTATTTAGAACTAGGGAATTGCAGTTTAGACGGGACATATACTTGGACCATACCACCACCGGTGATTCACTAATAGAACAGAAACAGATTATTCGCGGAAGGATTCATTTCCCTTTATTGGCAACCGGCAACGCCAGAATACCAAACAAGCCAAACAAGGCAGTGAAAATAATGGCCTGAACAGTTTGTACGCAAATAGCGAATGCGCCGGCATCAACCTTGTTCACGCCAAAACTCGCCAGTGTGGCTATCACTACGAGCGGCCACACTCCCAGTCCTGCCTGAATCGGAACAATTACCGCTATGCTGCTGATTCCGAAGGCTATCAATCCGCGATTCCATCCCAACTCGCTTGTGAACGGAAAAGCATAAAAACAAATGTAAAAATATAAAAAGTATCCCAGCCAAATCAGAAATGTATAAAAAATAAACATCCATTTGTCTTTCATCCGGCTGATGCTTCGTATTCCCTCCCAGATACTCAGCAAGGTGGTTTTCATTTTTCGAATAAAAGTTTGCTCTTTAAAATAAGTGAAAAGAATCCAAATAACAATCCCGATAATTAAGAGAGCTACATACAACCAAACGGAGGTCGTTATCGTATAAAACTTGTCAAACACAACGGGGTTTTGAGCAAAAAACAATTTGAAATATGGAACATTCAAAATGAAGGCGATAACGACAATCAAACTTACCGGAACCAGATCAAATATCCGGTCGGTAATCATAGTGCCAATCAGCGCCGTAAAAGGTATTTTTTCGTAACGGCTTATCATCGTGCAACGCCATACTTCACCCAACCGCGGAAAAGCCAGGTTAACGCCATAATTTCCCAAAAAAGAATAAACCAAATTGGACGATTTCGGTCGGTAGCCCAACGGACGTATCAGCAATCCCCAGCGATAAGCCCTGATAATATTGGCAAACAACCCGAAAGGAAGCGACAAGACGATAATCCAGTAGTTGACGTCCTTTCGGACGATAGACATAATTTGCTTAAAATCCAAACTCTTGAATATCAGCCAGGAAACTAATAAACCAAAAAATAGCGGAACAAATGTTTTTAAGAATTGTATGAAAATATGCCTGTTCTTTTCTATCATCCTGCTTGTTGTGTTATTTTTTTTATTACTTTTGTTTGGTTGCAAAGTTAGTTAAAATTTTTAAAGTTGGTGAAAAAAGAAAAAATTCTGGCTTTGTTAATACAAAAACATTAACTTTGCCCAAAATAATTTAATGGAAATACGAGGTTCCGATACTATTGAAATTTTTTGTAAAAAACATGCAGATGTTTTTGAACCATTAGCTAAATGGATCGACATGATAGAAAAGGCACAATGGACAAATCACTACGATTTGAAAGCTGATTTTCCATCTGCCGATTATGTTGGAAAACGACGGTATGTATTTAATATAAAAGGAAATAACTACAGATTGGTTGCTATTGTTGTTTTCTTTGCAGGGGTGATTGATATTCGATTTATTGGAACACATGCGGAATACGATAGAATTAAAAATATAGAAAAGATATGAAAATGCTTATCAGTAAGGGGCTTTACGAAAGTTACAAAAAAGAAAATGACAAACTTTTGGAACAAATTTGTCAATATGAAAATGATCGTGATATTCCGATAGAAATTGTACAACAATATAAAAAAATTTCACATGCGCTTATTGATTATGAACGGGCATATCATCCTCTTCCGGGAAAAGTAAGTACAATCATTAAACAGAAAACAACTATACCATCTCTCCCATCTGTACCGAGCTATCTCCATCCGTAAAAAATAAACAAGTGAAAAGCAAACCATCATACCACAGAAATGTTCGACCAAAGAAATCTTTAGGACAACATTTCCTGAAAGACTTTTCCATAGCGGAACGGATTGCAGGCGCCCTGTCGCCCTTCCCCGATTTACCGGCGCTGGAAGTAGGCCCCGGAACAGGCGTTTTAACGCAATTTCTTTTGAAGGACAAACGTGATCTGACGGTGGTCGAACTGGATAAAGATTCCGTAGCGTATTTGAATGAACATTATCCGGCATTGAACGGTTGTATCATTGAAGCCGACTTTCTGAAACTGGATTTGAACGGTTTATTTCCGGACAGTTTTTGCGTTATCGGTAATTATCCTTATAATATTTCCAGCCAGATTTTTTTTAAGGTCTTGGATTATAAAGATAAAATCCCTTGTTGCGCCGGAATGTTACAAAAAGAAATGGCGGAACGAATGGCGTCGCGCCCTGGTAAAAAAGCATACGGAATCATCTCCGTATTATTGCAGGCTTGGTATGACATCGAGTATCTTTTTACGGTTGAACCGGAAGTCTTCGACCCGCCGCCCAAAGTGAAATCGGCCGTTATCCGCATTACGCGGAACGCCCGAACCGATTTGGGCTGCGATGAAGCATTATTTAAAACGGTAGTAAAAACGGCTTTCAATCAAAGGCGTAAAACTTTGCGAAATTCACTGAAAACTTTGTTGGAAAAAGATAATCCGATTTCCGCCCTGCCGGTTTTCGACCGGCGTCCGGAACAGTTGTCGGTGGAGGAATTTGTTGAATTAACGAAACACATAAAAATATGAACTACGATTTAGCAATTATCGGCGGAGGACCTGCCGGCTATACTGCTGCGGAATTAGCGGGAAAAAACGGACTGCGAACGGTTCTCTTTGAAAAAAACAACCTGGGCGGCGTTTGCCTGAACGAAGGATGTATTCCAACCAAAACGCTGCTCTATTCGGCAAAAGTGTATCAATCGGCGAAAGATTCGGCCAAATACGGCGTTTCCTGTGAAAACGTCGCCTTCGATTTATCCAAAATAATCGCCCGAAAAAATAAAACGGTGCGGAAATTAGTTGCCGGCGTACGGACGAAAATGACTGAAGCCGGAGTGGAAGCGGTAAACGGAAATGCAATTATTCAGGCGAAGGGCGAAGGCGAAAAGGCGAAAGATGCGTTGTCGGTTGAATGTAACGGACAGGTTTATACGGCTGAAAAATTATTGCTGTGTACGGGTTCGGAAACCGTTATTCCTCCGATTCCAGGTCTGAAAGAAACCGGTTTTTGGACGCATCGCGAAGCTTTAGACAACAAAGAAATCCCTGAATCGCTGGCAATTATCGGCGGCGGCGTAATTGGCGTCGAATTTGCCTCTTTTTTCAATACGTTGGGAAGCAAAGTGATCGTAGTCGAAATGTTGGATGAAATATTGCCCGGAATGGACAAAGCCTTGTCCGGATTTTTGCGTAACGAATTAACGAAAAAAGGCATTGAGTTTCATACGGGCGCTAAAGTGACAGCTGTAAATCAGGATAAGGTTGAAATAGAAAAAAACGGAGAAAAACAACAAATCGAAGCTTCAAAGATTCTGCTGAGCGTCGGCCGCAAACCGGTATTGAGCGGATTCGGACTTGAAAACCTCAATTTGGAAATCCACAAGAACGGATTGAAAGTGAATGAATACATGCAGACTTCCAATCCTGACGTTTACGCTTGCGGCGACAGCACCGGTTTTTCCCTGCTGGCGCATACGGCTGTGCGTGAAGCGGAAGTGGCGGTGGCGCATCTGTTGGGAAAAAATGAAAAAATGTCGTACAAAGCCATTCCCGGAGTTGTTTATACCAATCCTGAAATTGCAGGAGTCGGGGAAACGGAAGAAACATTGCAGGCAAAGAATATTCCATACACAGTGAAACAACTTCCACTGACGTATTCCGGTCGCTTTGTCGCTGAAAACGAACAGGGGAACGGCGTATGTAAAATTCTCGAAAATACGGACGGAACTGTTCAGGGCGTTCATATCGCAGGAAATCCAGCCTCAGAACTGATTGTTATTGCAGGAATTGCTTTGGAAAAAGGAATGAAAGCGGAAGAACTGAAAGCGATTATTTTTCCGCATCCCACCGTAGGCGAAATAATCAAAGAGACATTGTAATCACACCAAAATTGGAAAAATTAAGAATTTATTTTATCTTTGTTGCATCAATTTCAAACTATAACAACTATGTTAACTGAATCGGACTTTCTGCTATTGAAGGCAAAAGGTATTTCTGTCGAACAGATAGAAGAGCAATTGGCTTGTTTTAAAAAAGGATTTCCTTATTTATCGGTTCAAGCCTCCGCATCCGTCGAAAAAGGTATTCGAGTGATTCCCGAAAATGAACAGTCCATTTATCTTGATACGTGGACAAATTATTTGAAAGGCGATAAAACGATAGTAAAATTTGTTCCGGCATCGGGAGCGGCAAGCCGGATGTTCAAAGATTTATTCGAGTATGTCGATTCGAAAGAAACAAGGCTTGAAACGCCGTTTTTGAAAACTTTTTTTGAAAATATTCACCGGTTTGCGTTTTACGATCAGCTTCAAACGGTTTGCGTGAAAAATGAAAATCAGACCATTGAGGAATTAATGGCAGCTGCCGGATATAAGAAGATTCTTAAAAACCTGCTGTACCTTCAGGGTCTTAACTACGGACAATTGCCCAAAGGCTTGCTCTTGTTTCACAGGTATTCCGAAGGAGCGCGTACTGCGATGGAAGAACATTTAGTCGAAGGCGCTTTGTATGCCTGCAACACAACCAATCAGATACACATTCATTTCACGGTTTCATCCGAACACCGCGAGTTGTTTTGTCAAACTGTCGAAGCAAAAATAAAAGAATATGAGCGGCAACTTGGCGTGAGCTATCGCATCGACTTCAGCGAACAGAAACCGTCAACCGATACGATTGCAGCCGACTCGGAAAATCAGCCGTTTCGAGAGAACGGAAAACTTGTGTTCCGCCCCGGAGGACACGGCGCTTTGATCGAAAATCTGAATGATATTTCCGCCGATGTAGTCTTTATCAAAAATATCGACAACGTGGTGCCGGATGCATTCAAACTGTTAACGGTTCACTATAAAAAACTGCTTGCAGGGGTATTGGTTCACTGCCAGCAGAAAATTTACGAATACCTGCACCGGATTGATTCCGGAAAGTACGAGCATGCCGAATTAGTAGAAATGGTGTATTTCCTTCAAAATGAACTCTGCATTAAAAATCCGGAAACCAAAATGCTCGAAGATGCCGAATTAGCGCTCTATATTAAATCCAAACTCAACCGCCCCCTGCGGGTTTGCGGAATGGTTAGAAATCAGGGAGAACCGGGAGGCGGTCCTTTTCTGGCTGTTAATTCCGACGGAACGATTTCGCTACAAATCCTTGAAAGTTCCCAAATAGATTTGAAAAATCCGGCGATGAAGCAACTGTTTGAGCAAGGCACACACTTCAATCCTGTTGATTTGGTCTGCACCTTACGAAATTACAAAGGCGAAAAATTCGACTTAACGCATTATATCGACAAAAATACAGGATTCATTTCATTGAAGTCTAAAAACGGAAAAGAACTGAAAGCATTGGAATTGCCCGGATTATGGAACGGCTCCATGTCGGATTGGAATACTGTTTTCGTCGAAGTTCCAATCGAAACATTTAATCCTGTAAAGACAGTGAATGATTTGCTGCGAACGGAACATCAATAGATATACCAAAGGAAAAAGCGAGATTAAAACGCTACAATAAGTTTGATGTTAAATTGCCGACCGGTTAAGTTATCGGGAACCGCATATTGGTTTCCACTCACATCGGAAAACCATGAATAAGAACTTACATTTTTAATATCCAAAAGATTAAAGGCATCAATGCCTACCCATATATTTTTAAAATTTCGCCAAAAAGCAGGCTTGTCTTCCCTTGAATTTTCGTCCAGCAAACGATAAGCCAGTCCAATATCCACTCTTCGGTAGGGTGGCGTATGAAGCGCTGCCGTATAATTTCCGCCCGGTACGCTGAAAGGAAGTCCCGCTGCCCAAATCCCACGCAAATTAAATTGTATGTTCTTGAAATGAGGACTATACTGAGTAAGCGATTCGGGAAAATTATCCGTAAAAAACAGGGTTATATTGTATGTCTGTTCCGTAGGCAAAGGCGCCTTTATACCGTTTATGTATTGTTTGGCATTCATCAAAGAAAGACTTAACCAGGAATCCGTTCCCTGAACGTATTGTCCAAACAGTTTCATATCGATTCCCGAAGTATAACCATGTGCAATATTATAGCCCAGGTATTGAACCCGTACATTGTTGACCGAATACGGAATCAAATTGTCCAACTTCTTGTAATACACTTCGGTAGTAAACTTAAACGGACGATTGTCGGATTTAAAATCATAGTCGCCACCCAAAACAAAATGAATGGAGCGTTGCGATTTAATTTTATTATTTAAGGTAATATAATTATTTCCTTCCGCATCGGTATTCGTTACCAGAAATTCTTTGTAAAAAGGCGCCTGATAATATACTCCGGTAGCAAAACGAAACGTAAAACTCTGATTCTTAGAAGGAATAAATCCTAATGATGCACGAGGACTCAGAATAAATTCGCGATTAAAATTCCAATAAGAACCGCGAATGCCGGCCGTCAACAACAAAAGTCCCTGCTTAATCCGGTATTTATACGTATCTTGGAGGTAAGCGGAAGTACGAATCGACTGAATACTGTTCTGCGACATAAGATTACTGTAAACCCTGAGGCTTTCTTCATTGTAAGGCAACGAGTAGCCCATTGAATCCTGTAATTCCCATTCTCTGATGCGATCGGCTATTTTTTCTTTCTGGCAAGACAACGACCAGCGAACAGTGTTTTGATTGATACCAACAATACCGGACAGCGTAGCGTTGGTTACGTTGGATTTCAAATAGTCGCGGGCATGTTCAAGAAAACTTCCGGTGCCGGTTATATTTTTTTCATCCTCCGTAACATCGCTTAGCCAATAAGCGCCGTCGATATCATAATTTTCCTGCTCGGTCGATTGAAAAGAAGATACTTGAAAGGAAACATCCGCATAGTCGGAAATCTTGTATTTTAATGTTCCGGCGCCAAACAGGGTCTGAAAACGGTCGTTTTCAAAACCGCCGTAATATACATCAAAACTTTTTACCGACGAAAGGGTTCCGAAAGTCGTTTGCCGTTTGTCGGGATTAAAATCATAAGTGTTTTCGGAATAATTTCCCAGAAAACTTAACTCGAGTCTATGAGTAAAAGCGTAAGTCATATACGTTTGCACGTCGGTTGCCGAGGGATTGTAATCCCCTTTCGTATCCAGCGTACTCAACAACGTAGTTCCTCTTTTGTAGCGTAGTCCGGTAATTTGGGTAAATTTTCCGGAAGAACTTCCCACATAAACATTTCCGCCCAACATGCTTCCGGTTACGCCGCCTTCCAAGTTTTCCGGCTTTTTGTAGGTCACATCCAATACAGACGACATTTTATCGCCATAACGGGCTTCAAACCCGCCTGATGAAAATTCTACCTTGCCTGTTAAATCCGGATTGATAAAACTTAAGCCTTCCTGCTGCCCGCTACGAATCAGAATCGGACGATAGACTTCTATTCCGTTCACATAAACGATATTCTCGTTGTAGTTTCCGCCACGTACCATGTATTGCGTACTTAATTCATTGGCTGAAGAAACGCCGGCTCCACCGGTAATAACAAACGACTCAATGCTTCCGCCGGTAGCATCAACGGCTAAACGCCCCTGTTTCGTGTTGATCTGCTCCATTGTGTTGGTTTGTGTCTTGTTAGTACCGGTTACAGTGACTCCCGTCAATTCGTAAGAAGCGTTATTCATTTTCACGTTGACAGACATATCGCCTGCCACTTCGGGAATAATCCGCTGGGTTTTGTTATATCCGAGACAGGAAAAAACCAGCGTACAGGAATCGCCAACGCCAACCGTCAACGAATATTTTCCTTTCTCATCTGTGAATGCGCCGTTTATCGTTCCTTTCACTTGAACGTTGACCAGTTCGACAGGTATTCCTTCGGAATCCGTAACAACGCCAAAGATTTTCGCCCGCTGCGCCTGCGCGGCAAAAGAGATAACAATCAACCACAGAAAAAAGATGAAACGAATATACATCAAAAACCGTTTTTATCTAATAATAACGGAAATTTATACTTTTGCGTATAATTCGGGGAAAAAATTCGGTCGGAATAGACTATCTCACTATTATAACCCCTCGATAAGAGGAGTTTCCTTTGACAATGACAATATAGCTTCCGGCAGGCAGCGTTTTTGTATATTCGCTTTCGTTAACCACCGAATTTGCTATTAACTGACCTGTTGTCGTGTAGATGAGAATACGGCTGCTTCCAATTAAACTACTGATTGTCAACAATCTGTCGGCTCCATACGCTATGGCTGTATTCACGACAACCGGTTTAATGGAGTTGTTTGTAGAGGCATCCACGATACTCCAATAGTGTAAAACGTTTGTACCGTCTTTGTCAACAAAAACGCCGGAGAATGATACGGAACCATTGTCCACTCCCACATACGAATTATTCCGGTAAGGACCTACAGTATCACATTTGATGGTATAGTAGTTTTGCACACCCGTTTTTTTCATCACAAATTGCGCCAGTGCAGTGGTCGGATCATCGCCCCAAACCAGTGCATAGTCGTCGTACATTGCATTTCCGCTGCCATCGATTTGTTGCTGTCCGCTACCATCCAAATGCGGAGCGACAGAACGGGTCAGGTATTGACCCAAAGCAACGTTTTTGATGTTATATACGCCTGTCGAATCGGGAACCGCTACGAATTGGAATTTTTGGTCGTCTGTATTCGTCTGCGTGAAAATACCGATTCCATCCACAACGGTGTCGTCGGAATATTCGCCAAAATACAAACCGCTGGAGTTAATGATGTTGTATTCCAGGGCAGTATCCGGTTGGAAAGGATTAATGACGGCGATAGCGGCAGCAAAAGCGCTGTTCAAAGCAGTCGTAGCATCGTTTATATCGCTTTGGACGTCGCTATTGGCTAAAGCCGTTTCAGCTGCATCCAGCGCCGTCATCAACGCGCTGTATTCGTCAGCCGGAATTTGATCGGAACCGTTGCCGCTGCCTGTATATTTCAAAAAGTCGTTTACTTTGTCAACAGCCGCCTGCAGTGCGGTTTTCACTACTCCTTGTACGTTAATGTTCTCAATTATCCAATGATCTTTTACGTCGGTACCGGTTTTATCTATAAAGACGCCAAAACTGGTAGCATTGTCAGGATAATCGGTACCCATCGTATAATTGGTTCTGTTATCGTATCCGGTTCCGGACGATGTCAACATACAATTGATCCGGTAATAACCGCCGCCAACGCTTTTGATTTGAAATTGAGCCGCTGTAGCAGTCGGATCATTCGCCATCGAAAGTCCCCATCCATTATCGGCGCTTCTTGTTATATACATATTGTCGGTTTCAGACAACACCTTGATATTATAAACAGCTGTTTGTCCCGCTACGGGAACGAACCGGAATTGCTGGTTGGGGGAATAATCCGCGCTTGCTATAACAGGGCCGTCTTGCAAATACAATCCGCTGGAATGTATAATATAAAAAGTGGCGGAAGGATCCGGCAGGAGCGGATTAACCGAGTCCTTATAATCCTGTAAAGCTTGAGTCAATGCCTGTAATTGCGCATTAACCTTGGGTTGTGTAGCCGCCGGATTATCCAGCAAATCTTCTGCATAACTGAGTTGCTCCTCCAGCGTGTTATAAGTCGTTGTAGGGTATTGATCGGGAAGGTTGCCCTGTACGCTTGCATCAAGGAACGCTTGAGCCTCATCTACCTTACTTTGCAGAGCGGATTTGTCCACTTCGTTGGTATATACTCTGATTTTCCACTGAAAAGCAGGGTCTGTCGTTCCGCTTTTGTCGGCGTAAACAGTAGCGCTATCCGTTGGATTACTGTTCGTTCCCACTAAGTTACTGCCAAGATTTTTAATTTGAACATAATCCGTAGTTCCGGTAAGAGGAAGAATCTGATATTCTCCATTGGCAAGGGTTGCGATTGCCGTCGGGTCGGTTACCCAAACCATCGTCCACTTATCTCCGCCTTGCAGTACCAAATACTCTTCAGTTAACATGTTTCTAATGTAATAAGCGCCATCTGCTCCTGCTACGGGTTCAAATGCAAAAACCTGATCGGCATCTCCCGATAAAAGCGTGACTAACGGGTTGTCCTTATTCAAAGCCCTCGTGATGTAAAGTCCTGATGCAGCTGTCGATTGTTGAATGGTATAAAACGTGCCTTCTTCCGGTACAGCGACCGAAGTTTGTCCAAAAAGAGATAATCCGCTTTTGCAAATTATCAACAACAATAAAAGAATAATTTTTTTCATAACTCAAAAATTTAATTAATTTAATTGATATCTGACTATTTTTTGAAATTCATCTGTTTATCTTAATTTAACGGTGGCGCTTTTCAATAACGGCGAGGTAACTTTCAACCGGATATCTCCGCTTGCAGCGGTAGCTTTCACATAAACCAGCACATTGCCGTTCCATGCGTTATGTACATTGCTTCTGTAATTATCGTAAGCCGCCTGTTTTCCGTTTTCGATAGCGACAACTTTTCCTTCTCCGATTATTTGACAATGGATTGCATTTTCGGCAAAAACAACAGGCAAGCCATTATCGTCAACAACAGTAACCAGTACCTGAGCCAATCCTTGTTTGTCCAATCCATTATCGTCTAACGGTTTAGCTTCAAGCGTAGTTGGCAATCCCACCGATTGAAGTTTATCCGTTGCAACCGCCTGATTGTTTTTATAGGCTTTGACTTCCAGTGTTCCGGCGCTGTAAGGAACATCCCAGCTGAATACCGCCGTACTGTCGTTGTATTTCCGGCGTTCCCCCACCAATTTTCCATTCAGCAAAAGTTCCGCTTCATCGCAATTGGCGTAACAAACGACGCGTATCATCTGTCCGTCTTCGTAATTCCAGACAGCGGGAGCATCCACCGAAAAAGTATGCCTCGAATTTGCAGGATACGTTCCAAGATAAGCAACCGGCTGTTCCGCCCAGAGCGAACGTTGAAAATAGCCGCGCGGCTTTATTCTTCCCGCCAAATCAATTAAGCCGGTGGTAAATCCGCGCGAGGGCCACAAGCCCGCTTCTCCCAGATAATCGAAACCTGTCCAGATAAACTGTCCGAAAACATATTGATTGTCCCGCACCGCTTTCCATGAATCAAAGCCGCTTTGCGTTTCACTTCCGAAAAGAACCCGTTTGGGATATTGCTGATGATCGATTGCATATCTGTCTTCCGTATAGTTATATCCGACAATATCCAGTGTTCCAGGATAATCGGTGTGATTCGACATCACAACTCCGGCTACCGCCGCCGTTACCGGACGTGAAGTATCGCACTGTTTGACTGTCGCCACCAAATCTTTGGCTATTTCTCCCAGCCGTTCCGCACGCGGATGTGCCGGCTGATAGCCGCCTATTTGCTGTTGGTGGATGGTTACGGAATCCAAAACCGGATGTGAATAGGGATCATTCGGATAATCCACTTCATTACCGATGCTCCACATCACAATGGAAGGATGATTCCGGTCGCGGAGAACCATGTCTCTCAAATCGCGCTGTCCCCATTCGCGGAAATACCGGTAAGAACCTTGATGACCGGGGTCTCCCTCATTCCATCCTTTGATCCATTTGTTTTTGGGATATTCCCATTCGTCAAACGCTTCCGCCATGACCACAAAGCCCAATTCGTCGCAGGCTTCAAACAATTCATTCGATTCCGGATTATGACTCATCCGGATAGCATTGCATCCCAACGATTTCAGCTGTTTTAAACGATATAGCCAAACTTCCTTCGGGACGGCGGAACCCAAAGCGCCTGCATCGTGATGAATACATACGCCTTTCATTTTCATATATTTACCATTCAGCGCAAAGCCATTATCAGCGTCGAATGTCAACGTACGAATGCCAACTGTGGTGGAAGAAGCGTCAATCTGTTTGCTTCCGTTAAAAACTTTGGTGACCAGCTTGTACAGGTATGGATCGTCGATGCTCCACAGATGAGCGCTCGATAAGTTCAAGTTCTGTTTGACGGTAGCGCTGCTATTCCCTTCCACTCGCAATGAGCCGGAAGTCGAAGCTACACTCTTTCCTGAAGCATCAATCAATTCCTGCGTAATTTTTAATGTAGCCGGCTGCCCGGTAGTATTTTTTATCGTTGAGCCGACGGATATTGCGCTTGTATTTCCTTTGGTCGCAGTGGAATAGAAAACGCCCCACAGGTCAAGATGAACAGGATCGGCATAAATGAGGCGTACATTGCGATAGATGCCGGAGCCGGTGTACCAGCGCGAATCGGCGTCTTCGGAATGATCGACTCTTACGGCTATCGTGTTGTTTTTTCCGAATTTGATGTAGGGAGTCGTCTCATACATAAACGAGATGTATCCGTTTGGGCGGATTCCCAGCCATTTACCGTTGATAAACACTTCGCTGTTGTTGTAAACGCCTTCAAAATAAATATATACGTTTTCCCCTTTTTTATCTGCGGGGACGGTAAAATCTTTACGATACCAGCCAATGCCGCCGGGCAAAAAACCCGTACAGGCGGCATACTGCGGGCTGGCGGTTTGCAAAACCGTCCAGTCGTGCGGCAAGGTCACTTCTTTCCATTTGGAAATATCCATATTTTCTCTACCGCCATACTGAATGTCTCCCAGATGAAAACGCCAGTCGTCATTGAACAGTTGCTGTTCCCCAAAGCCTTGCGCCATTGTTGCTGTTGAAAAAAAGCAAAAAACGGCGATGATCAATTGTTTCATAAAACTATTTTTTGAGTAACCGGCTTACCTGAATTTGTGAACTTAACAATATAAAAACCTTTCGGAAGATTGGTCAAGTCGATGGAAGCATCTTTTACTTTCTTGCTCAAAACAAGGATTCCTGAAGCGTTGTAAAGTTGAATCCACGACGTGTTTTCAGGCGCTATCAATATTCCTGCCGAAACATAAGCGGAATTTTCAGGCTTGTATATTTCAGCTATACCCGATTGTCCGTCATTCCGGAAGCCGGGCGTCGGGTCTAAGGAAACTATTGTTGCGACTCCGTCGGTTTCTCTTGCCCACGACTTTTCTCCGCTTACGGTCACAGTCTGAGGATTACCGATGTCGAAAGAATCGTCAACGATATTCTTGTTGCTATCTCTTAATATTGCGTTCCAAAATTTGCTTGAAGATATTCCGTAAGTTTGGCAGTCAATCGCTCCCTCGCAAGGCGACAACGCTGTTCCTCCGCTTTCGGTTCCCTGATAGATTACCAGAAAGCCTTTGGGCGCAATCGTTGTTCCGTCAGGCAGCGTTGCCGTACTTGATGCGCCGTCGTTATTGTTTCGCGTAACGGTAAATCCGCCCACGCTTACTTCGGTTGCTTCATCGTTATAAAGTTCAATCCATTTGCCTGTAGAATTCACTTCATTGACGAAAATCTTCAAATCGGAATACGGCGGCGGGGTGGAATTTGTTTTTCCGGGCGTCGGGTCTAAAGCGACTATCGTTGCCGATCCGTCGGTTTTCCTTGCCCACGACGTTCCTCCGCTGACTCCAACCGTTTGAGGATTACCGACATCGAACGTATTGTCAACAATGTTTCCTTCGCTATCTTTTAATATAGCGTTCCAAAACTTGCTCGAAGATATTCCGTAAGTCAGGCAGTCGATTGCTCCGTCGCAAGGCGGTAACGCCGTTCCTCCGCTTCCGGTTCCCTGATAGATTACCAGAAAGCCTTTGGATGCAATGACCGTTCCTGCCGGCAGGGTTGCTATACTTGTTGCGCCGTCGTTGTTGTTTCGCGTAACGGTAAATCCGCCCACATTTACTTCGGATGTTTCGTCGTTATAGATTTCAATCCATTTGCCGTCGGAGTTCACCTCGTTGACATACAGTTTCAAATCGGAAAATGAAGGCGGCGTGGCAGGACTTGAGTTGGATTTTCCGGGCGTCGGGTCTAAAGCAACAATTGTTGTGGCTCCATCGGTTTCCCTTGCCCACGACTTTTCGCTGCTTACTGCGACAGTTTGCGGATCGCCAATATCAAAAATGTCGATGTCGTATCCTTGGTCATCTTTTAATATAGCAGTCATAAACTTGGTTGAAGATATTCCGAATGTCTGGCAGTCAATCGCTCCCTCACAGGGAGATGCCGAAGTTCCTCCGCTTTCGGTTCCCTGATAGATTACCAGAAAGCCTTTGGATGCAATAGTCGTCCCGTCGGGTAGCGCTATTGCCGCCGATGTGCCGTCGTTATTATTTCTTTCGACGAAATATCCTCCCACATTAGCGGCAGAGGCTCCGTCGTTGTAGATTTCAATCCACTTACCGGTCGAATTAACTTCATTGATGTAAAGACTGGCATACCCGGAAATATATGCCGATAGAATAAAAGCCAGCGTAAAGAATAATTTTCTTTTCATAATAAAATAATTTTAATTTTTTACAAACTTCCGACTGCAATAATTTTGATTATTTTGCACGGAGAGCAGATACATCCCTTTGGGTATATCGGAAATATTTAACGCCATTTCGTCCGAAGAAGCAAATACTTGTTTTTTCATTGTTTCCCCTGCTAATGAATAAATTGAAACCGTTTGGGTTCCCGAAGTTTTTTCACCGGAGACTTTCACGGAAATGGAACTTTTTGCAGGATTGGGATAAACGGTTATATTTTGAGAGGAGGCGTTAACGGCAGGAATACCGGTATCGCCGCCGATCAGACTAACGCCTGCAAGCGTAGGCTTTATCTGCTTGATAGTACCGTCGGTATTAAATTCCATTTTGTCGATACAAACTTCGCGATGATAACCGGGTCCGTTGTTCAGATAACCGGCATTGATGCGGTGATAGACAATATACCATTCGTCGCGTCCGGGAATTTGCAGGACTGAATTACCGCCCGTTCCATAGATTTGATTGGCGGCATCCTGAATAATTACAATGGGGTTGGCGGCTACCGTAATTGGTCCTAAAGGCGAACTTGATGTACCGTAGGCGACATGGTAATTTGTTGAGCCCGTATCGTCCACCGACCAGAGGAAATAGTATATTCCGTTGCGGTAAAACACGTATGAACCTTCGCGGTAGGCATAGTTGGCTGTAGTTCCGCCCGAAGGAGTTATCACTTTCGTCGTACCCGCCTTGATGGAAACCATGTCGTCGTTCAATTCGGCGACAGCCAAGTAACCGTTGCCCCAATAAATATAATTTTTACCCGATACGGGGTCGGTAAATACGCAAGGGTCAATTTGCTGTCCGCCGCCTGTAGGCGACGTTGCAATCAAAGGTTTACCGAAATCCGTAAACGGTCCTTCCGGATCGTCGGCAACAGCCACGCCGATTTGTTTTCCGCTCCCGTCAGTTGCATTCCCGCTAAAATAGAAATAATACTTGTAGTTATTGCCGTCAATCTGTTTCTCTGCAATCGTTGGCGCCCATGCGTTGCCGTTTGCCCATGCGACTTGTCCGGTTGACATGTCGAGTATGTTTCCGTCGTTTGTCCATGTAACCAAATCATTGGAAGAAAAGACATTGAAATTATATCCGCCCCAGTTCGGGTATCCGTCGGTCGTGGGGTAAATGTAATATTTATTTGTCTTTTGGGAATGAAACACTTGCGGGTCGGCGTAAAATCCGCGTAAGACCGGATTGTTATTGAACACTACCGACTGTCCCCACTTTTGCATCAAACGTTCATATTCCGCTTCCGTAATCGGAATAACTGTGCCGTGACGAGGCGAAAAGTCTAAAGACATTTCACTGTCAATGACCGTAAAGTTTTCCAAATCGGTTGATTCCGTAAACTGATATGCGCCATTGTTATAAAGGTCGTACATGAAAATATACTTATCCTGATTGATTAACTTGAACACGCAGGGGCCTTCAGCCGCCTGGGTTGTCTGTTGGAGGTATTTATTCTGCAACGCATATCCTCCGTTCGCACTGCCGGAAACAGCTTTCATAATTCCGTTTCCATTGCCTTCAGTTTTGAAAAACAGATTGTATATTCCGTCTTTGAGGGTAATATCCCCGTCGATGCAGGCTTGTTGCAGCGGATGATAAAACAGGACTTGCGGGGTAGTCGTCAAAGCTGTAAAATCGGCATTCGCATACGAATAAAAAATAACATCGTAAACAAGCGTCGGCGAATTCATCGAAAAGTAAACCATGTATTTCTGGGCGACAGGGTCATAAATTGTTTCCGGCGCCCAGGCGCGGGTGATATTGTTGAATGCAGGGAAAGCGGTTCTGATATCCACTTTGCTTGATGTCCAGTTGATCAGGTCGGTCGATTTCATCATTACAATGCCGTGGTTACTGTCCCATCCCAGCGCCGATTTCATATCGGTTGCCGCTATGTAAAATGTGTTGCCATCGGCGCTGCGGCAGATATGCGGATCTCTAATTCCTCCCGTAGCGCTGACCGCCGCCGAAGAAATAACCGGTTGATTGCCATTTAAAGCTTTGTAGGTATATCCGTCGCGGCTGACTGCAAAGCGAATGGCTTCCTGATCGCCGCTGTTTCCCGTGAAATAAACAAACAGATATGCGCCATATCCTTCGTCTTCCTTGATACATACGGTAAAATCTTTCGATTGGGAGGCAGTTCCTTTTTGGACGGTTGCCGTCAGCGTTACATCCAGATTGCCTTCCCCTTTGGCAGGCAGTTTTTTGACTTGTCCATTGTCGCCTACATAATCCGTATTGCCTGAAACCCAGCTAATCGTTGAACCTTCGATGCCTTTCGATGGCAACGGAATGGTTTGTAGCCGGTAACAGCCGGAGGCAAACGTAATATCGTTTAAATCGGAAGCGACAGAAGCCGCATCGTCCATTTCCGGCATAATGGTTATGTTAAATACTTTTTGCATGGTAGAGCCGCTCAAGCTAAGCGTAGCCGTGAGTTGCACGGTTACAGGTTCGCCGCCTTGCGCCGGACGGATTACCACGCCTGCATTCGTCAGATAATTGACGTCGGACGATTTCCATGTAATGCCTACGCTGTTTAAACCGGTTGCCGGCAGTTGCAAATTATTTCTGACGGCGTCGGTGTTACCCAAATCCAGTGCATCGAAAGCGTCTTGCAGGATTTTTTCCATGTAAGCCGTATTCAATGCACCGGTATTTGCCGCCAATTGGGTAACTTCGTCGAAAGTCAAAGCGCGGTTGTAAATCCGGAAATCGCTTAACCATGCGCCGCTGAGATAAACGTCGGAAGTAAAAGGCGACCGTCCGATCCAGTTATAGAGTGTGTTTGATCCAATATCATGCGGTTTGTAATTGGCTGTTCCCGTTGCCAACACTGCGCCATTCAAATAAAGCGTTCCGGTTGTTCCCGATTGGATATAAACAACATGTTGCCAGGCGCCTTTTGTTGCTGCTGTTCCTTTCTGTACGACAACCTTTTCGTTTCCATAACCTCCGGTAGATTGGGCGTAACGCTGGGCGTTCACGCGGTAGGCGATGTATTTTCCCGCAGTTTGCGAGCAGGCGTTGTTGTCGGAAAAAGCCCATACAAAGTTACCATTGCCGGTGATATTCGACGATGATTCAATATAGAGACAGGTAGCAATGGAAAAATCTCCGAGAGAAGCTATTAACTGTCCGGTTTTTAGTCCCATATCCACATAACCGTTTTGGCTGCCAAGTGATAACACGTTGAAACCGTTCAATTTCACAAGCGAAGCGCCATTAGCTAAAACCCCATCGTAACCGTTGCCTGTCACATCGCTCACAAGGCTTGCATTGGTTGCATCTGCTGCAAATGAGTACTGAAGCTGCAATCCGTCGGTCACCTGCGCTTTCAGCAGGTTGCTGAAAAAAACGGCGATTAATATAAAAAATATTTTTTTCATCATTTTATTTTATTGAACAAGCGCCTTGCCAACTGCCTGCGTTTGTCCTGATATTCTTACTATATACAAGCCGCGAACGACATTGAATCTACTTTCCACGCCGCTTGCTTTCAGCGTTTTTATTAAACGCCCCGAAATATCATACACATTAATCTTGTCGCCTGCCGCTATATCCGAAACTACGATTTCGCCCCGGCTGCCGTATATTTTCACATTATTTGCTACTTCCGGCGTTTGAATACCGGTTGGCGGAGTTGCCGGATTGGCGACAACATCGTCGATTGTACGGAAAATGACGTTGAACACTTTTTGGGAAAGACTTGCATTGATAGCCGTTTCGTTCAGCGTTTCATCAGGGAATATAAGAGCATTGGAAAGATCGCCGCTACCATTGCTGTTGCCGGTAATGCAGTAAGCCGTACCGTTGAAAAAGATCTGGTGTTCGCGCCAGCTCCAATTATTGTTATCACTCGATTGCGCCGCTGGGGTATCTCCTTTCTTCATGCGGCAAATTTCGTCCAAATGCCAGGTGCCATCGGCATCCCACACGATTGTGTCGGAAACAAAAGAATAAAGCGGCATCGGCGGATCGGTCGTAATATCGGACAAAACGGGGTTGTATTGAATATTCCAAACCTGATTGTTATGCAGCTTATCCGGATTGTCGATATAGGGGTTTAATACAAGATCAGTGTTGGTAATACCGGTTTCAGGCACTGTCAGGTAATAATCTCCAATCTGGATGTAATACAGTCCCGACTCGAAATTATAGGGTGTTTCTCCGGCAGAAGCAGGATAAACGGCTAAAGCGCCGACGGAAGCCAGGAATGCACCGTAAGCGGCTGTCAGGATGGTAATTTCGTCGTCTATCAGGAATTGCGAAACTTTATTTTCATCAACCAGGTTTTGTGCAACTCCAATAGCGTCTTTAAAAGTATCGACAGCATCCTGCATATATTGTCCTACTCCGTCGCCGATGGTTGCGTTTGCCGCCACCGCGTTATATTGGGCGATAAGCGCCTTGAGCTGAGAGAAATCGCCTGCCGTACCGTAATCGTATGCATTGTTCAGGTCGGGAACCACAGCCGCCCATTCGGCGATTTGTTGAGGCGAAACCGCCTGGTTGTATAGCTCGAAGTCATATACCAACGTATTCTTCAGGTAACTGTCGCCGGTATAGGGCGACTTGCCAATCCAATTGTAAACCGGAGGTATGGTGAAAATATCGGTTGGAAGCGGAGCTGCATCATTCGGATCGCTAACCTGGCTGCCGTCGATGTACAACACGCCCGTATTCCCTGTTTGACAGTAAACGAGATTGTGCCATCCATTTTTATCGGCGGGAAGTCCCAACGTGATGTCGCTTTCGCTGCTATAACCTCCTGGAGTAAGCATAAGCGATTGCGCATTCAAGCGATAAGCGGCATACGCGCCGACATATTGACCGCATGCGTTTGATGTGGAGAACGACCACAGGAAATAACCGTCGCCGATCAATGAAGCGTTTTTGTCCACCCTGTAATAAACAGAAACCGTATAATTATCGATTGTTGGGAAAATATAGCCGGTGGATTGTCCCATATCCAAGTATCCGGCGCCGTTTCCCAAACTTAATACATTGTATTTGCCCATCGGAATAACCGATGCATTATTATAGATCGTTCCGTTATAACCGGTGGCGTCGGGTGCGGTATTCGTTACGGTATTACCGGTTACATTATCAAACTTATACTGAATTTTCAAGCCAAGCGCGGAAGCTTTGTAACTTTCGACGGCGGTACGCAACATATCGAGATAGCTTTCTATATTAGCGGCAGTGAGCGTACCGTACGCATTATCAGCATTTGTATAAGCGGCGTCCAGCGCCATCATTGCCGCTCTCGGATATAAATTGTCATTCCATTCGCCGAGCAATGCTTCGGCCTGGTCTAACAAATCATTCAGTTCCGCGAGCGAAGTATTATAATATTCATTGTTCAAGTCGGGTACCACAGCCGCCCATTCGGAGATTAGCTGATCCGGCACTGCCAAGTCGTAGAGCCTGAAATCGTAAACCAAGGTATTCAGCAGGTAGCTGTCGCCGACAAATTGCGACTTGCCAATCCAGTTGTAAATCGGAGGCGTAGAAAAAGCGCTGCTTGGGGTTGGGATTGAAACCGGAGGCGACATTTCATCACTTGAAACAGCTAATTGTCCGTCGATATACAGCTCACCGCTATTTCCTGTTTGGCGATAAACGACGTTGTGCCAACCGCCCTTATCGGCCGGCAGTCCTACTTCTATGCCGTTTTCGTTGTTCCAGCCGCCGGTCGAAAGCGCAAACCGTTGCATATTCAAACGGTAAGCGGAATATACCCCCGAATATTGGCCAGTGGCATTTGATGTGCAAAATTCCCACAGGAAAAAACCGGCTCCGTTCAAAGAGGCGTTAGTTCCTACCCTGTAATAAGCGGAAACCGTATAATCCGTCATTGTCGGGAAAATATTCCCAATCGATTGTCCCATATCCAAATATCCTGAGATATTCCCCAAACTTAAGACATTGTATTTGCCCATCGGAATAACCGATGCTTCGTTGTACAGCGTTCCGTTGTAATCGGGTTCGCCCGGAGCTGCATTCGGTACGGTATTACCGCTTACATTATTAAATGTATATTGAATTTTCAAACCCGGGTTGTCGGTCTGACGCGCATTCCCATTGATGGTGGAAATGAGAAGCAGGACGAGAATCATACTGCTTGTAGAAATTTTTTTCATGACTGTTATTTATTAAATTTTCAATATTTTATCTTCACCGAACAAGTTCCCCCTTCGGTTATTACATTCAATATATAAATGCCTTTTTGAGGCAGGGAGATACTCGTCAATTCCCCTTCAGTCCTGACTTCCCGTATCCTGATGCCTTGCAAATCGAAAACGCGCAAAAGTGCATTTTGAGGCAAATTATTAACACATAATTGATTGCCGGAAACATAATATTCAAATGGCGTTTTTGTATTCTGAATAATACCGGATGAACCTCCAACCACTTCCTGCTTCAGCAAATGCCATTGCTGATTTGTATTTGAAGTAATCTGGTTGTTCCACACAATGACTTTATTTCCATTATCTATTATACCGCCATTATTGTCAACGGCATAATAGTCAGGCGCCACAGCGCTTTCAATACCGTACAGATCACCGGTCAATATCGGCGTAATTTTCCATTTCTGAGCGGCGTCCTCAGTATTCAATGGTTTTTGCAGCAAATTGTTATTTATACCGTTGGCAGTCATCGCCAATCCCGAATGTTTATTGATAAAGCGAAAATAAGTATTATCGACCGGCTCGATTTTCCAGAGCTGACTATCGTTATCATAAGTGTCGTACAATGGTTGCCACAACATCAACAATGCGCCGGACAAGGCAGATCCGCCGGTAACATCAATGGCGTTGTTGGTATTATTGTTTTGAATGGTATAATAATAATTTTCCACTGTAAAAGGCGGAGTAGGCGCAGGGGAAATTAAATTCTTATTCAGGAAATCGATCCGTTCTTTCATATACGTTTTCAGGTAATCAATACCTTCGGCATAAGTATCGAAAAGGTAGGTTTCGAGATAAACCCTTGTGTTCAGCGTATTCCACACTTGATAGTTCTTTTGCTGGGATTGATCGATTAAGGCTGCCGTTTGATCAATAAAAGTTTCCAGCGTATCTTCAATTCCACTATTTACCAATTCCGTCCAGCGGCGTTGAACAGCCTGCTTAAACCATTCGTCTTGCCAGATTCGTTCGATCCATGCACGCGGCTCGTGAGCATAGTCGCGCATCAATTTATAAGTAGCGTCGCCCAGCCGGTTATCGTTGTTGAAAGCGATGTCGAAATCCCACAAAGGTCCGAAATAAAGCCGGTCGTCATTCCTGTGTTTGTAAATATATATGCTCCAGAACGAATCGGGATTGCCGGTTAATTCGCTGGCAATATACCAGTTGACCAATGAAACCGAATCCACCACAGCGCGATAGCCATTCACAGGGTCTTTGAAATTATCGGAAAACAAACGACTTTCAAAAGTATTGTTAATGTAATTGATGATGTAATTTTTCTGCTGGTCGTTAATATCGGCGCTGCCGGGGTATTTAATTATAATCGGCATTCCCTGACTGCTGGTAAACCAAACGGGATCAGAACTTGCAAAACCGTATAGTTGCAGCAGATAACCGCCGGAAACTTCCGGTTCCTGCATATCCGCCATTGTCAATTCTTCGAGGGCTACCCGTTGGGGACCTTCTTCCATTAGATCGGAAAACATATAATTTCCCTCGTATTGACCATTAAAATATAAATCAACAAATTGCCGCGACGGACTGAAACTCATTCCTGCCAACTCGCTGATTTTTGAAGCTAAAGCATCATGTATCAGTGTTTTATCGGCATAATTCGCCAACAGTATCCAACTTTTGGCGTTTGCCGGAAGACCAAACATATTGGTTTTTTTATCCAATTTCAGGTGATATGGTTTTTTAGGCATTCCCCATGTAGAATTTCCGTGTCCCTTGACGCTGCAACTCACGTTGGTCATATTATCCGAACGGTTGGAACTGACAATTGTAATGGTTGCAGGAATGTAAGTTTCCTTATCGGTAACTGCGCTACCGTCGTTGGTGTTTATATACATAGTCGGCAGATTGGTCAGTTGCGTTTGCGCTATCGACAGGCAAGGCTGTAATAAACACAGAAAAAGGACATAAAAATTTTTCATTTTGATAATTTTTTAAATTGTAGAGACGGCGCGCGCGCCGTCTCTACAAAAAAACATTTTTTTTATTGAACAATCACCTTGCCAACTACCGGCATTTGTCCCGATACTCTTACAATATACAGGCCGCGAACGACACTGCATCTGTTTTCAACACAGCTTGCGTTTATTGTTCTTACCAACCGGCCTGAAATATCATAGACATTAATTTTGTCGCCTGTGTTAACGCCCGATACTACAATTTCTCCCTGGCCGCCGTATATTTTTGCATTTTCTACAACTTTCGGAGTTTGAATGCCGGTTGGCGGAGTTGCCGGATTGGCGACGACATCATCAACGGTACGGAAAATAACGTTGAACACTTTTTGGGAAGGACTTGCATTTGTAGCCTGTTCGTTCAGGGTTTCGGCGGGAAATGTAAGAGCGTTGGAAAGCGCACCGCTTCCATTTTGGTTACCGGTAATGCAGTAAGCCTTACCGTTGAAAAATATCTGGTGTTCGCGCCAGCTCCAGTTTGAAGCGTCATCTCCCTGCGCCGTTGGAGTATCTCCCTTCTTCATGCGGCAAAGTTCGTCCATGTGCCAGGTGCCGTCGTCGCCCCACACAACTGAGTCGGAAACAAACGAATAAAGCGGCGCCGGCGGATCGCTATCCATGATGGAATAAATGGGATTGAAGCGAATATTCCAAACCTGGTTGTTATTCAACTTGTCGGGATTATCAATGTACGCGCGCAATTGAAGATAAGTATTCTCAACGCCGGTTTCAGGCACCGTCAGGTAATAATCTCCAATTTGGATGTAATAAAGTCCCGATTCAAAGTTATACGACGTTACGCCCTGTGAAGCGGGATAAACAGCTGCAGAACCGACAGAAGCCAGGAATGTATTGTAAGCGGCTGTCAGTGTGGCAATTTCATCGTCTATCAAGAATTGCGAAACTCTATTGTCGTCCACCAGCGCTTGTGCAACTCCCATGGCTGCATTGAAGATGTCAACTGCATCCTGCGAATATTGTCCAACGCCGTCACCGACAGGAAAACCGGACAAGGAAGCCTTGTATTCGGCAATGAGTGCAGCCAATTGTGAGAAATCGCCCACAGAACCGTAATCGTAGGCATCGTTCAATTTCGGAACCTCTGCCGCCCATGTATCGATTTGCTGATCAGGTATTTGCTGGTTGTAAAACTCGAAGTCATACACTAAAGTATTTTTCAAATATACGTCGCTGGTAAAGGGCGACCGTCCAATCCAATTGTAAAGCGAAGACGCGGTGAAAACATCGCTGGGAATAGATAAAGCTTCATTCGTATTCATCAGCGCCCCGTCGAGATACAGTTTGCCGGAAGTTCCTTCCTGCCGGTAAACAAGATTGTGCCAGCCATTCTGTTCGGCGGGTGCGGCGGGCGATACTACGCTAACGCTTTGTTCGTTGCCATAACCGCTGTTTGTAAGCATAAATATTTGTTTATTCAAGCGGTAAGCGGCATACGTACCGGTAGATTGGGAACAGGCGCTCGATGTGGCGAACGACCAGAGGAAATTACCATCTGCGGTTATTGTGGCATTTTTATCCACCCTGTAATAAACAGAAACAACAAAATTAGCCGCCGAAGGCAAAACATAGCCGGCGTTAGTCCCCATATCTAAATATCCGGCGCCATTTCCCAAGCTTAACACCTTGTATGCGCCCATTTGAATAATCGACGCATCGTTGTAGAGCGTTCCGTCGTAATTAACGCCGCTGGCGCCGGTAGCTGTATTTGTTACCGTATTACCGGTTACATTATTAAACTTATATTGGATTTTCATGCCGGGAGCGGAAGCTTTAGCAATCCCGTAGGCTGAACGCAACTGGTTCAAATAGTCTTGTATATTAGCCATTGTAATCAGCCCCTCATCATAAGCATTTGAAATAGTCGTAAAAATTGCTTCCAATGTATTCAAAGCGGCTTGGGAATAACCGTTCGTGTTTCCATTGATAAACGCTTCAGCTTCATCCAATAAATTCCCCAATTCTATCATATCGTTAGCATAAGCTTCTTCGTTTGCAACATTATCTTTATAATTTTTTACGGCAGAACTCAGACTAATTGCAGCGTTAATGAGCGCAGGCGAAGTTCCGTCCTCTCCTGCGACAGCAATGTAGGCGTCTAAGGCGGCTTTCAGGTCGGCGGCTTTTGTGCCGGAGCCATCGCCGTAAAGGGCGTTGGCTTCATCGACAAGGGCAGGCAATCCGGTCTTGTCGATATAGTTGCAAGTCAGCGTAAGATTGGCAATGAAAATTTTTGCAACGGAATTTGAGGAGGCATTTGGCGTGCTTAATCCTACCTGAATTTTACCGGTAGCATTCGCTGCCAAATCAAAACTTATTCCATCCGTTTCCCAAACTCCAGGTGAAAAGCTCGTCTTTGACGACAACACCGAAGTTCCTTCGCTGGGAAGCCAACCAGCCAAACTTGTTCCTTGCGTTCCGGGTGTACCACCCGTATTATCTGATATGTTCCGATTGTAAACAGCATAACTAATTGCGTATGAACCTGCAAGTAATGCTACGTTTTGTGTGTAGCCGACTTGTGCACTCCATCCGGCAGAGAGACCTAAACAAGCTCCGCTGGTTCCACCCTCCGGATTTGTTGCCGGTGGCGTTACGTTATTAATAGAAGAGGGAGATCCATATTCATACGCAGCGCCACAGCCGTTCGCGCCTGTCACAAAGAATAAATCCCATTCCGATACAGGTTGCATAAGATAGGCATCGTAACCTGTGTTGTTGTTTGAAGTTGTCAATCGAAGATTATCGCTTACCTTGAAATTAACATTCTCATCAAATCCGGCATTCTTAAGCACCAGATTTGTAACATCCGATTGCGCACGCCCATTCATGTTGAAAAAGAAGAGCAAGGCGACAATCACACAATTTGTAAAGATTTTTTTCATGATTACTTAATTTGTTAATTAATTATTATTTACTTTTTTCCGGTAAAAACCAGTTGTTCTCATTCATCAGCAGATTATAAACTCTGCTGTAGTCGTTCGTATGTTTTGCTGCCACGCGCGACGCCAAGAAAGAGCGGTCGTTTCTGTGTATCGCCATACGCATCAAATCCTGAAAGCGATTGCCTTCGAATGAAGTTTCAAGCGCCAATTCATCGCAGATAGCGCTCTCTACCCATTGTATCGAATCGGCAAGCGTTGGCAAGGGTTCGCCATTGGCTCCTCCGATAATGTAATACTGGTTATAAACGGTACCGCTTCCGCAACCGCGCGAATGAATCCCTGTTCCTTGCGTATTAAGATCATCTGAATATCTTGGGTTATTAAAAACCGTAATATAGGGTTTTGCATCCGCTAATTCCGCTCTCGGTATTCGTGTCGAATCAGCCAGCGTGACAGGGTCGAGTCCGTATTTCAACACGGCAAAAGCCGTATTGGGTTTGCCTGCACGGTTCACCGCTTCGGCATAGCGCAACATGATCAGGCCATAGCGGTAAAGCATGATGCTGTTTGCCATGTATAACTTGGAAAGGAAAGTGACGTTGGCAATAGAAGTGGTAGCGGAAGTAGCGGAAGTAGTGACGCTAATTTTATATGGTCCATATATAGAACTACCTAACATACTGTTTCCCGCTTTTCTTAAATCGCCCATTGTATAATAATCCGTTGCTAAAGCGCCGGCAACATAATGCAACACATAAACCTGATCGTTCCACAAGTTGTTAATCACATCGGAAGGTTCAAAATAAATACAGGTTTCATTACCATTATTATTCATGTAAGCAGATTGTCCTATCAGCTGATTTGCTATTCCCTGATCAGGAGCCGGCGCCATTTTAATAGCTGCAATCAATTCGCTGTTTACAGAACTTGCATACGTCATTTGCGTCCAATTGTTTGCAGGAGTAGCCTTGTCAAAATCCTGGAGAAGAAAATCGTTGTATATCCACCAAACACTGGATTGATTGTAAGCTAATGGAACTAAATTTTTGTCGGCATAATCCGAATAATAGGTAGCCGCCTGCTCATAATCAGCAGTCGAGGAGCCGCGCCATAAATACAAATCACCCAAAAGCACTTCCACCGGTATAAACAAATTACTGCTTTGCAAACCGTAAATATCCGCATAATTAGGATACGGGACGCCAACGAAAGGTTGCAAATCGGCAATCAGCGCATCAATAACTTGCGGAATCGAATAGACGGGGAAATCTTTTTCGGCATCTTTAACCGACAGAATCGGTTGGGTATAGTAATATGCTTTGCCCCAATTAAAAACTATCTGCATATATGTCCATGCACGTATGGCATGCGCCAGTGCATTTTCTGCTTGCAACGAGCTTTTGGAGTCGCCTGTACGGCTGATAAAATAATTGCAATTGTTGATAATCGCATAATAGTCTCCGGGATTGGCGTAAGCGCTCGTGTCCCTGACGGTAAAATCACTCAATGAACGAATGTTGGCAGGCGTATAATCCGTAGTGTTCAATAAATCGCCGCGCATTTCACCGAATAAGAAATAACGTTCGCCTACCTTCTGCATACCGGTCAATATACCAAATATAGACGAAATCGAATCGTTCGCAGAATTAAGTCCGTTTTGGTCAACAGTTATAAACCGCTCCGAATTAACGGTCAGCATCTTGTCGCATGACGAAAAACCGAAGATTACAGCCGTAAAACATAAGAACCACAGTATTTTTTTCATATATTTTCTTATTTACAAATTCAACTTTAATCCGATAAAATAACTTCTGCCCTGCGAGAGTAGTCCTGCATCGATTCCCTGATACAAAATGGAATTGCTGTTTGAGAACTCCGGATCAGGGCCCAGATATTTGGTCAATGTCCACAAATTATTAGCCGATGCCCAGATTGTAAATCCTGAGAGGAATATCGAGTTGACAGGCACGTCGTAAGATACCGTGAGCGTCTTGAAACGCAGGTATGATCCGTCTTCTATCCAGCGGTCGGAAAATCGGCTGTTGCCCATCGGATCGCCATAAATAGCTTTCGGAATGGACGTTACTTGTCCTTCGTTAATCCACCGGTTTTGCATGGCTGACGATTGATTATAAAAATTATATCCTCCTTCCAATATGGAACGGGCGTAATTGTAAACATCGTTACCCTGCGAAAAAGTAAACAAGGCGATCATGGATAATTTTTTGTAAGTAACCCGCGTATTGAAAGCGCCGGTAAATTTTGGATTCGGGTCGCCAATAACCATTTTATCGTTATCATCAATATAACCGTCTTTATTCTTGTCCACAAAGTGCATATCGCCCGCAGTAAAAGGCATGTATCCAACTCCGGTTCTATCGACAATTTTCAGGTTGGCGTTCTCAGCTTCCTGTGTCGTAGCAAAAACGCCATCGGTTTTATAGCCATAGAACAAACCTGCGGGATTTCCGACAGACGTTAAGACTTCGCCGTTCAGAATCCGGGTTGTATAATCTCCATCGGGCAGAGACAGTATCTTATTTTTATAATGGGAAACGCTTCCTCCTATTTCCCATTGAAAATTTTTCAGGACTAAGGCTTTGGCGTTTAGCGACAGTCCGTAACCTGTGTTTTCTAATTTTCCCTCATTGGTCCAATAGGAACCCAAGCCTCCTGCAATGGAATTAAATTGTTTCATCGTCAGCAAATCGGAAGTGATATGATGAAACCAGTCGGCAGACAGGAACAAGCGACTGTTGAGAATGCTCAAATCCACACCGGCGGTCAGTTTACGAACCGTTTCCATTTTCAGGGAAGTATTGCCAATGTTCGATAAAATCAATCCTGTATATTGATTGATGTAGCGAACAGCGCTGAAAGAGGTTATAGCGCTTCCAACAGGAATATTATCATTACCGGACAAACCGTATCCGGCTCTCACTTTCAACATGTTGACAAAAGGCAGCGTTTTCATGAAATTTTCGGACGAAACCAGCCAGGTTGCATTGGCGGAAGGAAAAATTCCCCAGCGAACGCCTGCAAATTTCGGTAAGTCGGCACTTATTCCAAAGCGGGAAGAAGCGTCGGCGGAAACAATCGCCGAAAGCAGGTATTTATCATAGAGGCTGTATCCGGCATTGGCATACCATGAAAACGAACGCCACTGGTCATCGACGCCGTCGCTGTTGCGAAACATCAACGAGCCGTTCAAGTTATGGTCTAAATCGGTAGCAGTATTATACCCTGAACCATAAGCGCTTTTGTATGAGTCGGATAGAAATCGAGCGCCGCCGGTTAAATCCAGGAGGTGGATGCCATATTGCTTGTGCCAGTTAAGAAATATATCTCCCATCATCGAAATTTGCTTTGCATTTTGAGCTTTCACGTGATTGTTGGTAATACTGTCTAATATCACCACGTTCGGAACGCCTTCACCGGGAAGGAAATACTGTTCAAACAGACTGTTGAGCGCATAGTTGAATACTGCCGACAGTTTCAGTTTATCGTTAAACTTATACGTGGGTCTGAACGCTAACAACAGATAGTTTTGCCCGCTTGTACCGATACCATTCCGAATAATAGATACAGGATTGGCAATGCTTGTGCTCGAAGTATTATTATTAGGTCCCAGCAAATCAACATCCGCCAGGGTACTCGTGACGTTTCCCGTATTGGAATATTCATAAGGAATCAATAAAGGAGATTTAATCATTGCCAAAGCGTTCGGAGCGGTAATCAGTCCTTCTGTAGAGGTGAAACCGTCATCGCGCAGATTGCGGTTGGTTTGGGAATACGAAAGATCGTAAGAGAAACGGAAATTCTTCGTTAGTTCAACATCGGTATTGAAACGCATGTTGAACCTTGAGAAATCGTTGGCTTTCAGCGTGCCGGTAACGTTGGTATATCCCATGGAAAGATGATAGAGCGCTACATCGTCGCCACCGCCTACGCCGACATTGTAGGATTGTGTCAAGCCATTCCGGTAAACGTCATTCGTCCAATTGTTGTTGTTGTGATAACGCATGTAATCGTAATACAAAGGGTTATCGTTCAAGAAGGGATATGAGGCCAATTCCGAAGGGTCGCTAATTATACCTTTGAGCATGTCGCTGATATAAACGCGGAATTGATCGCCATTCAACACTGGCGTTGTCTGAGGGCGCACATCGACGCCTGCCGTTACAGAAGCGGTAATCCGCGTTACAGGGTCTTTTCCGCGCTTGGTCGTAACCAACAAAACGTCGTTTCCTCCTTTAGCTCCGTAGAGAGAAGTCCCGTCTTTAAGCAGTTGGATTGATTCGATGTCATCAACGCTTATATTTGATAAAGGATTCACAATAAACCCATTGTGTATGGAAGAACGATCATCCTGATTGTCGAAAATCATGCCATCCACCACGATCAAAGGTTGTGAACCTGCATTCAGGGAGTTGTAGCCTCTAATGAACATGGATGCTCCGATAGCAGGAGCGCCCGAATGAGGAATTACCCGCATATCGCCTAACAGGGATTGCATATCCTCATCGGCAGACAAAGCCGAAGGATTGCGCATGGGCGGTAAAGCGTGATAGAGCGATACCTCTAATTCTTGCTCGCCTTGCAGAGGACAGGCAACATCCACATAATCCGGCGCAGACATAACAAGTTGATTCAGGTATTCCGGAACCTGAATAGTGAAAAATCCCTTTTCATCCGTCATTGCCGAGTATTTTTGGTCTTTGCTTTGCACCTTCGCTCCCAGCAGCGGTTTTTGAGTCGCCGCATCCCTGACATAGCCTTTTACAGTCATGGAATTACTTCCCGATTGGGCTACATAAAGTTTAACATCAACAACATTATTAGGGAAATACAGCGAATCTGCTCTTGTTGCTTTCTGTGCAAAGAGGGGAATAAAATAGAAAAGCAAGAACAAGCCGGACATCACTTTTATTATCTGAGGATATTTTTTCATGAATAATTTATATTTATTTAAGTAAATACTATTGTCTTTTAGGCTCTAACAGAATGCAGTCCAGCAATAATCGCCGCGAATAAGCGGCAGTCTCGGTACGTCCCACATCACTTACAACTTTAAATGTAACGGTAACAAGCGGATCGCCGTTGCTTTGCACTTCGTTGTAATTAGCCGTCGGAAATTTGAAATCCTGAGCTACCGGTATGAAATTAATTCGCGTAGGATCCGTTATAATATCGCCCGTATCGGGAAACCGGGTGGAAGTGATATTTCCGGTACTATCGTTATAAGTCAGACTGAAATATACTTTACAGGGATTTGCCACATTGCTGGAAGTTACTATATTTTCCGGTATAAACACACAGTAAATATCATAATAGCTCGATAGCGTATTTGGAATATTAAAGGTAACAGTCGGGTTACCGCTTGATGTGCTCGGTTCCAATTTCAGGTATTGACCGCCTGAAACGAGCGCTATCGCAGGGCCGGTTACTCTCACTACCGAAGGCGTCGAAAGGGTATTTTGGCGACCAAGCACCTGTTCGGCTTCCACCAAAATCGGCTGTTGCCACGAATCCCATGCATTGTATTTCAGTTGACTTGTGACATAAACCGTCCCGTTGCTGGTCGTTACCTGTTGCGCTCCGTCAAAAAGATATTGCGGATTATAAAAGGTATGGCGAGTCGTTGAAACCAGCGAATCCTGAGGCGACGGTTGGTTGTTCATGTTGAAAACCAAATCCCGAATCATAGCGTAAACGGTATTTCTCCGTTGCGTGGAGTCGGCTTTACCGGAGTCTTTGCTGTAATATACAAAATCGTTTTTAATGCGGTTGTATGCTTCATTCCACGCAGTATTGTCCGGCACAATCATCATATAGGTACTGTCTTCTCTGTTGATATAGCCTATGCTGTCTAACATGAGGTTTACTTTTCTGAAAACCGAGTCTAAATAGGTTTGCTGTCCGTCAACAATGCTTCCCGGCACACTGGCTAAGGGATTGAACTGAAGCTCGTCGAAAGCGTACAAAAAGTTTTTAATGGAATCCAGATCAGCGCCTTTCGCAAGATATTCATAGACATTCGGAAAAAAATCGGCGCAACTGCCCAACACATGTACAATGCCATTGGAAGCGATGACGCTTTTGGCTGGAACGGCAAAAGCCGCCGTTCCGAAAAAATAATTATCGCCTTGCCGGGTAAAATTAACCCGTTTTCCGTTCAACATATATACGACTGAACTTGAGTTTCCCGGAACAGGCGTAATAAAACGGGCGATGTGATTTTCAATCACTTCTTTCCTGACATCCATATTGGTGGTATCCAATGCAGCCAAAGCGTTGTTGTCCAGTGCAAAAACCGTATAAGCTTGCGTCTGCGACAACACCTGGTCGTAACCGTAACTTTTCAGGATTGCCGTAAATTCGCTCACTTCGGGTATCGCTTCAATGGTTGCCCAAAGATTGGTATTCGAAACAATAGCAGGGTCTGCTTTATAATGATTGTCGTAAGTTTTGTCGGTGCATGCGCCTGTAAAGACGGCAAGGCAAAAAATAATAACTTTAAATATTTTATTCATAATTAATAATTTATAATTGGGGATTGCAGGCTTGACCCGCAATGACACATTAATTTACAGCCTGTCTTCAGCAGTTCCGTTTGGATTATCATAAACATTTTTAGGAACAAGCTCAAAAAAATCTATTTGAAATTGGTCTCCTGCGTCAGGCGACACTGATTTAAATCGTAACCAGTGCGATCCGTCTGTATCCCACGATTTCGTACAAATAATCCGTCGCAGGGCGCCGTTTTGTTGACGTGCAGAAACATCTCCACCCATGTAGGTCGTACCGCCTTTCATATATCCGCGGTTTCGCATCATTTTGTCATTTTCAATGCCGTTATCCAAAGTAGTGGCATCGGCTACCCAGCCAATGCTTGGATCTGATGCGTTGATTTTCATATTCAGCGGAATGCCCTGTGGTTCTCCATCCACATAAAACTGAAGGATTCCCCGTGAGCCATTCGCCGTATAACCGAAACGGATTTCGTAAGTTCCGGCAGGTACGGGCGGTAAGCGCATTTGAAAATCAAATTGACCGGTTGCCATCATTTCGTCGGCCTGGTAGTTCATCCAATAATTGGCAGCGCTTTTATTTCCTTGCAAATAAAAGAGATTGGTGTTGTTAGACGAGAACTGAACGTTTTTCAGATAACCGCTTGGAAAATTGTAATAATTTTCAGCGCCTGTTACTCCGGCAGGGTCATTGCCTTTTTCATAACGCATTCCGTTTGTCATCAATTCGGGATTCAAACTGGCGGCGTCCATGCGAATGCGGGTGTTCAGCAACATGGTTTTTACCGCCTGGTTGTAAACCAGAATGCCATCGATCAGGTGATAAACGCCATTGTCGGTGTCCTGGGCATAATCCGAACCGGTGGGCAATACCGTCGCCCCTTTTACTCCTCGAACAGGATCGCTGTTAATGACTACGCCGCCTGTTTCGTTCGATACCTTAAACATCGTACCCTGACAGAATGTTTCCATAAATTCGTAGAGTACGGCATTTTGCGCCATATTGCAATTGTAGAAAAAGTTGTTGTACTGCACCGTTTTGTCAATCAGATGATAAGCCACAAAACGATTCAGGCTGTTGCGGCGGTCGCTCGGGTCGGATATACCGGCGTCTTCAGGATACATGGCATCATAGACGCTTGCCGCATATTTTTTCAAATCGTCTATTGTGTGAATGCCGTTTGCCGCAAATACATCGTTGGATTCCACAAAAACCGTGTAACCGATTTTCTTTTCCTTGGGACTGCGGCAAATGGTGGTGCCGTCAATAGACAACGGGTTCACAACCGGCAGGTAGTTTTCGTCCCTAAGCTGTTGTAGCGAATCGGCTAATCCTGTTGTTTGCAAGGCTTCCGAAAACAGTGTAGCGCGCTGATCGTCTGCTATTATGGTAGAAATGGCAGCTGTAGAAGGAGTCAAAACGCGGTCGATAATATCAATAACGCCGTTTTCCACTTCTATATCCTTTTCTATGATGGTTGAATTAGCATTAATCACGATGTTTACCGTTGCGGCTTGCGGCTTAAACCCAACCACCAAATAGCGTGAATTCATATTGGTTGCCGCCAAAGCCCCTTCGACAAAATCAATTGTCATATAAATTTTTTCGGGTATTAAATGGCTGTAAACCATGTATTTTACTATCGAATCAGACAAGACGTCTATGGAAGAAACTCCCAGCGAACCGTACCATGCTTGCATAGCGTCGTTGGAGGGCGCAAAACAAGTGTACAGGTTATAGGTTTGCAACAAATTGGCTAAGCCTGCTTTTTGCACTGCTTTTCCAAATTCGCTGAGTGTATCGGGATGATTCCGGATGTAGCTGCCGACTGTTTCTCCTGTAAATGTGTAAAAATTCTGACCGACTTTGTCGCTATCGTAGCATCCCTGTACTGAAAACATCAGGATTGCACATCCCAGCATGAAGAAAAAGATTTTTTTACTATAATCAATGTGAGTCTTCATTATCATTGTTTTTTATTATTTTACAATATTTGTTGACGTTATATAATACGGATTTTGTACCAAAAGCGGGTTCGCTTTTAACTCATCGGCATTGATCGGCATGTATAAGGCATTCATAACCGAAAGTTTGGCGGCGATTGTACTCACATTATCGGTATATTTATACGACACGAAAGTGACCAAGTCTTGCGAAGAACCTTTCCGTTCCGAACGTCTGACCAAATCAAACCAGCGTTTACCTTCAAACATCAGTTCCCGTTGACGTTCCAGTAAAACCAGGTAATCCAAGGTGGTAGGATCGCTGTAATTTTGAAAAGTAAGCGAATCCGTTTCAAGCAAAGTGGGATTTGACCGCATATAGGTTGTGTTGACAATATGCAAGGCGTCGCGCAAATCGTTTTCCGAGCGGTCAAGCTGTACCAGCGCTTCGGCTTTCATCAGCATAATATCGGTAATACGATAGAAAATCCAGTTGGGAGTCGTCGATGAAGAACTATAGGAATAGCTATTTGTCCCGACTTGTATCGGATAATACCAGAATTTGATTATCGGATATGTTCCCCCTTCCGATTGAGTCACATACAAAGACTCGAATTTGCGTTCATCCGTTAATGGAAAAACAATATTGCCTTCGGCATACATCGTAGTGGCGTTCAGTTGTATTTTGTCATTACCCTCATTTGTTTTACCATAAAGTTTTCCTACGCCTTCATTGTATTTTTCGGTCGTAAATTGCAGTTCAAAAATACTTTCGGAAGAATTACCGTACCAGCCCGGATAGAAGATGAAAAAGAAAGGCATATTACCTGTTGTCGTTTCCTGTATCAAGGGATATTTAGGAAGCGTTACGTTTGGTCCTCCGGTCGAAGTTCCCATTCCGGTTGAGGTAGTTGTTGCAACGGCATTGATTAATTTATCGCAATAATCGACACATTCCGTATATTTTCCCTGCCACAGATAAACATCTGCTAAAATAGCGCGGATAGCGTCTTTGGTCATTCGTCCTTTGGTTTGCACTGTGGTACTGTATTCAGACAAAGCCCACTGTTCGGCCTGCAACAAATCGTTTGTAATTTGCGTCAAAACATCGGCGGGCGGCGACTGGGGAACTTGCAGCACCTGCGTGTCGTCAACGGTAGGTTCCAACACCAAAGGAACATCACGAAAAGTACGCACTAAGTAAAAATAGCACAAAGCGCGTATCGCCAACACTTCGGCTGATTTCGCCTGTAAATCGGCATTGGTGAAATTAGGATCTATGTCAACGACTTGGGGAGCAAACTTCAACACCGTATTGCAATAGTTGATTACCGTGTAAAACGATCCCCACTGGGTAAGGGAGTTGGTGGGAAGGATATTGGCGCTGCTTGCATCCCGTACGCTATTGTCGTTTGCGCTTGGAGCAGGGATTACATTGTCTGACCTTAATTCGCCCCAGCAAATAACGCGGTACATATAATCGTCTTCTTGCATTGCACGGTAACAGGCAAGGACGGAAGCTTCAACATCAGAGCCTTTTTTCCAATACTCTTCCAACAGTATCTGATTTTCGGGACGAACATTCATATAGTTGGTGCAAGCAAGCAAGGAACAAGCCATCAAACAAAATATAACAGCTTTGAAGAGTTTATCAACTTTAAAAAGCTTTGAAATTTGTAGTATTATATTATTAGCCATAATTCTTAATTCTTAATTTTTAATTCATAATTAAAACTGCAACGATAATCCACCGGTAAATGATTTCGAACGAGGCGTTTGATTGCCATCCGTGCTTACGCCCCACGAGTCGTAGCTAACTTCCGGATCAGCTCCGGAGTAGTGTGTAAAGCAATACAGATTGTAAAGGGTCAAAAACATGGATGCATGCGCAACAGAGAGTTTCGCCAACCATTTTTTAGGGAGAGTGTAGTTAAATGAAACCTGATTGATACGCAAGAATGAGCCATCTTCTACGTACCGGTCGCTGCCTAAAAAATTCCGTGCAACAGGCATCGACGTTCCTGTTACTGCATTTTGATTCCACGCCCTGGGTATGTCCGTCAAGTCGCCTTCCGCTCTCCAGCGCCAATTGACGGCTCGGCTTTGATTATCATTGTTAATCATACTTTCCGCCCACATGCGGGCTGCATTTACAATCTTGTTTCCATAACGGAATACGGAATAAATATTGACTGAAAATTTGTCGTAAGCGAATGTAAATCCGCCGCCGCCGTTAATTTTGGGGTAGGAATTACCTAAGTAAACAATATCCAATTGATTGATATTCCCGTCATGGTTCACATCTTCGTAAATAGCGTCGCCACCCTGAAATTTGTATTGATTGGTTGTGCCGTAGGCAAAATACATCGGCACGGGTTTGCCGCCGGAATCATAAATAATGTTTCCCGTAGCATCACGGGCTATCGGCGCGGAACCTAATGTATAACCGCTTGCCACTAATTTGGGATTGTCTATGCTGTATTGATAAACACCCTTAAAACGGAATCCATAGATTGAACCGAGCGAATTATTCAGTTGCAAACGGGAAATATAGTCGCCGTTGTTAAAAGTATAGTCGCCGTTGTATTGAGCCAATATAATATCGCTCAACGACAGTACCGTATTCTTGTTATTAGCGAAATTCAAGTTGAAATCGGCATGAAATTTACCCACATGTATGAACTTGTTCAGATTGAGATACAATTCCCATCCCCGATTTTGTACCGAACCGGAATTTTGCCATTTGTAAGTGGGGAATCCTGAAGAAGTCGGAACTTTTACATCTTTTTGCAACAGGTTGGATGTTATTTTATTGTAAAAATTGAAATCTGCAGTAAACAAGTCGTTAAACAATCCGATGTTAGCGCCGATGTTAACGTCCCGCGTTGTTTCCCACTGGAGGTTGTCTAAACGGATAGAGGTCGGTCGTATGGTGCCGGTGTTCACATAACTGCTCCATGAATCGTAACGGCTGAAAAAGAGGTAATCATCACCCGGCTGATTTCCAACGATTCCGGTGCTTGAACGGATTGCCAGCATATCCAACCATTTTTGCGCCGGCGCCATAAATTTTTCGTCACTGATATTCCAACGTCCGGAAAGTCCTCCAAAATTGCCAAACCTTTTTTCCGGGCCAAATCTGGAGCTTCCTTCACGCGTATAGGTAAAGTCCAGATTGTATTTCGACTTATAAGAATAGTGCGCACTGTAAACGAAGTCTATCCCACGCGAGTAAGATGATGCGCTACTCATATTGGAAACAAAAGAACCGGTAGTAGGACTGATTATTCCTAAAGGCAATCCGTATGATTCTTCGGATTGTGAAGCGCTTGTACCGCTAATAATTTCAGCCAAAGCCGACATTCCCAAGGAATGGTCTTTGTTACGAAATTTCGGATGCCATTCGAGTTCGACCCTGCTGGTCGTTTGATAACCTTTACTGTTACCATATTGCGCCTTGTTAATACTGCCATCTGTCCATGCTACCGAAGTCAATTCTTTAGGAAAAAAAGCGTAAGTCGTGCTGTTGTTGATGTCAAATTGCACCAAAGCTCTCAATTGGAGCATCTGGCCATCTACTTGAGGCGCTAAATCGTAACTTAACCGGAAAATAGGCAGCAAACGATAATTTTTTACATTGTTTTTAGCCAGATTGGCGAGCGCTACCGGATTTGGGTAATCCAACTGGTCTTTCAATGCGGTTGATATGGTCTGGGGCAGCGTATAATATTCGCCAGCGCTGTTGCCGTTTGCATCTTCGCGGTAAATACCCAAGTTCGGCATTTTATTATAGGCAAGAGCCAATAAATCGTAATTCTTATCGCCAATTTTAATGTTATAATTCTTATTTTGATTTTGATAAGTAAACGACATGTCTGAAGAAAACACGATACGGTCGGAAACGTAATAACTCAAGTTCATCAGCGAGGTATAACGGTCTAAGTTTTGACCGATAATACTTCCTTTTTCGTTGTAATAACCGCCCGACAAGTAAAATGTAGCCCGCTCGCCGCCACCGCTCAATGTAAGATAGTGATCGTTGGTGACTCCGGTCGTTTTTACGGCAGATACCCAGTCGGTATTATTGTCATACATGCGCCAATCGGGAAATACCGCATCATTGGTGATATAATTAAATTCTTTAATATTGGCGGCGGCATCGCTTTGCATCGGATTGAAATAGGCTTCTTTCATAAGCATGGTGTATTCATCGCCATTCAACATTCTCATGCCTCTTGGCTGTTGGCTTTCGGATAAGCGGTAGGTATATCGAAGTTGCGGTTTCCCTCTTATGCCTCTTTTTTTCCGGATGGATATAACGCCGTTAGCAGCTTTTGATCCCCAACGGGCGGTGGAAGCGCCATCTTTTAATACGGTAATGCTTTCAATATCGTCCACATTGATTGACAAAAGGTCGGCGTAGTTTTCAGGATTAGCATTCACAAAATCAAAAGTGTCGGCATTGGGAGCATCATAGACCATATCATCGACCACAATCAAAGGAGTAACGTTGGCATTGATAGAAGCCGTTCCGCGTAAACGCATGGAAGAGCCGGCGCCTACGTCGCCCGAATTAGCGACAATATCCAAGCCTGCAATTTTACCTTGCAGGGCTTCGTCAAGCGATGCGACCGAAAGATTCTCAAAGTCAGCTTTGATGGTTTGATAAGCCATTGAAGCTTCCCGTTCCGGAATGCTCAGGGCGCCTGTGCTCACTTTCTTTTTGGCGGTTACAATAACTTCCGATAAGCCTGTTTCGTCTTCCTTCATTTCAATGGAAAACTTCCGTTGGTCTCCTATGGACAGTTTTTGCGCCTTGAATCCTATATAATTAATTACCAATTTGTTTTTGGAATTTACTATCTTCATGGAGAAATCTCCGTTAACGTCGGTTACCGTACCGGAAACTACCCTGTTGGTTCCATCTACTTCCATGACTGTTACGCCAACCAGTCCGCCGGAGCCTTTTTCAAAAACATTCCCGACTATCATATCGGAAGATTGTTGCGCTTTCAATGTCTGAAAGCAGCTTAGCAGTAATGTGATCAATATTGCATTAAAAAAATGTTTCATATTTTATTTGTGATGAATATTAAGTTTATTCCATTATTCAAAGTACAGGCATTTATCAATCTGGTGAATGACGATATACGATGATGTCTCAATCATTGTAGCAGTTGCAGGGTCAGGTGTGTCGAACTTGAAGTCGCGAGCCATTATGTTGTATAAACCGTTGGCGGTTACTACATGTGCAGTTTCTCTCGTTTCGTCAGTAACATTGAGTGAATAATTTCCGCCGCTCAGCGCAAGTTTATAAAAAGTTTCCGTATTATTGTTAAGCGTCGCTGTTTCAAAAGCGCCGGAAGTAGTGGTTTTGTCCAGAAAAACAGAATTATCCTGAAAATGGTAACGCACAAAACGAATGATTTTGTCTGCCAACGAATCTCTAACATCCTGGTCGGTTGCCGCTTCAACGTTGTCCCACGTAGGCAGTCCGTTTTGAATCGCTTTTTGTACTTCATCATTTGTCGGCACATACAAGGTATAATGGTAAGTGCTCAAAAACCGCACATTCAAATCCAAACCCGATTGCGAAGGATCTTTGTAAAAAACGCTGTATTTGGCGGCTCGCACATTATCTCCTATCCACAAATCGTCGTTGCCTTGCGCCAAAGCGAAAAATTCACTAAACTCAGGCGTTGTAGATAATATGTCATACACCGAACGGAGAGGCGATGCTATCGGTCGATCAAGCACGTATGTCTTTCCATTGCCGCGTCCGTTGGTTGCTTGCGTCTGGTCATATACTTCATCGACAGGAAGGCTTGTATTCCTGTCAATATCGCCTCCGCCTGCTACCTGTATCTGATTCCCGTTGCGGAATATATGGATTGTCCCTCCGCCTTTGGTACGATAATAATCGCTTCCGTCTTCAATATTACCGACTACGATATGATAGTCGAGCATATCCTGCAAAAGATTCTTCAAAACGGTAGCGCTGGTCTGAACAGCCATCGAGTCGCCGATTTGACCGGTTGCAGGATCGTAAGGATGTCTGGAAGCGTAAACGGTATTGGTGGCGTTATTATAATGAAACTTCCATGCTTCCGGCTGATCATGCTTCAAAGTTGTTGGAGGAATATAAGTGAATTTATCCGTCGGCAGGAAAAAACTGTAATAGTTAACCATAGAAAGCAGGTAGGCGTCGTATTGCAGTTGAGCGATAGCCCAATTGAAGACTTTCATGTTTTCGTTGATGGTAGCGGGAAACATCACCGATGAATATAAAGCCGGCGGATATACTGTGTTCATCACATATACAACGCCGTTGCAAGCGAGATATACTTTATTGACATCTGCAGGCTGTATTCCCATTGGCTCCTGAGCATCATCGACAACAGTGCCGAACAGCGAAGGCAGTGATGCGAGGAAACTGGGTTTCATGTGATTGACAACTAATTTATCCAAGACTCCATTGGGAATATTTTCTATCGAACCGTAACGTTCAATCAAAGCCCGTCCCGAACCGCTCTGGAAATACCTGTTCAAAGCGTCGTCGGAAGGAGCGAAAATAACGCCCATATCGGTTTGAAATGAACCTATAGTGTTGCTGGAATTGTAAAAATTCCATCCCGGATCATACAGAAGAAAATCCGACACATTATATCCATTAGGATCTATGACAACTTGTGAACTCGCAATATAAGTCGCCGTATTGCTTCTTTGTGAAAAATAAGCTTTGCTGAAAACCGAATCAGTTCCTCCCACCGACTGGTATTGGCTTGTTAAATTCGGATCGTAATAAGGCGCGGCAAACCGTTCGAGAAATGAGCTGAACAGATGGGTTTCCGGCGCTTTCCGGATAACTTCCGCCATATTGGAAGGCGGTATCAATACATCAGCCAGGACATGGATATATCCGTTTTGGCAAATGATGTCGCGTTGTACCACCTTATCATTAAAGATGTAAGCATCGTCGCTTGCGCGTTGCGCGCCATTGAAAATAATCGAAAAATCGTTATCGGTGATGTTGTGCGCCAACATTTCAGCTTGAAGAAAATGTACCATCGGAACAGGCGTGCGATCTTTTGCAATGTGAATGCCTTTATCGCGGAATCTGTCCCAATAACTGTTGGCCGGTAAATCGCTTCCCGATTCAAAAGTAAGCGTATCCATCACTGCCAAAGCGGTCTGGCGGCGTAAAGCCTGTCCTGCAACCGGCCCTGAAATCGTCGAAAGATTTTCAAGCAGTATGGCATTATTAATCATGGAGGAGTTCATTATTAATCTTTTTTGCGCCAATGAAAAATCTTCATAACGCTTTACACCCCAGGTATTATTTGCATAAAAACGGTTGAAGGCGTCATCATCCGCCACAAACAGCGTTTTACTTCCCGTTCGGGACAACACATCGGCATATTCCAAGTCATTGATAAGACGAATGTAATTGGTATAATGTCCATCGTTTTGCAGATAATCATAAATACTTTTTCCCAATCCGGGAGGGATGTTATTTTCTTCAAAGTATTCTTGTCTGCAACTTGTTATTAAACAAGCGCTAAGGATTAAAAACAGGGAAAAGAATAATTTCCTAATATTAATATTCATACAATTATGTTAAATTCGATTAAAATTATTGGTGCAAATGTAAAAATAATCTAATGAAAAATATAAGATGATTTGGGACAAAACTTAGGATATTTTTGGACATTTTGAATATTCTTCAAAATTTAGTTTTGGCAAGTAATTCCAAAAAAAAGTCGTAGCCCATAGGGGAATCGAACCCCTCTTTCAAGAATGAGAATCTGGCGTCCTAACCGATAGACGAATGGGCCATCACAGGAGCAAAAGTAATACAAATTTTTTAAATGAAAAAAGATTTCCAAAAATTTGTTCAAACAAAATATTTGGTATATCTTTGCACTCGCAAATTAAAAATGGTGTGGTAGTTCAGTTGGTTAGAATATCTGCCTGTCACGCAGGGGGTCGCGGGTTCGAGTCCCGTCCGCACCGCTGAAAGCCTAAGACAGAAGGCGACAAAAGTAAGACAAGCCCTACAAATTCAATGATTTGTAGGGCTTTTTCGTTATAAGAAGTCAGGGAGGAAAGACATTAAAATGCCAAAAAAAGACAGTATTTCGTTGCTAAATCGTAACCTATTCCCTGAAATTTAAATACCCTTTTTTTAAGAAGTGGGGGTATTTACATCCTCAACGTTGCGATAAAGTAATATTATCATAAGCAATGTCTGTTATTAATGTTTTTATCATAAAAAAATATTGAAAAGCCAATTTTATTTCTTCAAATTAAACTTATACTGTTTTTTTAAGGGCTTCATATACAGGTTCAAGCCTTAAAACAATCAAGGACATAACTGTTTCAAAACTCAATCCGTTATCTTGCTTTATCTTTTTCAGAAAACGTATCCAATTTTTATTCCGTTCCTCATCCATTGCAAATTCCTTTGTGAAAAATGGATGCGATTCAAGATAAACAGTATCACGATTCTGAAAGGTCGCATTGATAGCTGCCAATAAAGCGTCATCCGTCAATTCCTGATTTTTAAGGATTTTATACACATCATAAAAATCTTTGTACCGGCTGTTCACTTCGGAAAGTTCAATCATAGCTTGAAATTTCTCTGCAACAACGGATTCCAACGAATAAGCAAAAATAATTGCCGGCGGTAATTCTTCCATCAACGTTGGGTAGGATATAATTAAAGGCTTGGGCATAACCACATCGCCAAAGCCTATATCCATTTTCATCACTTGCCGTATGGAATCCAAATGTGCGACAAGCGACAGTTGGATGCCTTTGTAATCCCTCTGTTCTGTAATTTCTTCTGTTTTAATGGTATTTATATCAAAGTCAATACCATCTTCTTCACATGTTATACTGCAAATTTCCGCAAACACATCCTTGATATGCGCCATATCATTTTTGATTTTAACACCCAAAAAGTCAATATCTAATGTTGGTCGTGGGTATTCCCTCTCAAAGGCATACAGCAACGCGCCGCCTTTAAGGTAAAACTTATCTCGGTAATTGCTGATAGACAGTCGATAAAGTAATCGCTCATACAGATAGCGGATAACAAGCAATTGGTAGTCCAACTGTTCTTTTCTTGCCAAATTGAGTAGTTTGTTTTTTAGTGATTTTGCAATATTTTTACTCATAAACCGATTTCTAAATAAGTTTTCAATATATTTTCAATTCTCATTTTTTTTGCATAGCTCATTAGCAAGGAAAAATTACGGTCTTTTCGTTTCAGGTAATTTTTCAAGATTTCAGACATAACTTCTGTGCCTATTTTCGCACGATATTTAACAGCGTCGCAAACCGATTTTTCCAAATTGTAAATTCTTACCTTGTAACCGCCTATATCTTGTTTGACAACACCGAGTTCCTGATATTCACGTATCCAATAGTACAGCGTAATTGGAGGATATTCGGGCAACTGTATTTTTCGCTTTTTCTCTATGGCTATATTGAACGACTGTGGAATCTGTACACTCAATTCATAGTATGCCCAAGCCGAGTAAAGGCAAAGTACACCGTAGGGAACAATTTTCTCAATATCAATCATCGTATTATCAAAGGCGGCATTTTCATAATAATACACCCCTCGCTTGACACGTGCAACAGTACCTTCTTCAACCAATTTCAACAAATAGTTGTAGGTGGACTTATCCGGCATTTGCTTTTTTGTCAAATAGCCTTTGTTCCTGTTAAACAGCGATAGAAGTCTGTTATCCATATCATATCAATTTTGGACAAAGATACGGCTTTTATTTGAATTAGCCGTATTTTATTCCTGAATACATATTTAATATTCTTATAAACAGCGATATATTGACTACAATTTATTCTTAGACAAGTCTATCGTAA
>Ga0123357_10000322_pt1 | contig 45510 bp, 39 predicted proteins | sample TergutEmb28metaG_FD_89873 | JGI IMG/M metagenome (GOLD analysis project Ga0123357, IMG submission 89873) | Embiratermes neotenicus P4 segment gut microbial communities from Petit-Saut dam, French Guiana - Emb289 P4 | ecosystem: Host-associated > Arthropoda: Insects > Digestive system > Gut ...
GACACAATCCGTCGTGGCCACAAAATTCCATGCTACCCAACGTGTTATCTGGGCGCGGATTGGAATGGCCTTCCCCGGCGGCGCGCAGGAAGGCGGCCTTGCCGCCTGACGAGCACCAGCCCAGGGGAAGGCAGACCATGGCGAGCCGTAGGCGTAGCCATGGTGGATGGGGCCCCAAAATTCCGCTCGCCCTGCTCCTCGGATTTCACGCGGGCTGGGGTGCACCGGGCCTTTGGTGGGGACTGCTCGTCGGGCTCGTCGTTGTCGCGGGCCTGCTCACATGGCGCTTCGTGCGCATCTCGCGCGGCCATATTGAGAGGGTGTAGGTGGATTCACTCGCTCACTCGTCGACCGTCGACTCGAACTCAAAACCGGGTGCGCCGTCGACTCCTTCGTCATCCCCTGGCTCGTCTAAACCCCCTCGCAGCAGGTATGCAGGGCCCTCCATCACTTCTACCTTTACGTCAAGGTGGCCTTTCTTGATGTCGGGACTTGATGCTGCATAGATCTGGTACTCAATGTGGAAGCCCGTTGGAACGCACCCGGTAGCGAACCACGCCTGGAACCGAGGAAGCTCGATGCTGGAATGGTGATTGACGCCGTGCACAAGGATGCGTACGTGGCGCTTATCCTTTGGATCGAAGACGAGTCGCTTTGAAGACAGCCCGCTAACAAGAGGGACTATCAGGCCCGACAGGCCCGGTCGTTGGGGCATGAACGCCGAAGACTGCAAAGCCTTTATCGCCGCTGCAGCCCCACTTTCTAACACAAATCCTCTCCCCAAATACTTGTGGAGGGGAGTCTCAATCTCTTTTGGTTTAGGTGGCAAGGGCCGTTCTTTGACCTTCGGTAAGGATCGCTTCTCGCCAATAGCGACGTTGGCGAGAAACGAAAGGTCGATTTCGATGTCGTTGGCGTTCCCTATCCCGTCATTCGCGAGCACCAGCTTAACATCGAAGGTGTGCGCCCGCATAACTGCAGCCTCCCTATGCTCGACCATCCACTTGCGCAGCTGCTCGAGATACTCGTCTACCAACAACGGGCTCGGCGGGCGGTGCGTGATGTTCAGCCCGAACTTACGTGCGATTTCAAAGCCAGCACGTTCGGACGCCAGCTCTTCGTCGAGGTCTTTGTCTGTAGGCCTTTCGAGACCATGCAACTTGATCGAAAGGGGATTCGAACCTCCGGCGAAACCTAGCGATAGGTTCGGCGCAGGGTTCACTCGCTTTTCCAGCTCAATGATCTTCTTTTTTAGCTCCCGTTTCTCCAGCTCCGTCTCGTCCGGTTCGTCGGCGAGACGTTGGTCTGCTGGAGGACAAACAACAGCAATATCAAAGCCATCGGCCATGCAGGTAAGGAGGATATCCGAGGTTACACATACGACAGGGACATTCGGATACTGCCTGCGGTCACGGAGAATGCAAGCGATAAGCCGGTCGTCAGCAACGGCTGGATCCAGGCTATGTTCCGCGAAGAGGTCCGCCTTGGGCTCGTGTGCATTCACTTCGACGCGAACGCGGGGGCGTATCTGCCAATTCTTCGTATTCCGAAGGTCGCCGATCCATGACGACCAGTCCCGAGCGCGTTTCTGGATCGTCCCCCGACTTCGATCCTTCTTGTCGTTGACCTCACGTAGCAGGACAGACGTGACGACAAGCATGACCTCCTCCGCCTCTACGACGGCACACCAGTCGATCTCCCTAAACGCTCGGTAGTGGAGTGCCACGTTCGCGTCTGGGTACACGCGCTTCACGATCATTCAGTCCAATCTCCGCGTACGCCTGTCCGGTGTCAACACGCCGCTCCCGAGGCCACATGCACGCGAAAAGAACCACGTATGCTAAAATCGACGCGATGTCGAAGCAGACGGCCATCAAGCTTCAAGTCGAAGTCGGCCCGGACCACACGATCAAACTCCCAGACGAGGTTCCCGTCGGTCCTGCCGAGGTGATCGTCCTCGTGTCCGAAGGTAGCTCCGTGCGACCGATCGCCGAAAAGAGCTTGCTCGGCCTCTTTGCCGACGAACCAGAGGTCGTGGACGAGGCAATGGCGCACATTCGTGAGCGGCGTAAGAGCTGGCGAATGCGGCCGGCAACATGAGCCGCGCGCTTCTCGATACGGATATCTTCTCGGAGATTCTCAAGGGCCGAGATCCGACCGTCGCCCGCGCGGGTGCCGACTACCTTGCTCGCCATGGCGAGTTCATTGTGTCCGTCGTGAGCGCAATGGAGATCGCGTACGGCCTACGCCGCGCAGACCGATTCGAGCAGCTCGAGGAGTTCGCGTCGACGCTCAAGACAACGTGCAACGTCCTCCCGTTCGAAGAACCCGCAGCACTTCTCGCGGGCCGCATCGAGGCCGATCTCGAGAAGCGCGGCACGCCCATCGATTTCACCGACGTGATGATCGCTGCAACGGCGCTTGTGGTGCGCCTGCCCGTGGTGACCGGAAACGTGATGCACTTCGAGGCGGTGAAGAAAGCCGGCTACGAGCTTTCTATCGAGAACTGGCGCGAGACCCATCTACGAGCATGAGGAGCATGAACATTCCGTTTTGCGAGGATGCAACACTCGCGCGCCTTCCCCGGCGGCGCGCAGGAAGGGCCGCTTCGGCCCTGACGAGCACCAGCCCGGGGGAAGGCAGACCATGGCGAGCCGAAGGCGAAGCCATGGTGGATGGGGCCCCCACATCTCGCGCGGCCCCATCGAGAGGGTGTAGATCGTCAACTCGAAAGCGGGCCAAGTGCAGCATGCACGCTTTCGACGATGGCAACAACCAAGGCAACCGGGGGATCAGGCAAAATGTTGACGCCACGATTCGCCCACGGTGCTGACCACACGACTTCCACGGTGCCGTTGGCGATGACGAGCTGCTCGATAGGATGCATGAGAAGCAGCTGACGAACTGAATCGGTGAGAAGAGCAGCCGCAATGCCTGGGTTGCCATCGACTTGACACGCCCTATCGAAGGCGGCGTCGCCAGAAAGACTAGCGCTGCCAAGGGCCTTGCCAAGCCATTTGAACGTTCGCCCAAGCATGTCGAGCGCAGCGAGCCGCTGGACGAAAAGAGTAATGCCACTCGGGATCGACGCGCGCAAACGGCATGTCACCCGTCCCGACGTAGCCACCAAGAACGTCGATGGGCCGTGTCCGTATGCGGCGAGCAGAAGGTCGACGTCTCGTTCACGAAAGCGAGCGCACACTCCCTCGGTGTAACCCCAAGTCGTGATGACAGCGTCTTTGCGCGAAGCAAGGCTCTCGACCACGAGATTACCCACAGCAAGCGGCCCTTCCCGTTGCCCAAACGCCGATATCGGAAAAAACCAAGGGAATTCAGGCTCTGGAGGACACTGTGGAAGAGGAACCGTTTCCCGCGCCTTTTGGACGGCTCGGTCGACTTCGCCAAGCTTGCTCGAAAGTTGCGCGATCGCTTCTTCCCAACTTTGAAACTCTTGTTCGTCGGAAGGAACAACGGTGTGGACGCGATTCACCAGATTGGCGATTTCGCCTACGAGGGGCGCCGGCACGACTGCGCATCGTACCGGCGCATACCGATTCCTCAGCTGTCGAACGTGAGCGAGCTTTTCTTCCACGCGCTCGTTGAGCCCCGATGGCAATCGGTACGGCGACGTGCCCTCGATGCGCTCACTCATTAAGGAAGCTTTCATATTGGTCATTACGGCTCCGCCTCCGCTAAGGGCGGATCTTCGATACAGCCGCCTACGATAATAGGACCGACCGCGAGCCCGCCACATAACTCCTTCTTCCCGTTGTGATCCGCATCGCGCACACCAACGTGCGCTGCCACCGCATGCACCACGGCACGATGCAGTGACCACGCGCCTTCCCCGGCCGCGCGCAGGAAGGGCCGCTTCGGCCCTGACGAGCACCAGCCCGGGGGAAGGCAGACCATGGCGAGCCGAAGGCGAAGCCATGGTGGATGGGGCCCATTTCAATACAAGCGCATGCAGCGCGCGCCAGTCTTGCCGTACTTGTCGACGAAGTTGACGCCCGTTGTCCACAAGGGCCCATATCCAGCGAGATGGCCTTCCCACGACGAGCCAGTCCATCCGTACCAGCCACCGTTGTATTGGGAAAATTCGAGCATGTTGCCTCCGAGGTCCATCCACGACTCCTGCGGCGCGGGGCGGGCTTGGCTTGCGATGTCGCCCGGGAACCGGCCGGGGGGCGCGATGATGGGCGTAAAGTCATTCGCGAACGTGCCGTAATCGACCAGCGGGAAGAGGTAACGTGGATCTTTCGCGCCGAAGTTCGACACCCCTGCGTTGTAATTGGCAATCTTAGCAACCTCATCAGCGGGGGTTGGGGTATCGCCCCACGGCCAGGCTTTCGGCCCGTACGCCGCCGATATCGCGTCACGGCTTATGAGGTAGCCGCCATCCCATGCGCAGAACGCCGCGAACATCATGGCCGTCATGCAGTTCATCGATTTCTCATCGAGGATATCTTGAGAAATGGTGCGCGGCGGCTCCCCGAAATATGCCATTTGCGTGGCGTCGGACCAATACGTCCGATGGCCGTACGCGCCCGCGTTCATTCCGCAGCCGCTCGTTGCAGTCTGCTCACCAGGCTGCACGCCTCGGTAGTACGACGTGGGCCCGAGCTGATCGGCGAGCCCCATGTCGAGATCGATGGTGGTTGGCTGCCCATTGGGATCCGTCACATAATAAGGAAACGTCACGACTTGACCGGTCTTCTTCGAAGGCAATCCATCGGCCTGCGACGTAAACCCGGTCGATGCAGGGAATCCCGTTTTAGGGAACATGGCGGCGAGAATCGGATCGACCAGGATGCGCTCCTTCACCCAAGCCTGGATGTTCGGGACGCCACCGTATTGCGCCTCGATCGCCGCGACCCACGCGCGCACGCGGCCCGAGGTGATTTCATATTTGTCGACGTAGACGTTCTTGGTAACACCGCCCGCGTCCTTCATCGTGAGGCCGGGCACCTGCAATGTCTTGCAGCAGCTCTCGTGATTCGACGCGACTTCGGTGGGGCCGCAGCTATAGCCGCCGTGCAAAGCCCGACAACTCGGGGCTTCGACGCATAATTTGTAATTTGCACACACCGTACTTTCGCAATCGGTGTCGACCTGACAGCTCTTGGCCAGCGCACAAGGGGGCGCCGCGGGAACCGTAACACCGTCGAACGACTGCTCCGCGCCACCGCAGTCCACGTCCGTCTCCGTGCCATTTTGGACGCCGTCACTCGACGTTGGCAGAGCGCATTGGTCGTTTACGCAATAGCCCAATCCGCAATCCGTTCCGGCAATGCACGCCTTTCCCAAGGAGCATTTTTTCGCGTTCAGTCCACCACAATCAATGTCGGTCTCGCCGTTGTTCTTCTTGCCGTCCGTATCGCTCGGGGCCGCGCAAATGCCGGCATTGCAGATGGACTCGCAGTCGTCATTGACATTGCATTGGGCGTTTTCAGGGCACGGCGTACCCGAATCACCTCCGCAGTCCACATCCGTCTCGCCGGCATCCCTGCGCCCGTCGGAGTGTGCGTTGTCGGCTGGTGGCGTACAGAGCCCACTTGCGTCGCAATAGTCGCTCGTGCAGTCGGCGTCGATCTGACAGACGATTCCATCTGCACACGCCGTTGAGGTACCCAAACCACATGTCTTGTCCGGAGGCACGCAATCGGCATCGTTGCCGTCGGTGCACGAGCTCATACCTGCCTTCGGCTCGTTCGACTTGGCAGGGATGTCTGGCGTGTTCGACGAAGAACATGCCGCGACGACGAACAAAAACAACCACCATTTTTGATGCATAAGTCGCACGTTGCCTTCCCTAATAAGTGCGTGCGCGATAGGGCGCGCCACGTTATAGGTTTAAGTTTAGGCACGACAACCCGTTTGCGACAGCAAAAGAACACCGCGCACACCGCACACATCCTCGGCGTTCTCAAGCGGTGCGCTGAAACGCGCAACGAGCGACGCGCGCGTGCGAGTCACCTTGTCAGTGAGTCACCTCCTCAATGATCACACTCGCCACCAATCATATTGAGCGACCCAAATATTGGAACGATGTCGCTTAGCATCGCACCGTTGATCAGTCTGGACAGTCCACCGGTGATAGCGAAACACGGCGGCCGGACGCGCACGCGGTGGGGCGTGCCCGATCCGTCTGACACGAGGTAAAAACCAAGCTCGCCATTGCCACCCTCGGTGTACGAATAGCATTCGCCTTTCGGGACTTTTGCGCCTTCCATAACGAGCTTGAAGTGCTGAATGGTTCCTTCGATGGTCGTGTAAACATCACTTTTCGGCGGCAGGATGATGCGCGGATCGTTGGCGTTGACCGGTCCGTCGTCAGCCATGAGATCGCACGATTGCAAAATAATGCGCGCCGACTGGCGCATTTCTGCAAGGCGTACCAAGAAACGATCGAGACTGTCGCCGTTTTTGCCCACAGGCACGTCCCAATCGATTTCGTCATACTTGAGATACGGGTGGGCCTTGCGAACGTCGTACGCAACACCGGTTGCCCGCAAACACGGGCCTGTCCATGACAGCGCAATGGCATCGGCGCCGCTGATGACGCCAATGTTCTCGAGCCGATCGATGAAGATACGGTTTCTGAGAAGCATTCCCTCGCCGTCTTCAACGAGTTTCAATATCGCGGGCAGCGCCACGCGGCACATTTCTTTGAGTGCCGGTGTAGGCGGCTGAGCCATGCCGCCAATGCGACCAAATGAGTGCGTGAGGCGTGCTCCGGTTTCCTCTTCGAGGATGTCCCAAACCATTTCGCGCGCCTTGATGAACCAAAGAAATGGCGTGAATGCGCCAAGCTCCATGGCCATGGCACCGGTGCACGTAAGATGGTCGGAGATGCGCGCGAGCTCGCCCAAGATCATGCGGTAGTACTGGCATCGATCAGGAACTTGAATTTCGCACATCTTCTCGACCGCGAGGGCATACCCCACGTTGTTGAGCATGGGCGAAACGTAGTTCAATCGATCGACATACGGGAAAACCTGCGCCCAAGTCCCGCGCTCGCACATCTTTTCAAAGCCACGGTGCAAATACCCAATTTGCACGTCGCTTTTGACGATGGTTTCGCCGGAGAGCTCGAGAACGATGCGCACCGTGCCGTGCATGGCCGGGTGCGAAGGCCCGAGGTTCAAGTGCATCGGCTCCGCGGGGAGCTCGATTTCGTTCTCGTCGATATCGAAATCGATGGGCTCCATTTCAGTTCTCTCCTCGCTTCCAAGCCTTGCGACCGAATGACATGCCTTCGTCGGCGCGGAACGGCGCGAGCTTTTCCAAGGGGACGCCGGCTTCTTCTTCCGTGCGATAGGGAATGAGCGGCTGCGTTTTGTTGGCCGGATAGTCCTTGAGAAGCGGGTGCCCCTCGAACTCAGGATAAAGGAGAATGCGGCGCAGGTCGGGGTGGCCTTTGAACGTGACGCCCATTAAATCGTACGTTTCGCGCTCAAACCAGTTTGCACCCGGCCACACATCGGTAATCGAGTCGATTTCGGATCCGCCCCTATCGGCGTTGCCAACGCGCGCTTTGATGCGAATGCGGTGACGGCGCGAAACGGAATAAAGATGCACGACGACCTCGATGCGCGGATTGCGATCGGGATAGTCAACACCGCAAAGATCGACAAGCATATCGAAATTCATTTGCGGATCATGACGTAGAAATACGCAGACTTCCTTCCAACGCGAAGTCGTCACCAAGGCCGTATCGTCACCCCACGCCGAATGCGTTTCGATAATGGCGTCACCAAACTTGTCTTTGAGGACTTGAAGCACGCGCTCGCTCATCGTGCGGCCTCCTCTCGGCGAAGGCGGAGCTGGACTAGCGTTGCGGGATCTTCACGTGGCTTGACGACTCGGGGCCTGCGATCTCCACTTGTGATCTTGTCTTGCAGAAGCATGAGGCCATCGATGACGGCTTCGGGCCGCGGAGGACAACCCGGAACGTAGATATCGCAAGGAATGATTTTGTCGATTCCTGGCAGCGTCGTGTAGTTGTCGTAAAAACCACCGGAGCTCGCGCATGTGCCAAAGGCTAAAACCCATTTGGGCTCCATCATTTGCTCGTAAATGCGTTTGAGCACCGGCGCCTGGCGCTGGCTGATGGTTCCCACGACCCAAAGCAAGTCGCTCTGGCGAGGCGAAAAACGCGGTGCCTCTGCGCCAAAACGCGCGGAGCCGTCGAACCGAGGGCTCGTCAGAGCCATGAACTCCATCCCGCAGCACGCGGTGACGAAAGGATATTTGAAGAGCGACCACTTGCGTGCCCAACCGAGCAGCGCGCCGACCTTGGTTGTTGCAAACCCCGAGTTGGAGCTGCTGCCCAGCGTGACTGTATGCGGTCCGCCGGCGTCCGACTTCAACTCTCCCATTCGAGAGCTCCCTTCTTCACGACGTAAACGAGAGCAACGATGACCACACCGAGAAAGCCAAACATCGACCCCACACCAACCCACCCAAGGCTTTTGAATTGAATCGCCCATGGGTAAAGAAAGACAGTTTCGATGTCGAAAACCACAAAGAGAATCGCCGTCAGATAAAACTTGACCGAGGGCCTGAGGTGGCGACCGCCGGAGCTTTCCGAGCCGCACTCGAACGGCTTCATTTTCTCGACAGTTTTGTTGACCTTTCCACCAAGGTAGGTGGCCCCCAGAAAAAATGCCCCAGCGAGCAGCGCTGCCACGGCAATCATCAAGAACATCGGCGCGTAAAGGGCGATCATCCAGAGTGTTCCTTGTGAGACAGATGAGACTTACAGGCTTTAGTGCCACGCAGCTCCGAAAGTCAACGGCGCGCTCATAAAAGGCGGGCACCCACAAGGGCCAACAAACGCAATCCGTAGGGGTGTATGGCCATACACCCCTACACCGCAACCGCCAACAAAACGCAATGCGTAGGGGCGCCATTCATGGCGCCCAACCGTGGCGGCCGATCCGAGGGCGCGATGAATCTCACCCCTACGTCCAACAAACGCAATGCGTAGGGGCGACCCTTGTGGTCGCCTTAGGCATTCAACAAATGAGCCTTCCACGCGGTGAGTGCTGGTCCGAGCATTCTTTCTACTTCGCGGATGTCGTCGGAGAGCTCCTTCTCGGAAGCGCCTGACGCGAGGGCATCTTTGAGGCATGCGAAGGCCGCAACGTAACGACCTCGCTTGGTGAAGGCACGCGCGAGGAGCGGAAGCACATCTTGCGCAAGACCGCCAAAGGCCATCGCGCGACGAAGCGGGGCAACGGCTTCGCCTGGGCGGTTGTTTCTGAGCATTGCCTCTCCGAGGCGACGAAAAAGATCGGCGGCCGTCAAGCCTTCTTGGGCGTACTGAATGCCAATGCGGAAAACTTCTTCGGCCTGATCGATCTCGCGGAGGTAAACGCAGGCAGAGCCGAGCAGGCCAAGACCTTTGGCGATAAGGGCACGCGCCTCGGGCGACAGCGCCTGCCCTTCCGGTGTGCGCAAGAAGATGGCAAGCGGAGCCGGCCATGTGCCGAGAAGCGCAATGACCTTCGGCCATTCCTTTCGCGACGCAAACGTCTCGGCCTCAGCCACCTTGGACAGATCGATCGCCGAACGCGAGCCCACCTGTGCCCGCTCGAGTTCTTCGCGCACGAGCGTTCGTATGCGCGCCCGAAACGCATTGAGTTCGTACACTTCGGCAACGCCGTCGTGGGAAACGGCGATCTCCGCACGGCTACCATCGATGGTGAGCGAGGAGAGAGAGTAGCCGTAAAGTGGTGCAAGCAAGAGGTAGCGCACACCGATGAAGAGTTGAATGGCCTCGACATCCGCTTCGCGTTGGGGAATAGGCGGCGCTTTGCCATCTTCGACAAGTAGGGCACCAACGAGACGGCGGCGAAAGTCGGCAAGCGTCAAGCGCTGGGGATCGAGCTCCGCGTCCTCGTCGTTACCCACAACGAAGTCGACGAGCGTTTGATCCGGAGTACGACGATCGATGGTAAGCGAGGTGATGCGCGTGCCGATAATGATCGAGAAAGCGAAGAAGCGCTCGCCGACGATCTCGCAAAGTGCCTGAAAGGCACCAATGGAATCGCCAACGCGCTCGAACCATCCGTCGGTACGATAAGCAGCTAGCGAGAAGTGTTTTTTCAAGGTGGGCATCGAATGGAAAAACCGCTGTTCTGTTCTGGTCCGCTCCTAGCCGAGCCGTGCGAGGGTGTGTACGTGTGCTATACAAGCACACGTACCTCGCCGCCGCCTTGAACTCGCGCCAACTTGAAAGCGGTCTCGTTGCAACATCTTAGGCTCTTACGGAAGATCATGCCAGAACTCACCAGTTTACACATACAGGCTTGATCTCGCACCCGCTGCAGCATGCCGTATCTGCCACCGTATTTGGATGCGACGGGCAATTTTGGATCATGCCCAGGTGGCAGAGAGAAAAATCGTATCGAACCGGATCGTGTTCGTCGAAAAAAGCTAAGCTTTTCGTAATCTCAACGGCTGTTTTCCACGAAACGTCGCGGCGCGAGGTCAAGCCAAGGTTATAGCCAAGCCTGTGGATATGGACGTCGACAGGAATGACGAGACGTCTTGCCGGCACATCCCAAAGGCCAAGGTCAATGCCGTCCGCAGGGCGCACCATCCACCGCAAAAACAAGAGCAGACGCTTGGCCGCGCTGCCGGCGCGCACGTTGGCGAGCACGTGCGATGGGCCGCGACGCCCGCTTTTGTCGCGTTGGCCGCGCTCGCCGGCGCACGGAAGGCCACCGGCAATCCGGATGAGATCGCAGAACGATGCGAGAGCTTCCTTGAGCGCATCGGCTTCATCGCCTCGGGCAGCCGCTTTTTCGGTCGCGTTGGCCGCGTCGGCCCTCGCGAGCTCGGCAACGAACGCGGCGCCGAGCGATCCAGCCTCGAGCTGCAGTTTGCGCGCGCCAACGAGCAGTGCCCATAAATCGTCGCCCCGCAAAACACGATGGCGAAAGTGATTCAGGCGCGAACGGAGCTCGCGAGGTGCATCGGCAGCCGCCGATGGGCTTGGCCCCGCCAACGCGACTAGCGCGAAAAGCTCGGTCAGCTTTCGACCAATGACCTTCACGTTTCCGAATGCACACGCTGCCGAAACAAGCGCAACGAGCTCGCGGTCTTCGAGCTGCGTGTAGCGATGCACGAAGTCGACGGGATCGGCGGAGCGGCGAGCGCGGAGATCTTCGCGTGCGCGAATCGCTTCGAGGAGCGCCTTCACCTTCGCCAGTCGCGCACGCGCACTCATCGCGTTTCAGGGCGTGATGCTGTCGTCTGTGTCACGCGGCGCACGCAGCGAAGGCTTCTTTTTACCAGACTGCGCAGTCTGCGTTCTTGCGCGGCGTTCGGCCTGCATGCGCTCGGCCGTGATCGCCGAAAAACGTGCACGGGCGATTTCCGCCCACTTGTCGCTTTGCTCGCTTGCCTCGCGGCCTGCGCTTCGCTCGAGATACATTGCAAAAGCCTGTTCGGCGATACGCCAAAGCCGCGCTGATTCGGCCGGGTTCTTGGTGCTTTTCGCGAGGGCCACGGCGCCAATTCCCTCGTACCAGTAAATTTCGTACGCCGGCACAAAGAACACCAGATCATGCATGTGGAGCAGAGCCGAAATGTGATCTGGGCTCGGGTTCATGCCCATCGATCTTTCGAGCTCTACGGCAAAGCGTGCCTGCTCTTCGGCAGCGAGAAAATCGCCCGATCTGTCGAGCGCCACAGCGAGATTCCATACGGCGAGCGGCACGCTTTCTCTTGAGACCGGAGCCTGCTGGGTGATGCGGAGCAGCTCACGCAGAATGTCGATGGACTCGGCAAGGTTGCCGAGATGCATCTCGGCCTCGGCAAGGTTGTGCATGGGTGTTGCGCAAAGCACCTGTTCGGTCGTGCGCTTGAGAACCTCGAGGTAGGCGTCGCGCTCGCACACGCGCTCGCCCGCGTGACCGCACGCGAAGGCGAGCGTGAGCCACGCCCTCTCGGCCATTGGATGGTCTGGCGCGTCACGAAGCGCCAGCTTCAATACATTTGCAGATCGCACATAATAACGCGCATCGATCCTCCCGAGTATCTCGTAGACGCGGCCGAGGTCGAAACGCAGACGCACATCAGGGCTTACTTCGGCTTTCGCGTCTTCGAGCATCGCAAGCACCGCAAGCGCATCGCGGTCGCTCACGTTGCCCTCTTGTGCAAGGCGCTGCTGTACCTGCAGGTGGATGCGATAAGTGTACGATGCATTTTGATCGCGCGCTCGATCCCACATGCTCGGTGGTGATTCCGCGCGTGCCGTGCCAAAAGCGCTTGAAAAGCCAATGGCAACGCCAAGCAGAGCGGGCAGCACAGCGCGCTTCATTGCGATCCAGATCGCGCCCCAGATCGCGACTGGCCGGCTCGTTTCGCCGGCACGCCGACGCCAAGGGCGCTTACGTGGGCGCGCGCATGAGAAACCCACTCGCCTGCTCTGCCCGCCCCGCTCACTCCACTGGCGCCATCGATGTAGCGTTGCCACGCCTCCCGCGCCATCGCCGGATCACTCGCTTCGAGAGCCATCGCGTCGAGCGCATCGCCCTCTTCTGGGACACCGGCGTTGCCGAGAAAATGCGCCGTGCGAGGATCACGCGAAATGCCTCTCGCCCGTGCAATGCGCGAGGAAAGAAGCGTCTTGGCTTCGTCTCGGTCCCCTGCCCTATCGAGAGCAAGAGCAAGCGCCACAACGTTCGCGACTTCGAGTGCGTCGTCGGCACTCGGTTGCGTCAGGTGCGTTAGGCGCGCCTGGCGCAATAGCGCGATGGCTGGTTCAACCCCGCTCGGGCCTTGAGACATCATGAGCATTGCCGCCTCGAATGAAGCGGCGGCGCGCTCGTAAGCCGGAAGCGCCGTGGCTCTTGGGAGCAGATCCCGGTACGCCTGCGCGGCTACACTACTGCGATGCAGTTGGGCATTGGCGCGTGCCCATGAAAGGAGCACGATGGGCTCGCCCAGAGCGCGCTTGTCGCGACGCGCCGCCTCTTGCAACGCCGACAGGGCATCGTTCGCGCGCCCAAGGCGCAAAAGCGCCCGCCCACGAAGAACGTACGGCTCGGCGCGGCCCGGCAGAAGCTTGTTGGCGCTGTCGGCGATCGCGACAACGTCGCTCGAGAGTGGGAGATCGCTCGTAAGCTTTGCCGCGCCACTCGCGAGCAGATCGCAAAAAGGACCAAGCTTTGGCACCTTGGCGCGCTCCCAGACATTCGCGCTGCTCGCACCGCCATTCGCATCCACGGCACTTTCGAGCCCAGCGCACAACGACGGCGCCGCCTGCGCAAGAACGAACGTGAGAGCCAATGCGAACACCACCGCAACTACGCTAGCAGAGACAAGCCAGCGCGCTGAAGGCTCAGTCGAACGGATTGCGCAATACAATCGTTTCTTCGCGGCGCGAGCCAACGCTCACGAGCAGCGCGGAGCAGTCGACCTCGGATTCGATGAAGTGCAAATACTCGCGAGCCTCGATCGGAAGGTCGTTCATTGCGCGTGCCGATCCGAGCTCTTTGTCCCAACCGCGGAAGGTTTTGTAGATGGGTACAGCGCGATCGAGCTCGTCGATCGGCAAGACGGAAGTACGATTACCTCCCGGCGTGTCGTAAGCAACACAGACTTTGATTTCACCAAGCCCGGTGAGAACGTCGAGCTTGGTGATCGCGAGCCCACCGAGCCCGTTGACGCGGACGGCGTAGCGAAGCGCGGGCAGATCGAGCCAACCCGTTCGGCGCGGCCTGCCGGTTACCGAACCGAACTCAGCGCCCACCTGGCGAATGCGCTCGCCGATTTCGTCGTGCAGCTCGGTTGGGAATGGACCGCCGCCAACGCGTGTGGTGTACGCTTTGACAAGGCCTACCACCTCGTTGATGCGCGTTGGACCAATGCCGCTGCCAATGCACGCGCCACCTGCCGTGGGCGACGAGGAAGTGACGAAAGGGTAGGTTCCGTGGTCGATGTCGAGCAGCGTTCCTTGCGCGCCTTCGAGAACGACGCGGTTTTTCTCGCGCACGGCGCGCTCGACGAGTGCTTGCGTATCGGCCAGCATAGCCGCTACGCGGCTTCGCACTGGCTCGATGGCTTCGAGGATTTCGGCGCAGCTCGGAACGTTGCCCCCAAGCGCGCGAATGGTTGGCGCCCAGTTCTCGAGCGCGCGCCCAACAAGACTTTTGAGGCGCGCCGGATCGCGCAGCGCACCAAGCGGAATGCCGCGACGGGCCACTTTGTCCTCATAGCAAGGACCAACACCGCGTTTCGTGGTGCCAATGGCGCCGTTGCCTTGCTCGCGAAGACCGTCGACAAGCACGTGATACGGCAAGATCGCGTGGGCGCGGTCGGAAACGACGAGACGCTCTTCAGTGCGCGTGCGCGTGGTCACACCGCGGCGCTCGAGTTCGCCGAGCTCGGTCACCAAACTCGTTGGGTCGATGACCATACCCTGCGCAAGCACGCACGTCGTGTTCGGCCGCAGAATGCCGCTTGGCACGAGCCTGACGATGATTTTGTCGTTGCCAACGACCAGCGTGTGACCCGCATTCGGTCCACCGCCAAAGCGCACCACCATGTCGGCGTGCTCGGTGAAGATGTCGACGATTTTGCCTTTGCCTTCGTCGCCCCACTGTGCGCCCACGATTACGACGGCCGGCATTCGTCACGCTCCTCGTGCTCCGGTCCTTAGCACGCTCGTGACCGCTTCGGTCGCTTCATCGATCGAATCGATCGAACTTGCAGTCGAATCGCATGCCGCGGCTGAGCCAGAAATTGTAACTTCGACTCCACTTGCGACGTCGACGAGCACGGAGCCATCCCAAACGAGCGCGAACCCCCACGATGCCGCGTAATTTTGTGCATGCTCGCGTGTTGGCAATGCCACGGCAGAAACACCCCGCGAACGAAGCGCAAAGAGCCTCATGTCGTCGGGCGGGCCGACAACGACGACCCCTTTGCGCCCGTTGTCGACTTGCCCGGCTTCCTTGCGGGCCCACGCGAGCGCATCGAGATCGAGGCCAAGACCCACGGCGGGCATTGCCTCGCCGAAGCGCGCGAGCAACCCATCGTAGCGACCGCCGCCGCCGATAGGCTCACCAGGCCCAGGCGCGTAGATGGAGAAGATCGTACCCGTGTAGTATGCAAGCCCGCGCACTTCCGTTGCATCGGCGGTAAGAAACTTGCCCAACCCGCGTGCATGCGCTGCATCGAACAGCGACAGCAGGCGCTCGGCCGCCGACGCCGACGGCGTTGCAGCAAGCAGCGCGCGCGCGAGGACGAGAGCTTCGCGCCCGCCACGCAAGCGCGCAAGCTTTTGCAGCGTGTCGCCATACGCACACCCAGAGGCAACGTCAGCGAGCCTTGCTTCGTCTTTCTTCGCGAGCGCCGAAGTGATGTCGTCGGCGCGCTCGCTCGACAACCCCGTGACGAGGCCTCGCACGATCCCGGCGTCGGAAATGTCGACGGTGAAGCGCGAAAGGCCCGCTTTGCGCAGGACATCGACCGCCAGTTCGAGCATTTCGAGATCGGCCTCGGGCCCCGCAATACCGCAAAGCTCGACGCCAACCTGGGGGATCTGTCGGTGCTTCTTCGCCCGCCCGATGCGCCTGCGGACAACCGTGCCGTTGTAGGCGAGGCGATAAGGTGGCTCTCGGTCACGCAAACGCGTTGCCACGATGCGCGCGATTTGCGGCGTCATATCAGGCCGAAGCACGCAAACCTCGCCCGATTCGGGCTCGACGAAGCGCAGCACGTCGCTTGGCAAGAGCATGCCCAACCCGCGCTCGATCACGTCTGCGAGCTCGAATGCGGGTGGTGTTACGAGCTTGTAGCCATAAAGCGCGAAGCGGGCCTGGACCAACTGCGCAAGTTGCTCGAGATGACGTGCTTCGTCGGGAAGCAGATCTCTTAGCCCCGCTGGAAGCGGATGCTCGAGTGAGCGCGGAAGGCCAGGCCGGGCCGCCATATCTTTGTGCCCGTTATCGCAAAAGCGTTGTCAGAGGAAGCCCCTCTGCAGGCTGTGCAGGCTGTCTTATGACCTTCACGTGTCGGAAGTCTTTACAAGCTTGATCGGGTCCGCGTGTAGGCCACCAACGGGCCGACAACAGAAAAACGCTCAAAAACCAGTCACCATGGCGTCGGCACGGCGATCGCAAAGGGAGCGCAACCCGCGGAAGGAACGACATAATGGCCGTTGCCATCGACCCTCATACCCTCGACCGCGCCGCTGCCGGCGACAGGGCCCTGCTCGACAGCGTTCTCAGAATGATCACTCCGCACGTCGAGCGTCAGCTACTTCGTTACCCAGTAACCGATGAAGATCGGCGCGACTTGCTCCAAGCCACACTCATGCAGATTGTTCGTCGGCTTGGATCGTTCCGCGCCGAATCGAGCTTCTCGACATGGCTTTTTCGCGTGACTGCGAACGAAGCGCTCATGCTGATGCGGTCGCGGCGGCGCCACCGATCGCACATTGTCGATGGCCTTGATTGGGAGGAGCTCGCAACGCTTGCGTCGGTGAACGACAACGAAGAAACGCGTTCCGACGTGAGAGTTGCCGCGCACGAGCGTGACGCGGCCGTGCAGAGCGCGCTGCGCGAGCTTCCCGAAGACTACCGCGACGTCGTGGTCGCCCATTACCATATGGATCTTGGCCTACAACAAATCGCCGATCGGCTCGACATCACGGAAAGCGCCGTTCGGTCACGCCTTCACCGAGCACGCGGCCGGCTCCGAGTGCTGCTCGAGCGACAAGACTCGACGCCACCCGTTACCCACGCGGCGTAACATTGAAATGCGTGTTTGTAGGGGCGCGATTTATCGCGCCCTGGGGATCCGCCTGCGGTCGGGCGCCATAAATGGCGCCCCTACCGACACCAACACCCCATGCACATGGCGTGACTACGGAGGCGGCTTGACTTCGATTTCCTGTAGCCCACTCCGAATTGCTTGCATGCGATCGAGGGCCAAAGAAAGCTTGGTGCGATCCGCAGCGAGATCGTTTTTTTCTGCCGGATCGCTTGCAAGGTCGAACAGCTGGTAGCGGTTGCCGCCAGAGGAAATAAGCTTCATCCCCGGCGTATCGCCCGTGATGACGGCGCGTCGCACGCCGTTGTAAGGACCTGCCGGCATGTCGATGTAGACATCACGTTCCTCGAAGGCGCCGCCCTTCACGTCGAGATCACCAAGCAGGCTCTTGCCGCGAAGCTCGCCGTCTGCCGGCGCAGCAATGCCCATGAGGTCGAGCAACGTGGGCACGAGATCGATGTGCGAGCGCTTGACGGGAACGCGCACCGCTTTGCCTCCGGGCACGTAAACGATGAGCGGTACACGCACGAGCGACTCCCAAATCTCCGAGCCATGCCAACTCATGCCATGGTCGCCAAATGCTTCGCCATGATCGGCCGTTACCACAATCGCGGTTTCGGCCGACCACGGCTGCGACGCGACATAATCGAGGATCCGCCCGACGTGCTTGTCGGTGAACCAGACTTCCTCGTCGTAGACGTTCTTTGCCACGTTGGGGCCCTCGAACTTCGGCGCCCCTGGGTGCGAGACGTATTGCGCATGCGGATCGAAAAAATGAAACCACGCGAAGAAGCGCCTTGTGCCGCCGTCCGGCAGCGCAGGGACGTTCTCGGGCTTCGCAAGCATGCGCAGAGCAACATCGGCCAAGCGGTCGCTCGTAATGCTCGTATCGTTGTCGCCCATGTTGGGCGGGATGGCTGATGTGTCCCACTCGTCCATGCCTTGGTTGAGACCCGTGGGATTGCGAAAATACCAGTGGCAGTGGCCTGCGAACGTGCGAAAGCCTGCATCGTGCGCACGTTCGGCCACAAAGGTATTCGACGGCGCATACGTGTTGAAGTGACTCCAGTCGCGATTCGTTTCGCTCGGGTACTTGCCGATGAGAAACGGGCCAACGCTCTTGCCTGTGTAGGATGCAAGCGCATACGCACGCTCAAAAATCGCAGATTTTTCTGCAAGCCTGTCGAGGTTGGGCGAAACGCGCTTGTCGTAACCAAGAAAACCGAGGTCGGGGCGCAGCGTATCGATCGTAATGAGAATGACGTTGTACGCCGGGCGAACGCGCGGCTTTGCCGTTGCACCGGGAGCCGCCGGATGCCGCACAGACTTTGGATCGCCATTGCCATGGCTGGAAGGACCGGAAGGGCTGGAAGCGCTTGAAGGGCCGGCAAGCGGCGCGGGCGTGTCGGCTCCGGAGCAGTCTTCGTCGATGCCGTTGCCAGGGATGTCGACAGCATTCGAGTGGATGAGCGGATTGCGATCGTCGCAGTCGCCGCCACCAAAGCTGCCAGACTCACCGTCGCCGTCGCGATCGGTTGCGCGGCGAAGAATGGCGAGCGCAATTTTGCCTAACGGTGCGGATTTTTCGATGCCGCGCGCTACGGCCTGTTCGACATTCAGCGCACCACTCGCTCGAAAGCAGAGTGCGCCAAAGACGGCGACAAAAGCGAGCGAGCCGACCACGCCGGTGGCGACGGACCGACCAAACTGCTTTGGCTTTGCCATGCCTTTGATGCCGCGTGCGAATACAATGGGCCCAAGGTATGCACCGAACGCGATCAGCGCGAGGGATCGAGCGGGACGCAGATCGAGCTCGGTGCGCTTGAGCACACCGAAGATGCCGAGCACCCCGCCCTCGCCGCCCGTGTTGCCGGTTGCAACACCAATGGCGAAAAGAGCGCATACGATGATCAGTGCCGCGCCACCGGTAACGATCGGGTCGAGCAGCTCTGGAACAGCGCCGCTGCCGAGCGCAAGCGCGCGGCGAACCCACGGCAGGAGCGCAACAGCCACCGCAACGAGAATGAGAACAAGCCCTACGGCCGTGATGCCAAGAGTCAGCCCTGCCTCGAGCGGCTTGCCGGAGCCAAGCGCATCGCGGGCAACGTTCGCGGAGCCGACGCAACTGGCAAAGATTGTGAAGATTAGCAGCGGTGCGAGCGCGGCATTGCGAAGTCGTTCGAGAACAGTACCACGCCGAAGATCGGCAAGGTGCTCGGTTGGGCTTTTGAGCTCGCCGGGCTCGAGCAAAAAGCTCGTGACGGCAACAGCGAGCGCCACGACGACGACCATGGGAAAGAGCACCCCAAGCTCGCCAAGCAGCAGACTCGAAGGCGCCATGGAGGCATCGGGGGTTCCGAGCGCGGCTGCGTTCACGACGCGCCCTTCGAGCAACGCAACGACCGATGCCGCAACGGCAGCTCCCCCAAAAGCGAGCACCAGCCGAACTGCCCAAAACACGAACTGTCTTTTTACCCGACCGTTCTCTTCTTCGCGAGCGGATGTGCCTCGTCGTAAACTTTGAGCAAGTGAGCCACAGAAACGTGCGTGTATCGCTGGGTTGTCGACAGCGACGCATGCCCAAGCATCTCTTGAATGGCACGCAAGTCAGCGCCGCCGTCGAGCAGATGCGTTGCGCAGGTGTGCCTTAGAGCGTGAGGGTGCAGGTCGGCACGCGCCACACCTGCAAGGCCATAGCGACGAACAAGGAGCTGAATCGCGCGTGGGCCGAGTCGCCTGCCTCGGGTCGAAACGAAAAGGGCATGCGGGTCGACCCTTCGCGTTCGGGGGTGAGAAAGCCTATCGCGCACAGAAAGCCACGCTACAAGGGCTTTTTCGGCTTTGCGCCCGAAAGGAACGACGCGTTCCTTGCCTCCCTTGCCCATCACACACACCGAGCGCTCGGCAAGCGACACGTGCGTGAGATCGATGCCCGAGGCTTCCGCAACGCGTAAGGCACTGCCGTAAAGCAGCTCCAGCAGCGCGCGATCGCGGAGCGCAACGGCTTGTCGCGCGCGCCGCGCAGAGACATTGGCTTCGGACGGCGACTCGACGACTCGCGATGCGTCCTCGGGCGACAAAACCATGGGCAATTCCCTGCGAGCTTTGGGACTTGCAAGCTCTTCTCCCGGGTTTGTGGCAGCGAAGTTATTTTTTTTCATCCACCGGCAGAACGCTCGTATGCTTGCAATTTTTCGGGCAATTGAGCTTGGCGCCAAGGTTCGGGCGATCGAGCCGAGCCACGCGCGCAGCACATACACATCAAGACCGCTTTCGATTTGACGCGAGTGTTGCGACGAGCGCTGAGCGGCGACGAACGCAAGCAGCGCGTCAAGGTCGCGTTCGTAAGCCAAGACCGTGTTCGAAGATGCGCGACGTTCGGTTGCGAGATGGATGATGAACTTTTGCTTCAGTTCGGAAAGTTCTATTGCATCATACATCTTTTTCGGCCATCGTACAGCGTCACGCAGAGAGCGGCCCAGATCCTGCTAAATTTCGGTTTTTGTGGTGCGCCGCATTGCGGAAAAGCTCAAACACCTTTGGGTGCTCGCCACCTCGGAGCGCGCCTCGGCTCGCGAGATCGGCTGGGCAGTGGCGATTGGTGTGTTTGCCGGGTGCACGCCGGCCGTCGGGTTTCACGGCCCGTTTGCGGTCGCGCTTGCCACGATTTTGAAGAAAAATCGCTTGTTTGCGTGGATTGGGTCGCGCATTTCGAACATGTTTATTTTGCCGTTCATCGTGCTCGCGGAGGTCCAGCTCGCGCATCGCGTGCGCCAAGGCACATGGGTCACGCTCGATCGAAAACACGTGGTTCGCGAGGCCCCGAACCTTTTGTTCGATTGGTTCCTTGGAACGATTCCGGTCGGCCTGCTCTTGGCCATCGTGTTCGGTTTAGTGGCTTGGGCGATCGTCGCCCGACGCGACCGCTTTCGATTTGACGCGATTTCTTCGTTGGCGGCTCCGGTGCGGTCCTCAAAGCCGGAAGAGGCTATTCCGGTCCGCTCCTCGCCGACCGCCTCGAACTCGCGTCAACTTGAAAGCGGTCTAGAAAATGCTGAAACGATTAATAACCCGCAAGTGCACGACGAAGGTCCTCCACCGTCTTCGGGATCGCCTGCGTAAGGTTCGTGGGTTCGCCGCTCGTCACAACAAGGTTGTCTTCGATGCGCACACCAATGCCGCGCCAGTTGGGCGCGACTTTGTCATTGCTCGCACTGATGTAAATCCCCGGTTCGACCGTGAGAACCATGCCAGGCTCGAGCAGACGGGCCTTCCCGCCTTCGTAATAGGTTCCGACGTCGTGCACATCCATGCCGAGCCAATGACTCGACTTGTGCATGTAAAATGGCTTGTATGCCTCGTTTGCAATGAGTTCTTCGACCTCGCCTTCGAGTAGCCCTAGCTTGACGAGGCCGCGCGTGATGACATCAACACATGCATTATGCACTTGTTCGAGCGTGGAGCCCTTGCGTGCCTTGGGAATGGCAGCTTGCTGCGCCTCGAGCACAAGTTCGTAGATCGCCTGTTGCTCTTTCGAGAACGTGCCAGAGATGGGAAATGTGCGCGTGACGTCGCTTGCAAAGTAGTCGTATTCGCAGCCTGCATCGATGAGCAAGAGCTCACCATCGTTCATTTTCTTATTGTTCGATCGATAGTGCAGGATCGTCGCGTTCGCGCCCGAGCCGACAATGCTGCCGTAGGCAGGCCTTTCCGAACCATGCGCGCGGAAAGTTTCGAGAAGAAGTGCCTCGACCTCGTACTCGTACATGCCTGCTTTTGCCCGGGCCATCGCGCGAATGTGGGCTTCGGCCGTGATGCTCGCCGCATGCTTCATGGCCTCGAGATCATCAGCGCCTTTGATGAGGCGCATTTCGTGCAAAATCGTGCCTGGATCGATGATTTCGACGGGCCAGCCGATGCCACGCCGCGCACGCGCACGCGTTTGGTCAATGGCTTGGAGAACGTCGTCGTCCATCGCGCGGCTGACACCAAGCCGGTAATAAAGGCGCTTTTTGTTTTCAAAAAGCTTTGGTAGCTCGCTCGCAAGATTGTCGATGGGGAAAGCCTCGTCCGCGCCAAAGTGGGCTTTCACGCCGTCGACACCCCAGCGCCGCCCATACCAAATTTCGCGCTCAGGATCGCTTGGGCGCACAAACATGGTGGTTTTGCGCGAAGCGCCTACGTCGAAAACAACCACTGACGCGGGCTCGACAAAACCGGTTACGTAGTAAAAATCAGAGTCTTGCCGCCAGTCGTGCTCGACGTCGCCGTTGCGCGTGAACACCGGAGCTGCCGCAAGCACGCACACGGCATCGTTGCCGCGCATCGCTATCGCGTCGAGAAAATGATGACGACGACGGGCGACAACCTCGCTCTGACCAATGCACATGGCAAAAACTTCTAATCCATGGCGTAGAAGACGAGCCAGATCAACGCAACGATCACAATCACGGCAAGGACAGCAAGCAAGAAGGCCGAGCGCCGGCTCAACATTGCGCCCTGCTTTTTCCATGCTTTGCGCGAAGGTCCGGGAATGGTGAGCGAGGCCACGTGTGCACTTGCCGCTGGGGCTGTTGCTGCTGCGAGCACCGCCCCGGAACCCTCGTTGGGCGGCGCGGGTGGTGGAGGGCTTGCTAACAAACGCTCGGTCACCTGCCTGATCGGCGGCGGTGCAGCAGGATCGCCTGACGGCGCTGGAGGACTGTTGGCAGGAGATGGTTGCGCGGATGGCGATGACTGCGGGGTTTCGTGCCCAGGCAAAGGCTGGCGTCGACGAGGCTCTGGCGTCATTGGGGCACTCACCTGCGCGGCGTGTGCCGCACGGCGGATTTCGGCGGGCAGCTCGAGCGACAAAACTGTTGCGCCAACGCGAAGCATGCGCGGGCGCAACCACTCGACTGTCGCACCAGGATAGAGCGGCGCGCGACCGAGCCACGATCCACGGGTTGACGAGAGATCTTGGATGAAAACGCTATAGCCACGTCGCTTCACCCGCAGATGCTCTCGCGACACCTCACGATCTTCGAGCACGAGATCGCAGCTGCCATGGCGACCTACGACATACTCGCGCCCTTCCTCTGCGAGCACGAGCTCATCGCCAAAGTTCGCGCCCTCGACCACCCGCACTTTCGGCCCAGGGTTTTGGCGCGGCGACGGATCACCCTCGGCAGGCGGTGATGATTGAAGGCTTGGATCGTCGCCTTCGAGCGCTACGACGACGCTGCCGATTTGGATCTCGTCGCCTGGCATGACGAGCCGACGAGCGCCAGTGTCGAGCGGCACATCGCCGATGGCGCAATCGGCGCCGATGGCGATGAGGGCAATTTCACTAATGCGCGCGTGCTCATCATCGACGCCGGGTACATCGACGCGGACGTCGTTGGCCTCGGCACGCCCGATTCGGAGCGGATTAGGGCCAAGTTCGATCCTTCTCGTCTCACGAAAACAACCGCCGGGGGGAACGACAAGGTACACGCATCCGTTACTCTCGCACGTTCGACCGAGCTCCCCAAGAGGCGTCAACGAAGTGTGGAGGCGTGCACCTACATACTTGGCCCAAACTTGGCCCGAATTGCGCAACCACGCGACACTTTCACACATGAGAATCGAACAGAACCCAGCCTCACCCGAACGCCGGCGCCGTCGCAGCGCCGATCCACTCGTGGCTTTGCACTATCAGCTTACTTCTGCACGCTCGCGCGCCGAGATCGATACCATCGTGGTCGCCGATGCCTCGGGTCTGGTCGTTGCTGGCGCGGGCTCATGGCCGGTCTGCGAAGAACTTGCGGCTTACGCGCCCCTACTTGCCGAGCATGCCGAGCAAGGCGCGGCTTCAATGAGTGCTGCGGTCAATTCGCGTGTCGAAACCCTTCGGCGCGAAGTCGAAGTGCGCCTTGTCGCAATCGGCGAACAAGATGTCCTGCTTTGCGCCCACTGGCAGCGCTGCGGGCAAGAGCACCGCGCTGGCAGCGTGCTTCGCGATGTTGCGCAGGTTGACCAAGCCGCGGCTGGAGTGCGCCGAATTCTGACCCAGCGGAATCAAACGGGCTTTGACCAGGCCGTCTGACAAGGGTAAACGAAGTTCTTGTGAGTGAGTTGGATCCGCCCTCCCCGCCGGAGAGTACACCGCCGCCCTCGCCGTCCTCATCACCGCCTTCACCGAATGCGCCGAGTGACCGTGAGGGCAGGAAACGCCGGCTCGAGAGCGCGATTCCCGAGATTGTCCGGCGAGCCCTCGAGCTCGGCGTGGAAAAAGCGCGCGAGTCACCCGATAGCCTCAAACAGTTCGTAAGTGAGCTAAAGCTTCCGAAAGATATTGCTCGTTACCTTTTTCAGCAGATCGACGACACCAGAAGTGACTTGTTCCGCGTTGTTGCCGGCGAAATCCGAGATTTCCTCGATCACACGAATGTGGCTGGTGAGCTACGGAAAATCCTGACGACCGTGCAGTTCGAGGTCAATACAACGATTCGTTTCACGCCAAACAGCGGCAATGAGCCAACGCCGACGGGCAAATCGGACCCATCGGGCAAGTCGGGCGACGAGACCGAAACGAGCGGCGATTCAAAAACGCCAACGCCAACGAAAAAAGTTGAAGCAAGAGAAGCAAGCAGCACGGGCGATCCGAACGAAACAAAGCCAGCCTCGCTGCCAAAGCCCGAAATTAGAACTGCAATGCGTGTTCGCCGTCACGAACGCCCTCACGAACCGCGACGCCCACACGCATAAAGATTTTGGTATAAGGCACACCATGAGCAAACCGCTCCGTGCGGGGGGTGAGGTCGACGCCTGGTGCACGAAGTGCAAGCTTGTGCTGAATCACCGCGTCATCGCAATGGTTGGGCCGGTTCCTGCGCGCGTCGAATGCTCTACGTGCGGCTCCCATCACAATTTCCGCGCGCGAGCGCCAGGCGAGAAAGCCGAAAAGGCCGAGAAGACACGCCCAACGAGCACTCGCGCGAGCGGCGCGAGTGGTGGCTCGCCTTCTCTGCATTCGGCGCGCGGCTCGTCGAGAGCCGCGGCAGCCGCCATCGACCGTGCGCGCGAGTGGGAAAAGGCTATTGCGGGCAAGGGCATACGCGATTTCCGCCCCTACCGCGTAAGCGAAACATTTTCGGAAGGCGAGCTCGTCAAGCATTCCAAATTCGGCGACGGCGTTGTCACGCGCATCCTCGACGCACGCAAAGTGGAAATCCTTTTCAAAGACGAATCGCGCATGCTCGCGCAGGGTCTGTCGGACTGACGCGTCAAGGGCTATAGCGCTAGGCGTGAGAGGGTGTTTACCAGCCGTCGCGAACGCCGCGAGGCCAAGGCGGGCCCGAGGAGCCCGCGTAAGCGTACGTTGTGGTACGTGCGCAGGCACCGCAGGGCCCAACGACGGCAATCGCGGCGCGCAGCAGGCTGGTAAACAGCCTCTGAGAACGCGCTCGAAACTTTCTTCTGTGCTCGCTGCTGCTGGCATTGCCGTATTCGTGCTCGCGGAAACGACGACCGCGAGACGCGCCACCGCAACACCACTAGACCGAGCCCGCTTTCAAGTTGACGCGAGTTCGAGGCGGTCGGCGAGGAGCGGACCGGAACAGCCTGCTTCGGCTTTGAGGACCGCCCCGGAGCCGCCAACGAAGAAATCGCGTCAAATCGAAAGCGGGCAGATCGCGAGGCTGGATGCCGAAGCACAAGCCCCTGCCATTGATGTGAGGCTCGCGCCTTCCGCGTCAGGAGTGCTCGGCGCATGGCTCATGTGCGGACCATTCCGCGCCGGTAAGCCTGCTCTCGAAGCGGCCCCAATCGGTATTTCGGGCGGCGTTGCAGAAGCTTTGCTCACACCCGAGCTCGGAGCGAGCCTTGGCGAAGCGCGCGACCTTGGCAACGGCAAGAAGCTGCCCCCTGCCCGTTGGCTGCTCGCTTCAACGGCAAGTACAGAGGCCGATTTCGGCCCAAGCGGTGATCGCCCAGTCGATGTGAAGGCAGCCCTTGACGCGGGTGGCATGACCAACGTTGTCGCGTACGCCGCGGGCGTGATTTCCGTAAAGCGCGCTGGACGCCACTACCTTCTTCTCGGCATCGACGACGGCGTGCGCGTGAGCGTCGATGGGAAAGTGGTTTTTGCGCGCGACGACGCAAGACCGGTCCGCGAAGACGACGACGTTGTCCCACTCGACCTTGCCGAAGGCGAGCACACCATCGTCCTCAAACTTCACCAACATGAAGGTGCGTGGGCGATGCGGGTGCGGTTCGTCGACTCGTCGCTTCGAGTACCACTCGGAAGCTACCTGCGCCTGCCCGGAACGAGTGCCGATGACGCGCGCGGCCTGGCCGCGAAAATGTCATGGCTTTCGATCGACCGCACGTTCGATGCAGTAAGCCATTCTCCAAGCTATCGTCCCACGCTCAAGGTTCGTTTTCCTGAAGGCGCGCCGCGCGGCGTTCCTATTTTGATAACCGCGAAACTCGCTCGAGAAGGTCACGACGCGCCGATATTCGATCTTCAAGCAGGCAGCGTTACGGTGACGGCAAGCGGCGTGACCGATTTGGCGGTCACGCTGCCTCCGATTACGTCGCTCGGAGCTGACGCCACATTCGAGGCCAGTGTGGCGGGCCGCGTGGTTCGCTTGCCGTTCCCTAGCCGGCCGCTCACCGAACAGGCGCTCGCGCGCGCAACGCGAGCCCTTGCAACGGTCGACGAGCACGCGGCGTGGCTTGCGCCTGGATCGCTCGATTCGGTGCGTTTTCTCACACAAAGGCTCTCGCATCTCGTGGCTCGTGGCGATGCCGATGCCGATGCCCAGGCCGAAGAAGCACGCGAGCTCGATGGCCTCGCCGCTTCGCTCGAGCGCGGCCGAGACCCTTACCGTGGGAAAGTCGGCCCCGTGCGTCGCGCCATCACGAGCAGCATCGATGGCGCGCTCAGCGAATTCGGGCTTTACGTTCCGGCGGCGTATAGGCCAGATATAAGTCACGACATAAGTCGTAAGTTTCCGCTCATCGTTGGTCTGCACGGACTCAATGGCCGTGCCATGGCCATAATGCGGTGGATGTTCGGCGGAGACGATCCGAAGCGTGATCAGGCGTGGGAAGACCGTCACGTGGGTGCGCTTTTGCCGATCGACGCGTTCGTTGTCACGCCTTCTGCGTATGGCAACACGCTGTACCGCGAGCTCGGTGAAACGAACGTGATGGATGTCATCGACTGGGTGAAAAAAACATTTCCAATCGACCCGGCGCGCGTGACGATCACCGGGCCGTCGATGGGCGGCATTGGTTCGGCGTCGATTCCCCTGCACTTTCCAAACGTTTTTGCAGCCGCGGCTCCGCTGTGCGGCTACCATAGCGCTTTCGTTCGAAGCGACGTGGCGGGTAAGCCGATTCGCCCGTGGGAAAAATTCCTCGCCGAAGAGCGCTCGAATGTTTTTTGGGCCGAAAATGGCGAGCGGCTGCCGCTATGGATTGTGCACGGCAAACAAGACTTGCCCGAAGCCAACAGCGGCGTGCTCATCGACCGTTATCACGAACTGAATTTTCCAGTGAAACACGAGCACCCCGACAAGGGGCACAACGTCTGGCAAGAAACCTATGACGAGCTCAAAGGTGTCAAGTGGCTCGCTCAGCATGCGCGCGATTTGCATCCCGCTCATGTGCGCTTCAAAACGTCGCGAACGCGCTGGAACCAAAGCGCATGGATTACGATCGACGAGCTTGCAGCCGCATCGGGCTGGGGCGAAATCGATGCGCGCATCGCGCGCGCGCACAAGAAAAACAGCGTTGTCGCCAAAACCCGCGGCGTCGATGCGCTGACCTTCACGCGCGACCCTGCCCTTATCAACCTCGATGCACGCGTCGAGGTGATCATCGACGCGCAAGCATTAAAGTTTGATTCTGGCGAAGATCTGCGTGTGCACAAAGAGGGCACGGTTTGGCACAAAGGCCCTGCCACTCACAATGCCCCCTACAAGCATGGCGCCATAACAGGCCCTATTCGCGATGTGTTCTATGGCCCCGTGCTCTTGGTTTACGAGTCGAGCGCGTCGAGCTCCGAAGGCGCCATGGCGAGCGAGATCGTGGCACGATCGCTTGCGCGGATTCGCCCCGGAGTGCACGTCGCGTACCCAATCATGAGCGACGCCGAATTTTTTACCAAAGGTGAAGCGCTCGATAACGATCGGTCGCTCGTTCTCGTTGGGCGCCAGAACCGCGTGCTCGAAGCCATGGAAAGCGCCGCAACCCAGGCCATGGCGCACCCGTTGCCCATCAAAGTGTCGGCCGGCGCGATTGCGATTGGCACCGAGCGCATCACCGGATCATCCCTTGGTGCGGCGTTCGTTTACCCAAACCCAACTCGCCCCGATCGCTACATCGTCGTGGTTGCCGGCGCGGACGTAACAGGAATGCTGCGCGCGCTCTCCTTGCCGGATTTGCTGCCGGACTTCGTGGTGTGGGACGAGGCACTCGTGCCCTCGCGTGGCCAGACGCTTCTCAACGCGGGAGCGGTGCGCGCTGGAGGTTTCTTCACGAAAGACTGGGCTCTACCAATAAACTTTGGTGACCCACGCAGGCCGCGGTAACACGACGGCCGAACACGATGTTCGGCAGCAGTGTTACATTGACGCCAATGACTGGCTCGTCCGCCCGCGCTTCGCACACGACAAAGAGGCCAAAGAGGCCAACGAGATTTGCGGCCGCGAGGCTGCTTGGGCTGCTGACCACGCTTGTCACGCTTGCGGTGCTTTTTTGGGCACCCGTTGCCCTGGCGTTCAAGCCGCCACCCATCGATAGCCACGTGATGGACACGGCCGGGGTGCTCTCGCCCGCTCAAGTCGAGCAGGTCGATCGCAAGCTTTCACGCGCTCGAGAGCAAACTGGCTTTGCCGTTGTCGTTTTTGTTCCAAGCTCGCTCGAAGGCGAATCGATCGAAGACGTTGCCTACACCACATTCAACACATGGAAGGTTGGCTCGGCCAAAGGCGACGATGGTGTGCTTTTGGTCATTGCGCCGCAAGAGCGCAAAACGTTCATTGCAACAGGCAAGGGTGTTGGTGGCGCGCTCACGGATTTGCAGTCGAGCCACATCAACCGCGACGTGATCAATCCGCTTCTCCGGCAAGGGCAATACTACGAGGCCATCAACCGCGGCACGAGCGCGATCCTTGGCGAGCTTACCGCGGGCACACCAGGCGGCGTGAGCGACCCCGGGATGCACGCGCAGCGCGGACAGCCAGGCGCGCGCGATGTTGTGCGATCGGGCGTGTACATTGTTGGATTCATCCTTGTCATCGTCCTCGCCATTGTGTCGCCAACCTTCCGCAGCCTCCTTTTCTGGATGCTGATTTTCGGTCGCGGAGGCGGAGGCGGTCGAGGTGGCTTCGGCGGCGGGGGCAGTGGCTATCGTGGCGGCGGCGGAAGCACGGGTGGGGGCGGCTCGAGCGATGATTGGTGACCGCCGCGGTTGGGCGCCATAAATGGCGCCCCTACGATGATGCGTTCTTGAATGTAGGGGCGCGATTCATCGCGCCCTCGGCGCCCCTACCTCTTTCGACGGCCTTTGACGCGATCGCGATCATCAGTAGGGGCGTATGGCCATACGCCCCTACTGGCGCCGATGCCGCCACCAGTGCCTGTTGTGCGCGTGCGAGCAAAGCGGCCTGCACCAACATCGGGCTTGGGACGATCGCTGTGATCGCGCCATGAAGCCCGCCCGGGCTCGCTCGGCCCCCGCTCGCTTGGATAGCGGCCGCTGCTGGATCCCCGCCCTGCACCTCCGCCCCAGTCTTCGGTTACCTCGACGCTTCTGCGAGCGGGAGAGCCGCCGCCATAACGAGGTGAGCGAGGTGAATGCTCGACTGCCGGCACTGGACGCATGCGCCCGCGCTGCAGTGGTTCGCTGCTGCTTGCCCGAGTCGAGCGCGGAACCCCGTAGTTTTTTTTTAGCGCCACAAGCTCGTCGCGCGTCAAGTGGCGGACCTTGCCAGGCCGAAGCCCTTCGACATCGATGCCCGCAAACGACAGCCGCGCCAGACGCATGACCGGAAAGCCCGTGGCTTCACCCATTCGCCGGATTTGCTGATTCCGGCCTTCGCGGATTGTCAACAAAAGCCATGTTTTGTCGCCCTCGTGGCGATCGAGGTGAACTTCGGCGGGCAACGTCATTCCGTCTTCGAGGCGCACTCCTTTTCGCCAAGCGTCGAGATCGGCTTCGGTCATCGCACCTTTAACTTTGATGACGTACACCTTTGGCACGGCGCGCTTCGGATGAAGGAGAGCATCTGCGAACTCGCCGTCGTTCGTCACAAGCAAAACGCCGCTCGTCGCGAAGTCGAGTCGCCCAACGGGGTACACGCGCGCGCCAAGGCTTGTGAGCAAGTCGCGCACGGTGGGTCGACCTTCTGGATCGCGCATCGTCGAAACAACACCACGCGGTTTATGGAGAACCGCGTAGACAAGGTTTTCAGCAACGACACGCTTGCCGTCGACTTCGATGCGATCGCGGCGTTCGTCGGCCTTGACACCGAGTTCAGTGACAACGCGGCCGTTGACGCGCACGCGTCCGGCCACGATGAGTCCTTCAGCAGCACGCCGCGACGCAATGGCTCCGCGCGCGAGAATTTTCTGCAATCGTTCCATGCGGTTTTCTCCAGGACTTGGCAGACTCTATGGACGCCCTTGACTGTCACGTATGTTCACGTAGTGTACATTCACGAAGGTAGGGCACCGTCAAGCGGTTCGCTTCCTTCGCAAGCCCGGTGTAAGGCATCAAGCTTTCCCAGCCATCATGCGGAAGAAGATCTCGACCACCATTTATGTGACGCCGGAGCAGGCTGATAAGTTGAAGCTCTTGCACGAGCGCACAAAGGTGCCGGTTGCGGTTTACATCCGCGAGGGAATCGACCTCGTGCTCCGCCACTACACGCACCTTTTGCCCGGGCAGCTCGCGCTCGTCAACGCCGACCAGGTCAACGCAAGCGAGGCGCGCGAATCACGTGAATCACCAAGGCCTCCTGATGTTGCCAACAGCCCCGCTGCTCAAGTGCCGGTGAACACCGATGTGCGCGACACGCGCGACACGCGCGACACGCCATCGTCAGCCGCCGTTGGCCAGAAGTAGTCGCGAGAGAACCCGTTCGGTGCTCCGCATCTGGGTTAGGTTGCCACCCTCCAAAAGCGATGCCTTTCCCTCAATCCAAAATTCGCAATTTTTCAATCATTGCACACATCGATCACGGCAAATCCACGCTTGCCGATCGAATTCTCGACATCACCGGCGCGGTTACGCAGCGCGAGGCGCGCGAGCAGTTCCTCGACAAGATGGACATCGAACGCGAGCGAGGCATTACGATCAAGGCGCAGAATGTCCGGCTTCGCTACAGCGCCAAAAATGGCGAAGTGTACCAACTGAATCTCATCGACACGCCAGGCCACGTCGACTTCAACTACGAGGTTTCGCGAAGTTTATCAGCATGCGAAGGCGCCATTCTCGTTGTCGATTCCACACAAGGCGTACAAGCCCAAACGCTTGCCAACGTGTACCTCGCCATCGATCAAGGCCTCGAGATTCTTCCGGTGCTCAACAAAGTGGACTTGCCTTCGAGCGACGTCGACAAAACGAAGCAAGAAATTGAGCAAATCATCGGCCTTGATACCGCCGATGCCGTGGCATGCAGCGGCAAAACCGGAGTGGGCGTGCCTGACATTCTCGAGCAAATCGTGCAGAAAGTGCCTGCACCCAAGGGCCGGGAGGATGGACCACTTCGCGCGCTCATTTTCGACTCGTGGTACGACACCTACCGCGGCGCGATGATCATGTTTCGCGTGGTCGACGGTACGATTCGTACCGGCGACAAGGTTCGATTCCTAGCCACGAAGCGCGAATACGAAGTGACCGAGCTTGGCACGTTTACTCCGCACCCCAGCGCGCTCGACGAAATTGGTCCGGGCGAGGTCGGCTTTCTTGCCGCAAACATCAAAAGTGTTCACGACACGAAAGTTGGCGACACCATCACGCATGCACCAAGCCAAGCGCACAAAGCGGCCACGATGGCATTGCCTGGCTTCAAAGAAGTGAAGCCCATGGTTTTCGCGGGCGTTTTCCCTGCCGACAGCACAGATTACCCGGCTTTGCGCGATGCACTCGAAAAGCTACAAATGAACGATGCAGCCTTTAGCTTCGAGGCCGATTCGTCGGAAGCCCTTGGTTTTGGCTACCGATGTGGCTTTCTTGGATTGCTGCATATGGAGATTATTCAAGAGCGGCTGGACCGCGAATTCAATCTCGATTTGATTACCACCGCGCCAAGTGTGGTTTATCATGTGTATACGACCGCAGCGTCAACCGAGATGGTGGTGGTCGACAACCCGGCAAAGCTTCCGCCGCCGCAAAACATCGACCGCATGGAAGAGCCGTTCGTCAAGCTCACGGTGCACGTGCCGCAACAATACGTGGGCGCCGTGCTCACGCTTTGCCAAGACAAGCGCGGCACGCAGCTCGACATGACATGCCCAAGCGCTGACAGGTATATCATTGTTTACGAAATTCCGTTTGCCGAAGTGCTCTTTGATTTTCATGACAAACTAAAAAGCATATCGCGCGGATATGCCTCGATGGATTACGAGCTCGTCGGCTACAAGCCCGGCAACCTCGTCAAGGTGGACATGCTGGTCAACGGCGATCCGCTCGATGCGCTGAGCATCATCGTGCATCGCGACCGCGCCTACAACCGCGGGCGGGCCCTTGCCGAAAAGCTCAAAGAATTCGTGCCGCAGCAGCAATACGAAGTGGCCATTCAAGCGGCCATTGGAGGGAAAATCATTGCGCGCGAAACCGTGCGCGCGCTTCGCAAAGACGTGACCGCAAAGTGTTATGGGGGCGACATTTCACGAAAGCGGAAGCTTTTGGAAAAGCAAAAAGAAGGCAAAAAGCGCATGAAGCAAGTGGGCAACGTGGAGATCCCGCAAAAGGCTTTTTTGGCCATTCTCAAGGTTGATTCGTAGTCGCAATGGAACGACGGAGTCGTACCATATCAGGGGCGCAGCATGCTGCGCCCCTACCGATGCGTTCGCCAACGATGAAATCATCTCGATTTGAAACCGGAAGGCTTGACATGAGGGGCAAAGCAGTTTCCTTTGGGCAGCACTTCGATGTCTGCAAAAATCGCTGCCCTGACCGCACGCATCAATGCTGACGAACCAGGCGGAGAGAACACGAACGGCGTTTGGACCTACGAGGGTTCGATGCCGTTCGCCGATTTTGGCGCGGCGGCTCTAGACGCCGATGTACCGCAAGTGCATCGCTTCAAGCTAACGAACGGCTTGCGCTTGCTGCTTCTCGTGGATCACAGCGCGCCAACATTTAGTTACTTTACTTGGTTTCGTGTTGGCTCGCGCCACGAGAAATGTGGAAAATCGGGCTTGGCACATTTGTTCGAACACCTGATGTTCAACGAAACTGAAAATTATGCAGCAGGCGAATTCGATCGCAAGCTCGAAGAAAACGGAGCGGAGTCGAACGCCGCAACCTGGCTCGACTGGACTTACTATTACGAGTCGTTACCCAAAGACCGACTCGCCCTCGCCGTGAAACTCGAAAGCGAACGAATGCGTCACCTCGTTCTGCGAGAGCCGCAGGTCGCCAGCGAAAAAGACGTGGTCGCAAACGAACGGCGCATGCGCGTGGACAACGACGTGGAAGGCAGCGCCAACGAAACGCTCTACAAGCTTGCTTTCCAAGAGCACCCTTACCAATGGCCCACCATTGGCTGGATGCAAGACATCGAAAACTTCACCGTGGACGATTGCACTTCCTTTTATAAAACATTTTATGCACCAAACAATGCCACCATCGTCGTGGTGGGAGACGTGCACGAACGCGATGTTCTAAAAAAGATTCGCGCTGATTATGGGAAAATACAATCATCGATTTTGCCCGAAGAGGACACGACGCCCGAACCGCTGCAGCAGGGCGTTCGCGAGCTCGTGCTGGAAAAACCAACGGCAAGTGCAAAAGTGCTCCTGGGCTATCATGGACCGGCCCTCGGCGATGCTAGCCATGCCACCTTGTCGGTCTTGAATGAAGTGCTTTTTGGCGGTCGCGCCGCGCGAATGTACCGCGCGCTCGTGATTGACAATGAGTTTTGCACTGATTTGCGCGGCTGGGTATCCACATTCAAAGATCCGGGGCTTTACGAAATGTATTTCACGGCGCGCCCCGGCGTGGCCATCGACGACATCCTCACGGTGGCCGATGGTGAACTTGCCAAGGTGCGCGAATCCCTCGTTACCGAAGACGAGCTCGTGCGCGCGAAAGCCAGGCTCGAACTCGGGCTTTTTCAATCGCTTGAAACCATGAGCGGCAAGGCCGAGCAAATCGGTTTCTACGACACGGTGCTTGGCGACCCAACCGCGGCATTCCGCAGGCTCGAAGCCTATCGCCGCGCAACTGCCGGAGAGCTGCGAACAGCCGCGAGACGATACTTCACTCTTGATGCACGAACGATCATTCGCGTCGTGCCCGATGCAAAGGCAAACAAGACAGGCAAGGAGAGCGCAGCGTGACACGCGAAGTTCACAGCACGCATGACACGACGCGCACGATGCGCTTCGACCTTGGCGGCGGAGCGGTGGGCTTTGTCGAAAGCGCGACAGCGGTGCCGCTCGTGTCCATCGTGGTGGCGCTGCGAACCGGATCGGTCGCTGATCCTGATGGCAAGGACGGCGTTTTTCGTTTGATGGCGCGCATGCTGCGCCGCGGTAGTCATGGCATGTCCGCCATCGAAGTCGAGCATGCCATCGACCAGCTTGGCGCCGAGCTTGGCCTCGACGTTTCGCCGTCGACGGCAAGCCTGCACGGTCAAGTCATTCGGCGTAATTTGCGGCCGTTTTGCGAACTTCTCGCGACCATCGTGGGCAAACCAACCTTTGCCGAAGACGAGTTTTTGCGCCTGCGCCGCGAGAGCATCGCCGAGATTTACGACGCACGCGACAACGACCGCGCGCTCGCAAGTCGCGCATTTCGACGAGCGCTTTTTGCGGATCACCCTTATGCGCGCAGCGCCTCCGGGCGGCCATCGTCGCTCGAGAAATTGACACGCGACGATGTGGTCAGCGCCTACCAGCGTCATTTCGTGCGTGCCGATTGCGTGATTGGTTTTGCCGGCGCAATCACGGAAGCCGAGGCGCGCGAACTCGGCGCGCTCATCGCCGGCGCCCTACGAGAAAAGAGTGATGGGGGAGATGGGCACGACGGGCCGGCGCAACCGGTCGACATCCCCGAACCCAAACCGCCGGCAGGCCGCTCGCTCATCTTTGTCGACAAGCCAGAGCGCACCCAAACACAAATCCTCATCGGCACACTCGGCACCTTCCCGCACGACGCCGATCACTTCCCACTCGTCTGCGCCACCGCAATTTTGGGTGGCACATTCACTTCACGCATGATGCGCGAAATCCGAAGCAAGCGCGGCTGGTCGTATGGAACGAGCGCACGCTTGACCATCGACCGAAGGCGACATGCCTTCGTGATGGCGGCATTTCCAGCTTCGAACGACTGCGCGCCGTGCATTTCGCTCGAACTCTCCATGCTCGAACAATTCGTCCGAGGTGGGGTATGGCAACGCGAGATTTCGTTCATCAAAAACTACATCGTAAGATCGCATGCTTTCGATATCGATACGGCTCCAAAGCGGCTCGGCCAGGCGCTCGACAGCGAGCTTCTCGCGTTGCCCGAGGATTACTACACGCATTACCTCGATCATGTGCGCGCGGTTACTCCCACGACGGCGAGTGCAGCGATCACGGCGCGGATCTCGCCGGACAACCTCGTTGTCGTCGTCGTTGGAACCGCGAGCGACATCGTCAACCAAGTGACGGCGGCCATTCCACGGCTTGCACGCCACGAAGTCATTCCCTTCGATCGCGAGTAGAGGGCACCCCTTGTGGGTGCCCCCTGTAAAGCCTGATGAACAGCAAGCGACCCTTGGTTTTCGTGAGCGCAGCGCTTCCCAGCGACTGGGTGCTGCGCCTTGCCTCGCAATTCGAAGTCATCACGGGCGAAGACGGAGTCCGCTCGGCCGCTTTCGCCGCGTGCCGCGAGCGCATCGAGGCACTTGTTGCCCTTGTAACCGACCACGTCAACGACGCTTTGCTCGCCACGACACCGCGACTTCGCATCGTGGCCAACGTCGCGGTCGGTGTCGACAACATCGATCTTGCGGCGTGCGCAAAACGCGGTGTCCTTGTCACCAACACCCCTGATGTGCTCACCGAGTCCACCGCCGATCTTGCCTTCGGTCTGCTACTGGCCGCAGCCAGGCGCATTGCCGAAGGCGACAGGCTCGTGCGAAAAGGAGGCTTTACGGGTTGGACCCCCACCTTCATGCTCGGCACACGCGTGCATGGTGCAACGCTCGGCATCGTTGGCTTGGGGCGTATCGGCCAAGCGGTCGCGCGGCGCGCTCGCGGGTTTCGCATGAATGTATTATACACTCAAAGGACGAAGCTATCCGAAGACATCGAGAGCGCGCTTGGCGCGACGTTCGTGGCCTCGCTGGACGACATGCTCGCCCGGGCAGATGCCGTGAGCATCCATTGCCCGCTCACGGCCGAAACCCGCCACCTTTTCTCGCAGGGCAGGCTCGCGCGCATGAAGCACGGCTCGGTGCTGGTCAACACCGCACGCGGCCCCATCGTCGACGAGGCTGCTCTTGCGAGCGCACTCGCCAATGGGCCACTCGCAGCCGCAGGGCTCGATGTTTACGAAGCCGAGCCGAGTGTGCACCATGCACTTCTTTCGCAACAGAATGTCGTGCTCGCGCCCCACATCGGCAGCGCTGACCGCACATCACGCGAAGCCATGGCCGCCATGGCCGTAGACAACGTCATGCGCGTGCTTGGGGGTGAGCCGCCGCTGTCGCCGGTCGAATCCAGGTAATTCCACCGCTCCGTCTGCCGAAAAACCTCAGAGCATGTTTACCAGCCTGCTGCGCGCCGCGATCCCTGCGTTGGGTCCTGCTGCAGTGCCTGCGCACGTAGACTCGCGCGCTTTTGTGACATGGAGGGCACCCGCGCCATCTTCTTCTGAAGGACCAACCGTGCCCCCTCATGCCCCTGATCCGCCGCCTTCTTGTACCACTTCAGCGCCTCTGCATTATTCTTCGCGACTCCTCGGCCTTCGGCATACATCACACCAAGGTTGAACTGCGCGTCCGCGTACCCCCGTTCAGCCGCGCTTTTGTACCATCTCACCGCCTCGGCTTCATCTTTCGCGACGCCTTGGCCTTCGGCATACATCAACCCAAGGGTATTTTTCGCGTAGGTGCTCCCCTGGGCCGCCGCCTTCTTGTACCACTTCAGCGCTTCGACTTTATCCTTCGCGACTCCTCGGCCTTCGGCATACATCTGCCCAAGGTTGCCTTGCGCTTCCGCGTTCCCCTGCTCCACCGCCTTCGTCGTCCACTTCAGCGCCTCGGCATCATCCGGCGCGACGCCTAGGCCTTCGTAATACATAAACCCAAGGTTGGTTTGCGCGTTCGCGTTCCCCTGCTCCGCCGCCTTCCTCCACCACTTCACCGCCTCGGCTTCATCCTTCGGAACGCCTCGGCCGTTGGCATACATCACACCAAGGTTGAATTGCGCTTCGTCATTCCCTTGGTTCGCGGCCTTCCTCCACCACTTTATTGCTTCTGCGTCATCCTTCTCGACGCCTAGGCCGTTGGCGTACACAAACCCGAGTTCGAATTGCGCTTTCGCGTGCCCCTGCTCTGCCGCCCTCCTCCACCATTTAACCGCCTCGACTTCATCCTTCGCGACTCCTCGGCCGTTGACATACGCAAGCCCAAGGTTGAATTGCGCTTTCGCGTGCCCCTGCTCTGCCGCCCTCCTCCACCATTTAACCGCCTCGGCTTCATCCTTCGCGACGCCTAGGCCGTTGACATACGCAAGCCCAAGTTTGGTCTGCGCGTCTGCGTGCCCCCGATCCGCCGCCTTCTTGAACCACCCCGCCGCCTCTTTGTCCCACCACGCCACCTCGGATTCATTCTTCGCAACGCTCCGGTTCTTGACACACATCATCCCAAGGCCGAATTGCGCGTCTGCGTTCCCCTGTTTCGCCGCCTTCCCGTACCACCTTACCGCCTCTACATCATCCTTCGCGACTCCTCGGCCTTCGGCATACATAGATCCAAGTTTGGTCTGCGCTTCCGCGTACCCCTGGTCCGCCGCCTTCCTAAACCACCTCACCGCCTCCGCGTCATCCCTCGCGACTCCTCGGCCTTCGGCATACATCACACCAAAGACAGTTTGCGCAACCACGTGCCCCTGATCCGCCGCCTTTCTCCACCACTTAATCGCCTCTGCATCATCCTTCGCAACGCCTAGGCCTTTGGCATACATCACACCAAGGTTGAATTGCGCGTCCGCGTTTCCTTTTTCTGCGGCTCGCCAAACGGGTTCCTGTGGCTGGGCGTTGCTCTGCTCGATCGTGCCTGTCGGACGAGGGTTCGGCGCCGACGCACACCCATACGTCGCCAAGGGAAGCACAATCAGCATGGCCATCAACGCCCTTGTTAAACGAATTCTCATGGTTCCTCCATCAAGCAAAAAGCAGTCTGGTTCGCGTAAACGGTGGGCCATACACACCCTGACACTACTTCACGAGACCTTTTCCGTGTGGCGGGACTTATTCTGACCCCGTTTTTGTTTTTGGCCACGTTCGACAGCCAGCATCGGCCAGAACCGGCGCGGGATCCGTCGGAGAGCAACGGCCCGACCTGGAGGGACGACGGCGAGCGGTCTAATAAGGCCACAATAAAGGCAGCACCAGCACCATCACGATGCCGAAAAGGATTTGCAGAGGCAAACCCACTTTCACATAATCCATAAACGTATATTGCCCCGCGGACATCACGAGGGCGTTGGGAGGTGTCGAGAACGGGCTCGCAAAACACATGCTAGCCGCTACCGTTACGCCAAACAGAAGGGGGTAAGGGCTAATACCGATTTCGAGGGCAGAACGCAATGCAATAGGAGTAAAAAGTACCGCCGTAGCAGTATTGCTGATAAAAAGCGTAAGGAACGAAGTGGCAAAATAGATACCTGCCATCAAGGCCATAGGACCAAAGCTTCCCAGCCCTTCCACCAATCCTCTGGATATGTGTTCCGTGGCGCCGGTTTTTTCAATCGCCGACGACATGGGCAACATGGCACCAATCAATACGACACTTTCCCAGTTGATGGTTTTGTAGGCCTCCTCGACGTTGCGGAAACACCCCGTGAGCACCATTCCCACGGCCGTCATCATCACGGCCGTAACGGCAGGCACCACATTGAAACCCATGAGTACCACCATGCCAATCATCAAGATCGCCGCCAGAGGCGCTTTATGGTCGAGCGTGATCTTCGATGCTTCGGTGAGCGGTTGCCCGATGACCACCCACTCCGCCGATTCCTCGGTCAGCCGCGCGATGTCGTTCCATTCGCCCTGAACCAAGAGCACGTCGCTCGACTGGATTTTCTCGTCTTTCAGATCTTGCAGGATGTACTTTTTCTTGCGTCGGATCCCCAGAATATTCACTCTGTATTTTTCGCGGAAACCCGAATTTCTAGCCGACTGATTCACCAATCGCGAGGTGGGGAACACCACGACTTCGGCAATCCCAATCTCGTCAAACCGGAGCTTGCCGGCAAAGGCAGGCGCTTCTTCCTCCGATTCGTGCATGTCGATCATGTCGACCTTGTTTTCGGCCGCGAAAAGCCGCACCTGCTCGAATGAGCCGGAAAGATACAGCACGTCGTTCTCGATGATCACGGTTTCGGGGCCGGCCAATTTTTGATTGATGGTTTTCAGAAACGGATTATGGTTGTTGGCACGGCGTCTGATTTCCAACACATTGATGTTGTATCGCTTTGGTATTTTCAATTCCTGCAACTTCTTGCCAGTCAACGCCGATCCAGGAATCGATCGCACACGGAATAGGTTTTGCGAAAGCTGGTATTCGTTGGCCAGGTCCCCCAGCGATTTCGATTTCTTGGTTTCGCTAGCATTCTTGTTTTTCGTGAGAAAAATTTTGCTCAAAGGGCCAAGGGCAACAATCCCCAGCGGGAGGCAAATCAAGCCGACAGGCAAAAACGAAAAAAACGAAAGGCCTTGGAAGCCTGCCTCCCTGAGAGCACTGTCGATCACCAAGTTTGGCGGGGTTCCGATCAGGGTCAACATTCCGCCCATGCTGCTGGCAAAGGCCAGGGGCATCAGAAAACGGCTCGGGCTGGTGTTGGCCGCCGTGGCCAGGCTCACCACGATCGGAAGCATCAAGGCCACCGTGCCGGTGTTGCTTATGAAACCCCCGATGGTGGCCGTTACCAGCATCACCAGCACGAATAGTCTCGTCTGGCTGTTGCCTGCCAGAGTGAGTATTTTTCTGCTAATTACATTGGCCAATCCGGTACGAAAAATACCACCTCCCACCACGAACAGCCCAATCATCATAATAATAATGGAACTCGAAAACCCAGCGAGAGCTTCCGCGGGCGTCAGGATGTCGAACAACATCAGAAGGATGAGCGCACACAGCGCGACGAGATCCGAGCGGATTTTGCCTGTTACGAAGAAGACCGTGGCGACGGTCAATATGATTAATGTGATGAACATTTGCAGCGAGAGGATCGAAACGTCGAAGCGAAGTCGTTATGAATTATTTGAGCCATGTAGGGGCGTATGGCCATACGCCCCTACGAAGATATGCGTTTCGTTGTAGGGGCGCCATTCATGGCGCCCGACCGCGTGGCGTTTTGGAATCCATACCATTGGTAGATCCCGAGGGCGCGATGAATCGCGCCCCTAGATTCGTTTTGCATCAAGTGTCATCCGTGCAACCCACAAACACATGGCTGCATTCACGGCACAAAACACGCGCAGCATGAACGGCCCCCCAGCAAATAGGACTTCGCCGCTCATGGCAAGCTGCACGCAAAGCGCCGCACTGCCAAGTGCATATCCCCCCACGGCACCGCGCAAGCGCTTGCTGCCAAAGAAAAGTGCCACGAGCAGGAATGTTGGCGCCGCGCTGGCGAGAATTAGCCATTTGTGCGCAGCCGCCGAAAATAGCAAATCCCACTCTCCCACAGGCTTGATGAAGAGCTCGGTCACCCAGCGCAGGCTGCCCGCACGCGCCGGCACTCCAAACACGGGCAACACGGGCAATAGCCCTACGCCCGCAACCAAAGCGGCTGCCATTTTGCCTACGCCTCGCTCGATGGAACCCCCTTTCCTTTTGATGTGCCGAGCGACGGCCAACGCAAGCCCGAAGAGCACGAGCAGACGAACCACGACGTGGGTGAAGTGCGTAGAAAAGACGGATTTCCCGGCGTCGAGAATCCCAGCGCCAAACAAGTTTTTATCGTTTTTCGGGATTGCCGTAGCCTGCAAAACTTCGCGCACGGCATCTGGATTCGTAATGCCCTGACCCATAGCGAGCGCGGCGGCGGCGGCAACGTGAGGAGACGCCATGCTCGTGCCGTTGAAAACGCCCCACATTTCGCATTTGTTTTTGCCTTCGTCGCAAATCGTTTGCTGCGTGACCGACACCCCTGGCGCGCCAATGGCCACTTCGGGCCCGCGCGACGAGAACCATGCGAGATTGTCGTTTCGGTCGGTTGCACTCACGGCAATCACATCGGCATACGCTGCGGGATAGCCAACCGATTTGCCGGAATTGCCCGCAGCCGCAACGACAACCACACCTTTCTTGGAGGCGTACTTGACCGCGTTCTCGACAACCTTGCTTCGGATGGGAGAGCCGAGTGACAGATTCACGACGTTGGCGCCGTGATCGGCTGCCCATCGAATTCCCTCGGCAACGTCGGCCATCGTGCCCCAGCCTTGCTTCGACAGCACCTTGACGGGCATAAGCTTCGCGCAGTGCGCGAGACCGGCAACGCCAACACCGTTGTTCGTTGTCTGGGCGATCGTTCCGGCGACGTGCGTGCCATGACCTTGGTCGTCGGCGGCAATATCGTTATTACCCACGAAGTTGTAACCACCCACGCAGGATGTACCTGCCAGATCGGTCCCCTTCATGAAACCGCTCTTGTCGTAACAAGCAATGCCCGTATCGACGACGGCCACGGTAACGCCCTGCCCGCACGCATAATCCCACGCGCGCTCGGCGCCCACGCGCGTCATGTGCCACTGCTCGCCAAACTTTGGATCGTTCGGAGTAAACAATGCTTTGGCAACGATGACGGGCTCGACCGCTTCCACGCGCGAGTCGCTCGTGAGGCGCGCGATGAGCTCGCCCAAGCGCGACGCATCAATGTTGGCAATGGCAATGTTGCCATCGTTTTTGACGCCAGGGCTGTTGTCACGCAAAGCAATATGAAATTCGCTGCCGAGGCGCTCGATATCGGCGTCGGTCAGATCGTCTTTCACATCCACGACGATCTCACCCGGCATGACGTCGGGCAGACTCTCGAGAAACTGCGAGGTTGGCGCATTCGACGGCGCAAGATCGATTCGTTCCTGCTCCGCATAGGCGGGCTGCCCCACCGCGAGCCCAAAAGCACACGATGCGAAAGTGACAATGGCGCGCTTCATGATTTGGATCCTCGTACAATTCTAACACGACTGCCGGAACTTCCCCTACGTGCGCAGACACCGCAGCGCCAACGGCGAACGAAGGCCAACGAAACGAAGAGGTCAGTCAAAATCGCCTCAAGTCGTGTTACATTTACATTTTTTGTGATCGCACGAGGCTTCCCGGCGGAAGCAGCGCGCTGCCCGTGGCCGATGCCGCACGCTGCGCTTCGGTCAAGCGAGCCTTCATGAGAGCATTGGCCGCAGCAGGATCGCCCGCTGCGAGAATGCCGCGCACAAATACTTCGGCTGCCTTGTATGAGCTTCGCGCGAGCGGCGAGCTTGCCACGAACGAAAAGCCCATTTCTCGCCCCGCATTGGCGTAACCCTCGAATGTTTCGGGTGTGACGAAGCGATCGACGGGCGCATACTTCGGCGTTGGCCGAAGGTACTGGCCCAGCGTCACGATGTCGACGCCAACCTTGCGGAGATCTTGCATCGTTTCGAAGATTTCTTCATCGCGCTCGCCAATGCCGACCATGATGGACGACTTGGTGATCCGCGAAGGATCACGCTCTTTGACGTGCTCGAGCACGCGCATGGACAGTTCGTAGCTACAGCGCGCATCGCGAACGCTATTTTGCAGGCGCCGAACCACTTCGATGTTGTGAGCCCAAACGCCGGGTTTGCTGTCGACGGTCGTGTCCACGTAATCGAGGTGGCCGCCAAAGTCGCCGAGCAGCGTTTCGATGACGATGTCGGAGCGCAGCTCGCGAAGGCGCGTCACGGTTCGTGCAACATGCGATGCGCCGCCGTCGAGTAAATCATCGCGATTGACCATGGTGAGCACGACGTACTGCAAGCCAAGTCGAGCAATCGCGCGCGCCACGTGCTCAGGCTCGCGAACGTCGACGGCACCGCGTGGATCGCCGCTTTTGACCGCGCAGAAACGGCAGCCGCGCGTGCAAACATCACCAAGAAGCATCACCGTCGCGGTGCCCTGGGTCCAGCACTCACCCACGTTCGGACAGCGCGCTTGCTCGCAAACGGTGTGGAGATCGAGCTCGCGAAACGTATTTTTGAGTTGTCCGTAGGCATCGCCCCCAGGTACGCGCACCCTGAGCCAATGTGGCTTTGGAGAAAAACGCGATTCGGGCTTGGGATGATGGCTCACGACGCCGCTAACGTAGCTTTCAAACGCTTCCAACAGCAAGGTAAGAGGGGGTAACAGTCGGAAACACCTTTGCGCAAAGCCGTGGTAAGACCAGCAAAAAGTCGGAGAGACTCACATGGAAATTCGAACGATTGGCGTGCTTGGAGCCGGGCAAATGGGCAGCGGAATTGCGCAAGTCGCAGCCGCTGCGGGCTTCGATGTCGTCATGGCGGACGCATCGATGGAGCTTGCGCAGAAAGGTCGCACGAAAATCGACGCAACCCTTGGGAAGCAAGTCGACAAAGGCAAAATCACGGCCGATGCCCGCGCAGCCCTCGTTGCACGCATCAAGCCGGTTGGTGGGCCCAATGACTTTGGCGATTGCGACCTGATGGTGGAAGCAGCCACCGAGAATGTCGAACTCAAACTCCAATTGATTTGTGCGTGCGATAAGGCCTTGAAGCCGGAAGCCATTCTCGCGAGCAACACATCGAGCATTTCGATTACCAAGCTTGCCGGTGCGACCACGCGGCCCTCGCGCGTCATTGGCATGCATTTCATGAACCCGCCGCCCTTGATGAAGCTTGTCGAAATCGTGCGCGCAGTGCAAACCTCGGATGAAACTTACAATCGTGTTGTAGCGTGCGCCGTCAAAATGGGAAAAGTAACGACCACGAGCCATGACGCACCTGGCTTTCTCGTCAATCGCATTCTCATTCCCATGCTTTGTGAAGCATGCTTTGCACTGCAAGAAGGCGTTGGCACCGCAGCCGACATCGACACGGGCGCAAAGCTCGGTCTAAACCACCCCATGGGGCCACTCGAGCTCGCCGATCTCATCGGGCTCGATACCGTGCTTGCCATTGCCGATGTTCTTCATCGCGACATCGGCGACGACAAATACCGCGCGCCAACCATGCTTCGAAATCTTGTCAGCGCGGGCTGGCTCGGTAAAAAAACGGGCCGCGGCTTTTATCGATACGATGAAAAAGGGGCAAAGTTAGCATGAGCACCACGATCCTCACCGAACGCGATGGCGCCATCGCCACCATCACACTGAACCGACCCGACAAGCTCAATGCGCTGAATGCCGAAATGTTCGCCGCGCTCGATCAAGCCTTTGTCGATCTGTCGAGCAGCACGCAAAACGCGAACGTGGCGTGCGCCATTCTCACCGGCGCCGGCGACAAAGCCTTCGCCGCGGGCGCCGACATCGCCGCCATGCAGAACATGTCCGTCGAACAAGCGCGCGCGTTCTCGGAAACTGGCCATCGCGTCTGCGCGCGCATCGAGCACGCGCCCTTCCCGGTCATCGGCGCCATCAACGGTTTTGCGCTCGGCGGCGGCTGCGAAATCGCCCTAGCGTGCGATTTTCTTTATGCCAGCGATAAAGCCAAGTTCGGCCAGCCCGAAGTAAACCTTGGTGTCATGCCTGGTTTCGGCGGCTCGCAGCGGCTCGCCCGCCGAGTCGGAATCGGCCGCGCGCGCGAGCTTTGCTACACCGGCGACACCCTTGGCGCGAGCGAAGCCTTGCGCATCGGGCTTGTCAACGGCGTTGTCCCGCATGCCGAGCTCTTACCCAAGGTCCGCGAAGTCGCCCTCAAAATCGCGCAGAAAGGGAGGCTTGCCGTCGCCCAATGCAAGCGTGCACTTTACACGGGAGCAGACGTGCCGCTCGACGTCGCCAACGCGCTCGAAGTCCAGTCGTTCGCCATGCTTTTTGGCACCAGCGACCGCGCCGAGGGCATGAAGGCGTTCCTCGAAAAACGCAAGGCCGCATTCACGGGGACGTAGAAGGCAGGGCAGACACGGGGGTCTGCCCCTACAACCAACAACGTAATATCGTAGGGCGCCATTCATGGCGCCCGACCTTAGGGCGCCATAAATGGGTCGAGTAGCCCGAGGGGATTTCACCCTCGGGCCCTCCCAGAACCGGACGTGAGACTCTCGCCTCATCCGGCTCCTCCAATCCCGGCCGCAGGCTTCGCACCGAGACGCCAATGCGCAAAGA
>Ga0123357_10000323_pt1 | contig 45495 bp, 34 predicted proteins | sample TergutEmb28metaG_FD_89873 | JGI IMG/M metagenome (GOLD analysis project Ga0123357, IMG submission 89873) | Embiratermes neotenicus P4 segment gut microbial communities from Petit-Saut dam, French Guiana - Emb289 P4 | ecosystem: Host-associated > Arthropoda: Insects > Digestive system > Gut ...
ATGTCGGCACAACGGATCTGGATCCGGTCACTGTCACCGACGACCTGTCGGGTGTGTTGGCCCATGCGCAGATGGTCGTTGGTTCCTTGTCGGCTCAGGTGGTCGATGGGTCTTCGTCGGCCCCGGCGGGTGGTGTGCCTGTTCACGCCCCGTCGGTGTCGGACACGACTCTGACGTGGACGGGTGTCCTGTCGGTGGGTCAGTCCGTGACCGTGTCCTATCGGGTGGTGGTGAACTCTGATGTGACGCCGGGTGACCGGTTGGTCAACCATGTGGTTGGTAAGGGCACTGATCCGGATGAGCCGGAGACGGAGGTTCCGGGGACGTGTGTGACTGGGAAGGATCCGGAGTGCACGACCGATCATCCTGTGGGTGTGCCGAAACTGGTGCTGGAGAAGACTGCCGATCCGGCGTCGGGATCAACAGTGCGCCCGGGTGACACGGTGACGTATTCGGTGACCGCGACCAATGTGGGTACGGTGGATCTGGATCCGGTCACCGTGACTGATGACCTGTCGGGTGTGTTGGCCCATGCGCAGATGGTTGACGGTTCCTTGTCGGCCCGGATGGTCGACGGCTCCTTGTCGGCCCCGGTGGTCGACGGTTCAAGACCGGCCCCGGTGGTCGACGGTTCCACGCCGACCCCGGTGGTCGACAGTTCCACACCGACCCAGGTAGTCGACGGTTCAAGACCGACCCAAGTGAACGGCGCACATGTCGCGGACCCTCTCCTATCAGGGACGACACTGACGTGGACTGGCGCGCTGTCGCCGGGCCAGTCTGTGACCGTGTCCTACCAGGTTGTGGTGAGTGACACGGCGCGTCCGGGTGACGCCCTGGTCAACCATGTGGTCGGCACGGGAACCGATCCGGATGATCCTGACACGGACGTCCCGTCGACGTGCGTGACCGGACACGAGCCGGCATGCACGACCACCCACCCAGCAGGCGTGCCGAAGTTGGTGATCGAGAAGCTCGCGGACGCTGACTCCCAGCAGGGGGTCCACCCTGGCCAGATCGTCACGTACACCGTGACCGCGTCGAACCAGGGGACCGTGGATCTCGATCCGGCGACGGTGGTCGACGACCTCTCCTTGGTCGTGGCCCATGCCCGGTTGGTGGACGACTCCGTGTCCGCCAGCGTCATGGGAGTGCCGGTCGCGCCTCCTCGCGTGGCCGACCACCTCGTGACGTGGTCGGGTCCGCTCGCGGTGGGCGAAACCCTCACGCTGACCTACCAGGTCCAGGTGGATCTGGACATCCGCCCCGGCGACCTGTTGGTCAACCGGGTCCACGGCACGGGCACGGATCCCGAGGACCCCGACACCGATGTCCCGGCGACCTGTGTCGACGGCGAGGAAGAGGGCTGCTCGGTCACTCTGGTTCCGAGGGTTCCACGTCTGCATGTGGTCAAGGAGTCGGATCCCCCGTCAGGGGCGACAGTACGCCCCGGGCAACGGGTGACGTACACCGTGACGACGACGAATGTCGGCCAGGTCCGCCTGGATCCTGTCTCCGTCGTCGACAACCTCTCCGGGGTCTTGCCCCTCGCCCGCTTCGAGGACGGGTCGCAGACGGCGGTCCTCGACGGGGTCCCGACGGCGGCGCCGGTCCTGCTGGGGTCGAGCCTGACGTGGATGGGTCCCATGGGGCCCGGGTCTGTCTTGCGGATGACGTACCAGGTGGTGGTGGACGAGGATCTGGACGCGCGGGCCTCCCTGCTGAACCGTGTCATTGCCCAGGGCGTCGATCCCGACTCGCGTGGTGACGACGTGCCCTCCACCTGCGTCGCGGGTGACGAGGACGGTTGCTGGACGACTCACACTCCAGACCTGCCCAGACTCGTCGTCCACAAGGCGTCGAACCCGCCGTCCGGGTCCACGGTGTCTCCTGGCGACGTCATCTCCTACACGGTGACGGCCAGCAATGCGGGCAACCGTCATCTCGATCCCGTCCGCCTCGTGGACGACATGTCCGCCGTGGTGAGCCATGCCGACCTGGCGTACGCCTCGTTGAGCGCATCGATCGACGGCCGAGAGGTGGATCCTCCCGTGTGGACGGGCACGACGCTGACCTGGAGTGGTCCCTTGGCCGTGGGCGCCACGGTCACGCTGACCTATCAGGCCGTCGTGGTCGCCGGAGACGGTGGGACGCTGTGGAACCTGGTCCAGGGCACAGGGCACGACCCTGACGATCCTGGGTCGGAGGTACCGTCGACCTGTGTCACGGGCCTGGAGGAGGGGTGTTCCGTCACGGTGACGGTCCCGCCCCCGCCTTCACCTCCGCACGGCATCATCGTTGCCACGGGTGGGACGGCACATACGTCCGCGACGTGGACCGCCCTCGCATCAGCGCTTGTCCTCGCAGGCGCCGGCGCGTGGGGCATGGTCCGGGCTCGCGGTCGCAAGCAGGAGTGACAGTGGACTGACGGAGGGGAATCACTGATCATTCCTGTGGTGGATGCTCCGCCGGGCTAGGGCTCGGCGGAGCATCTTCGCGTGTGCGTGAGCTGTGCGTGTACGTGAGCATCTCCACCTGCGCCGGGGCCACGCACCATAAATGATACTGAATCGTTATGTAAATCCACTTGATCTGTGTCATGCAACCACTAGTATTTAGCTTAATGGTTAAACTAACTCAGTGGTCGACACAGGCCCACGCCATGTGATCGACCGCCACATGGAAAGGGTTCAAAGATGAACATTGTTACCAAGCGCGGGATTCTCGCGTTAGGTGCGTCGGTTGCCGTGGCGTTGTCCTTGGCGGCCTGCACGACCACCACGGACGGGGGAACCCCGTCCACGTCGAGTGGTCCCGTGTCCGGTCTCGCGAACTGCGCGGCGTGGGCGAACTCGAAGGTCACCGGCCAGGCCGACGCCCAACAGGCCGCCTCCACGGAGAAGGTCGAGTTGCACTTCACCTGGTGGGGTGACGACACTCGCGCGCAGTTGACGCAGAACGCCATCGACGCCTTCGAAGCTCTGTACCCCAACATCACCATCGTGGGCGAGCCGGGCGTCATGGACGGCTATTTCGACAAGCTCGCCACCCGTTTCGCCGGCGGCACCTCTCCGGACGTCATGACGCTGGGCGGGTCGTACCCCCTGGACTACGCGGCCAACGGCTCGATCATCAACATGTGCGACGCCGCTAACAACATGGACCTCGCCCCCTTCGGCGAGAACATCCTCGCCAACTCCAAGTACAAGGGAGGCATCTACGGCGTCCCGACCGGCGGCAACACCCTGACCATGCTCGCCAACCCGGCCGTCTTCCAGGCCGCTGGCGTGGCTCTGCCCGACGACGACACCTGGACCTGGGAACAGTTCGTGACCATCGCTGGCCAGATCACCGCCGGAACCCCCGACGGGACCTATGGCGCCGAGATGAACATCAACTCCCTCATGGGCTCGTACGTCGCCCAGCGTGGTGACTCGGTCTACTCTGACGACGGCACCACGGTGACGATGCCCGCCTCGGATCTGACGGACTACTGGAACATGGAACTGGCCCTCCAGGCCAACTCCGGCATGCCGACCCCCGAGATCCATCAAGAGACGGTGGGCGTCAGCCCCGAACTGTCGCTGATGGGCCAGGGCAAGTCCGGCATGATCGCGTCCTATGACAACCAGCTCCAGGCCTATGCCACCGCCGCCGGCGGCGACCTCAAGATGCTGCGCCTGCCTGGCGAGTCCGAGTACGCCCAGGCCGGAGCGACCATGAACCCGTCGCAGTACTTCGCGATCTCCTCGCAGTCGAAGCATCCCGTGGAAGCCCAGATCTTCGTCAACTGGATGGTCAACTCCCTCACCGCCGGTCCGATTCTCGGCACCAGCCGGGGCATGCCCATCAACACCGACGTGCGCGACGCGATCCAGGGGACCTTCACCCCGCTGCAGCAGCAGCAGTCCGACTACATGACGCGGGTGCTCGCCCACGCCACCGGGACGTACAACCCCCAGCCCGCTGGGGCCAGTATCGCCCAGGATCTGAACAAGGAACTGGACTCCAAGGTCCTCTTCAAGACCGAGACCCCCGACCAGGCCGCCCAGGAATGGATCACCCGGATGCAGGCCTCTCTGGATCAGTCCCAGTAAGGGGTCGACTCACATAGGTCGATCGGTCTGAAGGCTACTGACCTGTGGCGGGGCTTGTCCTTCCCCCGTCACAGGTCAGTCGCGTGAGAGGATGGGCGCATGGGCGTGGATCGTATGGCCCTCGTGGCCCGGCACAACCCCCATGTGGCCGGCATCGACCCTCGGTCGCCGTTGCAGATCGGCAACGGCGACTTCGCCATGGCCGTCGATGTGACGGGCCTGCAGACTTTCCCGAGCGCCTACCCTGGAGCGGGCGGCGGCGCCCTGTTGACGACGATGGCGGGATGGGGCTGGCATTCCATGCCGTACGGACGGGGGTTCGACCTCGACGACTGCATGCGCGAGTACCACACCCTGCACGGGCCGGTCTCCTACTGCGACCTCGGCCACGAGTTGTGGGGCACGGACACAGGTACGGGTACGGGTAGAGATACGGGGACGGGCGACGGGGTGGCCGAGGGCACCGAGACGGAGGTCTTCTTCCGCGCGAACCCTCACCGGATCGACCTGGGCCGCATCGGGTTGATCCTGCCCGACGGGTGCTCGGCCGCCGATCTTCGTGCCGTGGATCAGGTCCTCCACCTGCATCGAGGTCTGCTGGAATCACGGTTCGAGATCGCTCGCGACCGGTACGCCGTGTGGACCTGCGTGGACATGGAGTCGGACACCGTGGCCGTGCGCGTCGAGACGACGGCGGATCGCACGGGGGTGAGGCTCTCCTTCCCCTATGCCAGCGAGCATCCGACGAACGCCCAGGACTGGACCCGGCCCGACCGCCATCGCACTGTCCTGACGCCCCTCGGCGCTGATCCGTCGACGCAGGCGGGACGGGGATCGGACGGGGACGCCGGGTCGACGGGGTCGACCGCCCGGTGGAGGATCGAGCGTGTCCTGGACGGCACGAGCTACGAGGTGGGTCTCGTCACGGACGGGCAGGTGCGCCAGAGCGGGGTCCACGAGGTGGAGGTGTGCTGGTCGGGCGCCGGCGCGCACGAGGTGGTCGTCCAATTCCTGCCCGGGACCGGGGCGCCGTGGGCGACGCATCGGGGCGGGGATGGACGAGCGTCGGTCGCCGCGATCCAGGATCGTGCCCGCCGGGCGTGGGCCGCGTACTGGGACGGCGGCGCCCTGGACCTCGCCGGGAGCGACCATCCGGCGGCCCTCGAACTGGAACGGCGGATCGTGCTGTCGAGGTACCTCGTGCGCGTCAACTCGACGGGGAAGCTGCCCGTGGCCGAGACAGGGCTGTACGCGAACTCCTGGCGCGGCAAGTTCCACCTGGAGATGCAGTGGTGGCACCTCGCGCATTTCGCCCTGTGGGGCCAGCCGGACATCGTCGAGCGGGTCCTCGAGTGGTACGACGCGACCCTCGACTCGGCCCGACGCATCGCCCGGCGGCAGGGGTTCCCGGGGGCGCGGTGGCTGAAGTCCTCCGGGCCCGACGCGCGGGAGACCCCCAGCTCCATCGGGTCCTTCCTCGTGTGGCAGCAGCCCCACCCCATCCAGGTGGCCGACCTGGTGCGTCGAGCTGTGCCGGGTCGGGCGAGCGTCGAGCGGTGGTGGCCCATCGTGAGGGCCACGGCGGAGTTCATGGCCGCGTACCCGGTGCCGAACGGCACGGCGGGGCCTGGTGGCGACCACAAGGCCGACCTCGTCTTCCCCCCGCCCCTGATCCCCGCCCAGGAGTGCTACGCCCGTATGAAGGACCGGATCGCCGACCCCACCTACGAACTGGTGGCGTGGGTGTGGGGGCTGCGCACCGCCGCCGACTGGGCTGACGCGATGGGCGCCGCCCCCCTCGCGGACGACTGGCGGCGGGTGGCGCGGCGCATGAAGGTCCCACAGGCTCGCCACGGCGTCTACGCCAGCATCGGCATCCCCCCGTGGACCACGAGGGTCGATCATCCGAGCGTCGTGGCCGCGCTGGGGGCCGTCCCCGACCTCGGTCTGATCGATGCGCCACTCATGGGCGCCACGTTGGACGACGTGCTCGCCGACTGGGACTGGGAGTCGACCTGGGGCTGGGACTATCCCATGATGGCCATGACCGCCACGCGGCTGGGACGCCCGGACCAGGCGGTCGGCGTCCTGCTCAGCGACCGGGCCAAGAACGCGATCCTGCCCAACGGGCACGCGTGGCAGGCCCCCGACCTTCCGGCGTACCTCCCCGCCAACGGCGGACTGCTCACGGCCGTGGCCCTGATGGGCGTCGGCTGGGACGGGGGCCCCGCCCGTCCCGGTTTCGGCGACGGATGGACGGTGCGAGCGGACGGGATCCTTCCCCTGCCCTGAGGTCATGGGCGCCTCGGTCAGATCCGACCGAGGAGAGGAAGGTCAGGACCGACGCGCTGATGTCCCGAAGGCGAGACCGGCGACGAGGACGATGCCTGCCCAGACGATGATGAGTCCGATGAGGCCGGCCTCGGACAGGGCGATGGCGGTCAGGGGGATGGACACTCCCAAGATGATGGCCAGGTAGGCGATACGGACCCCATGCGGCGTCGCCGGGGCACGGGTGACAGGCATCGGCACGGGCGCGGGCGTGTACGCCGCCATGGCCTGGGGCGGGACAGGTGCGGGGCCCGAACCGGGAAAGTACCCCGGCTCAGGTTGGGTCAAGGGCCAGGCGGCTTCGGGATCATGCGTCATGGTTAAAGTCTAGATCAGCGGGGGTAGAGAAGCCGGGCGCTGAGGCTATTCACCGGGGAAAATCAGGGTTTCGGTCAGGCCTCGGTGGGACGTCGTCCGCGTCGACGCACGGGACGCGTGTGAGCCACGTCAATGGGACCGGCGGCGCAGATCGGCGGTGGCGACGCCCAGGGCGATGGCGATGAAACCGGCGGAGATGATCAGGGCCGTGCCAGCCGCCACGCGAGCCGCCTCGGTGGGTCCCGACACCGGGGTCTGGGAGGCGAACAGGGAGAGGAACACAGCCAGGACGACGGCCATGCCGACGGCCGATCCGGTGCGCTGGCCCACTTGCAACACGGCCCCGGCGACGGAGCCGTACTGCGGGGGGACGTCCTGGAACGTGAGGGCCTGGTTGGGGGAGATGACGAACCCGTTGCCCAGGCCCATGATCAGCAGGGCGGCGGCGAGGGTCCACACGATGGCCGACGGGGAGGAGACCCGGATCACGACGATGACGATGACGAGGCCGACGAGGGTGGCGGCCAGGCCGAAGACGACGAGGCTGCGCCCCAGTTTGGGGACGAGCCTCCCGGCTTGGGAGGCGCAGAAGGCGGAGGCGATGGCGTACGGGAGCTGGACCAGACCAGTGACGAGGGCGGTGTGGCCCAGCCCTGATTGGAGCATCATGGACAACACGAGCATCAGGGCGGTGAAGCCGGAGAAGTACGCGCAGCCCACGGCGGCGCCGAAGACGAAGGAACGGTCGTGGAGCAGCCCGGGGTTGAGGACGGCGGCGTGGTGCCGGTGTTGGTACCACCGTTCCCAGAAGAAGGTGACGGGCGCGAGCACGAAGGCGGGGATCACCCAGATCCACCGTCCCGGGTCGTCGAAGAACCCTGTGGTGGGGGTCGTGACGAAGGGGGCCATGAACAGGGCGGTGCCCGCGCCGATGAGGATCAGGCCGACGATGTCCAACCGGGTCGAGGCGCCACGGGGCGGGGGCGAGGGCAGCAGGCGACGGGCGAAGGGGAGGACGGCCAGGCAGATGGGCACGTTGATGAAGAAGATCCATCGCCATCCGGTCTGGGTCCCGGCCAGGGCCAGGATGATCCCGCCGATCAAGGGCCCCAACGCGGTGGAGACCCCGATGGTGGCGCCGAAGAAGCCGAACGCGGTGGCGCGTTCCCGGCCACGGAACATCTGTTGGATCATGCCGGACACCTGCGGGTTGCTCATTCCCGCGAAGCCGCCCTGCAGGAGGCGGCACACGGCCAACTGGGTGTCCGTCTGGCTCAGGCCGGCGAGCAGGCTCATGGCGGCGAACCCGGCCATGGCGATCATGAACATGCGCCGTCGCCCGCGGGTGTCCCCGATGCGGCCGAAGGGGACCAGCACCAGGCCGAAGGCCAGGGTGTACCCGGCGACCACGAGTTGGAGCTGGGTGGGTCCGGCGTGCAGGGCCCCCTGGATCGACGGTAGCGCCACGTTCAGGATGGAGACGTCGAGCATGGTGACGAAGCCCCCGACGAAACACACTGCGAGGGCCTTCCATCGGCGCGGATCGGGCTCGTACCCGTCTAGCGCCGGAACTGGTGAGTCGGCCATGAGTGGTAGACAGCCTACTCGCGCGAGGGCCGTGGCGTCACTCGCGCCCAGGATGTGTCCAGCGGCGATTCGCGGCGAGTCCGCCCCGAGAACGCTGATGCCCCCGACAGCGGCCGGGGGCATCAGCGACGAGGACTCAGGTGGCGATCAGCGTCGGATGTACGACAGGATGCGCAACAGGTTGACGTACAGCCACACCAGGGTGACGGTCAGGCCGTAGGCGGCTCGCCACGACTCGCTGGCCGGGGCGCGGTTGGCGATGCCCTGTTCGATGTACTGGAAATCGTCGACCAGGCTCAGCACCGCGAGCACGACGCCCACGCCGGCGGCGAGCCAGGCCCAGCCGCTGACGGCGCCGGTGGGTCCGGGGAAGAGCCCCATGTTGATGCCGACGAAGGACAGGACCAGGTTCAGCAGCGCCACGCCGACGTACGCGATCATGGAGATCATGACGATCTTGCGCATCTTCGTGGACAGGCGGAACTTGCCGTAATGGAAGGCGGCCAGCGTCAGGGCGGCGGCGACGAAGGTGGCCACGACGGCCTGGAGGACGATTCCGGGGTAGATCAGTTCGAAGATCAAGGAGATCGCGCCGATGAACACACCCTCCAACGCGGCGAAGATGATGGCGAAGGCGGGGCCCACTTTGCGTCGCGAGGCGGCGACGAAGGAGACGATGATCGTCGCCAGGCCGCACATCAGGCCGGCGGTCGACACGGCGGCGACGGATAGGCCCATGGTCAGGGTCACCCACATGGTCACGATGGCGATCACGATGGTGGTCCCCATCGTCACCAAGGTCTTGGTGAGGACGTCGTCGAGGGTCATGACCTTCTGGGTGGCCGGAGGCTCCGGTGGCGCTTGCCACGTCTGGTTCCAGGGCTGCTGGTTGCCCGGCTGCCCGTACCCCGGCTGGGCGTATCCGGGTTGCCCGTACCCCTGCTGACCGAACCCCTGCTGGGCGTACGGGTCCTGGGCGTACGGCTGTCCGGCGGACGGCTGGCCTTGCGGGCTCCAGGGGTTGTACATGGGTGTCTGCCCGGAGGGATACTGCTGTTGCATGCCCCCAGCCGAGAAGGCTTGTGATTTCGCCAGAACGGGATTGGTCACGTGAACTCCTTTGCTGATGTTCGTATCTATTGTATCGGAGGGGGTTCGAGGGATATGTCCGTTTCGGGGTTATCTCAGGGTGCGGACGTGGGTCAGGCGGATAAAATCACGCCATCCAGAGTCAGCCGGATCGTTTTCCCGCCGATCGTGACGCTCGCCGTGGGGTCGGCGTCCGTCCCGTGCCGCTCGATGACGAGGTCGTAGGGCTCTTCGGGGGAGCGGTCGAGATGGGAGTACGCGCGGTCGAGGACCTGGGCCAACTGGTCGGCCGTCACCACGGAAGGATCGAAGGGCGTCGGTTGGGCGGAGTCGGTCTTCAGTTGGGTCCTCACGGGGAACCGGGGGGAGCGCACGATGTGCTGGATCTGTCCGGGGCCGGCCGTCACGTCGGCGTAGACGCTGCCGTCGGAGGCGCTGCCGAGCCTGACGACGAGGGGTTGGTCGGCGACGAGCACATCCAACTGCGAGGCGGTCTCGGCCACGCTGGTGGGGTCGAGGGGACGCAGGAGGGCCCCGTCCGGGGAGAAGAAGACGGGCAGGGTCTCGGGGTTGGTCGTCACGTTCATGTAGATGTGCCCCGAATCGTAGTCCACGATCTGCAGTTGCTGTCCCTGTTCGGAGCCGGAGATGGCGGCCGCCTGTGAGAACAGGGCGCCCACGTCCGACAAGGCGAAGGAGCGAGGGTCGAAGATGGCCTGGCCGACGTACCGGATGTCCGTGTCGATCTCCAAGATCTTCTGGCCACGGTAGGCGTAGGTGGCGACGTCGACCCCGGTCAGCACGGACACACGCGCCTCGGTGCGGGTCAGCTCCACGTCGATCACGCGGGTCGTCCCGGCGGTGGCCATCAACTGGGCGACCATGGCGGCGGCGGCGCCGGGCGCGGTGAAATCCACAGCGGTGGGCGTCGGGGCGGGGGCGGGGCTGGGCGTGCACCCCGACAGCAGACATACGGCGAGCGCAGCGGCGATCAGACGGGTGGGGCGCATGCCTTCCACTGTAGAGGATCGGGGTGGGACACGGGAAACTTCTCGGCCCAGATCCTGTGGTCGGCCCGGATTCCCGTGTCCGGACGGCGGTGTGCTCCAATGCACGTAGTTCTTGCATTTCTATTCATGGACTCTCTTTCCATTATCACCCAGTGCGGGGTATCGTCTATTCCATCGAGCGACGGTGCTCGGGCAAGCCCAGGCGCACGCCTGGCAGATCAGAGAGGTCTAGTCATGACGGAGTCAGTCACGGAGTCACAAGCATCGGTCACCACCGTGGTTTCGCGTGTGGTGGACTATCCGGTGAAAACGGTGTGGGCGGCCCTCCTTTCGTCTGCGGGGCAGACGGCCCTACTGGGCGAAGGGGCATCTCTCGGGGACAAGGGAGACACATGGAAAGCCGCTGACGGGACGTGGGGAGTCACCCGTTCCTACCATCCGTGCGAGGAGATCCGTTTCTCCTGGCACAAGGACGAGGAGTCGCCGAAGACGTGGGTCGAGATCACGTTGACGCAGCCGAGTCCCTCGCAGACCAAGATTCAGATCAGTCATGATCATTCCAATGCCGACTTCGACGTCGCCAAGGTGACCGCGCACTGGAAGGCGGCACTGGAGCGCATCGCGCAGGTTGCTTTATAGGATTTCTAGGAAGAGTATGCAGGGGAAGGGCGACCAGATGATCTGGTCGCCCGCTTCGTCATCACGTCTGTGAGCGGGCGCCCGTCACGGGGACGCCCAGGTGGGGACGCCCGGACGGGATCACTCGTCGCGGTCCGGTGGACGTGTGGGGCGGATCGAGGCGGTGTCCATGGACGCGGCGCCGCCGGGGCGGTACAGCGGAGTCGCCAGGGACACCACGACCACAGCGAGGACGGCCGAGGCGAACATGACCGCGCTCATGGCCGGGGCGGTCTCGCCGACCAGGCCGACCACGGGGGCGACGAGGCCCGCGACGCCGAATTGGAGGAAGCCGATGCAGGCGGCCGCCGTGCCCGCCCTCTCGCCGTGGCGGCCCAACGCCAGGCTGGACGCGTTGGGCGGGGTGAAGTTGATCAGACAGCACACGATGAACAAGGAGACTAGCAACAGGGGCAGTCCGCCCCACTCGGTGAGGGCGACGAGGAAGAGCCAGCCGGTGAGGACGGCCATCAGGGGCGCCACGACCCTCAGCATCGTGGCCGGTGTGAAGTGTTTGACCAGGGCGGCGCTCACCTGGGCGCCGCCGACCAGGCCGATCCCGTTGGCGGCGAAGAGGAGCCCGAATTGGGTCGTCGACAAGGAGTAGCCCTGTTTGAAGACGTACGGGGACCCGACGACGTAACTCATCAGGACCCCGGAGCCCAAGCCGGGCAGGATCGCCAAGGCGATGAAGGTGCGGTCGCGCAGGAGGATGGAGTACCCCTTCCAGGTGGCGGCGGCCGAATGGATGCGGCGCTCGGGGGGAAGGGTCTCGGGCAGTTTGAGGAGCACGGCGACGAACAGGAAGACCCCGTACACGCCCAGGACGGCGAAGATGCCACGCCAGGAGATCCAATCGCCGATGTACCCCCCGATGGTGGGGGCGAACAGGGGCGCCACCCCGATGACGAGCATCAGGCGCGACATCAGGCGCGAGGCGTCGCGGCCGACGAACCGGTCGCGGATGACGGCCATGGCGACCACCCCGGCGGAGGCGTTGAAGAAGCCCTGGCAGGCGCGGAAGACGATCAACGGCATCATGCTCGGCGCCAGGGCGCACAGCACGGAGACCAGGATGTGCAGGCCCACGCCGACCAGGACGGGACGGCGGCGTCCGAAGCGGTCGGACAGCGGCCCGATCACGAGTTGTCCGACGGCGTTGCCGATCATCATGGCGGTGATCGTGAACTGGGCCGCCGCGGCCGTGGACCGCAGGTCGGACTGCACGTCGGGCAGGTTCGGCAGGTACATGTCCGTCGAGATCGCTCCGAGGGCGCACATCGACCCCAACATCAGGACATACTTGTAATTCGGGCGGCGATGTGAGGCGGTGTCAGGCATACAGGCTTCTCGGAGGAGGGTGTCTCTATTCTGCCACGATCACTTGAACCCGGTCATGGCGATGCCCTTGACGAGGTACTTCTGGCCGAAGAGGAAGATCAGGAACAAGGGGACGATGCTCAGCAGGCTCATGGCGAACGTCGCGCCGTAGTTGGAGCCCGTCTCGGAGTCGATGAACCCTTTGACGCCGATGGCGACCGTCCACTTCTTGGGATCGGTCAGGTAGATCAGTTGCGAGAAGAAGTCGTTCCACACGCCGATGAAGGTGAAGATGGCGGTGGTGGCCATCGCCGGGACCATGAGGGGGAGCATGATGCGCGAGAAGATCCTCCAGTGGTTGGCGCCGTCGATACGGGCCGACTCGTCCAACTCGGAGGGGATCCCGCGGATGAACTGCACCATCAAGAAGGTGTAGAAAGCGTCCACGGCGAGGAATTTGGGAAGGATCAAGGGGACGAAGGTGTTGATCAGTCCCAGTTTGTTCCAGATGATGTACTGCGGGATGAGGACCACGTGCCCGGGCAGCATCACCGTCAGCAGCATCACGGCGAACATCACGGAGCGTCCCCGGAACTTCTGGCGGGCGAAGGCGTAGGCCGCGAGCGAGCAGGTCGCGAGGTTGCCGATCACGCACCCCACGGTGATGATGAGGGTGTTGAGGAAGAAGTGGGCGAAGGGGTAGGTGTAGCCCGTCATCTGCTGGAAGGACGTGAAACCGGTGGCGAAGTTGGTCAGGTTCCCGAAGTCGGGCAACGGCAGCAGCCAGGTGTTCTTGAAGATCTCGCCGTTGGCCCGAAACGACGACCAGATCAGCCACAGCAGGGGGTAGATCATGGTGACGGCCACGACAATCAGCAGGAGGTGCTTGGCGACGGAGGTCAGGCGGCGTGAGACGGACGTATGGTTGGCCCGGCGATGGGCGGGCGGCGCGAGGGGTGCGAGTGTGGTCATGTCATTCTCCTCAGGCGTCGTAGAAGACCCAGTATTTGCTCAGCCAGAAGTTGATCCCCGTGACAGCCGCGATGACCAGGAAGAGGACCCAGGCCATGGCGGCCGCGTACCCCATCTGGAAGTAGCTGAACGCGTTCTTGTACAAGTACAGCGCGTAGAAGAGGGTGGAGTCGGCTGGTCCGCCGTTGCCCCCCGAGACGATGTACGCCTGTGTGAAGGACTGGAAGGCGGCGATGATCTGCATCACGAGGTTGAAGAAGATGATCGGGGTGAGCAGCGGCATCGTGATCGAGGTGAACCTCTTCCACGGCCCCGCCCCGTCGATCTCGGCCGCCTCGTAGTACATCGTCGGGATGTTGCGCAGTCCCGCCAGGAAGATCACCATGGCCGACCCGAACGTCCAGCAGTGGAGGAGGATGATCGACCCCAGCGCCGTCTTCGGGTTGGAGACCCAGCCCATGCCGTGGATGCCGAATAGGGCCAGGAAGGCGTTGAAGACGCCGTCGGCGCCGAAGACCGCTTTCCAGAGCACGGCGATGGCCACCGAGCCTCCCAGCAGGGACGGCAGGTAGAGCACCGACCGATAGAACGACAGCCCTTTCATGCCACGGTCCAGCAGGACCGCGATGGCCAGGGCGACCGCCAGTTGCAGGGGTACGCCGATGATCACATAGGTGAACGTCACACGGAAGGAGGTCCACACCCTCGCGTCGGCGAACAGCCGGATGTAGTTGTCGACGCCGATCCAGGTCGGGCCTTTGAGAAGGGGATACTTCGTCAACGAGAAGTACAGGGAGGACGCCATGGGGATGACGGTGAGCCCCGCGATCCCGATCATCCAGGGCAGCAGGAAGAGGTAGCCGGAGTTGTCCCACCTCTTCTTCGCGTTCAATCGACGGCGCTCGGCGCGAGGAATCCGCGTTCTCGCGGACGCCTGCGTCTGCAGTTCGGCCAGTGCGCTCATGCGCGCCCCCCTTTCCTGGGCATCGTCGCCATGGTTCCGAGACTAGCTGAGTAGTTAGTGCATGTCAATGAACTAATGCCGGATGGGGGTCTGTGATCACGAGATGGAGCGAATTCGTCTGAGGTTAGTGGTCTTGTTTGCAACCAGGCTCGCGAGCAGTATGCTTAGCCTCCAAGGAGTGGATGAATGGGGTTGGTCCGCGAGTTGTCGGGGCCGACGTCGTATCCAAAGGAGGAGTTATCGTGTCCCAATCCTTCGTGACACCATCGTCGCAAGCCGGGGGGCAGAGCCCGGCGCCGCGCGCGCCCCAAGCCCCGACGACCTTGAGCGGCGACCCCCATGCCATCGTGTCCGCAGTGGCCAGCGTGCTGAAAGGACAGACCCAGGCCATCGAGTTGGCGGTGATCGCCATGCTCGCGGAGGGCCATCTGCTGATCGAGGACATCCCAGGCGTGGGGAAGACCACGCTGGCGCGCGCCCTCGCCGCCGCGATCGACGTGCACGTCTCCCGCATCCAGTTCACCCCCGACCTCCTGCCCTCCGACATCGTCGGAGTGAGCGTCTACCGCCCCCAGACGGGGGTGTTCGACTTCGCTCCCGGCCCGGTCTTCGCCTCCATCGTCATCGCCGACGAGATCAACCGTGCGAGCCCCAAGACGCAGTCCGCCCTGCTGGAGTCCATGCAGGAGTCCCAGGTCACCGTGGATGGGACCACCTATCCGCTGCCGAGGCCCTTCATGGTCGTCGCCACGCAGAACCCCCACGAGATGGAGGGCACGTACCCCCTGCCGGAGGCTCAGCGCGACAGGTTCATGATCCGGATGTCGCTGGGGTACCCGGGGTACGAGGACGAGGTGCGCATGCTCGACTCGCAGGAGTTGTCCGACCCCCTGGCGGCGATCACCCCGGTGATGGGCGCGGACCACATCCAGCAGATGATCGCCGTCGTGCGCGGTCTGCACGCGTCGGAGGCCGTCAAGAGGTACATCGTCGACCTCGCGCGGGCCACGCGGGAGATGACCGGGGTGAAGCTCGGGGTGTCCCCGCGGGCCGGGATCCAATTGCTGCGGGCCGCCAAAGGCGCGGCCGCCCTCGCCGGGCGCGGGTACGTGTTGCCCGACGACGTTCAGCGCATGGTCCCGCATGTGTGGGGCCACCGTCTGGCCCATGGGCGCGCCTCCACCGACGAGGCTGTGCGCACCGCGCTGACCCAACTCGTCGATCGGGTCAAGGTGCGGTGATGGCCCGCCGCGTCAGACCACTGGCACGGACGCTCGTCCTGGGGGCGGCCGGTGTCCTGTGCGCGGTCGGAGGGGTGATCGTGGCCAGCGGCCCGACGGTGGCCCTCGGAGCGATCATCCTGGTGGCCGTGGCCGTGGACGGCGTCCGCTTCGCCCTCGTCGAAGCCCGTGCCCCGCTGGCGCTCCTGCAACGCACGGCGTACCCCAACCCCTGCCCGGTCGGCCAGCCGCTGACCGTGGGGCTGTCTCCCCAGGTGAAGAGGAGGGGATGGGGCGACGACCCGTCCGCCCTGGAAGAGACCCTGCCCGCGGACCTGGCCTCGGTCACGGTCGTGCGTCCCTCCGACCCCTCCACCGCTGCCGGGCGGACCGGGCTGTTCTACGACATCCATCCGACCCGACGCGGCCAGTGGACGGTGGGGCCGTGTTTCGTCAGGAGATTCTCCCCCTTGGGGATGTGGTGGACCCGCATCCAGGAGCCCTCCACCTGCGAGATCACCGTGTGGCCGAGGTGGATCCCGCTCGACATCCCCGTCCTGGCCCACGACCGCGAAGGGGTGGTCGGTGCGACCGGATTCGTCCAACCCCATCAGGACAACGCCATCGTGAGGGTGTACAACCCCGGCGACGACCTGCGCCGTGTCCACTGGCGGTCCTCGGCGCGGCACGGGGAACTCATGACCAGAGCCGAGGAGCCCACCGACTCCGACCAGGCGTGGGTCGGACTGTGGACATGCGAGTCCCTGGCCTTCGACCGCCGCGAGACGGCCATCTCCCTGGCCGCGTCCTGGCTGCGGCTCATGGAGACCACGGGACGCACCGTGGAGTTGGCCTGCGGCGGCGAGACCCATCACGGCGTCGTGAGCTCCCACCTCACCCACCTCGCCGCGCTGGACGACCATCAGGCGAGCCTGCCCCTGCCGTCCACCACCCCGGAGGGGATGTCGCTGCTCGTCATCGCGTGCTCTCCCGGTCATGGCCTGACCCCCGACCACCTCGTCCACCCGCCCCAAGGCAGGGGTCGCGAACGATCGGTCTCCGGGGCGCTCGCGGTGGTGTTCTCGGACGTGGAGGCCGACGCGTCCCTGCTCTCCGCCCACGGATGGACGGTGCTGCGTGTGGGGTCGTCGGCCAGCCTGGACGAGGCGGGGGCGCGGCTGGCCCATTTCATCCAATCCGCCCAGATGGCGAGGCTGGCATGAACAGGCTCGCCGTCACCGTGCTCACCACCCTCACCATGATCCTCACCTTCATGGGGCTGACCAACCTCCTGGCCGCCGGGCCGTGGCAGATCCACATGGTCGTCATGCCCGTCGTCATCGTGGGGGCCATGGCGGCGGTGTCGGCCCTCCTGCGACGCCACCTCGGGTGGGGGGCGCTCGCATCCACCGTGGCCGGGGTGATCGTCTACGCCTGCTACCTGTGTTACGCCGTCACCGGTTCCATCCTCCCTGCCCCGACCATCGTCCAGGCGGTCTGGGCCCACGTGGACGCCGGGATCCTGGCCCTGCCCGACTACGGGCGTCCCGCGTCCAACCCCGACCTGTTCGTGGGCCTCGGCCTGCTCGGACTCGGACCGATGTGCGTCGCCGCCGGGTACCTGGCGTTGGGCGCCCGCCGTCCCCTGTGGGTGGGAGTGCCCGCAGCGGCCTGTTGGGCCGTGTTCCTCGTCGGCTCCCCGCAGTTGGGCGTGGGATGGATCGTGGCCACCGCCGTGGCGTACCTCCTCCTCGTCGCCGTCTCCCCGAAAGGGGAGCATGTCCTGCGCCGATTCCAACCCAGTTCCGTCGTGGTGGTCGCCCTGGCCGGGGTCGTGGGGGTGCTCGCCTCCTTCGTCGCGCCCCTGGTCCCCGGGTGGGGGATCTCCGAGAACTGGGACGGTCCCTTCGCCGGGTCGTACGTGGACCGCACGGGCGTCACCGTGGAGGGGACCATCGAGGTCGGCGACCAGTTGCATTCCTCCGCCTCCGTGATCCTGTTCCACACGCAGGGCGAGCAGAACGGGCCCCTCAAAGTGGGCAGCCTGTACGCGTTCGACGGTCAGCACTGGTCCAATCCCTCCACGACCACCCCCTGGCGGTTGACCGACACGTGGTCGGCCCCCTACGTCGGGGGGCTGATGTGGGACCTCACCGACACGTCGGAGACGGGTATGTACCCCGGCGCCGTGGTCGCGCCCGGTCCGCAATGGAGCGACGGCGCCCCGGTGACCGTGACCATCGACCAGATGACCGGCCACGTCCTGCCCACCACCACGGGGCCCCGGGACGTGACGGGGGCGCCTCGCCTGTCCCTGGTGTACAACCAGATCACCGACGCGCTGTACTCCCAGCAAGAACTCGTCTCCGGGGACGCCTACGTCACCTCCGCCATGGTCCTGGACCGCCGGACGCTGGTCGGGCTGCCAGTGACCTCGATGGGCGGGATGAGAAGCCCTTACCAAGGAGTGACGCACATGGCGCAGATCGAGAGTCTGACCCGCCAGATCGTCGGCGCCGCCGCATCCGAGGACGCCCAACTCATGGCCATCCAGTCGTATCTGCGCAGTTCCCCGTTCGTCTACACCCTGCGTCCCCACTGGGCGTCCACGGGCGATCCGGTGTGGGATTTCCTCACGGCCAAGCAGGGGTACTGCGTGCAGTACGCCACGGCCATGGCGGTCATGGCCTCGTCGATCGGCATCAGCATGCGCGTCTCCGTGGGGTACATGCCCGGCCAGCCGCAATCGAACGGCGTGAGGGTGGTGACCGGCGCCCAGGCGCACATGTGGCCCGAGGCGTTCTACGCCGGAATCGGCTGGGTGAGGTACGAGCCGACCCCCGCGATGGACAGCCCGGGCGCGGGCGTGGTCACCCCGACCCCCACAGTGTCCGCGACTCCCACCCCGTCCGTGGCGCCGTCGGCGACCACCAGCCACGAGGCGCCCACGACCCAGCCAGGGCAGACGGCCACCACGGCCCCCACCGCCACGACGAGCACATGGTCGAGACTGTGGCCGTGGGCGGCCAGGATCGGCGGGGTGTTGGTCGGGGCCGGGGCGGTGGCGCTCGTCGTGTGGCTGATCCGCATGATGTCCTCCACCCCTGAACGCGCCTGGCGGCGTATCCTGCGCGCGGCCCTGCGGGCGGGCCTGGTCGCCCAGGGGATGAGCGTGCGCACCTGCGCCGGAATCCTGGCGGGCCGCATCCCTGACCTCGCCTCGGGGCTCGACGAGCTGCGGCAGACTCTGGAAGCTCGTCGGTACGGGCCGCCGGGCACGACCAGCGCCCCCGCCCCGACGCGGTACCGTCTGTGGCGACTCGCCCATCGAGTCGTCACGCAGATGACGGGCACGAAGCCAGGAAGCTGAGCCGAGGGCCGCTCGCGTACTAGGCTAGGTGGCTGGATGCATCCCGGATCGGGATAGACATAGACACTGCGAAGGATTCTCATGAGCACCTGGACTTGGAACGATCTCGACACACGCGCCGTGGACACCGCCCGCGTCTTGGCGGCGGACGCCGTGGAGAAAGTCGGCAATGGACACCCCGGAACAGCCATCTCCGTCGCGCCCATCGCGTACCTGCTCTATCAGAAGGTCATGCATGTGGACCCAGCCGACGCCGGCTGGCTTGGACGAGACCGTTTCGTGCTGTCGATCGGACATTCCTCCCTCACCCAGTACACGCAACTGTATTTGGCCGGGTTCGGCGTGGAGCTGGACGACCTGGCCCAGTTCCGCACCTGGGGCTCCCTGACCCCCGGGCACCCGGAGCTGGGGCACACCGCCGGCGTGGAGTGCACCACCGGCCCTCTGGGCGCCGGGGTCTCCAACGCCGTCGGCTTCGCCATGGCCGCACGGAAAGAGCAGGCCCTGTTCGACCCCGACACGCGGCCGGGCGCCTCCGTCTTCGACCATCACGTGTACTGCGTCTGCGGGGACGGCGACATCCAGGAGGGCATCTCCTCCGAGGCGTCGTCCCTGGCCGCGACCCAGGAGCTGGGCAACCTCGTCCTCATCTACGACGACAACCGCATCTCCATCGAAGGGGACACGGGGATCGCCTTGTCGGAGGACGTGTGCGCGCGGTACGAGGCGTACGGCTGGCACGTGCAGACCGTGGACTTCACGAACGGTGGCCGGGAGTACGAGGAGAAGGTCGCGGAGTTGTTCGCCGCCATCGAAGCGGCGAAGGCCGTCACCGACCGGCCCAGCTTCATCAAAGTCACCACCGTCATCGGCTGGCCCCTGCCCACCATGGCGGGATCGGAGAAGGTCCACGGGGCCAAGATCGGCGCCGAGGAGGTCGCGAGGCTGAAGACCCGGCTGGGCTTCGACCCGGACCGCTCCTTCGAGGTCGCCGACGAGGTGATCGCCCACACCCGTCGGAACGCGTCGGAGCGGGCCGACGCCTATCGCGCCGACTGGGACGCCCGGTTCCAGGCGTGGGCCGACGCGAACCCCGACAAGAAAGCCCTGCTCGACCGGGTGAGGGCGCATGGGCTCCCCGCCGACCTAGCAGCCCACCTTCCCCAGTTCCCGGCGGGGAAGAAGTCCACGAGGGCCGCCTCCGGCGAGGTGCTGTCCGCCCTGGCCGACCACCTGCCCGAATTGTGGGGCGGATCGGCCGACCTGGCCGGGTCCAACAACACCACGATGAAGGGCCAGCCGTCCTTCCTGCCCGCCGACCGAGGCAGCAAGGATTGGACCCCGGCGCCCAACGGCCGCACCCTCCACTTCGGCATCCGCGAGCACGCCATGGGTGGGATCCTCAACGCCATCAACACCGGGTTGACCAGGGCATACGGCGCCACCTTCCTGGTGTTCGCCGACTATATGAGGACCCCTCCCCGTATCGCGGCCCTCTCGCACATCCCGACGATCTTCGTCTGGACCCATGACTCCATCGGCGTCGGCGAGGACGGCCCCACCCATCAGCCCGTGGAGCACATCGCCTCCCTGCGCCTGGTGCCGGGCCTGGACGTCATCCGTCCCTCCGACGCCAACGAGGTGGCCGAGGCGTGGAGGATCATCCTGGGCATCCACGACCACCCCACGGCGTTGATCCTGACCCGCCAGGACGTGGCGTGCTTCGACCGCGCGCCCGGCTCGGGTTTCGCCCCCGCGTCGCAGATGGCCAAGGGCGCGTACACCCTGGTCGACGCCAGCTCGGGCGTTCCGCAGGCGGTGATCGTCGCCACCGGCTCCGAAGTCGAGGTGGCCGTGGCGGCACGCGAGACCCTGGAGGCGGAAGGGATCCCCACGCGTGTGGTCGCCGCGCCCTGCCTGGAGTGGTACGCGGCCCAGCCCGCGTCGTACAAGGCCGACCTGCTGCCGGCCGACGCTGTCAAGGTCTCGATCGAAGCCGGCGTGACGTACGGATGGGCGGAGATCGTCGGGGAGCGTGGACGCCGGATCGGCATCGACCATTTCGGCGCGTCGGCTTCGGCCTCACGGTTGTTCGCCGAGTACGGCATCACCGCGCAGCACGTCGTGGACGAGGTCCACGACGCCCTGCGCGGCTGAGGCTGTCTCGGCGACGGGACCCTGTCGACCCACTGTTGTCACCTGATGAGAGCCCGACTCTTGGCTGATGACGGCAATATCCGATTTGGTCTGATAGGGTCCCACTAAGTACTGGTCTGGCAGGCCCAGCTGGTACGAACACACTCACAGCAGGCTGCGAGGGTCACATCAAGAGAAGGGGTCACATGAGGATCGGCATCCCCATGGAATCCGCCCCAGCGGAAACCAGAGTGGCGGCGACGCCGAAAACAGTCGCCCAGCTCATCAAACTGGGATATGAAGTAGTCATCGAAGAAGGGGCGGGCTCGAAAGCATCGTACCCCGATGCGGAGTACGTCGAGCAAGGCGCACAGATCGTCGGGCGGGCGGTGGCCTGGGCCGCCGACATCGTCTGCAAGATCAATCCGCCCATCGAGGCGGAGATCGACGCCATGAGCGAAGGGGCGACCCTGGTCGCCATGATCGCCGCGCCTCGTTCGCCCGAGTTGCTGCACGATCTGTCGGAGCACGGGCTGACCGTGATGGCGATGGATTCCGTGCCGCGCATCTCGCGGGCGCAATCCATGGACGTCTTGTCCTCCATGGCCAACATCGGCGGGTATCGTGCGGTGGTCGAAGCGGCCCATGAGTTCGGCTCCTTCTTCACCGGTCAGGTCACCGCCGCCGGCAAGGTGCCTCCCGCGCGGGTCTTCGTCTCCGGCGCCGGTGTGGCGGGTCTCGCCGCCATCGGCACGGCCCACGCCTTGGGCGCCATCGTCTCCGCCACCGACATTCGTCCGGAAGTGGCTGAGCAGGTCGAGTCCATGGGCGCCTCCTACGTCGGCGTCAAGGTCGAGGAGCAGCAAGTCTCCACCGACGGGTACGCCAAGGAGGCCTCGGCGGCCTACGCCCAGGCGGCCGAGCTGATGTACGCGGAGCAGGCCAAGGTGTCCGACATCATCATCACCACGGCTCTGATCCCGGGCAAGCCCGCGCCCCGCCTGCTCACCGAGGAGATGGTGGCCTCGATGAGGCCCGGCTCGGTGATCGTCGACATGGCGGCCGGTTCTGGCGGAAACGTGGCCGGTTCGGTCGCGGACAAGCTGGTCGTCACCGCCAACGGCGTGAAGATCATCGGGTACACCGACCTCGCGTCCCGCCTGCCAACGCAGGCGTCGCAGTTGTACGGCACCAACGTGGTCAACCTCATGAAGCTCGTCACCCCCGAGAAGGACGGCGTCCTCGTGCTGGACATGAACGACGTGGTCCAGCGCGGCATGACCGTGGTGAGCGAGGGAGAGATCACCTGGCCGCCGCCGCCCGTGGCCGTCTCGGCCGTGCCCCAACAACAGGCCGCTCCCGTCGCCCCCGTGGCCAAGGAGACCAAGAAGCGCAACCCCGCGCTGACCTGGATCGGGTTGGGCATCTGCGCCCTGGCCCTCCTGGCCATGTTCTGGGTCTCGCCCGAAGGCTTGTTGGGCCACTTCATGGTCTTCATGCTGTCGGTCGTGATCGGGTATTACGTGATCGGCAACGTCAGCCACTCCCTGCACACGCCACTGATGAGTGTCACCAACGCCATCTCGGGCATCATCGTCGTCGGAGCGCTTCTCGGCTTGCAGTCGGTGGCGGGACTCGGCGGCGGAACGGCCATCCTGGTGGCCGTGATGTCCATCATCGGCATCCTTTTGGCATCTATCAACATTTTCGGTGGATTCACCGTGACCCAGCGTATGCTCGCGATGTTCAGGAAGGCATGACATGACTGTGACACTGATCTCCGGCTCGTATATTTTCGCGGGCCTGTGCTTCATCCTCGCTTTGGCGGGGCTGTCCAAGCATGAGACCTCCAAGAGGGGCAACATCTTCGGCATGGTCGGCATGGCTCTGGCCTTGATCTTCACCATCCTCGGCACGGTCCTCGCGACCACCGGCGCTGTGATTCCGGCAGCCCCGTCGTGGGCTATCATCGCCATCCTGTGCGCCATGGTCATCGGCGCCGGCGTCGGCGTCACCCTGGCGGTGCGCGTGGAGATGACCGGCATGCCACAGCTGATCGCGTTGCTGCACTCGTTCGTCGGCCTCACCGCCGTCCTGGTGGGATGGAACGCGTACTACGAGCCGCTGGCGCCCGGTCAATCCATGGGTCTGCACCACGGCGAGCTCTTCGTCGGCGTCTTCATCGGCGCGGTGACCTTCACCGGGTCGATCATCGCGTACCTGAAGCTGTCGGAGAAGATGACCTCCAAGCCGTTGATGCTGCCCAAGCACAACATCATCAACTTGGCAGCCGTCGTCGTGATCATCGGCCTGACCGTGTGGTTCGTCATCGACCCGCACCTGTGGCAGCTGATCGCCGTGACCGTCGTGTCGCTGTTGCTGGGTCTCCACCTGGTGGCGGCCATCGGCGGCGGCGACATGCCTGTGGTCGTGTCGATGTTGAACTCCTACTCGGGCTGGGCGGCGGCCGCTGCGGGCTTCACGCTCAACAACGACCTGCTCATCATCACGGGCGCCCTCGTGGGCTCCTCCGGCGCCTACCTGTCGTACATCATGTGCAAGGGTATGAACCGCTCCTTCATCTCAGTGATCGCCGGAGGTTTCGGCTCCGACGGCGCCGTCACCGGCGAGGTCAAGGACTACGGGGAGCATCGTGAGACCACGGCCCCCGAGGTGGCCGAGATGCTGAAGAACGCGAGCTCGGTGATCATCACGCCGGGGTACGGGATGGCGGTGGCCCAGGCGCAGAGCGCCGTGGCCGACCTGACGAGCAAGTTGCGGGCGCAGGGGGTCGAGGTTCGCTTCGGCATCCACCCGGTGGCGGGGCGTCTGCCCGGCCACATGAACGTGCTGCTGGCCGAGGCCAAGGTCCCCTACGACATCGTGTTGGAGATGGACGAGATCAACGACGACATGCCGAACACGGACGTCGTGCTGGTCATCGGCGCCAACGACACGGTCAACCCAGCCGCCATGGACGATCCCACCAGCCCCATCGCTGGCATGCCCGTCCTGCACGTGTGGGAGGCCGGGACGGTCATCGTCTTCAAGCGCTCGATGAACACCGGGTACGCCGGTGTGCAGAACCCGCTGTTCTTCAAGGAGAACTCCATGATGCTCTTCGGCGACGCCAAGGTGCGCGTCGAGGACATCATTCGGGCACTGTAAGTCCTTGTCAAGGCCAGGGTCGCTCACCAGCGGCCCTGGCCTTTGGCATGTCTGGGGGCCCCACGTGCCCACGACGTGAGCGATGGGCGCGCCAGGAGGGGAGAAGGTGATTGACTGGGGGCATGACAATCGCATTCTTAGGACTGGGACGCATGGGGCGCGAACTCGTGCGTCGATTGGCGGTCGCCGACCATGGCGAGGTGGTCGTCTGGAACCGTACGGCGTCGGCCGCCGAGGCTCTGCGCGAGACGGGCGTGCGGATCGCCGCCACGGCCGCGCGAGCCGTCGAGGGCGCGGAGGTGGTGATCACCTGCCTGTTCGGCCCCGACGCGGTACGGGACGTGGTGATCGACGCTGACCTCCCCATGGCGGCGGGGACGGTGTGGATCGACATCACCACGGTGGGGCCCGTCATGGCCGAGGAGTGCGCCGAGTGGGCCGGTCGCCGCGGCGTCGAGATGGTCCATGCGCCCGTCCTGGGATCTCTCGGACCGGCCAGAGCTGGCGACCTCGGGGTCCTGATCGGCGGCAGATCGGCGTCGGCCCGGGCGCGTGCGCGCCAGATCGTCGCGGCGTGGGCCGACCCCGACCGGATTCTGGAGTACGACGAGCCCTCCCAGGCGGCCACGGGGAAACTGGTGGTCAACTTCGGGTTGGCGGTGGGCATGCAAGCCCTCGTGGAGGCTCGGCGTGTGGGCGCTGGCGGGGGACTGTCCACGGCCCAGACCCTCGCCCTCCTGCGGTTGCCGAAGACCCCGTTGTCCGTGATCGCCGGCATGAAGGGCGCCAGCCTGGAGACGGGGGAGTATTCCGACACGCAGTTCTCCACGAACCTGCTCGCCAAGGACGTCGACCTCATGCTGGGTCTGGTCGAGGGGCAGGCCGTCCCCGCCCTCGGCGCCGCGTTCGCCGCGCTCGAGCACGCTCGTCGCGCCGGTCATGGCGAGGACGACTTCTCCGCCATGGCCGGGTGATGGGCCGTCGAGACGGCTGCGGATTATGCCCTGATGGGTTGATACCGCCTGGTAGCATACGCGCTGGCCAGTGCGGGATGTTACGATCATGTTTCAGGATGGACGCAGATTAGCAACAATGAGGGTGAAAGCTGGCGTGTTTTCCGCGGTGTATGCCAGAATGAGGCAATTCATTACTACCGAAATGGAGCATAAATATGCGCACTCATACTCGGGTCATCACCGCTGGCATCGCTGCCGCCCTGATGCTTCTGGGGACGACGGCCTGCTCGTCCAATCCGGGGGGATCTCCTACGACTGGCGGTCTGACCTCGATCACCGTACGTGGCTGCACCCCGCAGCATCCCCTTCTGCCTGTCAGTACCAATGAGGTCTGCGGCGGCAACGTGCTGGATGCCACGGAAGCCAAGCTGGTTCACTACAACTCCGACGACGCCTCTCCCGAACTGGACGTCGCCTCGTCCATCGACACCACGGACGCCATCCACTGGACGGTCAAGCTGCAGCAGGGCTACATGTTCCAGGACGGCACCGAGGTGAAGGCCCACAACTTCGTGGACGCGTGGAACTGGGGCGCCTACGCTCCCAACGGCCAAGTGAACGCCTCCTTCTTCGAGCCCATCGAGGGCTTCGACGACCTCCAGTGCCCGGCTGACCAGGCCGACTGCACGCCCGCCGTCACCGAGATGAGCGGTCTGAAGGTGATCGACGACTACACCTTCACGATCACGACGACCGACCCGACCTCCAACCTGAAGGTCCGTCTGGGCTACACGGCTTTCGCGCCTCAGCCTGACGCCTTCTTCGCGGACACCTCCGACGGCAAGGCCGACTTCGCCAAGACCCCGATCGCCGCTGGTCCTTACCAGATCACCGAGCACACCGACACCCAGATGGTCCTGCAGAAGAACGCCAACTACTCCGGCAAGTTCACCGGTGCGGTGGACCAGGTCACCTTCAAGATCTACAACGACCTGAGCGCCGCCTACAACGACGTCGTCGCCAACAACCTCGACATCACCGACGTCATCCCCTCCGACCAGCTCGTGGGCGACGCCTGGAAGAATGACCTCGTCAACTCCGACGGCACTCCTCGTTGGGGCACCAAGGCCACCGGCGTCATCCAGGTCGTGTCCTTCGCCAACGCGAAGCAGGATCCCGGTCTGACCGACGTCCGCATCCGTGAGGCCATCTCCATGGCAGTCGACCGCGCCCAGATCGCTTCCACGATCTTCAACAACGCTCGTACGCCAGCCACCGGTTGGGTGAGCCCCGCCGTGGACGGCTACAAGGCCGACCAGTGCACCAACTGCGTCTTCGACCCGACCAAGGCCAAGGAACTCTATGACGCGGCCGGCGGGTACCCGGGGACGCTGTCCCTGTGGGTGAACGGCGACGGCGGACACGATCCGTGGGCCACGGCCATGTGCAACCAGATCACGAACAACCTCGGTCTGCCCTGCGTCGTGCAGGACACCCCGGACTTCGCCACCCTGCGTGACAAGATCCAGAAGCGTGAGCTGACCGGCATGTTCCGTACCGGCTGGCAGATGGACTATCCCTCGATCGAGAACTTCCTGGCGCCGATCTACGCCACGGGCGCTTCCTCCAACGACACGGATTACTCCAACCCGCAGTTCGACTCCCTGCTCAAGCAGGCCGCCGCCGCGACAGACGACGCCACGGCCAACTCGCTTTACCAGCAGGCTGAGGCTCTGTTGAACGTCGACATGCCCACCATGCCCACGTTCTACCAGGCGAGCCAGTTCGGCTTCTCGACCAAGGTCAAGTCGGTCAAGATGACGCCGTTCTCGACCTTCGACTTCGGTTCGGTCGTCCTGAACTGATCTGATCACACACGAGACGGTGGTCCGGCTACGGCCGGACCACCGTTCGTGCGTGTACACCACAAATACAGTGAGCGTTATAGACTGTCCCTGTTCGGGCGGGCTGTCGGCCTCCCGTGGGAGCTGACCAGAGATTGGGTTGATGATGGGCAAATACGTTGTGCGTCGTCTTTTGATGATGATTCCCACATTCCTCGGCGCGACGCTGCTCATTTACTTCCTGGCCTATGCGATGCCTGGGGATCCGACGGCCGGTCGATGCGGTGATCGGCAGTGCCCGCCCTCGTACGTGGCCTGGTTCCGGGCCCATTACGGGCTGGACAAACCCTTCCTGGAACAATACTGGATGTATATCCAGAACCTCTTCCGTGGCGACCTGGGGGTCAACTACTACCAGAACACGGTCGTCCACGAACTGGCCATCCGCTATCCCACGACGATCAAGCTCGCGGTGATCGCGGTCCTGTGCGAGATCATCATCGGCATGGCCGCCGGCATCCTGGCGGGGATCAGCAAGGGGAAGTTCATCGACTCCTTGGTGACGGTGTCCACCTTGGTCGTCATCGCCATCCCGGTGTTCGTCCTGGGCTCCTTGGCTCAGATGGTCTTCGGCATCAAACTCAAGTGGTTCGCGGTGACGGCCGGTGACGGGACGTGGCGACAGTTGTTGTTACCGGGGCTTGTCTTGGGCTCCTTGTACATCGCGTACGTGGCCCGCTTGACGAGGACGAACCTCATCGAGAACCTGCGCGCCGACTATGTGCGCACAGCCAAGGCCAAGGGGATGTCGACCACCCGGGCCTTCGGCGTGCACGCGCTGCGTAACTCGTTGGTCCCATCGATCACGTACATCGGCGCCTCCTTCGGCGGCATGATGGGCGGTGCGATCGTCACGGAGCGTATCTTCAACATCAACGGCATCGGCGGTCTGATCTGGCGTTCCATCAACCAACGCGACGGCACGACCCTGGTCGGCGCGGTCGTCGTCCTCGTCCTGATCTACATGTTCATGACGCTGATCGTCGACATCATCTACAGCTGGTTGGACCCGAGGATCAGTCATGAGTGATTATCTAGGCAGGAAGAAGGCCACCCGAGAGGCCCTCTTGGAGGCGACCGACCCCACGGCTGGCGACATCCTCGAATCGGGTGAGACGGAGCAACGCAAAGAGTCGGCTCGATCCTTGGGCGCCGACGCGTGGGACGTCATGAGGAGGCGACCCCTCTTCTGGGTCGCGGCTCTCCTGGCGCTCTTCTTCATCATCGTGGCCGCCGCGCCGCAGTTGTTCACATCGGTGGACCCCCGCTCGTGCGACCTGGCGTACTCGCGTCTCAAGCCCAGTCTGAAGGCCATCTTCGGGTACGACATGCAGGGGTGCAACATCTTCGCCCGGACCGTGTACGGCGCCCGCGCGTCGATCCTGGTCGGCATGGGGACGGCCCTGTTCGCCGCGCTCCTGGGCGGTGTGCTCGGCACCATCGCCGGGTACCTCGGCGGGTGGGTGGACGCCGTCCTGTCCCGGTTGGCGGACATCTTCTTCGCCATCCCGCTGCTGCTGGGCGCCATCGTCGTCATGGCGGTCCTCCCCATCACGTTGGACACGCCGTACTTGGTGGTCATCTTCCGCATCGTCTTAGTCCTCGGCATCTTCGGGTGGCCGAACATCTTCCGTCTGATGCGGGCGTCGGTGATCCAGGTCAAACCCGCGGAGTTCGTCCAGGCGGCGAGGGCGCTCGGAGCGAACCCCCTGCGCCTGATCAGCTCCCATATCGTCCCCAACGCCCTGACCCCCCTGATCGTGGTCTCCACCATCGACTTGGGCACGTACATCGCCACTGAGGCCACCTTGAGCTTCCTCGGCGTCGGCCTCCCACGGACCATCGTCTCCTGGGGCGCGGACATCTCCGCCGCCTCGGCCTTGGGCCTGATCCGTAACGCGCCTCACATGTTGTTGTTCCCCGCCGCGGCCTTGTGCCTGACCGTCCTCGCCTTCATCATGCTCGGCGAAGTCGTCCGCGACGCCCTCGATCCGAAGCTGAGGTGAGTGATATGACCACCCATTCCGTCACCCTCACCGCCAAGGACCGCAAGACCGCCGAGTTCGAGCACCTGTTGGACGTGCGCGACCTCCAGGTGGAGTTCCGGATGCGTTCCGGGGTGGCCAAGGCCATCAACGGAGTCTCCTTCCACCTCGACGACCGCGAGACCCTGGCGATCCTGGGCGAGTCCGGGTCGGGCAAGTCGGTGACCGCGCAGGCGATCATGGGCATCCTCGACACGCCGCCCGGGTACGTCACCGGCGGGCAGGTCCTCTTCCAGGGCGCCGACATGCTGGCCATGCCGACCAAGCAGAGGGCACGGATGCGGGGCCCCAAGATCTCCATGATCTTCCAGGACGCCTTGTCCGCGCTCAACCCCGTCTTCCCCGTGGGCTGGCAGATCGCCGAGATGTTCCGGATCCATCGCAAGATGAACAAGTCCGATTCGATGCAGCAGGCCATCCGCCTGATGGAGAGGGTCCACATCCCCGGTGCCAAGGAGCGGTACAAGGCGTACCCCCACCAGTTCTCCGGCGGCATGCGCCAGCGCATCATGATCGCCATGGCGATCGCCCTCGACCCGTGGATCCTCATCGCCGACGAGCCGACCACAGCGCTGGACGTGACCGTGCAGGCGCAGATCATGGACCTGCTCAAGGAACTCCAAGACGAGTTCGGCATGGGTCTGATCCTGATCACCCACGACCTCGGCGTGGTCGCCAACGTGGCGGACCGCATCGCGGTCATGTACGCCGGGCGCCTCATGGAGGTCGCCCCGGTCGAGCCGTTGTACGCCCAACCGCGCCATCCGTACACCATCGGTTTGTTGGAATCGGTGCCCCGCTTGGACTCCAAACTGGGGGAGACCCTCCCGGCCATCGGCGGGCTCCCGCCGAACCTGCTGGCCATGCCCGACGGGTGTCCCTTCAATCCGCGGTGCCGTTTCGCGACGGACCAGTGCCGCCATGGCGCGCCGCCGACCCTCGTCGACCTCGCGAACAACGAGATCGGGCGTCAGGCGGCGTGCTGGAGAGTGGACGATGCGGACGTCACCACCGAGGGGCGTCTCGCGGCAGGAGGTGGTCAAGAATGAGCGGCGAGGTCATCCTGCAAGCCCGTGACTTGGTGAAGCACTATCCCATCAGGACCGGAGTGATCCAGCGCGTGACCGGGCACGTGCGGGCCGTGGACGGCGTCTCCTTCGATCTGCACGCGGGGGAGACCCTGGGCGTGGTGGGGGAGTCCGGCTGCGGCAAGTCCACGCTCGGACGCTTGCTCATGCGTCTGGAAGAGCCCACCTCCGGGTCGGTCGTCTTCGACGGGGTGGAGATGTACCGTCAACGCGGCGCCGCCATGCGTCGGCTCCGCCGCGACATACAGATCGTCTTCCAGGACCCGTACACATCCCTCAACCCCCGCAAGACGGTGGGCGACATCGTGGGCGAGCCCTTCGAGATCCATCGTGACGCGGCGCCCAAGGGGTCGCGCCGACAGAAGGTGCAGGAACTGCTGGACCTGGTGGGGCTCAACCCCGAGCACATCAACAGGTATCCCCACCAGTTCTCCGGCGGCCAGCGCCAGCGTATCGGGGTGGCGCGAGGGATCGCGTTGAACCCCAAGGTGCTCATCTGCGACGAGCCCGTGTCGGCCCTCGACGTGTCCGTGCAGGCACAGGTGGTCAACCTGCTGGAGAAGCTCCAGAACGAGTTGGGTCTGGCGTACATCTTCATCGCGCACGACCTGGCCGTGGTGCGCCACATCTCCGACCGGGTGGCCGTGATGTACCTCGGGCGCATCGTGGAGATGGGTGACGAAGAGGAGATCTACGACCGTCCGACACACCCGTACACCCAGGCGCTGCTGTCGGCTGTGCCCGTGCCCGATCCCACTCTCAAGGGGACTCGCGAGCAGATCGTGCTCACCGGTGACGTGCCGTCCCCCGCCAACCCGCCCTCGGGCTGCCATTTCCACACCAGGTGCTGGCGTGTGCGCGACGAGCCGGACCAGCAGGTGTGTGCCGAGAAAGTGCCCACCCTTGAGGAGCACGGCGACGGAGTGGGAACGCACGTGTGCGCCTGCCATTTCGCCCAGCTTCGCCCCCAGGTCGTCGCGTCCGCGTAGGCGGGAGTCACAGACAGGGCTCGATCAGCCGGGCGTACCGGTCGACCATCGTCGCCACCGTCTGATCGCCGGGTCGGGCCCAGATCTCCTCGTTGAAGATCTCGACCTCCACGTCGCCGGTGTACCCGGCCTCGGCGACCCATGCGGTGATCGAGGCCAGGTCGATGTGGCCGTCTCCCATCATCGCCCGGGAGTTCAGGGCGGTCGGGGCCAGGGGGAGCGACCAGTCGCTGATCTGGTAGGAACTGATGCGCGACTGCGCGCCGGCTCTCAGGATGGCCGCGCGCAGGCCGGGGTCCCACCACACATGGTAGGCGTCCACCACCACGCCGACCTCCGCGGCGGCGTGGTCGCTGGCGAGGTCGAGGGCCTGGTCGAGCGTCGCGAGGACTCCCCGGTCGGCGGTGAAGAGCGGGTGCATGGGTTCCAGGGCCAGGCGTACCCCCCGCTCACGGGCGTACGGGACGAGGTCGCCCACCCGGTCGGCGACCCGTTGACGCGCGGCGACGAGGTCCTTGTCACGGTCGTCGACCACCGTATGGGCGAAACCCATCCCTGCGAACATCGAGGGCAGCCCGCCGACCACCATGACAAGCTCCGTGGCGCCCAGGGCGGCGGCCTCGTCGATGGCGGCGCGGTTGTCGCCCAGGGCGGCCTGGATCTGGGCCGGGTCGGCCCCGGTGAGGAATCCTCCACGGCAGTAAGTGGACACGCGCAATCCGGCGTCGTGGATCATGCGCGCGGCTTGAGGGACGCCGACGTCTCGGACGCGGTCGCGCCAGGGGCCGATGGCCCCGATCCCGTGGGCGCGCGCCAGGTCCACACAGTCGGCCAGGGTGAGGCGTCGGCAGGTGGCGGTGTTGAGGCTGAGCCGGGAGGACGGTTGGGGGGACGCAGGGCTCGACGACGGCGGGAGGGGGGACGGAGGGCTGGACGGCGTGGGGAGGGGGGACGGCGCCGGGGACGAGGGGACGGCGGTCATAGCTGAATCGGCTCCACAATGACACGTCTGTGCTCGGCGGCCGACCGCAGGCTCGCCTGCGCCAGGGCGACTCCCCGTGCGGCGGAGGCCAGGTCGAAACGGTGCTCCCGGTGGGCGAGGTAGTCGGTGAGGAACTCCTCCCATTGGGCCATGAACCCGTTCGGGAAGTCGTCCCGGTCCGGCACCTCCATCCATTGGCCGCGGAAATGCTCCTGGGTGGGCTGGTCGGGGTCCCACACGGGCCGGGGGGTGGCCGACGCCGGTTGGACCACGCACGAGAAGAGGCCGGCGACGGCGGAGCCGTGCGTGCCGTCCACCTGGAACTCGACCAACTCGTCCCGGTGGACGCGGACCGCCCATGAGGAGTTGATCTGTGCGATGACACGGTCGCCCTGGGGGGTGACCACCTCGACGATGGCGTACGCCGCGTCGTCGGCGGTCGCCGCATAGGGCTGCCCCTGCTCGTCCCAGCGGGTGGGGACGTGGGTGGCGGTCGTGGCGATGACGGACTCCACGGAGCCGACGATCCCTTCCAAGACGTAGTTCCAGTGGCTGAACATGTCCGTGGTGATGCCGCCGCCGTCCTGGCTGCGATAGTTCCACGAGGGGCGTTGGGCGGGCTGGTCGTCCCCGGGGAAGACCCAGTACCCGAACTCTCCACGCACCGACAGGATCCGACCGAAGAATCCCTCGTCGACGAGGCGGCGCAGTTTCCGTAGCCCGGGCAGATAGAGCTTGTCGTGGACCACCCCCGCCGTCACGCCGACGCGTTCGCGCAGGCGGGCCAGGTCGATGGCTTCGTCCAGGGTCTCGGCCGTGGGTTTCTCGGTGTAGATGGCCTTGCCAGCCTGCATGGCGGCGGTCAACGCGGCGTACCGACGCGACGTGATCTGGGCGTCGAAATAGATGTCGACGTGACTGTCGCCGAGGATCGCGTCCAGGTCGGTCGTCCAAGAGGCGACACCATGGGCGGCGGCGATCTCACGCAGTTTCTCCTCGTCACGCCCCACCAGGATCGGTTCCACCTGGACGCGCGACCCGTCGGGAAGGAGGATCCCACCCGCGGAGCGCAGGGGGAGGATCGAGCGGAGGAGATGTTGGCGCAATCCCATGCGTCCGGTGACGCCGTTCATGGCGATTGTCACAGTGCGGGCCATGGGACGGCTCCTTCGACCTGTCATGCGTCCGACGGTGGACGATGCACTGCCCAGCCTACCAAGCCAAGGGACGCCTGACGCCAGGTGGGCTCGATGCCGGAAGAGTGGCCTGCCTCAGATAGAATGTCCCTGGTTATCAAACAGGAGGTCTTCATGGACATTTTCGCCTACAGGATCATGCCCGTCATCCAGATCGAGGACGCGGCAGATGCGCAGCCCCTCGGGGAGGCGCTCATGGCAGGCGGCCTACCCGTGGCTGAGGTGACGTTCCGCACAGACGCGGCAGCCGAGTCCATCGCCATCATGAACGACATCGAGGGCTTCACCGTCGGCGCTGGCACAGTCATCACACCATCGCAGGTGGAACTTGCCATCGAAGCCGGTGCGAAGTTCCTCGTCAGCCCCGGTCTTCGCACCGACGTCGTGAGGGAAGCTCAATTGGCGGGCAGGCCGATCATCCCCGGGGCCGTGACCCCCGGAGAGATCATGTCCGCGCAGGCGCTGGGCATCGACACGGTGAAGTTCTTCCCCGCCAAGGTGTTCGGCGGCCCCGCCGCCATCTCGACCCTGGCAGCGGCGTTCACCACCATGAAGTTCATCCCCACGGGCGGCATCGACGGGTCGACCATGCCCGACTACCTGAAGCTGTCGTGCGTGCCCGCCGTGGCCGGTTCCTGGGTCGCGCTGCCGCACCTGATCGCGGCGAAGGATTTCGCGGCCGTCACAGCGGCGTGTCGCGAGGCCCTGAGCCAGGTCGCAGCGCTGGCCTGACGGCAAGACCAGGACACACGCCCCGGATGCGGAAGACGTGTCGATAAGCTGACCGTATGGTGAGCCTGCGTGGTTCGGATGAATGCGCCTATGACGCCGTGTGTCTGGGCGAGGTCATGTTGCGCCTCGACCCGGGCGCCGGTCGTATCCGCACGGCGCGCAGTTTCACCGCCTGGGAAGGCGGGGGCGAGTACAACGTCATCCGTGGCTTGAGCAAAGTCTTCGGCCTGCGCACAGCGGTGGTCACCGCTCTGGTGGACGACGAGGTCGGTCGACTGGTGGAAGACTTCATGATGACCGGCGGTGTCGGCCTGGGCCACGTGCGCTGGGTCGCCTCGGACGGGGTAGGGCGTACGGCCCGCAACGGCGTGAACTTCACCGAACGAGGTTTCGGGGTCCGAGGGGCCATGGGCGTCTCCGATCGTGGACACACGGCCGTCAGCCAGCTGCGTCCCGGCGACATCGACTGGTCTGAGATCTTCGGCCGCCGAGGGGCGCGATGGTTCCACACCGGCGGGATCTTCGCCGCGTTGTCCGAGTCGACCGCCGAGGTGGCCCTGGAGGCGGTCGAGGCCGCCCACAGGTACGGGACGGTGGTGTCCTACGACCTGAACTATCGACCGAGCCTGTGGCGTGCCGTGGGGGGACAGGCCGCCGCCCAACGGGTCAATAGGGCCGTGGCTCCGCTGGTCGACGTCATGATCGGGAACGAGGAGGACTTCACGGCCGCCCTCGGCTTCGAGGTGGACGGGACCGACCCCTCGTTGAGCCGGTTGCCCGTGGACGCTTTCGAGGCGATGATCGCACGGGTGTCGGCCGCGTACCCCGACATCTCGGTGATCGCCACGACCCTGCGCGCGGTGAGGTCGGCGTCCCTGAACGATTGGGGCGCGGTCGCGTGGAGCGAACAGACGGGGATGGTACGCGCCGCGACACGGGAGTCTCTGGAGGTCTTCGACCGGGTGGGCGGTGGCGACTCCTTCGCGTCGGGCTTGATCTACGCCCTCCTGTCGGGGTCGACGTTGGACCGGGCGGTCCAGATCGGCGCGGCCCACGGCGCCTTGGCGATGACCACGCCGGGAGACACGTCCATGGCCAGCCTCGCCCAGGTCCTGCGGCTCGCCGACGGTGGGACGGCGCGTGTGGACAGGTGAGGCGTCACCTGGTGCAGGGCGCTGCACACCCTCTCACGGAATTCGATAGTACGGCACTTACGTGCTATCCTGTATATGTGCAACGGAAGCACGAGGCATCCACACACCGGGGGTGTGATGGATACATCAATTCAATTCTTCTGATCTGAACACAGAGTGGTTGTGCCGGATCGGGGCAAGCGGTGGCGGAAACCTGTTGGTGGGTGTCAGCAGGCCCGTCTCCTTCGGGGCATCGGTTCCATTGTGAACGCGGATCGTCCCCGGCAAATCGCTTGGGATGCCCCTCTCAAGCAGTGGGGCCGCCTTCGACCAGAAGGCGGCCCCCACCTATGTCTGGGCGGTGTCGGGTCATATCTTGACGCGCAAGGTGTCGTGCCATTCGCTGGCGACCACGGCGCCGTTCGTGTCCACGTGGGCGATCATGCAGGACGCTGTCGCCATGGGCCGGGCCGGGATTCCCAGAGGCGCCATCATCGCCGGGAGGACGGGGCTGTGGCCGCACACCACGGTCGGGATCCCCGAGGCGCCGACGGCGTGCGCCAGGCGGGCCATGTACCCACCGACCTCAGCGGGGGTGGACTTCTCCTCCGAGAGGCAGGTCTCCGTGTGGATGTCGGACCCGATCTGGTTGGCGTAGTCGCGAAGGGTCTGGACGCACCGGGTGGAGGTCGAGGAGATGAAATGCGTGATGCCGAAAGGCTTCAGGATCTGGGCGACGTACGACAGCTGCTCATGGCCCTTCTCGCTCAAGGGGCGCAGACGGTCGTCCTTTCTCCATGCCTCGCGGCGCAGGGCTTTCGCGTGCCGGATGATGATCAGCGGGGTCGTGTCGGGCAGGGAGACGGCCTCGGTCAGGACGCCGCGCTCGTCGGCGTAGGACAGGGTCGCCAGGGCGTCCTCGGGGCTCATCCATGCGACGTCGTCCACTTCGGCGTTGGGGGCGTGGCGCGGCGCGGACACGGTGGCGCCCACCCACCAGGACACGATCTTGATGGTCGCTCCGATGGGGTAGCGCACGGGGGTCAGGCCCGTGGCCAGGCGTACTGTCACCGAGGACTCCTCGGCCACCTCTCGCACCGCCGTGGTGGGGAGCAACTCGTGCGGGTGGGCTTTCCCTTTGGGCAGGGTCCAGTCGTCGTAGGCGGGACGGTGGACGAGCAGAACCTCGCGGGCGTCACGTGTCCCGCGCAGGGGCACCGCTCCTGCGGCCCAGATGGGGATTCCTGGCGTGACGCTCACGTGTCCATGCTCCTGGTCAGGGCAGTGCTCGACGGTTGGGGATGGCCTCGACCAGATGCTCCTGGAGGTCCATCAGGGGCTGGCCGGACTCGTCGCAGGTCTTCTGCACCCAGCCCTCGTCGGTGAGCCACCAGGAAGCGGTGGTCTCGGCGAAGGCCATGGTGAACAAGGAGTCGATCTGATTGATGTGCGCCTCGTTGGAGAGTTGGACCAGCACCTCGACACGGCGGTCGAGGTTGCGGTGCATGAGGTCGGAGGAGCCGATCCCCGCTTGGGGCGAGCCTCCGTTGTCGAACCAGAACAGACGGGAGTGCTCCAGGAAGCGCCCGAGGATGGAGCGGATGCGGATGTTGTCGCTCAGCCCGGGGACCCCTCCTCGCATGGCGCAGATCCCGCGTACCCACAGATCGACGGTGACGCCGGCCTGGCTGGCCCGGTACAAGGCGTCCATGGTGGCCTCGTCGACGATGGAGTTCACCTTGATCCGGATGCGTCCGGGGATCCCCGACTTCTGCAGCTCGATCTCGTGCTCGATCTTCTCCAGCAGTCCGTTGCGGATGCCGAACGGGGACACCAGGATGCGCCGGTAATTCGATTCGGCGGTCATCCCCGACAGGTGGTTGAACAGCCGGGCCACGTCGTCGGTGATGACGGAGTTCGCGGTGATCAGGCCCATGTCCTCGTACATGCGGGCGGTCTTGGGGTTGTAGTTGCCCGTCCCGATGTGGCAGTACCGGCGCAGGCAGTCGCCCTCGTCGCGAATCACCAATGATAGCTTGCAATGCGTCTTGAGGCCGACGAGGCCGTACACCACATGGACTCCGGACTTCTCCAGCTTCCGGGCCCAGGCGATGTTGGCCTGCTCGTCGAACCGGGCTTTGATCTCGACCAGGGCGAGGACTTGTTTTCCAGCCCGGGCGGCCTCGATGAGGGCGTCCACGATGGGGGAGTCGCCGCTGGTGCGGTACAGGGTCTGCTTGATGGCGAGCACCTGGGGATCGGCCGCCGCTTGCTCGACGAAGCGCTGGACGGACGTGGCGAAGGAGTCGTAGGGGTGGTGCAGAAGGACGTCGCCCTTCTTGACCGCGGCGAACATGTCCGCAGGCTGGGCCGTCTCCTTCTCGGCCAACTGGGGGTTGGTCCTCTCCATGAGGGGAGGGTACTTCAGGTCGTCCCTATCGACGTCCGCGATCCGGAACAACCCAGTCAGATCCAGGGGGCTGGGGAGGTGGAAGATTTCTTGCTGCGTGACGTCCAACTCGGCTGCGATGGTGTCGAGCAACTCCGGGTCGATCTTGTCCTCGACCTCCAGGCGTACGGGCGGGCGTCCCACCTTGCGGCGCAGGAGCTCCTTCTCCAAGGCGAACAAGATGTTCTCGGCGTCGTCCTCCTCCACCTCGACGTCCTCGTTGCGAGTGACGCGGAAGGTGGCGAAGCGCAGGATGTCCATCCCCGTGAAGATGGTGTCCAGGTGGTGGGAGATGACGTCCTCCAGGGGGACGTACCTGCCCTCTGCGACGGGAAGGAAGCGGGGAAGGACGTTGGGCACCTTGATCCGGGCGAAGAGGCGGGCCCCCGTGATGGGGTTGCGCAACTGGATGGCCAGGTTGAGGCTGAGGCCGGAGATGTAGGGGAAGGGGTGCGACGAGTCCACGGCTAGAGGGGTCAGGATGGGGTAGATCCGCTCTTTGAACAGGTCGGTGAGGCGGCGCTGCTCCTCGGGTGTGAGGTCGGACCACGCCAGGATGCGGATGCCCTCGGCGGCCAGCTCGGGCAGGATCTCCTCGCGGAAGACCCGTGACTGGTCTGCGGCGAGGTCGCGGGCCGTGGACAAGATGGCGTCGTGCAGTTCCCTGGGGAGCAGGCCCGAGGTGCCGCGCTGGGCGATCCCGGCGTCGATGCGGCGCTTGAGCCCCGCCACGCGCACCATGAAGAACTCGTCCAGGTTGGAGGAGAAGATCGCCAGGAAGCGGGCGCGTTCGAGCAAGGGGACCCGTACCGTGTCCTTGGCGAGGTCGAGGACACGGTTGTTGAACGCCAGCCAGCTCAGCTCCCGGTCGGAGTACCGATTCTCGGGCAGCCCGGACACGGGGTCGATGGCGGTGGTGGTCGCCGGGGCGGTGGCGCCGCGGCTCGTCGGCGTGCTGGCGGGCGACGTGGCCCACTCCGGCACATGAGTCTCGGGCATCGCCGAGGACTCGTCGTCCTCCCTGTCCACGCCGTCCATGGGCTGAGCGCGCGGAAGGAAGGCCGAGGGGACAGCGGCGGCCGCGGACGCCGTCACCCAGGTGTCGTCGTCATCGTCGTCCTCGTCCTCGAAGTCGGGCCACAGAAGATTCAGCGGATCGGCAGGCGCTTCGAGCGGGGGTTCGTGTCCGGTCGGGGGCTGGGACGCGAGGGGGGCCACGGGCGCGGGAGGCTCGGGGGCGGTGGGCGCGGGTGGTTCGGGCGCGGTGGGCGTCCCCAGGGACGCAGGGGCCTCACTGTACGCGGGCGTGGCCGGAGACGCGGGTGTGGCCGGAGACGCCGCGGGTGTCTCAGGAGACACGGGCGCCGCCGGAGACGCGGGTGTGGCCGTGTCGTGGGGGTGAGGATGGGCGGACGCGTGAGGCAGGTCCGCGCGTGGGAGGAAGACGGGGGCGTCGTCGGTGGGCGCGGCGAGGGATGGTGCCGGGGCCGGGGGCACAGAGGCAGCCGCGGGAGCCGGGGGCACAGAGGCAGCCGCGGGAGCCGGGGGTACGGGGGCAGCCAGGGGAGCCGGGGGCACCGAGGCGGCCGGGGGAGCCGGAGTCGACGGTACCGGGGCCACCGGGGCCACCGGAGTCGACGAGGGGGCTGGCGCCTGGTCCGCATGGTCGGTGCGCGGGAGGAAGATCGGCATGTCGATCGGCTCGTGGAGGGGGACGTACGCGGTGGGCTCGTGGAGGTCCCGATGGGCGGCGAGGGCGGAGGACGCCCCGCCATGCAGCGATGTCAGCGAGTCGGAGGCGGGGGACTCGTGGTGGCGCCTGTACCAGTCGGACTCTGGCGCGTCATGGTGCGAGGCAGGCGGTGTCGAGTCCGGTGGGGTATGGGCGCGCAAGCCCGGCCCCCTCGATTCCAGACCCGGTCCATGCCGGTCGACGGACGCCGAGGTGTGCGGCTCGCCGACGTGATCGAGCTTCGCGGGAGTCGGCGCCGAGGGGCGCGCAGATCGTGGCTGATCCAGGTCGGCCCAGGGGCGTGTGCTCGTGTGGTCATCGCTGAGCGAGGAGAGCCGGAAGGTGACGTCGGTGTGATCCGTGCCGGCGCTGGTGCGCGTGCTGCGCTCGCGTGCCACAGGTGCGGGTGTAGGTGCGGGTGCGGGCGTGTGCGCCGGGACTCGCGGTTTGGGCCATGTGGCGTCTCGCAGGCCCAGATCCCGGGCCACGGAGGAGGCGGCCGAGCGCGGCTCGCCGAAGGAGTCACGGCGGACGCCGTCGCCTGTGATGGCGTCTTCGGGGTTCTGTGTCAGCATGGCGAGCACTCTGTCGATCTGCTCCTGGCTGGGCAGGCCGTCAGGCTCGGTCGGCATGGTCCGCAGGCTCAAGAACTCGTCCATGGGGGACTTCTGGACGCGGAACCTCGAGGGGCCGGTGCCAGTGGAACTCGCTCCACTGTGCCCATTGGGTTGATCCATAGTTCCTCCTCGCCATTGACGACGCATCTTCCGCGACATCCTGGGACGGCGGATCATTCCTGACGACCGCGATCCGCTTCGAACACCGCTGTGGCTGTATCCACTTTACGATACTGAAGGTCACGGCGTACAACCGAAAATCCGGATGCCTCATAGAGACTTTTCGCGCGGACGTTGTCACCTTCCACCCACAGGCGAATGACCGTGGCGCCGTGAGCCCGCAGATGGTCCACCCCGGCGGTCAGCAGGAGACGCCCGATGCCGGCGCCTCCGTGGCCAGGGTCCACGCCGAGGACGTACACCTCGGCGTCCCGACCCTCCATCTTCGTCCAGTGGAAACCTGCCATGGCGCCGGCGGCGTCGCGGGCGATCAAGAGTCCGGCGGGATCGAACCAGGGGGAGGCCATCCGTGCCTGGAAGTCGCCGACCCCCAGGCGGCCCTGGTCGGGGTGGCTGGCGAAGGCCCGGGCGTTGAGCTCGACGAGGTCGATGAGGTCGTCGGGACGATACGCCGAGATGGTGATGGCGGGATCGGCCGGTGGACGGGTCGGGGTCGCCGGACGCGGGCGGCGTGAGTCGGACTCGGTGACGGACGTCTCCATCACGAGCAGTTCGCGTACGGGCGCCAGCCCCCGCGACGTGCAGAAGGACTGCGCGCACTCCAGGTTCCCGAAAGCCCACACGCTGGCGTCGAGGCCGATCTGACACAGAATCGACCACCCCACGCCTCGACGCCTGTGGGAGGGGTCCACGAGGATCTGGGCGGAGGAGTCGGGCATGCGCACACCGTACCCCACCAGGTCGGCGCCGTCGCGAGCCAGGACGTGCGTCGCATGGGCGGGGCCCAGCGTGGCTTCCTCGTTGAGGGGAAAGACCCCGTCCACCTCCAGGACGCGCGTGGCGAGAGCCATGACCTCGCCGTGGTCCAGCGGGCTCAGGTGCGCGTGTGTGGTGAGAGCAGGCATGACCCTATTGTGTCGCGAATCGGTATCCGACGTTGCGCACCGTGCCGATGAGCGACTCGTGCTCGGTGCCGAGTTTGGCGCGCAGTCTGCGCACATGGACGTCGACGGTGCGGGTGCCGCCGTAGTAGTCGTACCCCCACACCTGGGTCAGCAACTGCTCGCGTGAGAAGACCCTGCCGGGGTGCAGGGCCAGGTATTTCAGCAACTCGAACTCGGTGTAGGTCAGGTCGAGAGGGGCGTTGTCGAGCCATGCCGAGTACGCGGCCTCGTCGATCACCAGCCCGCCGATGCTCACCCGGGCGCCGGACTCGTCCTCGGGCGAGGTGAGCACCTTGAGCCTGAGGTCCAACTCGGCCGGGCCGGCGGTGTCCAGGAGGAAATCCGCGCACCCCCAGTCCCCGGAGTAGGTGGCCAGTCCGCCCTGCGTGAGGATGACGACCCGGGGGACGACCACGCCTGCGGTCTTGAACATCTGGCTGACGTTCTTCGCGGCGATCAGGTCGGTGCGGGCGTCGATGATGACAAGGTCGCAGGCGGCTGAGGCGGTGAGGACCTGCTCCTTCGGGGACCGTACCGTGACGGTGTGGGGCAGCAGCGTCAGGGGAGGGAAGGGGACGGGGTCGGTGTTCGCGGTGATCAGTAGCACACTCGCCATCCAGCCTCCTCTCCTCGACCAGGACGCGACCCGCTCGCGACCAGGGCGTACGGGTCGGGGGCGGCGTGTGCCCGCATGCGCGGATCACACATATGGAACACTACCGGAAACACTGTGGGGGCGGGGTGCTGGTGTCTGGCACGGTGTCCTCCTCATCGCGGGGCTGGGGACACTACACTGTTCAGATGGCAGTTTTCAGCTTCTGGATGATCGTCGTCCTGGTCGCGTTGATCGGCGTCGCTATGATCGTGGGGTTGGCGCTGCTCTTCGCTCGCCGTGACTGGAAGGACAGAGATGGCGTTTGAGATCGATTCTCGGCTGAACACTCAGCTGTTGGGTGTGGCGTGGATGCTCGGGCACTGGGAGGGCACCGGCAACGGGCACCATCTCGGTGGAGAGGATTTCACCTTCTCCGTGACCGTCGACTTCGCGGAGAACGGCGGCACGTACATGCACTACATCATGCAGTTGTTCGAGACCGACGAGCAGGGTCGGCCCACTCGCTCGCTGGGCATGGAGACGGGGTTCTGGCGGCCCAAGGCCGACGGCGAGATCGAGGTCGTCATCGTGCAGCCGGAGGGTGTCGCCGAAGTCTACGTCGGGCGGATCGAGGGGGCGAAGATCGAACTGACCACTGATCTGGTCGCACGCACGGTCACCTCCGAGATCCCAGCCACCGGAGGGCATCGGCTGTATGGCAATGTCGAGTCCGACCTGATGTTCACGTACGACCGGGGCACCACCGAGCACGAGGTGCAGCCGCACCTGTGGGCGCGCCTGGCCCGGGCCTAGAGGGTGTGACGATGACGGTCGTCTTCGTCGATTCGGGGCTGGACGCCGGGCTGACATGGCACTGCGGCGACCCCTTGCGCGAGCAGAGGTGGCTGGAGGACGGCACGGCTGCGGTGGACCTGTCCAACCGCGAGGTCGTGTGTCTCACCGGTTCGGATCGGGCGACGCTCCTGAACCTGCTCGGGACCCAGAAGGTGGACACGCTCGAGGTCTCGCAATCCTCGTCGACGTATCTCTTGGACGGGAATGGCCGCATCGTCCACTCCCTCGCCTTCGTGATGACGCAGGACGCCATCTGGGGCTGGACCGAGCCGGGCCACGGCGCCGCGCTGGTCGACCACCTGAACCGAATGAGGTTCCGCATGGATGTGGAGGCCCGCCTGCGCCCGGATATGACCGTGGTGTGGAGCGCGGACCCGATGTGGGGCGCCGGTGATGACGGTGATGGTGGCGCTGCTGATGGTGGCGCTGGTCATGGTGATGCTGACTCCGATCCGCGGGGGCGCGAACTGTCGGTTTCGTCCCCGAAACCTGACAGTTCGCGCCCCCGCCGCTCGGGCACGCCGTCGTGTCTGGGGGGGTACGAGGTGTTCCACCCGCGTGATGACGTGCCGACCGGAGGCCGCTGGGCCGGGGTGTGGGCGTACACGGCCCGTCGGATCGCGGCGGGTGTGCCACGGTTCGGGGTGGACACCGACGCCCGTGCCATCCCCAACGAGCTGGGCGTCCCCTCGGAAGCGGTCGCCCTGAACAAGGGGTGTTATCCCGGTCAGGAGACGGTGGCCAAGGTGTACAACGTGGGGTCTCCGCCGAGACGACTCGTGCGCCTGCATCTGGACGGGTCCGAGGAGAGGTTCCTCGACTCCGGCGCTGTGTTGACGTGCGTGTCGGCCCCCGACGTCCCCATCGGCTTCCTCGGATCCATGGCCTATCACCACCAGTTGGGCCCCATCGGGCTGGGCCTCGTCAAGCGCGACACCGACGATGACGCCACCATCCTCGCTGACGGCGTGCCGGCACGCATCGAACCACTGGTGGACCGCGACGTGGGACTGCATGTGCGTGCTGATCTGAACACCCAGATCTCGCGGCGTCGCCTGTGACGGTCCGTGCCGCTCAGACCTCCCCCTCGGACCGGCTCAGCAGCCCTTCGTGATGCGCCATGAGGACCGCCTGTGTGCGGGTGGTCGCGCCCAGCTTGGCCAGGATGTGCTCCATATGGGTCTTGACAGTCGCGGGGGAGATGAACAGCCGGTGTGCGATGTCGCGGTTGGTGTATCCTTGCGAGACCAGGGCAAGCACCTCGGTTTCCCGTCCTGACAAGGGAGAATCGGTGACGGGTACGGGCGTGCTGGCGGATATCAGTCGCTGATAGGACTCGGCGAGGTCGGCCTGGGACGCCTGGAGCTCGTCCAGCAACTCGGAGCGCTCGTGGCCCCAGCGCATGGCGGCGTGCACCATCGAGCCGATCATGAACGAGAAGACGAAGATGAACACCATGGCGCCCGTGATGACCGGCCAGTCCCTGCCCAGGGTCCCCGAGGCGTAGGACTGCGAGGCGATGGCGGCAGCGGCCAGGACGATCATCACGGCGTTCCAGATGATCCCCGAGCGCAGGGTTTTCACGGCGTTCCACACCACGGGACACGCGATGGCGAGCATCAGGGACGCGATGGACGTGGCGGAGACGCCGATCACCATGGCGATCACCATGAGCGAGCTTCCGATGTAATCGATCATGATCGGGGTCAACCCGAAGGTCAGCGAGAACCGCGGTCGGAGCATCAGGTACCCGGTCAGGAACACGAGCAGCGCGACGACGAGGATCCACCACTGGGTCGGAGGATGGGTCGGCAGGAGGGCCGCCGTCGCCCCTAGTCCGACCACCAACAACAGGTCGTACCAGTACACGTGCCATTTGACCATGATGTCATCCTACTCAGTGGGCCTCCCTGTGGTCTCCCACTGGCATTTCAACGTGAAAGCTGATAAGTTCGCACCAGAGCTGTTGTGTCGCACTGGAGGGATCATGAAGTTTTACGCGAGTTCTCGTCGTCGCCTGGGTCATTGGCGTGTCATCTCGATCATTGTGGTGCTCGCAGCCGCCATGAGCGCTGCGTCGGTGGCACGGGCTGAGGATGTGCCGCCGGTGGTGTCGTGGTCGTCTCCGCAGGAGATGTATTTCTCTCCGAATGGTGACGGTCAGGAGGACTCGGTCTCGTGGGCGTATTGGTTGTCGCAGGCGGCGAATGTGGACGCGTGGGTCACGGATGACGCGGATGCGACTGTGCGGGTGCTGGAGTCGGGGGTGTCGCATCCTGCCACCTCGTGGTACACGTTGGGCGTGTCCTGGGATGGGATGAACGATGCGGGTGTTGTGGTCCCGGATGGGGTGTATGTGGCGCATATGGTGGCCAGTGACGCATCGGGCGTCTCAGATGAGATCAGTGTGCGTGTGGGGGTGGACACCCGTGTGCCGGGTGTGATGACGTCGCCTGCTCCGGGGGATGCGATCAGCGGGTCGTCGGTGGGGTGGGTGTTCACTCCGACTGCGGGGTTTGTCGTGGACGCGGTGCAGGTGATCTGTGATGGCGGGTCGTGGTCGTCGGCGCAGGCTCCTGCGCTGGGTGGGCCGGTCAGTGGGACGTTGGACGCGTCGTCGTGTTCGAATGGGGAGAACCAGGTGTCGGGGCGGGTGTCGTGGACGGATGGGTTCGGTTGGACTCATTCGTGGTCGTTCCCAGTTGTTCCTGTGACGGTGGTGAATCCGCCGGCGGTGTCGTGGTCGTCTGCGCAGGAGGTGTATTTCTCTCCGAATGGTGATGGTCAGAATGACTCGGTCTCGTGGTCGTATTGGTTGTCGCAACCGGCGGATGTGGA
>Ga0123357_10000324_pt1 | contig 45368 bp, 36 predicted proteins | sample TergutEmb28metaG_FD_89873 | JGI IMG/M metagenome (GOLD analysis project Ga0123357, IMG submission 89873) | Embiratermes neotenicus P4 segment gut microbial communities from Petit-Saut dam, French Guiana - Emb289 P4 | ecosystem: Host-associated > Arthropoda: Insects > Digestive system > Gut ...
AGGTTTTGTGCTTGCCGAATTCTCCTCTGCACAAGGCTTACAACTTTTTCGTCTCTTCCCCTGCGCCCCCTCCTCGCTTCGACCACCAATTCCCTTCGCTTCCACCAGACGGTTCATACAAGGTAGCGCGGAGGGGAAGGTAGCGCGGCGAGCAGCGCGACGCGGCACTATGCACCTTTTCCGAGAAACTCTTTAATACTGTTTACGATCGCATCCTTGTCGCGAATGTCGCTCGTCACGACGCGTTCGTCCTTGCCGAAGTGCTCGCGCAAATCCTTGATGAATTGGCCGGAGCCGTACGGGCTCTCGACCTGGCCATACGCGAACATATTTACGCGCGGCAGCATCTTCTGTTTGAGAATGTCAACGCACGAAAGCGTGTCGTCCATTGACCAATTGTCACCGTCGGAGAAATGGAAAGGATAAATATTCCACTCTTCCGACGGGTAATGTTCATCCATGATTTGCGAGCAAAGCTTGTACGCGCTCGAGATCATGGTGCCGCCCGACTCGCGTGTATGAAAGAAGGTCTCGCGGTCCACCTCGCGCGCGACGGCATCGTGAATGATGTAGCGGCTTTCGAGGCCTTTGTACTGCCTAGAGAGCCACGTATCGATCCAGAAGCTCTCGATACGAACGATCTCCTTCTGCTCGTCGCCCATCGATCCGGACACGTCCATCATGTAGAGGATCACGGCGTTCGCAACGGGTTCGGATTCGGTTTTCCAACTGCGATAACGCTTGTCGTCTGGAATAGGCACGACAACAGGTTTTTCCGGAACGTACGAGCCCATCGAGATTTGACGCTTCAGCGCCTCGCGGAAGGTGCGCCGAAAATGGCGCAGCGACTCGGGGCCAACTCGCCGGACACCTGTATAGCGATCCTTGGCATTGATGATCTTGCTCTTGCCCTTGTCCTGGATATCGGGGAGCTCGAGCTCCTCACCGAGAATGGCTGCAAGCTCGTCGAGCGTGACATCGACTTCGAGCGCATGCTCGCCCGCACCCTGCCCGGCTTGCTTGCCGCCCTCGCCTTCTTGCTGCTCGCCGCCCACGGGATCGCCGGGTTTGCCGTCGCCCTGACCTGCACCGCCCTGCTGCTTGTCGCCAAAACGAAAGCGCGGAATATCGATTTGCGGAACGGGAATGGATACGAGATCTTTGCCTTTGCGACCGACGAGCTCCCCCTGCGAAATGTATTTGCGCAGGTTCTGTCGGATCTTGCCGCGAACGATTGCGCGGAAGCGCGAGTGATCCTGGTCGATCTTCAACGACATCGTGAGTTCCCCTCATAAACAGTTTAACACGCGAACCCAAAAGGGAGCACGCTGAATTCGTTTGAGCACACCCGCCGCATGGCTCTGCTGCTCTCGTGCTATCGTCGTCGCAATTGCACTGACGGTCGAAGCTCGCGCTCTGCGTAAGACTCATCGCCCCGCCACCGTCTTCGCGCTTGGCGGTGCCATGCACTATGCATGGGTTTTCACGGCGTACATGCTTACGTCGACCATCACGGTGCCAATCTATGGCAAATTCGCCGATCTTTACGGGCGAAAGCCCGTGATGCTCCTCGCGATCGCGCTGTTTCTCGCCGGATCTGCCGCGAGTCTGCCGCGAGCGGACAGGCGCACACGATGGCGCAACTCATCGTCTTTCGCGCAATCCAAGGCAGCGCAGCGAGCGCGCGGATGGGGCCACAACTGACCGCACCGCAGGCCCCCCCTGAGGTCCTCGCCGCAGGCGGGGCCGACAGCGCCGAAGGTGCCGTCGATGCCGAGATCGCGGCAAATCGAAAGCGGTCACACGGGACGAAACGCCTGCACGCCAGCCGTTCCCGTAGCCACGAGGTAGCCGCGTGCGCCGTCCCAACGGAGCGCCGTAATGCTCACGCTCTCGTCGTCGCCCGCGCCGTCGTCGATCTCCGCAACGATGCGCGCAACGCCGTCCGGACGGATGCGCACGAGCAGAACGCGCGACGGCTCCTGCACGGCAACAACGGCGCTGCCGCCCGGCAGAATCGCCGCCGCCGTGAGACCGCCGGCTTCGTCGAGACGCCGCCACGTAGCGTCGCGCGGGCTATGGTCTTCGCCGGGCACGAGGACGAGTGCACCATTGTCGGACGCTGGTTCGACGTCGCCGTCACCGGACGCCGCATCGAGCGGGACGCGCTCCCACGCGCGATCGTCCCAGCGCAGCTCCTCGTCCTCGGCAATCATCGTCGGGTCGAACAAGATCTCGTCGCCCACGTCCCCGCCGTCATCGGCGTCGAGTTCAGGCAGATCTTCTTCGCGCAGCTCCTCGTCCTCGTCGAGTGGCCCCTCCTCACCGCTGTCGGCGGTCACCGACGGCTCGTCGGCAAACGCGAGATCGTCGTCGAACACGCGTGAATCGGCTTCGTCTTCTTCGACGAGCCGCTCCTCGGATCCCGACGCGAGATCGAAGGCGCCGACATCCAGCTCCTTGGCTTCCTCTGCATCCTCGAGCCAGCCGTTTTCTTCGCCGTCGACGACGAAGTCGATGGGATCGTCATCGGCGACGGCGTCGTCGAGCGCATCCGTCACATGGGCAAGCTCGTCGATCTCCTCATGAATGAACGACTCCTCATCGAGGTCGTCGCCGTCGAGCGGCGGCAGATCGAGATCTTCATCCTCGGGCATAGCGCGCTCGGTCGGCGTCGTCCGGAGTCGATCCATCAACATGACGGTACCAGGGGTGTCCGCGTCGTCCAGATTCTCTCTTGCTCCCGCTTCTCTCGCACGCCTTGGTCGCAGCCGCGGCACACGCGATGCAGCGCCCCGCTTGGCAGTCATGAACTCACGCACGCACCTCTGGCTAAGACTTGCGGCCGTTGCCATTCTCGCGGTGCTCTTCCTCCTGCCGAGAAGTCCCAGGCGCGCGGAGCGCACAGCAGCAAGAGCCACGCATGATCGATCGTTCATGACGTCGGCATCTGCTGCGATGCGCGAAGTTGGTTCTGCGACACGTGTCGAAAATCCTGCCGCTCTCGGTCGTGCACTTGCGCCCGAGAGCCGCGCAACGCCCGAGGTCGTCCCGAACGAACCAACCACGACCGATGCAACTAATTGATATTGCATTACTTTTTCGAAGTTTGCACGCGACCATTGTCACGCCCGCAAACTTCCCTCAGGCTCTCGGCCCCCGTGCACCTGCTTGTTCTTTCTCGGAATGCGAGCCTCTACTCCACGAGTCGTCTCGTGCTTGCCGCGCGCGCGCGCGATCATCACGTGGTCGTGGCCGACCCGCTCGACATCCACATCGTGATCTCGCGCGGTCGCCCCGCGATGTTCCTTGGTGATCGTCTGCTGCCGCCAGTCGACTTGGTCGTGCCGCGCATCGGCGCATCGATCACGAACTACGGGCTCGCCGTCGTGCGCCAGTTCGACATGATGGGCGTACCCGTCCTGAACAACGCCATCGCCATTGCTCGCTCGCGCGACAAGCTTCGCGCCATGCAGCTTCTCACGAAGAAGGACATCGACGTTCCAAGGACCGTCTGCGCGCGCACGCCGGACTCTGTCGATGCCGCGCTCGCATTCATTGGCGGCACGCCCGCCATCGTGAAACTTCAGCAGGGCGCGCAGGGCATTGGAACCATGATCGCCGAGACGCCGCAAGCGGTGACGTCCCTGCTCGAGACGCTCTGGGCGATGGGGCAAGACATCATTTTGCAGGAGTACATCGCCGAGTCGAAGGGACGTGATTACCGCGCCATCGTCGTTGGCGGCCGTGTCATCGCGGCGATGCGACGCCAAGCAAAGAAGGGCGAGTTTCGTTCGAATTTGCATCGCGGCGGGCTCGGCGTACGCGTTGAGCTGCCGAAGCGCTATCGGCATGCGGCCGTTGGCGCGGTCAAAGTGATGGGCCTCGAAGTCGCCGGTGTGGACATGCTCGAAGGACGCGACGGTCCGAAGATCCTCGAGATCAATAGCTCGCCCGGGCTCGAGGGCATCGAGCGCACGAGCGGGCTCGACGTTGCCGGAGCGATCATCGCCCACGCGGAACGCTTCCTCGCGCGCAGAAAGAGGCGCCGACCACATCGCGAACGCGATAGCGTCGTCGAGGCCGAGCAGCGCGCGACGCGGCTCCGTCACGGCTAAGACATGCTCCACATCGAACGCCATGAGGGCGTCGTCGTCTGGACGATCGACCGCCCGGCTGCGAAGAACGCGCTCGACCATGCGACGATCGCCGCGCTGGCCGAAGCTCTCGAGGAAGCGAGACACGACGCAAGAGTCCGCGCCGTGATCCTCACGGGCGCCGGGCAGACGTTCGTGTCTGGCGGAGATCTGCGCGAGCTTCGCGAGAAGAACTCGCGCGAGGAGGCAGAGCGCTTCAGCGATCTCGGTTGGCATCTCTGCCACGCCATGACAGAGGTCCCCTTCCCTGTCCTCTGCGCGCTGCCCGGCCCCGCGATTGGTGGAGGTGCGGAGCTCGCGATGGCGTGCGACATACGCATCGCCGATGCGCGCGCGAAGCTCTCGTTCAAGCAGGTCCGCATGGGCGTGACCACGGCGTGGGGTACGGCCGCGCGTCTCGTCGCGAGCGTCTCGGCAGGCACGGCTGCACGTCTGCTCTACGCAGGACACGAGCTCACCGCAGAAGAAGCACGCACACTCGGCCTCGTCGATGAGGTGACCGAGGACGGGCGCGCGCTCGAAACGGCCATGGCGTGGGCCGGAGACATCGCGCGCGGATCACCGTCGGCCATCGCAGAGATGAAGCGCCTCGTACGCGCCGCAATGGCACCCGCGCACGACGTCCGCGCGCTCGAGCGCAAAGTCTTCACGGACACGTGGTGCAGTGCCGATCATCAAGAGGCAGTCGAGGCGTTCTTCGAGCGACGCCCTGCGCGTTGGAGTGTGAAACCGTGAAAATCCGCTCGCACGTGAGAACGTTCGTCGCCGTCTTTGGTCTGATCGGTTGTCCGTCGCAACAGCCACCGAACCCCGCGGCAGATGCCCCGGATCTCGACGACGCGGTCGATGCGATCGAGCCAAACATCTACTTGAGTGCAGATGCCGAAGCTCCACTCGCGACGCAGATCGACGAGAAACTGGAAGGTGCACTCTACACGAAAGAGGTCCGAGCTGCTTTCCGCGTTGCCGGATGTGGCGGCGACGACGCGCTCATCCCACCGAACATCGACAGGGCCATGGTAGATGCGCACTGCGCTGCGCTCACGGCAGGCTATGCCGAGTACAAGAAGGAGTGGCTCGACGTCGCGATGCCGTTCATCGCGAAGATCAGGCCGGCCAACACCCCGAGCGTCGTGGTCTATCCTTTCGGCGGCGGAGATCTCGTAAGCGCTCTCGCGACCTATCCGGACGGCACGGAGTTCACGACAATTTCACTCGAGATTGCGGGTGACGTGCGCGGCATCCTCAAGGCCGACAACGAGCATCTCGAACGGCAGCTTGCAACGCTGCGCAGTCACCTCGGCAAGCTCTTTTTGAAGGCGCACAGCCGGACGATCAATCTCGACATCGAAACGCACGGCGCCATCCCCGGCGAGATTGCCTTCACCATGGCTGCACTGGCCATCCATGGCTACGAGCCCGTCACGCTGCGCTACTTCAGTATCGAGGATGATGGCGCGCTGCACTGGCTCACGGAAGAGGAGATCGAGCAAGCCGACAACACTCGCAAGAAGGGTCGCGGAGGTCCGTTCTCGAATGCCGAGATCCGTTTCAAGAAACCAGGCGACACGAGGATTCGAATCCTTCGTCACATCGCCTTCGATCTGTCGAACACGACGCTGGCGGGCAAACCTGGATTGCTCCGGCACCTCGATACGAAGGCCAAAGTTTCGACGATGACGAAGGCCGCGAGTCACTTGCTATGGGACGACAAAAACTTTTCGACCCTTCGCGATTGGCTCATGAAGCACACCGATTGGATGATCTCCGACACAACGGGCGTGCCGCCGCGTATCGCGAAAAAATACGGCTTCGTGCAGGACGTGTACGGCCAGTACGAGTGGCCCGAGCCCTTCGGCACCGCGGACAACAAAGACGCGACCGACTTTCGCGATCTGTTCAAAGGTCACGATCCCTTGCCGTTTCGATACGGCTACCCGGACAACAAGAGTCACGGCCACATCGTCGTCACGCGCAGACTCTGAAAAGTCGCAGCGGCACCCGATCGGATCGTTGATCGCTCGCCCGTCCGTGGCGCGCATGCTCTCAAGGTGCGTCGGGACGTGCTGGAACCGTGTGTCCCCGTAACATGTCGCGCGTGGATCGACCTTCGCATCCCGCAGGATGCGAGATGTTCCAGATGGCCGCTAGGGATCGCGCCACGTGGACGCACATCGAGGAGCAGCGATGAAACGGATCGCGACCTTCGTGTTCGCCTTCGTGATCGCCGCGGGGCGCCATGCGTACGCCGTGGAGCCGTCGCCAAACTCGGAAGCGGCCGACACGCTCTTCTACGAAGCGCGTGCGCTCATGAAGAGCGGTCGTTATGCCGAGGCTTGCCCGAAGCTCGAGGAGAGCTTGAAGATCGACGGCGGGATTGGCACTCGCTATAACCTTGCAGACTGCAACGAACACATCGGAAAGCTCGCGACCGCATATCGCGGTTTCTCCGAAGTCGTCGTGTTTGCAAGAGCTGCAGACCAGCGCGAACGCGAAGAGCTCGCAACCAAACGAGCGCACGATCTCGAGCCGAGACTGCCGAGGCTGATCATCGACGCCGGGAGCACGGTGCCCGAGGTGGAAATCCGGCGCGACGGCGAGACGGTGGGACCACAGTCTTTGGGCACACCCGTCGCCGTCGATCCCGGAACGCACACGATCACGGCCTCGGCGCCCGGCAGGCAGACGTGGGCAGAGACCGTGAACGCCGTCGAGGGGGCGACCGTCCGAGTGACGTTGCCGCGGGACTTGCCATCGACGCAAACGGCAGCAATCGCGGCGCCGGATGTGCCCCCATCCCTCACGCCGACGATGCCCGTCGTGCCTCCCCGAGCGACTGCCGCTGCGCCGATCACACCGACTCGAGCACCTGTCGGAAGGACCACGCTCACGAGCGCACCACCACCGGACTTTCCGTCTCCTGTCGTCGAGCATGGGACGTCGGCGCAGCGTGTGGCGGGTTACACGGTGCTTGGCCTCGGCGTCGTTGGTCTCGGAGTCGGTGGGGCCTTCGGGTTGCGTTCGCTCTCCAAGCACAATGACGCCAAGGATCATTGCGTGAACGACCAATGCGACGCCGACGGCGTGCGGTTGCGAAAGCAGGCGCTCGATGCAGGCAACGTCGCGACGTTCACGGCCATGGGTGGAGCCGTGGCGCTCGTGAGCGGGTTCGTGCTCATCATCACCGCACCATCGAGGACAGATTCAGAGCCGTCGACCGCGACGCGCGACGCGCCAACGACAGCGAGCGTGCTTCGCGCGGCACCCGTCATTGGACCGATGGGCGGTGGCGTCCTGGTGGAAGGGGTGCTGCCGTGACGACGTGCGCCCTGCGGTGGACCCTGCCGGTCAGCGTTGCCATGCTTCTAACCCAATGCAACACGATCCTCGACAACAAGGAGGGCTTCCTTGCCATGCCGGAAGAGGCGGGCCCGCAGGAAGAGGCAGGCACACCAGTGTCCACGCCCGATGGATCCGTGCAAGATCCCGGTAGCGATGCCGGCTCCCCCATTCAAGGCAACCCGTCGTGTGCGTCGAACGAGCAGCGCTGCGGAACCACGTGCGTCGCCCAGGACGATCCCCACTATGGCTGTGGGCAGATCGATTGCACGCCGTGCGCGATGGCTCACGCCAGCGCCGCATGCAACGGGCGGACCTGCGTCATGGATACGTGCAATGCCGGATATGCGGACTGCAATCAGCAAGACACGGATGGTTGCGAGACGGATTTGTCAAAGGACATCCAAAACTGCGGGACGTGTTCCAATGCATGCCCCACGTCACCCAACGCCACGGTGACATGCGTGGGCGGCACCTGCCAGCTCGCGTGCGACCCCACCTTCCATCTTTGCGGAGGAGCGTGCACCCCGGATGCGAACCCTTCCGCATGCGGCCCAACTTGCGAGGATTGTCCCGCACCTGCGAATGCCGTTGCCACGTGCGCAGATAACCAATGTTCCGGAAACTGCTTATCCGGATTTGCCGATTGCGACACGCTCGCGGAGAACGGCTGCGAGGCTGTCCTCGCGACCGATCCGCTCAATTGCGGAGTGTGCGGGGTTTCGTGCAATGGCGCGCTTTGCGTCGACGGCAAGTGCCAAGATCCCGTCGTCCCCTCCGTTGACGCAGGCTCTCCCGATGCGCAGCCAGCCCCCCTGCCACCCTAAAAGGGCCCAGTGAGTTCTCGTTCGGAAACGTCGCGAGCGCCGCAAAGCTAGGGAGGTCGACCGAGGAATACTCGGAGTATTTCGAGGGAGGCCAACCGACGATTTGCGGCGCGCAGCAGTTTCCGGACGAGAACTCAACGGCGACGTTCGAGCGGGCGAGCCCCCTTTTTTGCGTCAAACCAGGAGCTTCGCAGCGTGCGCCGCTGCGCCGAGGCGTAGAGGCAATCGCGAAGTCCGTTGAGCTCGCTCGTCACCGCGCCGTGAGACAGTTGCGTCTTGATGCTCACGGCTTCCGCACGCGTGAGTTCCGCGCGAGAGAGAGTGCCTTCGACGAGTTCGTGCGCGCAGGTAACTCCCGCCTTCTCGAGATCCGCAAAGAGTGAGCGTGTGTTCAACTCCGTCGTGCCATCCGTGTAATAGGATACGAGCTTGTGGCGCGCGCCCATGGGCCTGCCGCGTCCAGCAATCACCCATGCTTTGAAGACATCCACGTCGGCGTAGAGCGCGTCGAAGAGATAGACCTCGTCTACTGCAATGCCGCCGCTACGCAACGAGCACGCGGCGGCGTGATATCCGCCGGAGTGCGCCGACACGCAGATTCGGTCGGGGACAGCACCGGGGGCCAGCGCAGAACGCCCAGCCGCGGCGCGCACTTCGGGGGCGTCGAGCGTGTGCAGAGCATCGGTGAGCATTCGTGCGAAGCCCCCCTGCGCCTCGAGCTTGCCGCAGGACGAATCGGGAGCGAATGTGGCGAGCTCGGGCACGATGAGCACGGCATTTTGCTTGCTCTCGAAAAGCTGCTCGCGGAGTTGATGGACAACCATCGCACGCTCCGCGTTGGTGTTGTGGCCGTGATAGTGGACGACGGTGCCCACCGTCCTGTCGCGCGTGACGCGGTAATGACTCGGGATGAATGCGTATACGGTGGCGTCGCGATAGGCGCCTCCGGGCGCAGGAAACGGTGCGTGTTCGAGTTCCATCGCGACGGTGACACCGCGAATGTCTTTCGTGACGCCGACGATGCACGAACCGCCCGCATCGGCACGCGCGGCGCGCGAAAACGACGTGAACGCGAGGCCGCCCATGGCCAGAAGGAGTGCGCGACGGGAAAGATGCGGCGAGATCATGCTCGTCTCGACCCTCCACCATCCGCGCGTAGAGGGCCAAGTTCATGGCATTCCCCCTCACACCGGATCGACGTGAGTCATCAAATTCAAAACAGTTGGGCAGTGATCCATCACTCTCTGCCGTACCTGCAATGCAATTGCATGTCCTTCGGCAACGCTCAAACTTCCACTTATTTCCAGATGGACGTCCACGAGCGTGAGGCTGCCCATGCGCCGGGTTCGCAAGTGATGAAATCCTTGAATGCCTGGAGTTGCCAAGATAACCGCAACAACGGAATCAATTTCTTGTTGGGAAGCGGCGCGATCCGCCAGGTCGTTAAATGCATTCCAAGCAAACTTTAATCCGATTTTGCCGACCAGGGCACCTACGATCAAGGCGGCGATCGGATCGAGCAAACTGAAACCGAGCAAGTTTCCAATGATCCCGATCGCGACGACGAGCGAGGAAGCCGCGTCGGAACGGGCGTGCCAAGCATTGGCTACCAGCAAATCAGAACGTGCACGTTTCGCTGCGGCCAGCATGTAACGAAACAAACCTTCTTTGACGGCCAGCGCCCCGAAAGCGGCCCACAGCGCCATCAAGTGCACTCTGGGAATGACCTCCGAATGATGCAATTTGACAATGGCCGACCAAGCCATGGCTGCTCCAACCATGACCAGCAGCACACCAAGAAACATCGACGCGGCGTTTTCAAATCGATGATGGCCGTAAGGATGGTCTTCGTCCGGCTCTCTCTGGCTGAATTTGAGTGCAACCAAGACGACGAAATCGGCGATGAGATCAGATAACGAATGGAGCCCATCAGCCAAGAGGCCTTGCGAGCCGGACAACAAGCCGACAAGGACTTGCGCAGTCGTCAACAAGGAATTGACAATCACGCTCGCCCAGGTGCTGCGCTTCGCGATGGCTTCGCGCACGTGAATCGCTGGCGTTGAAGGAATGCTTTCCCGGGACAAGTGTACCTTAAATTAAAGTAGGTTTGCGGCGAGCTCCGCGAGCGCGCTTCGTTCCCCCCGTGTGAGCAGGACGTGAGCCGCAACGCGTTCCCCGCGGAATCGATCGGCCGCGACCGACAGACCATTCGATGCGCTGTCGACATACGGATTGTCGATTTGCTCCGGATCCCCCGTGAGCACGATCTTCGTTCCGTCGCCTGAGCGTGTGATGATCGTTTTCACTTCGTGCGGCGTGAGGTTCTGCGCCTCATCCACAATAATGTATTGTGCAGGCAACGATCGGCCGCGAATGTACGTGAGCGGTTCAACCTGCAATTGCCCGCTTTCGAGCAACTCGGCGTAGGCGCGCGGACCTTTCTTGGTACCGCTTGCAAAAAGAAATTCGAGATTATCGAAGATAGGCTGCATCCACGGGTTGAGTTTTTCGTCCACATCGCCGGGCAAAAAACCAATGTCGCGGCCGAGCGGCATCACGGGGCGCGAGACGAGCATCCGCGTGTAGATTCCATCTTCCACGGTCCGTTTCAGACCTGCCGCAAGCGCGAGAAGCGTCTTGCCCGTACCCGCCTTGCCGACGAGCGTGATGAGGCGAATCTCTTCGTCGAGCAAGACGTCGATCGCATGACTCTGTTCTTTGTTGCGGGGTCGAACGCCCAAGATTCCTTCTCGCGGCGTGCGCAGGCAGACGATCTCGCGCCGTGCCGCATCGAACCGCCCGAGCGCCGTGTGGGCTGGATTCGCCCGATCACGAAGGAGCACGGACATGTTCGCGCTCAGAGACGCGCTACGCTCACTTGCTGCGAGCGACATGGAGCTAGGGCGCTCGGCCTTGTCTCCCCTTTCCGGCGCGATGGCGGACGCCGGTGGCACGAAGCGACCTTCACGGAAGAACGTGTCGATATCACCGGCCGAGACTTCGAGTTCAGTGCCGCTCGTGTCGAGACGCTGCGGTTCGACACGCTGGTTCTCGTACGTCTCGGCGACCATGCCGAGGGCGTCGGCCCTGATGCGAAGATTCGTGTCCATCGTGACGAAGACCGTGGGCGAATCGTGGTCGGCTTCGCGCACGTCGAACGCGGTTTGAAGGATTGCCGCATCCATCGACGTCTTGTCGATGGCGCTTGGCAATTCGGGGTGGTGCGGAGGAACGGCGACCTTGAGAAAGCCTCCTGACGCGAGTGTCACACCCTTCGAGAGTGAACCGCCCGACTCGCGAAGCTCGTCGAGCAGGCGGACGACTTGGCGTGCATTTCGACCGCGCTCCGATCCCTCACGCTTGAACTGATCGACTTCTTCGATGACGTAGATCGGAATGATGACGTTGTTATCGTCGAATTTGGAGATCGCGTATGGATCGTGAAGCAGGATATTCGTATCGAGAACGTAGTTCTTCTTCATGCCCCGGTTTCCGCTCACGTACCCTCCCATGCCCTGTCTTGCAACGGGAAAGTGAGGAGCGGTGCGAGCGTCGCGATGGCGTCCACACTGACCTGCCCGCTCATGAGGATGGCCTCGTCCGTGGGGTGTTTCGCGAGGTGATTGTGCACGTCTACGAAGGACTCGAGATAAATGCGCTCGCGTCCGAGACCGGGTGAAATGCCATCGCCGCCGCGGAATGCGCGCTCCGCGGTGAGAATGGCTTGGTATGGCACCTGCCCGTGTTCGTTGACGAGTGCTTTGACCGTGTCGTGAAACTCCGCTCCGTCATCCATGGCCAAGACCGCGAAGTGGCGTACGGCAAGCTCACTCTTGCGGCGTGGCGTGAGAAACCCATGCCGTTCTTCGAGAACCAACGCGAGTCCCTCTTGGTGGTCAACGCCTCGGGCCGTGCCAATCTGGAAGATGAGGTGACGCTCTTGCATGGCGCGTGTGCGCGGGATTGCGTGGGCCAAGATTTCGTGCAAAACCGTGCGCTCTACATCTTCTTTCGTGATGCGCCGTGCGGGTGCAATGAAGATATGTCGATCTCCCGTGGCAGCGAGCGCTGAAAGCGATGGCTGCACGATGACTGCGAAAGGCAGGCCACGCAGACTCACTTCTTGTCGCATGCGCGACAGAAGCGATTCAGCGGTGGGCGCGTCGCTCTCGATCTCTGCGTGCGAATGCGCCGGCGAAGCCCTGCAACCGTCGGTGATCCATTGGCGCGCAAGGATCGTTGCATCGCGAGCAACGGCGGAACAGAAGCGCGCCCGAGCGAGCGCCCCAAAGGCGGTCGTGCCTGTTGCACTCACGAGTGCGGCTTCGATCTCGAGCTCGCGCGCTCGCGCAGCGTAAAGCTCTGCGATCGGGTGCGTTCGTTGGTCGAGCCAATGCGCAGCGCCATCCAGGGCTCTACGAAGATGCGCGTGATCGACGCGCGCATACGTCCAGCGCGGAGTCATCTTCTTCCCGGCTTCAAAGGCGTCGAGCATGCGCTTTCGTTCTTCGTGTACATTGCACGGGACGACAGTGCCTAGCAGGCGCACCGTACGCATGACGTGGGTGAGCAGACGCTCGATCTCTACGAGTCCCCAGGAAGAAGTATGAAAAGTATGACCGAGCGGCTGGGGCAAAGCGGTGGGGTCTATTTGATGTGGACGGGGACGACCGTCCAGGCGACGCCACCGCGGTTGTCGTGAACCACAATCCAAAGATCGCCGTCACCGGGATCTTTGAACGGGCGGAAATTGTTGCCGCTGTCGTCGATGCGACCCTGGCGCGTGTCAAAGAGCAGGCGCGCGTCGTTCTCGAGATGGCCGCGGTCCGAATAGTAATCGGCCCAAATCTGTTCGTGCAGATTCTCGCTTCCGCTATTTGGATTTAGCTCCCAGCTCGAATCCGGCACGTCGACGTCGATTTTCACGGCCGTGCAGTCCGCATTCTTCGCGGCCGTGCAATGATCGAGGGTGATGCCGGCGACGGGATCCACGGGCGCGCCTTCGAGCGTAACACCGTTGATCACGGGGTTTTCATTCGTTTGTCCTGCGTACGAATACACGCGCGAGACGCCAATGACGTAGTCGCGCGGTTCGAGCTTGTTTCCCGCCTCGTCGGTGCAGAGAATGGGTACCTGCTGCGGACCCGCGGATGGATCGAGGGGTGCAAACCGCACGCGACCGGCACACGCAATATTGAAGACGATGGCCAAACCATATTGCGTGCCACCTTGATGGGACTGAATCGCATCATCCGGCATACGAAACGAAAAGGTTGGCCCCTGCGGGAGCAGCGACGAGACGTCGACCCCCGTGGGGATCTGCCCGAGCGCACCACCTGGCTTCGTTGCATCACCACCGCCAGCGTCCGCATCCGTCAAAGGCACGGTTGGAATGAGCTGCGCGGTGCCCGCGCCGCTACCTGCATCCGGCGCAAAGCAAGCATAGTAGAGATCCTGCGGTGGATTCACGCACACGACGGGGATCCAGTAGAGCGTCAGCGGCAACGGTTTGCTCGCGCGCGCGTCGGTAGAGAGCGCCGTGAGCGTGACGGTGTCACCAGGGTTTGCGTACGGTTTGTCGGCGCTCACGGCAAAGAGGCGCACGCTGTCCACGACGCTCTGCGGATCGAAATCCGCCGTGCCGCACGCCCCCGACACCACGGCAACAAAGCACGCAAGCAGAAGGGCAACCCACGTGCGTGTGTGCAGAGATCGCGGCGCGCAGCAGGTTTGCATGGTCATAGCTCCGCTCGAACCCCGAGACTCGGCAGAATGGGTAAGCCCGTTGCGTGCGTGCTCAACGTGGAATTGTAATTATAACTGATACCTTCGACATTGGCTTGATTGTAAATATTCTGGATATCCAAATACATGCCAAAACGGCCCCAGCTATAATTCCACGTCTTGTCGATGCGCACGTCGAGCTGGTGAAACATGGGATCTCGCACGCCGTTCTGTGGATAGGCCGACAGCGGCATATAAGCGCCGATCGTCGCGTCGTAAAAGCCGTACATCTGAGGGGTTTGCATACTCCCCGAGATAAGACGGAAGCGCGCGCCGACCTCCCATCCGCCGCCGAGCCTGTAGCTGCCGACCGCGGTGAGGATGTGCGTCTGATCGTAAGCGAAGAGTCGCTCCGGATCGGTGGGCGAATCGCGTCGCACGGAGCGCGAGAGCGTATACGCGAGAAAACCAAAGAAATGTGCGTCGGGCTTGTAGCGCACGAGCGTCTCCAGACCGTAGGCGTAACCGCTTCCGGTATTGCCAACCTGCTGCACGACGAGTTGGTCGTACTGACGGTAGAAGGCCTCTGTCGAGAAGTCGATCTGCCGCGTGACCTCTTGCTCGATACCGAAACCGTAGTGGTTGGCGACGCTGGAATGAAGTCCAGGGATACCGAAGACACTATTCGTTTCTTGCGGCTGAGGCGGCTGCGTGAAGCGACCGACACCGCCCTTCAACGTCGTCTTCGGGAACTCGCTCGAGATCTCCTGGCGCACGACGAGGCGAGGCTGCACATCCCACGCACGCGTGTCGCTCGAGTAGTCGAGCCGAACACCAGGAACGATCCGCGTCCCGCGAAACGGCGTGAGTTCCACTTCGTCGTAGAGGGCTGGGCTGGAAATGTTTGCTGAAGCGGTCGTCTGGAGCGGAGGTTGCGAACCGAACGGACCTGCGGGAGGCTGACCCGGGGTTGGGAGGGGCGGCATGCGCACGCTTGCAGTGTAAGGTGCATCATACATGTCGAACCCGAAGTTGTTTCGAACACCGGGTGCAATACGTTGAGAGAGCTCCGCGCGCCCCGTAATGGGCCACGAGGTGACCACGAAGAAGTTGTCACCAATCGAAAAGTCGACCGCATCTTTACCGAACGCGGCGGTCAGGCGAAATTCCGTATCTTCGGAGAATTTTCCAATGTAGCGCGCCTGCAATCGATAAAAGGAAGTGCCGAACGTGATGTTGCCGCCGACGCCGGGGTCCGACCCGTTGACGCTCTTGATAAGGATATTGAGGCGATCGTCCGAACCGAAAAAGAAGAGACGGAAATCCTGTTTTCCATGATCCCAACTACGCTGAACCATCGCCTGGTAATCGTAATAGACAGGCGCAGTTGTGACGCCGGCGCCCGTCGCTTCGAGCGCGGGTTTAAGCCATAAGTCGACATAGGAGCGGCGGCCCGCAATGGCGAAGTTCCAACCGGTGTTGCCAATGGGCCCCTGAGCGACCACGCGCGCGTCGATGAGATCGACCTGCGCGAGACCGTGGATTTTGCGATCGTCTTTGACGACGGGATCATGAACGCCAACATCGACAATCGCGCCGGTGACGCGTCCGTACATCGAACTGAAGTTGCCCGGATAAAAGTCGATCTTGTCGAGCATCTCCGTGGGGATGACGCTCGATAACCCTCCGAAGTGATAGATCATCGGCACGACCGTGCCGTCGACATACGTGCTCGTTTCGTTTGGCGCGGCTCCGCGGACGATGAGCATTCCAGCGAGACCTGGAGGCCGCGCCACGCCGGGCAGGTTCTGAATGGCTCGAAGTGCGTCGCCGTTCGTTCCCGGAATACGCTGAAGCTCGCGCTGCTCGAGCGTGCGTTTGGTCACCTCACGCGGAGGACGCTGCCCGTGAACCTGGACTTCCTCGATGTCTTCACCTTCTGCGGGAGGAGGTGGTGGTGGTGCTTCGCGCTCGAGTCGAACGTCGATCGTTGCTTCCTCACCCGGATCGAGCGGCTGCTCATAGCTCTGCGCCGCGTAGCCCTGGGCGCCGATCGTGACCTTGTAGTTTCCCGCCGGAACGCCATCGATATGAAAACTGCCGTCGGACGCGGCCGTGGTCTTGAACGCAGTGCCATCTTCCGCAGTCACCGTTACGGCGGCACCCGCAAGCGGCTTGTCACGAGGCTCGGTCGCCACTCTGCCAACGATGCGCGATGCGGGAGGAGCGAACTCGTATTTGTGACGAATCTTCGACGCAATGGGCACACCGCCCTTCTTGGCGGGTACAAATTCGAGCTTCGATGCAGCTTCGATCGCGGCTTCGTCGAAACCGTGCCCAGCCGGCGTCTCGACCGTTGCATTCTTCACCGCACCTCTCGCGTCGAGTTCGAGGACGAGCACGACGACGACGGTCTCGCGCACTTTGTCTTTGATGGCTTGCGCAGGATAAACGGCGCCCGCGTCCTTTATCAGAACGGGCATCGCGACGACGGGCGCAGGAGGCGGAGCGGGCTCCTCTTTCGGCTGCGTGAGGATTCCGCGCTGTGCGTACGACGTACCGGTCCATGAAGCTGCAACGACACTCGCAAGCAACGCAAACCGCACACGACGAGAACTCTCTTGCTTGCGTCGACACACTGCAGAGTCCGGCATTCGGGGCAGGCACGCTAACACATGGGCGTCGTGATAGAGGAAGCGCAAATCTCTCATCGGCCATCGATTGCTTCCGTGTTTCACACCGCTCGTTCGCTCTTCCGTCGTGTCGATCCCGCCCTCTACGTGCTCTGGGCGGCAGCGTGGACACTCACGTCCGCCAGATCGTTCTACGGCTACATGCTGAAGCAGACGGGCGGCGAATGGAGCGCGCCGCTCGACGACGTCTTCATCCATTTCGACTACGCGCGCGCCACAGCGCTGGGCCATCCTTTCGAGTGGACCGTTGGCAACGGTTATTCATCGGGCAACACGAGCCTCACCTACCCGTTCGTGCTCGCGGTTGGATGGCGGGCTGGTTTCAGAGATTGCAGCCTCATGATCTGGGCGGCCATCGTCGCGGCAACGTGTGTCTTCGGCTTCCTGCTCGCCGTCCGCGGGCTCTTTCTCGAGAGCGATCGCGACGACTGGGGGCACGTGTCGTCGTACCTCTTGCCGCCGATGTTCCTCGGTGTCGGCGCATTCGTCTGGTCGCTGTGGAGCGGAATGGAGGTCGCGTTCTTCATGGCGACGTGGGCCATTGCGCTGCTCGCGTGGCAGAGACTCGAGCGCGTCGACGGCAATCACCGCGCGCACGCGAGCGCGTGGTGGCTCGGTCTCGCGGGTGTCCTGCTCGTCACCACGAGACCCGAAGCTGCGCTCACCGTTGCGGTCTTCGGTGTCGCCGCAGCTCTCGCGCACGCTCGCTTTGGCCTCGCACGCGCGATGGGCGTGCTCGTTCGCGCGGGGTTGCCCGGCGCACTCGCGCTCGCCGTGCAATCGGTCACAAACAAAGTCTTTACGGGCGAATGGAGCGCCAACGGCGCGCTCGTCAAACTTGCGCTGAACAACCCGTACTTGAGCGAGAAAGAGAAAGTTGAAGACTACATCTTCAACGTGAAGTACGCGGCGCTGCGCAACCTCGATTACCATTTTGCGTCCGCGCGAGGCGAGCACATGGCCGATTTCGGCCCCGCAGACGGGTCGAACGTGTTCGCGCACGTGTGGACCAGTCTTTCGCGTGAAGCCTGGTGGGCGGGCGTCGTGCCTCTCGTCCTCGCGATGTTGCCTCTCGCTTTCGCGCGCACGCGGCGCGTGGCGATTGTGCTGTGGGCCGAACTCGTTCTTTGGATCGGCGTCGTCGCATTCAATGGGCAAGTGCGCTGGCAGAACGAGCGCTACGTCATGCCCGCCGTTGGCATCATGCTCGTTCTCGCCGCTCTCGGCGTCTCTGTCGCTCTGCGCACGCGCGCGGAACGCCACGGATGCGGCGCGCGCACGAAGTTGTGGGCCGTCCGCGCGGCGCTCGTCGTACTGTCTCTTGTTTTCGCTTACGACCACCAGATCCCGAAAATGCGCGATCAGAAATGGTTCTTCGGCCGTGCGTCACGCAACATCCGCGACCAGCACCTCGCGCTCGGCAAGTACCTCGCGGAGACGAAACCGCGTCGCGTGCTCGTCGGCGACGCGGGCGCCATCCTCTATGCGTCGGACCGCCCCGGTCTCGATCTCATCGGCCTCGGCGGCTACGGCAAATTGCCTTTCGCACGCGCAAGCGTGCACGGCCTCGGGGCGTCGCTCGAACTCATCGAGCGCATGCCCGAAAGTGAGCGCCCGGATCTTCTCGCGATTTTTCCGACCTGGTGGGGCGTGCTGCAAACGTGGTTTTCGAGCGATCTCGTGGCTCGTTTCCCGGTCGAGGGCAACGTCATCTGCGGAGGCTACGAACAGAATGTCTACAGAGCGGATTGGCACTTGCTCGGCACCGGTGATCGCCTCCGCACGATGCCCCGAGGCGACACGGAAATTCGCGCCGTGATCGATGTCGGCGATCTCGTCAGCGAAAAAGAAAACGGCTACGCGTTCGACAGACCGGCGAACGGGTTCGTCGACATGCACATCCTGCCCGATCCTGCGAACCCTGCGCTCGACATGTTCGACGGAGGTCGGCGCATCAACGTCGGCATGAGCGAGAGCTTCCTCGCCAAGGGGCTTTTGCCCAGCAAGGCCGCGCATCTCGTCGTCCGCACGGCACCTGAAAGAGACACGCGTGTGCGCGTGCAAATCTCCGGCGCGTACGCAGGCGATTTGGATCTCGCGCGCACGGGTGGCTGGGTCGAGGCCATACTCGCCATCCCGGCCGATCGCGTCACGGAGTCGATGCACATCCAGCTCGTCAACGACGGCCCAGGCGACTTCGTCGATTTCCATGCATGGCTCACGCAATGACGGGCGCAATGTCCGAGGCGCTCGCGAAGTCGAAAGCGCTGCTTGGCACTTGGGGCGCCCCCCCAGATCTGCCAGCGAACATCGCGATCATCGTTGCGGCGTTCGCGCTGCTCGCTGCCATCTCCGGTCGCGGGCGCGCATGGCTCGGCGCAGGAGATGCGCCCGTGTCCCGCCGAATCTTCCTCGCACTGACGGCCGCCATGGCGTCGTTTCTGTCGCTCTTCTGGATCGCCTTCTACTTGCGCGGAGGACCGCGCATCATTGACGCAACAACGTATTTCCTCGAGGGGCGCGCGTTCGCCGAGGGGCACTTCACCTGGCCCGTGATCGAGCCAACGGCGAGTTTCCGCGGACGTTTTCTCCTGTACGATCCATCGGCAAACGCCGACGTCCCGACGGGAACCATGGGAGGCATCTTCCCTCCGGGTTATCCGCTGCTTCTTGCGATTGGTTTCGCACTGCGCGCTCCGATGGTCATTGGACCTCTCATCGCCGGCGCCCTCGTCGTCGCAACGTATCGGCTCGCGCACACTCTTGCGGAACGAACGCAACCAATTGGTTGCGTCGAGCCCATCGCACGCTCGGCGGCTCTCCTGTCTCTGGTGTCCGCTGCGCTCCGCTACCACACCGCCGATACCATGTCGCACGGAGCAACGGCGCTCGGCATCGTGCTCGCGTTCGACTCTGCGTTGAGACGGCGCTTTGGTCTTGCGGGTCTTGCAATTGGCGCCGTGCTTGCCACGCGTCCCGTCTCGTCGTTCGCGATCGGTCTCGTCAGTCTTGCGTGGCTTTTGCGCGTGCACGAAAACCGGGCGAAATCCCTCCTTCGACTTGCGATCGGCGCCCTTCCCGGCATCGCGCTGCTTCTGGTTTGGCAAAAGGCCCTGACGGGCTCGTGGTTCACGTCTCCGCAACGCATGTATTATGCACTTTCCGACGGGCCCCCTGGCTGCTTCCGTTGGGGGTTCGGCGCAAGCATCGGGTGCCTCCATGAGCACGGCGAGTTCGTCCGTGCGCGCTTGCCGCATGGTTACGGCGTGCTCGAAGCCCTGGGCGTGACGCACCTCCGCCTACGCATGCATCTTACAGACATCGCGAACTTCGAGCCGCTCGCGTTCCTCGTTCTCGTGCCGCTCGCAAGACCGAAGAAAGACGGCGCACGCGAGTCGCGTGATCCCGCGGTGATCGCGAGCGTCACGCTCGTCGCGCTCCATATGCTCGCATATGCGCCGTTCTACTTCGACGGCAGCTACCCGGGCGGCGGCGCGCGTTTCTTCGCCGATGTGCTGCCCATCGAGCATGCGCTCATCGCCCTTGCCATCGCGCGCCTCGCTGGGGCTCGCGTCGTTCGCGGCTCCTTTGCAGTGCTCGCGCTCGCCCTCGTAGGTTTCGCGCTTCACGCATCGTTCGGCCACAAGCAACTTGCGGATCGCGATGGCGGGCGGCCCATGTTCGAACCCGACGTCCTCGCACGCGCGAACGTCGCCACCGGCCTCGTCTTCGTGGACACCGATCATGGCTTTGCGCTCGGCCACGATCCCGATGCGCGCCCTGAAAGCGGCCTGCTCATTGCGCGCCTACACAACGACGCTCGCGATCGATTGCTTTACGACAGGCTCGATCGACCGCCAGCGTACCTCTATCACTTCGACCGATCGCCGTCCGCGCACGCATCGGTGAGCATCACGGCATGGACGCCGCCGCCGAGCGGCGACACCTTTCGCTTCGAAGCGGAGGCAGAGTGGCCGGTGCTCGGAGCTCTGGGCGGTTTCGCGGCACCCGCATACGGTGAGGCGTGCGCCTCCGGAGGCCGCGCGCTCGTCTTGACGAAGGCGTCGGTCGACAAACCCGCGCGCGCCACGATCTCCGTCCCGGTGCCGGAATCCGGCCGGTACTCCGTCGTTCCCCGCGTCGCCGACGGAACGCGTGTACCTTACACGCACGTCTCGAAGGACGTCGTGACGCGAGCAACCCTTCATCTCCATGCTGCGGCGGAGGCCTCGCCTGTGTGGTCATGGACGCCCGTCGATCACGGCTGCGTCGATCTGGCAGCGCAGGAAACCGAGCTCCGTTCGCCGTCCGTCGAACTGGTGATCGAGACCACGGGAGCGCCCGTCGCGCTCGACAAGATCACGTTACGCAAGATTCATTGACGGTATGCTGAAACGTAGCTTCCATGTGGCGGCTGCGAGATGACGAAGAGTGAACTCATCGACGCGATGGCTGCTCGCAGTCAGTTGACGAAGGCGCGCGCGGAGATCGTGGTCAACTGTATCTTCGATGCAATGACCGAGGCGTTGCAGAGCGGCGAAGGCATCGAAATTCGCGGGTTCGGAAGCTTCACGGTTCGACCTTACAAAGCATACTCGGGCCGTAACCCTCGCACGGGCGTGCCCGTGCCCGTGCCTTCGAAGCGTTTGCCATTTTTCAAGGTGGGCAAGGATCTCAAGGAGCTCGTCAACGCGAGCCGCCTCGCGTACGCCATCACGGGTGGCGACGACGACGACTGACCGCTTTCGATTTGACGCGATCTCATCGTTGGGGCCTGCGGTGCGGTCCTCAAAGCCAACCAAGGCTATTCCGGTCCGCTCCTCGGCCCCGCCTCGACCTCGCGTCAACTTGAAAGCGGTCTAAGAGCGAGTTCGACAGCCGTCGCGAGCGAATCGAGGCTAGGGCGGAGCGCGAGGAGCCCGCGTAAGCGTACTTATCGTACGTGCGCAGGCACCGCAGCGCCCAACCGACGTATCGATTCGCGCAGCAGGCTGGCGAACACGCTCTAAGGCATCGGAGATGCGTGTGCTATGCACGCGGCGCTTCCGATGGCTTTTCCTCCCGTCCCCGAGCAGATGGCGCTCTTGACCCGCGGCGCCGTCGATCTCCATGTCAAGACCGAGCTCGAAGAGCGCCTCGAACAATCGCGCAAAACAGGCAAACCTCTTGTCGTAAAGGCCGGCTTCGATCCAACACGCCCCGACCTTCACATCGGTCATGCCGTGCTTCTCGCGAAGATGCGTCAGTTCCAAGATCTGGGGCACCACGCGATTCTCTTGGTCGGCGAATTCACTGCGATGGTGGGCGATCCCACTGGCAAGAGTGACGCGCGCCCGCGTCTTTCGCGGCAAGAGGTGCAAGCATCCGCGAAGACGTACACAGAGCAGGCCTTCAAGATCCTCGATCGACATAAGACCGAGATCCGTTCGAACTCCGAATGGCTCGACACGATGACGCCCGCCGACGTCGTCGAACTCATGGCGAAAATGACCGTTTCGCGCATGCTCGAGCGCAAAGACTTCGCCGCGCGCTTCGAAGACGGCCGCCCAATCTACCAGCACGAATTCCTCTACCCGCTGCTCCAGGGCTACGATTCTGTTGCATTATGCAACGACATCGAGCTTGGCGGGACCGATCAGCTTTTCAACCTTCTGGTCGGTCGCGATCTCATGAGCAAATACGGAAAGCGCCCGCAAATGGTGCTGACAACGCCGCTCTTGGAGGGCATCGACGCGAAGATGGAGAACGGCGGCGTCGTCGGCAAGAAGATGTCGAAGAGCGCCGACAACTTCATTGGCCTGACCGAAGCGCCGCTCGCCATGTTTCGCAAGGTGATGCAGATCGACGATGAAGTGATCTTCCGCTATTTCGAGCTCCTTTCGAACAAATCGAACACCGAGATCAACGAGCTCAAAACCGAAAAAGCGGCAGGCAGAGATCCGCGTGAGATCAAAGCCATCTTCGGCCGTGAGCTCGTCACGCTCTTTCACGACGAAACCGCCGCGATCGCTGCTGAAGCCGAGTTCAAAAACGTGTACTCCGCAAGCGCGGTGCCGGACAACGTCCCGTCGTTCTCACTCACCACGGACGGACCCACGCTCTGGATCGCCAAAGCGCTCTCCCTTGCGCGGCTCGTGAAGTCGACCGGCGAAGGAAAGCGGCTCGTTGAACAAGGCGGTGTCGAAGTCGACCGAGAGCGCGTCACCGACGGTCAGTTCCAGCTCGAACGCGGCAAGCGCTACTTGCTCCGCGTCGGTTCGAAGAACCGTCGCTTCGCGTACATCGAGATCGCCCGTTGAGGACATGATGCGGCGCGCGCCCGCGATCTCTGCGACGCCCGCGACGCCGGGCATCGATGAAGGATGCGCCGCGGAAGACGACAGCCTTTGCCCCTCACCCAAGAGACACGCTTTTTGCGCTGAAAACGTCACCCGTCGTCGGCCAGATTGACGCCGGATCTTGAGCAATGGTACGCGCGCCGGTCCTATGGCACAGTCGACCGCTCGTTCCGCTCGCACTCCTGCTTCCCTCGACCGCGCCTCGCCGAAGTCCCGCAAGGCTGCGACGACCAAGGCGTCCACGAAGTCGAAAGCGAAGCCGACGCTGCGCACCGTGAAAGGTGCCGCCGCAACGAAGCGTCCTTCGGCGACCGCGTCGAAGTCGCGTGCCCCTGCCGTTGCGAAGGCGGACTCGGAGCCCGAGCAGAAGCCCTCGGCGCCCATCGTTTCGAAGGGCTACGTGCCGCTCGTCAACATCCCGAAACCGCCGCCGCCGCCTGCCAACTTCACGCTCCACGTGGGTGACAAAGCCGTGCACCCATCTCACGGCCTCGCCGAGGTCACGGCGATCGAGCATCGCGAGATCGGCAGCATCAAGGGCGAGTTCTACATTCTCAGGATCGTCGACAACGGCATGCGCGTGATGGTGCCGCGAGCGTCCGGCGGGACAGCGGGCATCCGCCCCGTGATGTCAGCGAAGGAAGCCGACCGCGTGCTCGACACCATGCGCGCTCGCGAAGTCGCCGTGGATCTCCAACCATGGAGCCGCCGCTTTCGGGCGTACACGGAGATGATCAAGAGCGGTGCGCCGCACGAGGTCGCCAAGGTGCTGCGCGACATGTACCGCCTCAAGTTCGACAAAGACCTGTCGTTCGGTGAGCGCCGCCTGCTCGATCAGGCCAAGAGCCTCCTCATGAAGGAGCTCGCAGCCGCAAAGGGCATGACGGAAGCCTCGCTGCAAGCCAAGGTCGACGACATGTTCCGCGCTTGACCGCTTTCGATTTGACGCGATCTCATCGTTGGGGACTGCGGTGCGGTCCTCAAAGCCACACAAGGCTGTTCACTTCGCTTCGCTCCGTCGCTCTCACTGCACTCCGTCCACTTCGTGGACTCCGTGCAGTTCGAGTCCGGTCGCATCCCGTGCCCCGCCTCGACCTCGCGTCAACTTGAAAGCGGTCGGGCCCTACCTGAGGTCACACTCGTCGGAGTGCACCCATGAAAATCTATACGAAGACGGGGGATGACGGGACGACGGGGCTCTACGGCGGCGCGCGCATCAAGAAAAATTCGACGCGTGTCGAGGCCTACGGAACGGTCGACGAACTCAACGCCGTCATCGGGGTAGCGCGTGCAACTGGGCTCGACTCCTTCACCGAAGAAGTCTTGTCACACGTGCAAGTCGATCTCTTCACGCTGGGCTCCGAGCTTGCGTGTTCACCGGGCAAAGAAGCAAGTCTGCACTTGCTCGAGGCCGCGGATGCGGAGCGACTCGAGCACGCAATTGACGAAGTGCAGACAAAGCTTTCGCCTCTCAAGAATTTCGTCTTGCCCGGTGGCAGTCCCCAGGCTGCTGCACTGCACCTCGCGCGCACGATCTGCCGGCGTGCCGAGCGCTCCGTGCTCGCCATCGAACATGACGGCGCGCCGCCGCGTCGCGAAGTCGTCATCTACCTCAATCGCCTGAGCGATCTGCTCTTCACACTCGCTCGCCGCGCCAACGCGGAAGCCGGCGCCCCTGACGTCCCCTGGAAACCTCGCGCAACCAAATAGTTGCGTGTACCCAGCGGAGGGGGGATGATAACCTATGGAAAATGCAGGGGTCTACGTTTGAAGAAGAAGACTTCTTCCGAGCCATCCAAACGAGTGGTGCACGTGTCCTGCTTATCGGTCGAAGGGCGCTCGTCGCGCTTGGTGCTCCGCTCCTGACAGCTGATTACGACCTCTGGCTTCACATTGATGACATCGAGAAATTTAACGAGTGCCTTGGGAAGCTCGATCTCGATCCAAACCGCAGCCCTGACGAAGCACGCAAGGTCGGCCGCTACGTTCTTGAGGGCGACGAGCGAGTCGATATCCTTGTCGCGCGCGCCGCGCCAACGAAGGACGGAGTCGTACTTACGTTCGATCAGGCCTATCGAGATCATCAGAGCATTCGATTCATGAAAAACATCGACATCGCGATTCCATCTCTTGAGCATCTCATCCTGACGAAGCGCTGGTCGATGCGGCCACGTGATCTGCCTGATATCAATTTTCTCGAAACTCTCAAGAATGCATCAACGCAAGGGCAAGGTAGTTCGTCATGAATCCATATGAGGTCTCGCTCACGCCCGACGAGTTCGATCGACGCCTCGAGCTTGCACGCAGTGATGCAAACGAACAGGCGGAACGTGTCGCCTTGATAGCGTGGTTCATGAGGCGTTATCCAACAGCGCGAGAGCGGCTCGCGTATGCCCGGCGCAAAGCGCGCGAGTGGCAACGGCCCGTTGTGGGTCATGCGGCTTCGGCGAGCTGCGAAGCGAGCATCTTGCGGCCGCGATGAAGACGGCTCATCACGGTGCCAATAGGAACGCCGAGTTCGGTCGCTGCTTCTCGGTAGGTGAGCTCGCCCAAATCAATGAGTTTTAGCACGGTACGAAAAGCTTCGGGCAGCGCCTCAAGCTTGCCCTGCGTGGTGGGCGAGAGGCTCACGCTGGCTTCCGGCGGCGCGAAACGCTCCGGCGTTGTCCATGCAACCGGGTCTGACGCCAGCGTAAACAAGGCGTTGCGTTCGCGGCGTGATCGCCGGCAGCGCGTGATGAAGACGCTAAACAAGATCTGATAGACCCATGCGCGCAGGTTCGTGCCGTACTCGTATTGCGCGGAAAAACGAAGAGCACGCTCAATTGTATCTTGCACGATGTCGTCAGCGATCGTCGGATCGCTCGCAAGTCGGTACGCGCGCGCACGCAACTCCGGCAAGAGCTTCGTAAGCCCTCCTTTTAGGCTTGCGAAATCGGCGGCGACAACGGGGGTTCGGGCAGTGCGAGCAGACGAAGCGACGGACATCTTGTTCCTCCGCCGTCACGCCACAGCAACCCCGATGCCATCGCGTTAGACCCTAAATTTGCCGAAATTTCGCGCTTCAGGGGAGTGGGTGTGTGTCTGCACAACAACGGACGCGTGGGCACCCACGCGCGGATCTTCGGCTGCCCGGTTAACCTTGAAAGACTGCTGCGAAAGCTGCGGGAAGTCCTTCGGCGATGTCGCTTGCGAGCATCCCGCGATCGCCGTGTTTCTCCTTCCAAGTATCGCCGGCGACGCCGTGCAAGTAGACGGCGCACCACGCCGCCTCGAATGGATGCAAACTACATGCAAGCGCGCCAACGAGGCCCGCGAGCACGTCGCCCGATCCCGCCGTTGCAAGCACGGGGTTGCCCGAGGAGTTGACGACGACGCGCCCATCGGGTGCAGCGACAACCGTGTGCGCCCCTTTGAGCACGACGACTGCGTTTGCGCGCGCAGCCGCCGTGCGCGCCGCAACAAAGCGATTGGCCTCGATCTCTTCGCTCGTCATACCGAGCAGTCGCCCAAGCTCGCTTGCGTGTGGTGTGAGGATCGCGCGCCCGCCCGTAGTCGCGAATCGTTCAATCGCGCGCGCATGGATCGTGAGCGCGTCGGCATCCACCACCATCGTCCCTTGAAAACTCGAGAGCGCGTGGTTCACCGCGGCGCGCGCACCATCGCCCAAGCCGAAACCCGGACCCATGACGACAACACGCTTGTGGACGAGAGCCGCATCGATCTGATGGGTCAGATCGCTACCTTCGGCAATGCGCGCCGTCATGATTTCGGCGACACGTGATTCGAGTGCTTTCGCTGCTTTGGTCCACGTGACGATGGTGGCGGCCCCTGCCCCGCCGCGCAGCGCGCCCTTCGCGCAAAGCATTGCCGCACCTATTTTTCCAGGCGCCCCTGCAAGCACCGCAACGTGTCCAGCACGGTACTTGTGCGCATCTGCAGGGCGCGGACGGAGCACCGCGCAGACGTCGCGAGCTTCCACGAGATCGGCCGAGTGCGCTGCCGATGACAGCGAAGACGGCACGCCAATATCGACGACATGCACCTCTCCCGAGAGGCGCGCGCCTTGCGGCGTGACGTGACCGAGCTTCGGATGTCCAAAGCTCACGGTGAGCTTTGCAGTGACGCATGCACCCATGACAACGCCCGTGTCTGCGTTCATCCCGGAAGGCACATCGAGCGCAATCTTCGGCGCCGGCGCATCATTGATGACTGCAATGAGCGAAGCGAAGAAACCGTCGATTGCGCGATCGAGGCCAACGCCGAAGAGCGCGTCGACGACGACGTCCGTGGCTGCGAGAGCGGTCTTCTGCTCCTCGAGCGCGCCATTGGTTGCAACATGCACGACGCGTCCGCCGATGCCCAAGAACGCGTCCATGTTGATCCGACAATCGATTGTCTTCGGAGCGTCACCGGCGAGCCATGCCTCCACGACGGCACCTCGCGACATGAGCCGCCGCGCCACCACGAAACCATCACCGCCGTTGTTGCCCGTGCCGCATACAACGACAACACGTCTGCCGCGCGCGCGACCGCCGAAGATCTCGCGCTCTATGATCTCCGCGGCGCCGCGACCCGCATTCTCCATGAGCACGAGGCTCGGTACGTTGCACACGCCGATGGCGTGAGCGTCGAAAGCGCGCATCTCGGCACGCGAAAGAATGGGAATCATTTTGCATGCTCCTCTGGCACTGCACTGCCCCTGCCCGTCTTCTCGAGAATCACGACAGCTACGGCAACGCCAGCATCGTGCGTGAGGGTGACGTGCCACGCATCTGCACCGAAGCTCATCGCCATCTCGATGGCGTTGCCGTGCAGCGCAAGCAGCGGTCTGCCGCTCCTCGCTCTGCGCACTTCGACCTCGTGCCAGCCAACGCCGCGCGCGCCGTCGAGCGATTTCGCGAACGCTTCCTTCACCGCAAAGCGACCCGCAAGTCCCGTTGCCAGGTCTCGACCGCTCAAGTCCGCACGCTCGGCCTCCGTGCAGATGCGAGAAAAGAAGCGATCACCATGTCGCTCGAGCGCCCGACGCATGCGCTCGATCGAGCAGACGTCGATGCCGAGCCCGACGATCATCGAACCGGCGTACCCCGAGCTTCGGTGATCGCCGCGAGCATGGCGCGCACCGCACCCGCGAGACCGAGGAACACGGCATCGGCGATGACGGCGTGGCCGATGTTGAATTCGACGATCTCAGGGATCGAGACGAGCGCCGGCACGTTCTCGGTGGTCAGGCCGTGACCGGCAGCAATCTCGAGACCGAGCGCCCGCCCGCGCTTCGCTGCGGCGGCGAGCCGAGCGAGCTCCTGCGTCTCGCCGAGGCCGCCAAACGCATGCGAGTACTCGCCGGTGTGAAGCTCGATCTGTTCAACGCCGAGCGCGTGCGACGCGTCGACTTGTTCAGCGTCGGCGGCGATAAAGAGGCTCACTTTGATCTTTTGCCTGCGTAGCGCGGCAACGTGATCCGAGAGCGCGCGCGAGGCCTTCGCGATCTCGAGCCCACCTTCGGTCGTGCGCTCTTGTCGACGCTCGGGCACGAGCGTCACGACGTCAGGCTTAACCTCGCACGCGATGGCCACCATCTCGTTCGTAGCAGCCATCTCGAGGTTGAAGGTGGAGTCCTTGAGCAACTCACGAAGTCGATGAACGTCCTCGTCGCGAATATGGCGACGGTCCTCACGCAAGTGCGCGGTGATGCCGCTGGCTCCGGCATCGAGGCATACGCGGGCCGCCTCGATCGGATCCGGATAGCCCGCGTCGCGCGCATTGCGGAGCGTCGCGACGTGATCGACGTTGATGTGCAGCCGCATGCGATTCATGGCTCCGCGTCGCCGACGGGTTCGAGATCCTGCTCGGTCTTCGGTGTCGTGAGAAGCTCGCCGTTCGGACCATCCCTGCGCACGATGATGCCCTTGCGACCGATCGTGTCCGGAGTCTCGCGCGCAAACACCGTGATGACGTTTGCGCCAGGACGAAGCGGAACTTGCGCTTCGATCGGCATCCGCTTCTCGTCTTGGCTATTGCGGTTCGAGCGATAGAAGATCTTCCTGTCGCCAACGAACACATAGGCGTCGAGCAAGCGTTCGGTGTCGCTCGTGGTGCCCTTGATGGTCGTCGTGGCATCCCTCGTCGAGAGCACCGTGGGCTCGAGCTCGATGAGCGGGGGAAAGCGTCGCATGACGTCCTCGAACGCCACGTTTGCGGCGGGCGTGCCACCATGATCGAGGTCGCTCGCGTTGACGAACCCGAAGCGACCGTCTCCGAGCGAGACTTTCACCCTGCTTCCTGCCGTTGCGAGCACATTCACAGCGGTGCCTGCGTTGAGGCGGCCGAAGCTCCTCGACGCGGGCTCCGACGTCTCATAGAGCACCGCGCCGCCGGACTTCGCCTTCATCGTGCCGCTCGCTGCCGCAAGCTGTGTTGGCACCGCGATGGGCATGTGAACCCTCTCGACGATGTTCTCGCGCAGATCGCGATCGGCGATCGACAGTTCCACTTTCGCCTCGGGATCGGCGAGGGTCGACTCGACATCGAACGTGAAGACGACTCGGCGCACGTCGCCGGGCTGCATGTTCGAGATGTCGAAGCGCCCATCACGCAAGAGCAGACCGTCGCCCGAAAGGTTACGCAGATTCGCCTGCGTCTCGAAGCTCCTGCCCCTTCCAACATTCCTCACGGACAAATACATCGCCAGATGTTCGCCCTTCTGCACCTTGCCGTCGCCGTTGCCTTTGCGACTGTCGGCGATCTGGAAATCGTACGCGAACAGCGGGCGCTCGAGCGCCTTGACCGATGCGCGTAACTGCTGCGAAGGCGGCACACGCCCGCGCGCCTCGTCGAAGTTGACCGTGATGCCGTCCAAGCGCGTAAGCGTGTCACGCGGGATGCGGCACACGCGTGGTGCGTTTTGCGGGAGCGTTGCCGTGGATCCAGGCTTGCGCCCCTCGACCTCGCACCAACCGAGCGGCGCGTTGGCCGACTTGGACTTGCCCGGCTCGAGTCTGCCGATGACGAGTTCTTTGTTGTCGAAGAGCGGATTGTCGCTCTTGGTGATGGCGCCGAGTCGATTCAACGTCACGTTGCTCTTGTTCGTCACCGTCAGCTTGAGCGCCATCGACTCGCCCGCCAAAACTTCGTTGTTCGAGCGATCGGTCTCGAGCTTCACCTCGACGTTCGGCGGCGGCGCGCCCGGCGCGACCTGTGCGGCGTCGGCCGGAGCATCGCTCCAATCGATGCCGAGCGCCTGAAGATCGGCCGCGACTTTTTGCAGCTCCGCGACACGCACCTGCTGAATCGTGTCTTTCGCCGCCTTGAGTTGTTCGAGGCGCTTGCCCTGCGGAAGTTTCGCAACGAGATCCCGCGCGAACTTCACGGGGAAATCCTTGGCTGGGAAATCTGGACCCATCTGTTCGTCCGGATCACCCCCGCGCTCGCGCAGCTCGCGGCGCAACGACTCGGGCAGGTTGTAGCGGACGATCTCCTGAGGCTTCTGACCTTCGCGAATGCGTGCATTTTGCAAGCTCTTCGCGAGATCGCGTTCCCGGAGCGTCATGCCGGTGTCGACCGTGAGATCCATCTCTTGGTTGTCGGCCGTCATCGGATCGAGCTCGATATCGGGCGTTACGCCGGTGCCCTGGATCGAGATGTCGCCCGGTTCGGTGAGATACTGCGCAATCGTCAGCTTGAGCGCCGCTTTGTCCGGGAGCTCCGTGAACACGAGTTGGACCGAGCCTTTGCCAAAGGTGGTCTCTCCAACGAGAACCGCGCGATCATGGTTTTTCAACGCGCCGGCCACGATCTCACTCGCGCTCGCGGACGAACCGTTGATGAGCAGGGCGATCGGATAATTCGGCTCCGTGCCGTCCGGATGTGCGACCTTCTCTTCGCGATCTTCGCCCGATGCCGGATTGCCGACGGTGGCGACGATGAGTCCCGAGGCGAGAAACTTGTCGGCAACGCGCGCCGCCTGATCGAGCAGGCCTCCCGGGTTACCGCGCAAGTCGAGCACGAGTCCTCTGAGTTCGCCGGTCTTCCTTAGATCGTTGAGGGCGTCATCGAGATCCTTCGCGGTGTTCGCCTGAAACTGCCTGATTCGCACGTAGCCGACGTTGTTGTCGAGCGATCGGTGATCGACGCTCGCAACCTTGATGACCTCGCGCGTGAGCTCGAACGGCTTCGGAGTTTGCCAACCGTCCGGGCCGTCGCGGCGCAACCAAACGGTTACCTTGGTACCAGGCGCGCCGCGCAAATGCTGAACGGCCTCGTTGAGGCCCATGTTGAGCGTGGACTCGTTGCCGATCTTCACGATGCGATCGAGCTTCTTTACCCCGGCGCGCGCAGCCGGAGTGCCGGGCATGGGGTTGATGACGGTGAGCTGTTGATCGCGAATGGAGATGACGATACCAAGACCACCGAACTGACCGCTCGTGGACAGGTTCATCTCTCTGAATTGCTCGGGCGAGAGAAGAACGCTGTGCGGATCGAGCGTGTGAAGCATGCCATTGCATGCGGCGTACTCGACCTCGCGCAAGTCAACCTCGGTGCCTTTCAAGTTCTCTTGCACGAAGCCGAGGATCTCGCGCAGGCGCGCCGAGACGTCCCAAGGACCGAGCACGTTGTCGACGCGAAACTCGCGCTCTTGCGTGTCCACGCGCACCTTCACGGTGGGCAGGTTCTCCTCGTGCAGGACGATGACCTGCGCCACATCGCGCTGCACGAAGTTCAACGCCGACAGGAGCATCTCCCTCGGCTTCACGCGGCTCGGATCGACATATTTGTCGCGAATGCTCTCGAGCACTTTGTTGACGACTTTGAGCTGCGTAAGATCGTAGTTTGCAGGGCCTCGCGACGTGGTCGGCGCGTTCGCGGCACTGGCAGGAGTGAGTCCATCCCAGAGCCCGCCACCGTGAAGACGCAAAGCTAGCCACGTGGCGATGCCGAAGGCTGCGAAGAGTGCGATGAACTTGAGCGCGCGTGTGACAAGACGCATGGGTGGCCGCAGTATAGACGCGGAATCGCCTAAGACCGCTTTCAAGTTGTCGAAAGCGGTCTATGAACTCTTGCGAATGACCGCGATGTAGAACCCGCCGAAGATCGCCGCGGGTGAGTCGCAGAGAAACCGCTCCGCACGCCTGAATACTTCACGAACTCCGGGGACGCGCATGACGGCGGCCACCGGCGTGACGATGCGGATGCCTCGCGCTGTCTCGACACGACAACCGGGCGGCAAAATCTTCGGCAAGATCCACGGTGCATCGAAACGCGTGTAGACTGCACTTTCACGGGTCCGATCGCTGATTTTGCCTGCCGGGCCGAACCGCTTCGCGAGACCGCGAAGACTCACGGGGTTGTAGAACTCCGCGAGGATGACACCTCCAGGGCGAGTGACGCGGGCCATCTCTTTGAGCGCGCGGCCGATGTCAGGCACGTGCGCGAGCACCTTGAAGGAGCAGGTGACATCGAAGCTCGCATCCTCGAATGGGAGATCCGTCACGCTGCCTTCTTGGACTTCGAGTCCGCGAGAGCGCGCTACCTCCAACATGCCAGGCGACAGATCGATGCCGACAGCGCGCGCCGACCAAGGGGCTACGCGCTCCAAGATGAGGCCGGTGCCGCACCCGCATTCGAGAATTTCCTTGTCGCGACCATAACGGGCGCAGAGTTCGACTTCGAGATCGTCGACGAGCGCGTGGTAACCCGCAACGGCGTTCGGGCGACGATGGCGTTCGTAGCTCTCGGCGAATTCGTTGTAATATGCACGCGTTGCATCGAGATCGTCGGGGGTCACGCTCGCGATCTACACGAGCGCACCATCGTACGATAGGGTGAGATGATGCTTGGAGCTGTCATTGGATATGCCCTTTGGTTTGGCATTTTTAGCTTGGTCGCACTCGGAGGTGGGATCTTTGCCATCAAAAACCTTAATGGCTGGAAGCGGCAAAAACGCATTTTCCAAATGCAAGCATTGCCGATCGTCCACGCGGCAGGGAACGAGCCCGTAAAGGTGTTAGGGCGCGTTCTTCCAAGCGAGCAAGGGGTCGTTCAGACACCGATCAGCGGCCGGCAAGCCGTGTGGTACCGCCTTACAGTATGCAGCGTCCACAACAGTCGCTACAGCTACCGTGAGGACACAGTTCTCACCGAAGCTGACGGACGCGCGTTTCTGCTGGACGACGGTTCCGGCCAACGCGCGCGAGTTTTTCCACGTGGCGCGAACATTGATCTCGATTCTTCAATCGTGGCCGTTGGTGGCACGGACTGCCACTACACGACACCCCAAGTCGAAGCATTCATCCGTACCCGCGGCCTGACGAGCTCTTCGATCCTGCGTTTCCAAGAGGAGGTCATCGCGCCCGGCGACCCGCTTTTCGCACTCGGCCCTGCACGTCGGAACCCGCCCATTGATGCCAGATATCACATGGCACCAACCTCCGAGCTCGTTCTTTTTCATGGGGATGGGCCGGAGGGCGCGTTGGTCCTGACGAACGATGACGTGGCAAGGGGGTGCATCCGAGGATGCATCCTCGGATTCATCGTTAGTATCGCCGTGTTTGCCTTCTTTGCCTTCTGTGCGCTGTTCCCCATCCGGCTCCTCATTTCGGCTCTTTCCGAAATGTGACGCCTCACGGAGGCTATGAACAGATGCGGCGCTCGAGCCACGTGATCGACGAATCTCCATAAAGAATCCACACCGCGCCGAATGCATCGGTTGCCATGGCGATATCGGTCACGTGACCTCCGTCCGCGATGATGCCCATCGATGTGAACACGCCGGTGTCGTCGATGCGCCCGAGTTCGAGGACCCGTGGCGAGTGCGCGCTCGCGTCCACGGGGCGCACTCGCGAAACCCATGCCCCATCTGCGTTGTTCGTGGTTGCGCCGATCGCGGCTGGATCGAGTCCGTTCGGGTAGAGCGACCATACCGAATCCTCCTTCGGAGGATCCCTCACGTCGATGGCAACCATGCCGAAGTCGCGCGCGCCGCGCCCGAGCGGCACGAGCGCATGGAGGCTGCGCGCAGTTGCCGCGAGCGTGACATCGATGCCGAGTTCCGGTGGACCGCCAACGAAGACGACGGCGTCGCTACCGAGTGACAGCTCGCCGTTCTCTAGCGCAAGAGGACGCGCGTGAACCGGCACCATCGCGGTGCGCGCGTCGAGATAAACGGCCACCGCACCACGACCGCGCGGAACCATACGCACGGCGATTGCGCCTGCGCCCTCCTCGGAGAGCCGCTGCGTTTTCCCATCGTCGAGCGTCACGAAAGCTTGAAGCACCTCACCTTCGGACGTGCGGCGCGTGTCGAGCGTTGCGACGACGGCGTGCCCGTCGCCGAGCGAAGCTACAGCGATGCGTGCCCCTGGCCGCCCCTTTGCGACGGCTTTCGTGTCGTCCGTGCCGATGCTTGTACGATACACGGTTCCGTCATTTTCGGGGCAATACGCGTAAGAGCCGGCGATCTCGCATGGAGTCGATCGCATCGAGACGAACGAGGACGGCTGCCGAACGGTCACGCGCGGCGCGCTCGCGGCGGGCGGTCGTGTGACGGCGACCGGAAAGATGCGCGGCTTGCCGTGATCGTTCGCTACGAGCGAAAGCTCGCGCGGCGTCATGACGATGGCGGCGGGACCACGAAACGGCTGCTCGGCAGGACCAAACACGAGACGGCACGACGACGCTCGACTGACCGCACCGGCATCGACGATCGATGGCGAAGTAGCGATCACGCGCGCCGCGTTCGCGTCATCGTCGGCGGGATGCGAGGACGAGGGAGGGGTTGGCGACGATGCACTCGCAACGACGCGAGTGTCCTCTGATTTTTTCGATTCCACCGAATCATTGCAACGTGCACACGATGGAACGGCACCAAGGAGCGCCGCCCCAAACGCGATGCGCGATGCGCTTCGAGCTTTCATGCGCTTGACATGATCACTTCGTGCACGGCGCGGAGGCGGCCGCGCGGCCCGTGACAGTCACATAAACGCGAAGGTACGAGGCATGGGGGTGGATGCCCGTGATTTCGACCTTGTCGACGAAGCCCTTGAAGCAGCCGCTGTCATTGCCGAACGTCAAATCCGAGCTGAGTTTTTCGCGAATGGGGACAAGGCGCTCGCTGATATCGAGCCGCAGCGCGGCACGCGCCTGATCTCGAATCTTGTCGCTGTCAGCCATGGCTTTGAGTGACAAAAGAAGATTTCGTGTTTCAATGGTGGGCTCGAGATCGGGAATGCGAAGTTCGTTGTCGACGACGGTGGGTTTTCCCGTCAAGTAGAGGTCGCCGTCGAGATCCGTATTGATTCCGAATTTGCGCACCGGCCCTTGCATATGCAATTTCAAGACGAGCTGACCTTGCGACTCGTAAATCTCGGGCTTTTCAAGATAAAGGTCGGGATATTCGGTCGAGAAAAAGAACTTGCCATCCGTGAAGGTTGCACTCATCGCATGCGTCAACTCGTCGTAGCGCGCAGAGATCGGCACGGTGACGGTGAAAGGCCCCGGCATGATCGTGGCGACGTTCGCGAGCGGCGGTAACGGAGGCGCCGCCTCAGCGTTGGCAACGGAGGATGACGCCGCCTTCTCCGTTGTTCCACACGGCATGGTCACGCGTGGCGCAACGACGAGCGCGATGTCCTTTTCGAGGCCGTCGGCAATGACGAGAGGCCCCGCCTCGACGCCCAGCACACCGAGCTCGACGCACGCCGTGGCATCGCCAACGGCAAAACTCACGGGCTTGGCAACGCGCGCGTAGGCTTCACCAACGAGAGGCTTCAAGTCATACGAAAACGCCTTCACCTTGGCTTGGATTTGATCATTCAAGGTGGCGTAGACACCCGCAAGGGAATCCGCGACGGCGAGTCTGCGATCGGTCGACGTGACTTTCACTTCCGTTGATTGAAGGCGCACGGCGTATTCCGTATTGACCACGGGCTCTGCGACCATATGCAAGTCCAACGGAAATTCGAGATGGCCAACGAGGGGGGTGGCAACGCGTGCGCGCACGCGCGCGTCAATCACGATGCGACCTTGCGAGAAGCCGACTGTGAAGTCGCCGCGCTCCCAGTCGTAATGGCGCTCGCCTTTGAGCTCGAAGCTGCCATCTCCACGGCGTGGGACGGCCTGATCGAGTGCACGGCGAAGTGCCTCCGACGTCACGGATACGTGCACGACAACGCGCGACGGCGTTGGATCGACGACGGGATCGCCAGCGGTGCTCGGCGGTCGCGCCGGGTAAACCGCACCGAAACGGGAACAGGAGGAGACAGCCGCAAGCAGAACCGCAAGGGAAAGAACACGACGAAGAAACATGGCACGCGGAGTTGTAATGCGGACGGCGTCCGCGAGCCAGGATGACGACAACGTGTTCGCATCCGCGAGGCGTCGCGAGCGCGACTTTGCTTTTCATGCGAGCCGTCGAGACGGCCGAAATACGGCATATCCTTGCCCGAACTCGTGCCGCACGCTTTCGTAGATTGCGGCAATCCCTTCACGCAGAGGCGGTAGAGGCTCATCGCGCCTTTGGTTCGACATGTCATCCCGCTCGAGTACATCGCCCGACGCGAGAAGCACTCCGAGTGATTCCACGGATATTGGCACCGAAAAGATCGGCCAGCGAAACCGATCGAGCCGTTGCCGCTCGACCCAGCCAACCGTGTGCACCACCTGGCGAATCGAGAACGTTGGGAATAATGGTAATGCCTCGAACGCCAAACGCACCGCGCCAGCAACGCATGTCGTCTTGTCCTTCGTTGGCGCCTGGGCGCGGAGGGCATGCAGCCGTTCACTCCCGGGATCCCAGCCCGCTCCCCACTCCTCCGTTGCGTAGGTCCAAGGGCCGCAAAGCGCCTCACGCCAGACGTCTGGATTCTTCGCACACATATGGATTCGCCGCAGGGTGTTGACGAAGCTCTGTTGTCCAGATGCCATATAAAATGGCGACGGTTTGATGAGATGTTTGGACTTGTCCTCCGCTCCATATGCCGCGAGCGCGACGAGAAACGAGGCCAGCCCGAGATCTTCGGTATCCCCCGACAAGGCTTCACAAAGCCACCCACGAAACTTTTCGGGATCGACGCGCACGTCTTCCTCGCCAAACTTGGAGAGCGCGGTTGGAATACCTCTGGATGACCACTCAACGAGAAACGCGATGAGATCATCCATGGTCTCGAATCGAGAATCGAGTACAGCGGTCCAATCGTCCCGCTCGACGAAGGAGAGGTGTGCCGCACCCTCTTCACGGGAGAGAAGTCGAAGAAGCCCGAAGGCCGCAAGTGCACCGAGCGGGTGACTGCCAACGAGTCCAGAGAGCTCGAGACGACTCATGGCTCCTCCTTCGCTTCCTTAGCCTGGTATTCGATGACTTCTTGCGCGGAACTTCGGTGGTCAGCGAGCCGCAGAATCGTCTCCAAATAAGCGAGCATCCAAGGTCCATATTCACGGTTCAGGCGAACGAAGAGATCGTCCCACCCTGCCGCAAGACCATGGAGCGCAGGACGGCCATGGTAATTCAGTGTTTCACCCTGGTACGGAACATGAAATGCAATCCCCATGTCGTCGACATAAGGTTGGAGGGCCCGCCCATGCCCGTGGTGTGTGCCCACGAGATATCGTAGAAGATCCCGATGCTCTCCGACGTGTTGAAGAAAATCAGGGTATTGGTCCATCACAGCAACCGAATACACCTCGTGCCGCTCTCCTCGCGGAACGGTCTTGTCGTACGTTTCGCTCTTTGCCATGAGCGTGTCGCCACTTGCACCAAGCCGCCGTTGAAATCGTGGGTCGGCTTTGCCTAGATCGTGGATTTGACCGGCAAGCTTCAATGCAGCGACGAGAGCATCCTCGAGACCAACAGACTTCGCGTAGCGCTCTGCGAGCCTGCTGACGTGTTCAAGATGATCGCTCAGTGTGACGGGAACCGTGCGCTGAAGGGATCCACCTTCAACGAGATCTGCCGCTTTCGCCCGCCCTTCATGAAGTACGATGCCGAATCGCCCATTTTTATCAACGAGCCACTCCACCCGTGGACGGGAGCGAAGCTTATCTCTTGCTTCCTGAACGTCGTCTCGGAGCTCGCCCGCATGCTCATCAAGCCACGCGACGAGAGCATCCCACGCGTCGGCGCGGGTTGCATCTGGGTCCTTCAGAATATTGGTCAGCTCTCTGGCGTCGAGATCTGAATTCGACTCTGACAGCCAAGTTTTCGCAATCTCTGGTGTCCAAACGAGCGCCCGACCCCGACCGCTCTTGGCTCGTGCAATGAGCGAAAGATCTTGTACGCGGTCCGTTTTGGTTGGATCGAATCCGTATTTATCGGCGCCTCCGCGACTTGACGGCAGGACGATGAGAGAGCCCGGAAGAACATGAGAGGCCGAAAGGAGATCGACACCCTGCCTCCTCCTCCCCTTCTTCCCCGTCCTTCCCGACACGACAAGCACCTTCGCGTCGGTTCGATCGTTCGTCTTTCCCGTGGGAACGTCACCTTCCATGTCGCTGGTGTCGACAATCTTTTTTCCTTCACCCTTTTCCCACTGAGCCGCCCACTGTAGAAAAGTGAAATACGGCAAACTCATGGCTTCGGCGCTCAGCGGCGGAAGCACATCGAAGATCTCGCGAGCACGCTCGATGTCAATCTGACCGTCGTCACCAAAGAGTCCATCGCGCCAAACGACAGAAATTTCGGGTTTCCGGTCCGTGATACCATGAAGAAACTCCGTGACATCGGGCTCGTCTGCGGGCTCTGGGCATGTCTGCACGAGCAATCCGAGTAGCGACGGCGACAATTCTTGCATATCCGGACTCGCGGGGATCATTGCGGGAGTCGATTCAGACTTGGATATCGGCGCCGAAATACCTAGATCGACGATATCGCCTTTCGCATGGCGTTGGAGGAACTCCCAGGTTGAAGAAATTGTGTGACCATAAATCGGATCGTCGTCCTGATCTGCGCGCACCAACACAATGCCGCCCCGCGCACCGTCGCGAACACCAAGGCGATTCAACCGGCCAACACGCTGCTTGAGCGCCGAATAGCTGGCGGCTTCTGTGTATAATGCATGAAAGTCGAAATCGGCGCCAACCTCAATGGTCTGCGTGGCAACCACGACGACAGGGCGGTCACCGCCGCGCGGCTCCTTCTGCGCCCGGAGTTTCGGAGTGAGTATTTCTTTAACGTATTTGTCGCGATCGATCGGGCGCACACGACCGATGAGGAGCTCCACGTCGGCGCGATCTTTGAGCTTCTTCGTGAGTGATTCGAATACCTCGCGCGCAGTCACAACGCGATTGACGATGACTCCGATGCGGGGAGCCTCGTGGGGGGAGAGCGGCGGCGCTGAAAGCTCGTCGACGATGAGTGCTGTGAGCTTTGCGGGAAGCTCGTCACGCTTTTCGACAGCCCAAAGGCGCATCGATTTCGATGCATGGAGACGAGGCTGAAGAACGGGGTCGGCGCGATCTTTGTCGTCCAGCGCAAAAGGCGGTGCGCCCGTGTTTTTGTCTTTGCCGGGCGTGGCGGACAACTGCACCACACGCAGAGGCTGTGGACCTCCGCGCACCGCTTGGCTTCGATTCTGCTCGCGAACAATCCCCTGCATTGTCTTTAGGAATGGCTCGGAGATATGAGCTTCGTCGAGAAGCAGCAGTGTGTCGAATCCAAACAGCCCCGCGTGGAGCGACCGCATGGTGTCCGAAACGCCATATCCGCGAAAGAGAAGTCGCGAGCCTATTTGGTCAACGGTGGAGAGAACGACCGATACGGTAAGAGGGTCGTGCACCAGATTGCGTTCACGCGCGACACCACCGCGAAGTGTGAAGACGTCTATTCCATCGCTTCCATTGGCTTCAAGAAGATCTCGCACCTCGGCGAGCATCCCGCCGGTCGCACCGCGAATTGCCTCTTTGATCTTTCTTGCGCGCTCTGCGGCCTCATCGACAATGATTCGGCGGTCAACGACGAACGCGATCCGACGAGCGGCCCGCTCAGGTTCCTTGCAACTGGCGGCGACAAGCCAATGAAAAAGCGCAATGTCGATACAGGCTGTTTTTCCGCTTCCCGTTGGAAGGGCCAAGACGTCCGGCCACCCGTCTGTTGTCGCAACTGTCTCTGCGAGCCGCGCCTGCCACGGAAATGGCGAATACCCATGAATGGCTTTGAAGAACGAGATGAAATCCTTTGCGTTCATGTGCGCTCTCCGCAGGGATGAAGCAGACCAAAACCCATATGGCGTGCTGCACCGACAGCCAACGGCCCCTTCACGCACTCAGAGAATTCAATCGTCGCATGCAGGAGAATTCTGCTACCAAGTGATTTCAAATCTCCTCGGTGGAACGTACGCGCGGGAGGGACCCCCCAGAGCTTCGATACACGTTGCACGCTCACAGACGTGGGGCTTGGCAAACCGAGTTCCACCAAGTGACGAATCACGACCCCTTCCACCGTGAGCCCTTTCTTAGGCTTTGGATGCCAACCGAGCGCGATGGGCGTCACGGTTGTCCACGTCGTTGACGATCGGCAATAGCGCGATGCATTCAGTGAATACAGAATCTGTCCGCTGGCCTCCGGCCGAACTTCGCGAAGGAAAATTTCGCCGCGTTCTCCGAAGACGAGCTTCTCGAGACGCGACAGCCCGCTGTCGAGAAGCTGATTCGTCGCAATATCAAAAGTTCGAGGTATGAGGATTCCAAGTCCCTTGACACCCCCATCCGCGTACTTGTCAGGTTTGCTCGATATATTTGCGAGTGGAACGAACGCGATGTGTGGAATCGTAGCCGGACTCCCGTCGGTCTTGTGTCCCGAGATGGCCTCCGGCATCGCTCCATCTGGTAATTTCTTAAATAGCGCTGCCCGGAATCGCGACGTAAGCCATGCTGTTTCCGTCAGACCGAATCGCTCGCTGTTTTCATCGAACGCAAAAATACGAATGGATCCATGCGTACCGCTTGCAAGTGAGGTGATCGTTCGATCGTAGCGAACTTCCCTTCCTCGCGGAGGCTGAATGAAGGTGTTCGTCGTACGAGCCGTGTAAACAGAATTCAAACGATCGAAGCGGCCAGGGCCAGGAACACGGAGCAGCCATTCGCCCCATTTGCCATCCTCCGACGGAGCAATTGTCGCGGGCGATGCGGTATCCCGACAGAAGACGCGCACAACGGAACTTGAATGTCCAAGATAGGCAATGCGCGACGCAAGATCTTTCAACGCGGTTGCCTGCTCCGCGTTCGGATAACTATGCGGCCACGCAAATACCACACACGGATCGAATGGAACGACCGAAGGAAAGAAGCGCTCTTGGCGTGTGCGCAGCTCGACCAAGGGTGTTGGTCGCATATCCTTCGGTTTCGCAACATCGTCGTTGATGGCAACAAAATGCCTCGCAATGGTTCGCTTGCTCACTTCGTCGTCGAGACTCACCTGAATGTCTGGCGCCGATTGTTGCTCGAGCCAACGTAGAGCAGCTTCGGCGCGCGCGCGTGCATCTGGCTCGCTCACGTCGCTGAGCGCATCGACAAACGCAGAGAAAAGCCGCGTGGGATGCGGTGGCCATTCGGCACGATCACGCTGCGTCGTGTTTGTGGCAACAGCACGCCCGAGCAAGTACTCGACCTCGATGGCGAGCACGGCTCACTCCGCCCCTGCCTCGCGGCTCAACGCAACCAGCTTTGCCAATTTCGGTTGTGGCTTCATCATCGTGGGTTTTGGCTCCCACGGCAGGCCAACTTTTTGCGCGTATTTAACTGTCTCTTGGTAAATCTCAATCGCAGTCGCTGCGCTCATCATCTCCTCTTGTGCCGAGCCATCATGACCAAGCACCTCGAAGGGTGCGATTCCATCCGGGACTAAATCGCAACGCGAGCGAAGCGCATATCCGCGGTCACGCGACGCAGTGAGTGCAACCAAGCCAAGCGCGACGAGTACAGCACGAGCGGCGTCATCGACCTTCGGATCGAGCTTGACGTTGCCTTTCTTATCTTCGCCAATTGGGAACCTCAGACGACGAAGACCCGTGAGCGAAATCACACTTTGCTGAAGTGCGTAGTCGCAGGTGATGCCTCCCTTTTTCGAGTAGCGCACGTCACCAACGTTTTCATATTCGACCGTGACGAGAATATTGCCGTGGTTGACTTCGGACGGGCGCGTGCCCTTCGCGCGATCTTCCTTCTCCTTCTTCGAGCGATCAACAAGGCCCTTCGGTTTCCAATCCTTGTTTTTGTCAATCTCAATCTCCACGTAACGACTAACGGCCAAAGGATCCTGCCGGATGCCCCCGCGAGTCTCACCGCGTTCAACATTCACGCCAATGATCTCCGTCACAATGGTCCGCGGAAATTTGTTACCGAGGCCACCCGCTGCGCCTGTTGAATCCCATGCTCCAAAGAGCAAGGCACTCGGTGCGTGCTCGAAAAGCGCCGTCGCATTCTTGGTGTTCGCACGGGAGAGTTCTACGGCAAGCGTGCTCTTTGGATACGGTTTCCCATCAAGCTCCGAGTCACGGAAGATGGCATCGAACACGCGATGCGGAGCGGTAAGCGTTGTAACTTCGCCCACTTCTGGAATACCCGAAAAGTCCGTCACGAAATGAGGTAGCTCGATAGCGCCGCGCGCAATGAGTTCGGCGAGCGCCTCTTCTTGCCTGTTCGCAGCAGACGCGACCCCGTCAAGAAGTACACACTTCACCGAGTTGCCACCAATTCGACGTGATTCGAATACATAGACACCGCCCTCAAAGGTTGGCGGATAGAGCTTGGATCCATCCCCACCTGCGGCCTTTAGACGCTGCGTAAGTCGGATTGCAGCATGGGGCCCTGAAACAAGCTTCAACACGTCCATTGGGATTCTCCTTGCGGACGATTGACGCATCCGCACCACGATTGATTAACGGCGAGCTAGCGCAGCGACGCTATTATGCATCCAGGGGATCGCACACCCAAATTTTCAGCCGCGCTTGCCATCTTATGCGACACATCGCCACATCTCGTCGTCGGACAATCGCTTAGCGCAATGCCATCAGGGAGATGACACTCCACCCATCTTTCTCGACCACGAAATCCTGCACACGCTGCCACCCGCGCGCATCGATGACAACACGGTGTTTGCCAATCGGCAGACGCACGCGCGCCACCGCCACACGCGCAGGCAAGGTTTCCCAACCTCGCGTATCCGGAGTGTCGAGCGCTGTCAGCGTTGCCTGTGTGCCGAGCGATGCAAGCACGCCGACAACGCTTTTGCGACCCGCTGCTGTCTGAATGCCTTGACCAAGCGCAGTGCGTGCAACGAGCCGTGTGATGGCGCTCACGACAATCTTGCCTTCGATCTTTTTCCACTCCGTGCGCACCTCGCGATCCACATTGATCGCCTCCTCGAGCTGCACGTAGCCGCTATCGAGACGGCACGACGGGATTTCGTATTGGCCCTGCCCGGGTGCGAGAGTTGGATAGTTGATCCACGTCACGAGCCCCTGCGCCGCGATCTTGTTCGCAGCCGAGACGTCGTTCGGGGCTAGCGCACCCGAGAAATACGTAAGTGCAAGGCCAATGGGGATGCGCCGAGGAATCTTGTGCGGCACGCGCCCATAACCAACAACGAAGAGCACTTCACCCGAGTCGTCGTGCGCGTCTGCGGGCTCGGGCGACGATAGGACCGCTCGAATGCGCGGACTCCGAAAGCTGCCTTGCGGTGCAAGCCTTCGCACGGCGTCGCCGAGCGTTTGAAAACCCGTGAATGCGAGTGCTTCGTCGTAATAGCGAAGAGCCTCGTCTGTCCGGCCGCTCTTTTCGAACGTGAAACCCGCAAGCAAGCTCCCGAGACCCAGTACGGGGTTATCTCGTTGCCCGAGCGTGTCTCGGTAATAGTTCTGCATGACGCTGAGCCGCCGCGCCTCGATGCGCGCACCATTAAGGTCGCGCGTCTCGAGATAATTGAGCATGTTCAGCGTATTGATCATGAGCTTTTCATACGGCGGAGCGCGATACCTGCCCGACGATCCGCTGAAAACATACTCGCCAATCGAATCACCTACGTTGTGCGCGAGATCGAGCATGTCGATGGCTTTGTCCGCCGCCTCAAAATCGCGTTTCGATGGATCAAACTCGGAAATGCCTTGCTGGATGCTGGCGCGGTCAAGAACCAGAATGGCGTTGTCGCCATCCATGTCTTTCGGCAATTCCTTGTTGCTCGCGACGTCGAGCTGCTTATTGAGTGCGCTGATGGCACGCCTCGCATCTCCTGCGTCGAGCGCCGCACGCACGGGCACGGTGCGCGCGGAATGCCCCCCGCACCCTACGAGCCACAGAGCCATCACGACCGCGGCAACTCCACGAAGGTGTTTACCAGCCTGCTGCGCGAATCGATGCGTCGGTTGGGCGCTGCGCACGGTGCAATTACTTGATGGCTTTGGTGATGTACGTTCTTGCCTGGAATTTGATGGCGCTCGTCTCGATTTCGATGACTTGCAAAAAGATGAAGTACTGTACGCGGCGCATGTCCCTGGCGCGTTCATCAGACGCGGACACTTTGCCAGTGATGAAGTATTTTGCACCGAGCTGCCTACCGTACCTGGCTGCATTCGCCGGATTGAAAATCGGGTGCTGCTGGCCTTCCACTTCGCGGATGATCTGATCTTGCCGGTCGCGCGCAATCATCTGTACGGTATTCGACTCGACGAGCCACGTCTCCGTTTCGCTCAGCATGGCGCTCAGCATGGAGTCGATATGTTCGCTGGTCTCGTTCTGGAATGGGAATACCGCAACGGTGGCCGGCGGACGCGACGTGCGCCATTCGTACATGACAGGCGACTCGCGAAGCTTGTTGAGCGTCTCGGAAAGCGCGCGTTGGACGTCGTCTCTGTCGAGGCTCGTCGAGAGCGCGGGAGCATCGACGCTCGGATCGTTTGCGCCGCGAACGACTCTCTTTCCCCCGCAACCAGCAGCGCCAACGGAGAGAACGAGGGCGGACGCAAGAATGAACATGGGTGAGACAAAGCGCAGTGTCATGGGGACAAACCTTCGTGAGAGATTAACGATTGGCAAAGAGAGCGGGTCGATGCGTGAACGACCTTAGCCGATTTTCTGAGAGCGTGTAGGGCAGCCTGCTGCGCGAAATCGATTCGTCGGTTGGGCGCTGCGCTCCGTGCTCAAAGGCCTTAAGCCTGTTCCGCCCGGTGCTCGCGCTCCGCCCTAGCCCGGATAATTCACGACGACTCCACTCAGACGAACCGATCCCTTTGCTGCAAAGGACGTACGGCTTTTGTCGGACCTGCGGCGTACGTACAGTACGCCTCGGTCCTGCGATACGGCGTG
>Ga0123357_10000325_pt1 | contig 45207 bp, 32 predicted proteins | sample TergutEmb28metaG_FD_89873 | JGI IMG/M metagenome (GOLD analysis project Ga0123357, IMG submission 89873) | Embiratermes neotenicus P4 segment gut microbial communities from Petit-Saut dam, French Guiana - Emb289 P4 | ecosystem: Host-associated > Arthropoda: Insects > Digestive system > Gut ...
CCGCCCAGGCGGCAGGCCGCACCACCGCCCCAGTACCGTGCTGCCCCGCCGCCCCGCGTAACTTACCGCAAAATGGCTCCTCTTCCGCGCGGTTCGTATGCCACTTACCAACAACGTCCAGGGCGCTCCTGGCGAATGGGACGTTCATTGCCACGTACGGTTGTTTATCAGGAAATTCCATCGCCACAGATTTATAATCTAGCGCCACCGCCCCGCAATCACCGTTATGTGCGCGTAGGTAACGACATCCTGCTGCTCGCAATCGGAACCGGTTTGATTGTCAATGCCTTATACGACATCGGCTATTGAGCGCTTTATCCCCCGCGCATGGCCGGGTATTGTCCCGGCCATTTTTTGTCACTTTACATTATCGTCCTCCCCAAGCTCATCACCTAGGAAACCGCCACTCTGGCGCGCCCAGAGCCGGGCATAGAGCCCACCGCGCACGAGCAGGCTGCGATGATCGCCCTCTTCGACGATGCGTCCACGATCAATGACAATCAGGCGATCCATTGCCGCGATGGTCGAGAGGCGATGCGCGATGGCTACCACGGTTTTACCTTCCATCAATTGATAGAGGCTTTTCTGGATTGCTTCTTCAACTTCGGAATCGAGCGCACTGGTCGCTTCGTCGAGCAGCAAGATCGGGGCATCTTTCAGCATGACACGCGAAATAGCGATTCGCTGCCGCTGCCCACCGGAAAGTTTCACCCCACGTTCGCCAACGTGGGCATCGTAGGCATGCCGCCCTTTCAGGTCGCTCAAATCCTGGATGAAGTCATGCGCTTCAGCTTTCCGGGCTGCCTCCAGCATGTCGTTGTCGCTAGCGTCAGGCCGCCCATAGAGGATGTTGTCCCGAACCGAACGATGCAACAGCGAGGTATCCTGTGTCACCATGCCGATCCTGGAACGCAGGCTGTCCTGGGTAACCGAGGCGATATCCTGCCCGTCGATCAGGATGCGTCCCGACTCCGGATCGTAAAAACGCAGCAGCAGGTTGACGATGGTTGATTTGCCCGCACCTGACCGCCCGACGAGGCCGATTTTTTCGCCAGAACGGATCGTCAGATCGAGATGGTCGATGACCCGTTTTACCGTTGTCCCTTCCCCTCTCATGCCATAGGAAAAGCAGACCTGCTCAAAACGGATCTCGCCACACGTCACCGAGAGTTCCCGCGCATCAGTGCAATCCACGACCCGGGGCGGGCGGGAGAATGTATTGATTCCGTCTAGCACAGTGCCCACGTTCTCGAACAACGAGGCCATTTCCCACATGATCCAATGCGACATGCCGTTCAGGCGCAAGGCCATTGCCGTAGCCGCTGCCAACGCGCCTGCGCCGACCTCACCCCGCGACCACAGCCACAGCGCCGTGCCGGAGGTTCCCAGGATCAACCCCATCGACAGGGTTTGCTGAACAATTTCGATGCTGCTCACCAAGCGCATTTGTCCATGTACTGTGAGCATGAATTCCTGCATGGCCGTGCGTGCGAATATGGCCTCGCGCCCTGCGTGGGAAAAAAGTTTGACCGTGGTAATGTTGGTATAAGCATCCGTCACACGCCCAGTCATCAAAGCGCGCGCATCAGCCTGCGCCCGTGCCACCCGCGCCAACCGGGGTATGAAAAACCATAAAGCACCCAGGTAACAGATCACCCACCCTAGCAAGGGCACAAGCAGCCAAGCATTGAAACCGGCAACCACCACCGCGATAGTGGCAAAGTAAATGACGATGAACACGAGGATATCGGTCATGATGAAACAGGTATCCCTGACGGCAAGCGCGGTCTGCATCATCTTGGCCGAGATTCGCCCGGCGAACTCGTCTTGATAGAAGCTCATGCTCTGCCCAAGCATCAGGCGGTGAAAATTCCAGCGCAACCGCATCGGAAAATTGCCCGCCAGCGCCTGATGTTTGATCAGGGTATGCAGGAACACTACCCCTATGCTGGCGAGGATGATGCCCGCCAGTAGCAACAGGCCGTTCCCTGCTTTGTCCCACAAACGGGCAGGGTTGATCGTGGAAAGCCAGTCCACCACCTTACCCAGCATGGCGAAAAGCAAGGCTTCAAAAACGCCGATAACAGCCGTGCACAACATCATGGCGACAATCAATCCTCGCAGCTCCTCGATGCCCCGCCACAAAAAAGCAAAAAACCCGTGTGGCGACGTCACCGGAGGCGCATCAGGATAGGGATTGACGGTTTTTTCAAAATAACTGAACACGGAGGTTCCTTTAAGTGCTCCCATGAGGGAGCCAAGATGCAGACAAGGTTATGGAAGGGTACTACTGGAACAACTTTAGCAGTGCCAGGTAAAGGCTGTCATGGTGATGGCTGGGAAGGGGCAATACCCTTCCCTCTCCCGCAAGCGGGCGAAGGATGGCAAGCGGTTTTTGGTAAAAACCGTCATTGCAAAAAATAATCAAAACAAATATATCTTAATCAAAATGAGTGTTATCATGATATCCGGAATATTTTGCGGAGGGCGCAAGGTGCAAAAAACATGGTTTATCGCCGACACTCATTTTGGCCACACGAACATTATCAAGTACGAAAAGCGCCCGTTTTCATCCGCGCAGGAAATGGATACGGCCTTAATCAATAACTGGAATACCTGTGTCAAAAAGGAAGATAAAATTTTCATCTTGGGAGATTTTGTTTTTTTACCCTCAGATCAAACAATAAAAACAGCCCAAAACCTCAATGGCTATAAAATTTTGGTTCTGGGCAACCACGATAGGAACCGTTCAGTGATTTGGTGGCAAAAAGCGGGTTTTAATGAAGTATCTGCTTACCCCATAATACTAGATGATTTTTATATCCTGTCGCACGAACCGATGTATCTCAACAAAAACATGCCCTACGCAAATATCTTCGGCCATGTGCATGGTAATCCGATGTATACGGATTGTTCCTCCCAGTCCTTCTGCGTGTCAGTGGAGCGCATTGGCTACGCACCTATCGAATTTGAAGAAATCAAGCGCCGGATGCAGGAAAGTTCGTTCCGAGAAAGCAAATAACGGCGACCCTGACTGATGGTGAGCCCTTCGGTTTACTTTATGATTTTTACATTCTCATGATTCCAATCTACCGCCATCCCCGCCCCTGTTGATCTTGCACTGGCAGAAAGTTTGTTGGAGGCAGGGGGTATTCTATATTTTGTGCATAATAGACATTTCGACGGGTTATTCTCCGGAATCCAGGTAGCGCTTCACAATACCGCAACGACTATGCTGGTGGATGCGGGCTTTCTTTGAACTCGTGAAGTTTTGGCAGATTTATTCATGGAAACTGAACCAGAACCACCACCAACACTTCCTCGTCTTCATCTTTCTATAGGGCAGATTTTTTGTATGCTGCGTGAAATAGTCTTTTTCGGCTGGTTTCCCCTCAACGGTGGCGAAAAAATGATAAAGCTTCCGACGAAACGAACGCTTCCTGTGACCCTTCCAGACCCGTGCGAAACAACCCTCAAACCGCTTCCAGCTTCGCCATCGACAGCAGCAGCCATTTAACGCCCGCGTCACCGAAGTTGATGCGCAGCTTGGCATCGTTGCCAGCACCCTCAGCTGCAACGATCACGCCATAACCAAATGTGGGATGGCGTACGTTCTGCCCGATGCGAAAGCCCCCGGACAGTGCGTTTGAGAGCCGTGCGTTCGTCGGTGGAACGGGAACCGAGGGGCGGGAAACATCCCTCTTGTGCCAGTCATCGCCAGCATACCCACCGAAACGCATGCTTGAGGCGGGCTGCGTGAGCAGTTTGAGCAGTTCCGGCGGTATTTCGTCGAGAAACCTCGACCGCAGGTGGTAATGCACCTGCCCGTGCAGCGAACGACTCTGAGCGCAGGACAAATACAGGCGTTCGCGGGCACGGGTCACCGCTACGTACATCAACCGCCGTTCTTCTTCCAACCCCGCAGCCTCGCGCAAGCTGTTGGCGTGCGGAAAGAGTTCTTCTTCCAGCCCACATAGGAAAACAATGTCGAATTCCAGCCCTTTGGCCGAATGTACGGTCATCAACTGCACGGCTTCTTCCTGCGCGCCCGCCTGATGGTCTCCAGCTTCGAGCGAGGCGTGATCGAGAAAATCTGCCAGCAGAGCGCGCGGCTGCGGCAGGGTTTCAGGGTCGGCACGGGTTTCGGCGCAGAAATTTTCGGCAGCACGGACGAGTTCGGCAAGATTTTCAAGCCTGTCCTGGCCTTCTTTCTCTGCCTGGTAGTGCGTGGAGAGGCCACTGCGTTCGAGCATGTGTTCCACCAGTTCGGGCAGCGGCAGGGTTTCCGTCTCGCGGCGCAATGTTTCAACCAGGCTCACGAAACGCGCAAGCGAAGCGGCGCTTTTGCCGGACAGATGCGGCACAGTGGCATACAGGCTGCCACTCCATTGCCGAGCCGCGTCCTGGAGCATTTCTTGCGTGCGCGCACCAATGCCTCGCGTAGGGAAATTCACCACACGCATGAAGGCAGTGTCGTCCCCAGGATTGGCAATTAGGCGCAGGTAAGCAAGCGCGTGTTTAACCTCTTGGCGCTCGAAAAACCGTAATCCTCCATGTACGCGATACGGCACACCGTTTGTGAAAAGCTGGTGTTCGAGTACGCGCGACTGGGCGTTGGCCCGGTACAGCACGGCAATGTCGCTACGCGTTGAACCATCACGTAGCAGGGCTTGTATTTCTTCGACGATCCAGCGCGCTTCAATCATATCGCTGAATGCCTCGAATAGCCGGAGCGGCTCGCCTTCGCCCTGCTCCGTCCAGAGGTTCTTGCCCAGGCGATTGCCGTTGTTCCGGATGATGGCGTTGGCCGCATCAAGGATATTACCGTGCGAGCGGTAGTTCTGTTCCAAGCGGATGATATCCCGCACCTGGAATTCCCGCTCGAAGCTGCGCATGTTACCGATTTCCGCGCCCCGAAAACGGTAGATGCTCTGGTCGTCATCCCCGACGCAGAAAAGCGCCGCACCCCCCTCCTCCCCATTGGAGGCAAGCATTTTCAGCCAGCGGTACTGCAGGATGTTGGTGTCCTGAAACTCGTCGACCAGGATGTAGCGGAAACGCTGCTGGTAGTGCCGCCGGATCGGCTCGTTGCGCTGGAGCAATTCGTAGCTGCGTAGCAACAGTTCAGCAAAATCCACGACCGATTCCCGCTGGCACTGGGCATCGTATTCCTGGTACAACTCAATGCGGCTACGCGTATATTTGTCCAGGGCTTCAACTACATGTGGGCGCAAGCCCGCTTCCTTGTTGGCATTGATGAAATGCTGCAGGTCGCGCGGCGGGAATTTTTCATCGTCGACATTGAGCGTTTTCAGCAGCCGCTTGATCGCTGCAAGCTGGTCGGCGGTATCGAGAATCTGGAACAAGCGATCCAGTCCGGCATCGTGGTGATGCGCTCGTAGCATGCGGTTACACAGCCCGTGGAAGGTGCCGATCCACATCCCACGCAAGTTCACCGGCAGCATGGCTTCGAGCCTTGAGTGCATTTCGCGCGCAGCCTTGTTGGTGAACGTCACGGCAAGTATGCCCGCCGGGCTCACCATGCCTTGCCTCAGCAACCAGGCAATGCGGGTAGTGAGCACTCGGGTCTTGCCAGAGCCAGCCCCAGCAAGCACCAAGGCATGCCGCGTAGGCAGGGTGACAGCTTCGGCTTGTTGCGGATTCAGGCGGGTGAGTAGCGGGTCAGACATGAGTGTTCCTCAAACGCCCGCCATTCTAACCGCCAGCCGCCTTAGTTCCGTCAATGCTTTTTTTTGTGCCTGACCTGCATTTTGCACGCTTGCATCTTGAAAACGCCTTGAGCCTGTACTACACTCTGTATTGTGCGTAGCAGCAAATTAACTTAAAATTAAAATAATATATTTATATAACTTTATAAAAAATAAAGAATATTTCTAAAAAAATTATATTTTTGCAGAACAGCATCCGTGTAAAAAAGCTATTCGAATCATCCGGTTTTCAGGGGTTTGGCGACCCCGCTAGTTCCCTCCCTCTCCTTATCATAGGAGATTTCACACCCGGCTCTGCCGGGTGTTTTTTTATCGGCACGGCGCGCCGCGATATACTTTTATGTTTTCACGTTCCGGCCCACTGCCAAGCACGCCCGATATCATGCAGGACAAATACCAGCCCACCGCCATCGAAGCCGCCGCCCAGGATCATTGGGAATCCACCATGGCCTTCCTCACCACTGAGGACAGCAGCCGCCCGAAATACTACTGCCTGTCGATGTTTCCCTACCCCTCGGGCAAGCTACACATGGGGCATGTCCGCAACTACACGATCGGCGATGTGCTTGCGCGTTATTACCGTATGCAGGGCTATAACGTGCTCCAGCCGATGGGTTGGGACGCCTTTGGGATGCCCGCCGAAAACGCCGCGATCCAGAACAACGTCCCCCCGGCAAAATGGACTTACGACAACATCAACTACATGAAAGATCAGTTGAAACGGCTGGGCTTTGCCATCGACTGGTCGCGCGAGGTTGCCACTTGCGCGCCCGCGTACTACCGATGGGAGCAGTGGCTCTTTACTCGGCTCTTCGAAAAAGGCCTGATCTACAAGAAACTCGGCACGGTGAACTGGGATCCCGTCGATGAGACCGTGCTTGCCAACGAGCAGGTCATCGATGGACGGGGCTGGCGCTCGGGTGCTCTGATCGAAAAGCGTGAAATCCCTATGTACTACATGCGGATCACCGCCTACGCCGAAGAGTTGCTCGCAGCCCTCGACACGCTGCCCGACTGGCCGGAACAGGTCAAACTGATGCAGAAGAACTGGATTGGCCGCTCCGAGGGTGTCGAAGCGCATTTCCCCTACGATATGGCGAGCATCGGCAAAGCGGGAATGCTGAAGGTCTTTACCACGCGCGCTGACACTCTGATGGGAACTACTTACGTTGCCGTCGCCGCCGAACACGCGCTGGCAACGGAAGCCGCCACGAACAACCCGAAACTGGCTGCCTTCGTCGAGGAATGCCGGCAGGGCAGTATCGCCGAAGCCACTCTAGCGACGATGGAAAAGAAAGGCATGGATACCGGCTTCTCGGTCATCCATCCGCTTACGGGGGAAACCCTGCCGGTGTGGGTCGCCAACTATGTGCTGATGGGCTATGGCGAAGGCGCTGTCATGGCCGTACCCGCCCACGACGAGCGCGATTATGCTTTCGCCCGCCAATATGGGTTGCCGGTCAAGATGGTTGTACGCTCCACCTGCGGCGCTTACGACGAGGTTACCGGACAATGGATCGACGCCTACGCCGACCATGGGCAACTGGTGAACTCAGGCAAATACGACGGGCTGTATTTCCAGGGCGCGGTCGATGCCATTGCAGCAGACCTCACCGCCAAGGGGTTAGGGCAAAAACGGGTGCAATACCGGCTCCGGGACTGGGGCGTCTCGCGCCAACGCTACTGGGGCTGCCCGATCCCGATGGTTCGTTGCGACAGTTGCGGCGATGTACCCGTGCCTGACGACCGACTCCCAGTCGTCCTGCCCGAAGATGTCGAAATCACCGGATGTGGCTCGCCGCTCGCCAAGATGCCGTCGTTCTACGAATGCGCCTGTCCCCGATGCGGCAAAGCGGCACGGCGTGAAACTGACACGATGGACACCTTTGTCGAATCCTCGTGGTATTTCCTGCGCTACGCATCGAACGGCAATTCGGACTCAATGCTCGACGCACGCGTGAATTACTGGATGCCCGTAGACCAATACATCGGCGGCATCGAACACGCCATTCTCCATCTGCTCTATTCGCGATTTTTCACGCGTGCGATGCGCGATTGCGGCCTTATCAATCTTTCGGAACCTTTCACCCGCCTACTCACGCAGGGTATGGTGGTAGCTTCCAGTTATTACCGCGAAGATAAAAACGGCAAGAAACAATGGATCAACCCGTCGGAGGTCTCCGTGACCACCGACGAACGTGGCCACCCCATCGGCGCAACGCTTAAGGCCGACGGCCTGCCGGTGACGGTCGGCGGCATCGAAAAGATGTCGAAGTCGAAGAACAACGGTGTCGACCCGTTGATGATGATCGAGCAATATGGCGCAGATACGGTGCGGCTGTTCATCATGTTCGCCGCATCGCCCGATCAACAACTCGAATGGTCGGATTCCGGCGTAGAAGGCGCGTCGCGCTTCCTACGCCGCGTCTGGGCGTTCGGCTACGGCCTCGTGGCGGAATACGGCACCGCCCAAAACCCCATCAGTATCCCCTCCGGATTGCCCGCAGCGATCACCGATGCCCGACGCGAAATCCATATACATCTCAAGCAGGCCAATCACGACTTCGCCAAACATCAGTTCAACACCGTGGTTTCGGCGGCGATGAAAATCCTGAACGCCCTCGAAAAACTGCCGCGAGGGGACGCCTCCGCTGGCGCGGTCGCCTTCGAGGGTTTTTCCATCCTGCTGCGGCTGCTCTCGCCGGTCACGCCGCACATCGCTCACGCCCTGTGGCAGGAATGTGGCTTCGGTGACGATATCCTCGCTGCACCCTGGGCCGAACCCCAATCGGATGCGTTGGCACAGGACGAAATCGAACTCGTGCTTCAAATTAATGGCAAACTGCGTGGCAGCCTCCGGGTTGCTGCCGATGCCGAAAAAACCCTCATTGAAGCCGTTGCGCTCGCCACCGAGGCAGCGCAGAAATTCATGGATGGCAAACCTGCCAAAAAGGTGGTGATTGTGCCCGAACGACTAGTTAACATTGTGGTTTGAAGACATGTCCCCTCCATTCTTCCGTCTCACCCGCCACTTGCAGCTCATCTTCTTTGCCTTCGGCCTCGCCGCACTTGCCGGTTGCGGCTTCCATCTGAGTGGCCCGCGGCCGTTGGCCTTCTCCACCATCCATATCAGTGCGAGCGAATACACATCACTAGGTATCGCCCTGCGCCGCCAGGTAGCGTTGAGTGGTTCGACCAAGGTCGAAAAAGATGCTTCCCGCGCTGAAGCCAAGCTCCAGATAATCGCCAACGATCGCTCGCGCGAGATCCTGAGCCTCACCCCTGCTGGTACGGTACGTGAATACGAACTCACCCAAACCCTACGCTTTCGCCTCATCGACCACGACGGCAAAGAATTGATCCCTCCCTCCGCGATTTCCGCCCGGCGCGAATTAACCTTCAGCGACGAACTTGTTCTCAGCAAAGAGCAGGAAGAAGCGCTGCTTTACGACGACATGGAAAGCGATCTCGTGCGTCAGATCATGCGGCGGCTATCCTCCTGGCAGCGTCCGTGAACCTACGCCCGAACGATTTCACCCGCTATCTTGAAAAACCGCTCGCCCCGTTATGGGTGCTGCATGGTGACGAACTGCTGACTTTGGAAGCGGCGGATGCATTGCGCGCAACCGCACGCCGCCAAGGGGTTGACGAACGCGAAACTCTGGTCGTGGACAAGGGTTTCCGCTGGGATACCCTGACGCTGTCTGCGAGCAACCTCTCGCTCTTTGGTGGATCGAAACTTATCGACCTACGTATTCCCACCGCCAAACCCGGTCGGGACGGCGGCGAGATGCTCCAGCGTTATGCTGCTGCGCTGCCCGCCGGGACAGTGACCCTAATCACCCTGCCTGCACTCGATTGGCAAACGAAAAAAACTACTTGGTTCAAGGCCATTGCCGAAGTCGGGACGACCGTCGAATTCGAGACACCGCCGCGCGAGCGCCTGCCCGCATGGGTCACCGCACGATTGGCCACACAGCGTCAGTCCGTGCCTGCGGGGGCACTGGAATTCATCGTCAATCACGTTGAAGGTAACCTGCTCGCCGCACATCAGGAAATTCTCAAACTTGGACTACTGTACGGCGAAGGTGAACTAACGATTCCCCAAGTCGAAGCGGCAGTGCTCAACGTAACCCGCTACGACATCGACATGCTGCGGCAGGCATTTCTTTCGGGTGACGCAGCCCGCTGCGCACGCTTGCTTAATGGGCTGCGCGGCGAAGGCGCACCCGCACCGCTGATATTGTGGGCGCTGGCCAACGAAATCCGCACGCTCGCCCTGCTGCGTAGCGACACCGACATGGGGCAACCGCTGGCCGCACTTTTCAAGGCCGAACGCATTTTCGACTCTGCACGCCAGCAAGCCATTCGCGCCGCCTTAGCCCGTTTGACCCGCCCCACCCTGCACACCGCCCTGCTCCACGCCGCCCGCATCGACCGCATGGCCAAGGGGCTCGTCCGTGGCGAAATCTGGGACGAGTTCCTGCATCTGGCCTTGCGGCTATGCCCACGCTGAGGTCGGCAAACACGGCATTCGTATTCAGTGTTCTAATTCCATTTTTCTGGCTCCCTTTATACCAGATGGACATCCAGCACATCATGCACACCTTGGGTCGTCAGGCGCGCGAGGCCTCTCGCGTGCTGGCGGTTGCTTCGACCGGGATCAAAAACATGGCGCTCGTCGCAACGGCGGAAGAAATCCGTCGCCAGCGCGATACTTTGCTGGCCGCCAATGCCAAAGACCTCGCCCTAGCGCGGCAAACCGGGTTGGAAGCGGCTATGCTCGACCGCCTGGGGCTGAATGAAAAAAGCGTCGAAGCCATGGCCACCGGACTCGAACAAGTCGCCTCACTCCCCGACCCGGTAGGAGAAATCACCGATGTCCGCCGCCGCCCCTCGGGCATCCAGGTCGGCAAGATGCGCGTGCCGCTTGGCGTAATCGGCATCATTTACGAAGCGCGTCCCAATGTAACCGCCGATGCCGCCGCGCTCTGCCTGAAAGCAGGCAACGCCGCAATCCTGCGCGGAGGCAGCGAAGCCATCGAATCCAACCGCGCCATTGCCGCCTGCGTTCAGGCCGGGCTGGCCGCCGTCGAGTTGCCTACCACCTCCGTGCAGGTTGTCGACAGCACCGACCGGGCAGCGGTCGGTGCGCTCATCACGATGCCGGAGTACGTCGACGTTATCGTCCCGCGCGGTGGGAAAGGGCTTATCGAGCGCATCTCGAACGAAGCGCGTGTGCCGGTCATCAAACATCTCGACGGCAACTGCCACGTCTATATCGACGATGAAGCCGACCCTTCAATGATCGTACCCATCGTCGAAAACGCCAAAACGCAACGCTACGGAGTTTGCAACACCGCCGAAACGCTCCTGGTTTCGCGCGGGAAGGCCGCGTCGGCATTGCCGGAAATCGCCGCCATGCTGGCTGCCAAAAGCGTAGAAATGCGCTGTTGCGAAGAATCGCTCGCCCTATTGCGGCTTTGCGATATCCCCGGCGCAAAACTCGTTGCCGCGTGCGAAGAAGATTGGGGCGAGGAATACCTGGCTCCGATCATCGCGATCAAAATCGTTGCTGGGCTCGACGAAGCCATTGCCCACATCAACACCTGGAGTTCCAGTCACACGGAAGCCATCGTCACCGAGAATTACACACGTGCTATGCGTTTCTTGCGTGAAGTGGATTCCTCCTCCGTCATGGTCAATGCCTCCACCCGCTTCGCTGACGGTTTTGAATACGGCCTTGGCGCGGAAATCGGCATTTCTACCGACAAAATCCACGCACGCGGCCCCGTTGGCCTCGAAGGGTTGACCAGCCAGAAATGGATTGTCTTCGGCGACGGCGACGTACGCCGCTAGGGCAATGACCCCCCGCAAGCCACAGACAACGGCCGGCCCTGCGCCAGAATTGCCCGCCGCGCTTGCGGGCGAGCTCGACGCCTTTTGCGACGCGATGTGGCTCGAACACGGGCTGGCGCGCAATACCCTGGCGGGCTATCGCAGCGACATCATGCTTTTCGGACGTTGGCTCCTCGACACGCGCAGCAAGAACATCGACATGGCACATAACGAAGACCTGTCCACCTGGCTCGCCGAATTCAGCCTCCGCGCCAAACCGGCAAGCCAACGCCGCTTGCTTGCCGCCTGGCGGCGCTATTACCGGTATCTATTGCTCAACGGGCGCATCACCGAAGACCCGACGCTGAAACTCGACCCGCCCCTGCCCACTCCCAGGTTCCCACGCACCCTCTCTGAAGCCCAGGTAGAAGCCCTCCTGGCAGCGCCCAACACCGACACTGCCCTCGGGCTGCGCGACCGTTGCATGATCGAAGTCATGTACGCCAGCGGGTTGCGTGTCTCGGAATTGACCGGGTTGAAAGTTTTCGCGTTAGATGCCCTGGATGGAATCGTGCGCGTCCTCGGAAAAGGCAGCAAAGAACGCATCGTACCGCTTGGTGAAATCGCCGCGGATTGGGTACGGCGTTACCTTTCCAGTGCGCGGCCGCAGTTGCTAAATGGGCGCGTTTGCGACGAATTGTTCGTTTCCCGCTTGGGTACGGCAATGACCCGGCAAAGGTTTTGGGTCATCATCAAACAACACGCTATTTCCGCCGGCATTGCCACGCGATTGATTTCCCCCCACACCTTGCGTCATGCATTCGCAACCCATCTGCTCAATCACGGCGCTGATTTACGTGTTGTACAAATGCTACTTGGCCATGCCGATATTTCGACTACCCAAGTTTATACCCACATTGCCCGCGAACGGCTCAAGCAACTGCACCAATGCCACCACCCGCGTGGACAGCAGAATTGATAAGAAAAACAAAAATTTGTCACACAGCCTCATTTCCTATTATTCTCTGTCAACACCAAATCTCTCTGTTCGAGTACCTTTCACGAACATAAAAACCACGAACACAGAATGGAAAATCTGGCGTATAAACCAATGCTGCCAAACATTTTTCTTTCCCCGCAGGCATCTAGATAATCTCAAACCATGGATTACATAACAAAAGTTGGAACAAAAGTTTTGCTTTTACGAATCAACGCTGGCAAAATAATACTCGTACCGCTTTTCGTTGGACTGTTGCGTCCGTAGCTTGAATCGCAACATTTATTGTGTCTGTAACGCCAGTGCCGTAGTGTTTTACTCTGGCACGTACCATTATTTCAAAACTCATGGAGAGCACAGAATGATTGACCTCGAAACCATGCCCTTGCCTGAACTGCGTACCTTGCGGGCTCAAATCGAAGCGGAAATCCGTCGCCGTGGTTCCGCCACACAACGCCTAATCAAGCGTGTGCAAAAACTGGCTGCCGATCAAGGTTTGTCCCTTAACGAACTACTCACTGTTGCAGGCGGTTCGGATGAAATTCCGACGGTTTCCCGTTCTGGAACAGCAATCAAGTACCGTAATCCGGTCAATCCCGCCCAAGGTTGGACGGGGCATGGACGCAAACCGGGTTGGGTGATTGATTACCTCGCCAATGGCGGTTCGCTGGATAAACTCGCTGTCTGACTGCAAGACGAACCGGGCACAATTTCTGTTGATCTTCATCAGCCATCAATTCCCATAATTCATGGCAGGACAATGTGGAAGTGCCCTTTCGTTATCAAAACCCGGCTTGTCCGGGTTTTTTTACCTCATGTATTATTTTCAATGTTTCGTATCAATTTCCATTTACTGCGGTGGCTTCTTCAACTGGGTTCTCGATCAGGGCATTACAGCAGTAACGCCTTCCTGTTTACCACGTTGTATATATGCACCAACCCGACGCACCCCTTTCGCCACTCCGGGTTTTGAAACCCATACTTTGACCCAAAGTGCGGAAAACCTCACACATAACAGATCGGCGACAAATTCTCCCAGCGTCTCGATCAGATTGAAATGCCGTTCCGCAAGCTCCGTGCGAATGACATTGATCACTTCCGCATAGTCAATGCTATCAGCGATATCATCATGAATGGCGGCAGCCTCCGGAATACCAAAGTTTAGATCAAACTCAACGGCCTGAGCCGCGACGCGTTCGCGGGGATATATCCCAACCTGTGCATCGACACGCAAACCTTCAATAAAGATAAAATTCATTGCAGTTCTCAAAAACATTACCGCACCGGTAAATTGCCGCGATTCTAACTGCCTACGTCCGGGCGCACGCAACCCATGGAGAAACAATGGCCTTCACCTCCCACGCACTGCTGTTTATCGGAGCCTATCTCATCGGCTCCATATCGTTTGCCATTGTTTCAAGCTGTGTGTTTGGGCTCAACGACCCACGCAGCTACGGCTCCGGCAACCCCGGAGCCACCAACGTGCTACGTAGCGGCAACAAAGCCGCCGCTGCGTTGACGCTGCTGGGAGACTGCCTAAAAGGCTGGTTGGTGGTATGGGCTGCTGGGATACTCGGCTTCGATGCCATCGCCGTCGCACTCGCGGGACTGGCAGCTTTCTTTGGTCACGTATTCAGCGTCTTCCTGCGCTTCAAAGGTGGCAAAGGGGTCGCCACCGCGCTCGGCGTGGCAGCAGGGTTTGACCTCTATATTGCATTTGCCGTCCTCGGTATCTGGCTGCTGGTCGTCCTGATCAGCCGTTATTCATCTGCCGCAGCGATTACGGCGGCACTCTTCGCGCCGGCCATCACCGGCTTCGTCTCCAGCAGCGTAGCAACCACGCTGACCATGCTGGCTATCAGCGCGATCGTAATTTGGCGGCATGCCGCCAATATTCGCCGCCTGCTGGACGGGACTGAAGGAAAGATAGGCAGGCGTAAACAATCGGAACAGGTTTCGGGTACCAAATTGCCGTAGAAGCAGCGGCATCCTCCAGATCAGACGCAAACGGGCGGTAAAATGCCGTCCGCTTTAAATACCCCTCTCACCTAAGCCGGGCGGACAAGCTCGGCCAGAGGCCAGCGTGGGCGCACACGAACCGCCGGGTCGGCGGGCGGGCGCTCCCCGCGCATCAACCGTTGCGCCCCCGCAAACGCGATCATCACCCCGTTATCGGTGCATAGCTCCGGAGCCGGATAATGCACACGCGCACCAAGCCTGACGACAGCGGCATCGAGTCTGGCGCGCAAGGTTCGGTTGGCTCCCACTCCACCAGCCACCACCAAGGCACCCATCCTTTCGCGTTCCAGCGCGGCCACTGCCTTGGCCGTCAGCACTTCAACCACGGCCTGCTGGAAATCGGCAGCCAAGTCGGTACGGTATTCCGAACGCCAATCCGGTGACGACACTACATTGAGCACTGCCGTTTTCAGGCCGCTGAAGCTGAAATTCAAGTCACCCGAATGCAGCATCGGACGCGGCAGTCTAAACCGTCCAGCCTCACCGTGCGCGGCGAGAGCAGCCAGTTGCGGCCCACCCGGATAACTGAGGCCGAGAACCTTGGCCGTCTTGTCAAACGCCTCTCCGGCGGCATCGTCGAGCGTCTCCCCAAGCAATTCATAATCGCCCACATCGGCAACCCGCATCAACTGTGTATGCCCGCCCGACACCAAAAGCGCGATGAACGGAAATGCTGGGGGGGCATCGGAGAGCAGCGGCGAAAGAAGATGGCCTTCGAGGTGATGCACAGCCACAGCTGGAAGCCCAGCGGCCAAGGCCATTGCCTCGGCCACGCTCGCCCCAACCAGTAGCGCACCGGCCAAGCCAGGCCCCGCAGTGTAGGCAATCGCGTCGAGGTCAGCCACCTCCAGCCCGGCTTCGCGCAGGGTCTGGCGGATAAGAGCCGGTAACAACCGGATGTGGTCACGCGAGGCCAGTTCCGGGACAACACCGCCATATACCGCGTGAAGGTCAACTTGCGTATGCAGCGTTTGCGCAAGCACGCCGCGCTGTCTCTCGAAAACAGCAACCCCAGTCTCATCACAAGAAGTCTCGATTCCCAACACCCTCATGCCTTGCGCCCCGCACCACACAATCCGGAAAGGTCGAATCTTACCTAGCGGAGATTCATTTTTCACACAAAAAACCTTGATATCCGCGCCAAGTCAACATATACTTAGCCTCTTGATCTCAAGCATCCTAAGGAAACAGGCAATGCCGGGTATCCGTGTCAAAGAAAACGAGCCGTTTGAAGTTGCCATCCGCCGCTTCAAGCGCACCATTGAAAAAACAGGCGTACTGACTGAACTGCGCGCACGCGAGTTCTACGAAAAACCGACCACTGAGCGCAAGCGCAAGCTCGCTGCGGCGGTCAAGCGCAACCATAAGCGCCTGCGCAGCCAGATGCTGCCGCCCAAGCTGTACTGAATCTGTTTCCCCGATTCCGGACGGCACAGCCGCCCGCAACCGAACAAGAACGCCGGGTGAGAATCCAACAGGATCTCCCCCGGCGTGGTGCATTTGGCGACCGATGAACATTCCACAATCCTTCATCCAGGATTTGCTCGCCCGGGTCGACATCGTCGACGTCATCGAACGCTATCTGCCGCTTAAAAAGGGCGGAGCCAATTTCTTCGCCTGCTGCCCTTTTCACTCGGAAAAATCCGCCTCCTTCTCGGTCAGCCCGTTCAAGCAGTTCTACCACTGCTTCGGCTGCGGCGCACACGGCAGCGCAATCGGCTTCATCATGCAGTACAACGGGCTGTCCTACGTCGAAGCCATCCGGGAACTCGCACGGGAAGCCGGGATACCGGTCCCCGACGACGGACGCAACACCCGGCAGCCAGACGGCAGCCTGGACCGTCTCGTCGAAACCATGGCTACCGCCGCAAAGTTCTACCGCGAAACGCTCGAACACGCACCGGCTGCCGCCGCCTACCTGCGCAAACGCGGCCTGTCGCCCGAGATCGTTACACGCTTCGGCATCGGTTTCGCCCCCGACGCGCAAACATCGCTGCAACGGGTCTTTCCCGATTACCGGGACAAGCTCCTGAACACTGCCGGGCTGGTCATCGACAACGACCAGGGGCGGCGTTACGACCGCTTCCGCCACCGGATCATGTTCCCGATCCACGACCGCCGTGGGCGCATCATCGCCTTCGGTGGGCGGATACTCGACAGCGGTGAACCCAAATATCTGAATTCGCCCGAAACCCCCCTCTTCGAAAAAGGCCGCGAACTTTACGGCCTTTCCCTTGCCCAGAAAGCAATTCGTGCCGCTGGTTTTGCCCTCGTGGTCGAAGGCTACATGGATGTCGTCGCACTAGCTCAGTTCGGCATGGAAAACGCGGTCGCCACACTCGGAACCGCAACCACCCCGCACCATATCCAAACCCTGCTGCGCCAGACCAGCCGCATCGTGTTCTGCTTCGATGGCGACGCCGCCGGACGGCTTGCCGCCTGGCGTGCGCTCGAAAATGCGATCGCCGCGTTACGTGACGACATCACCCTCGCCTTCCTGTTCCTGCCTCCCGAGCACGACCCTGACACCTTCATCCGCGAAAAGGGGCTGGATGCCATGCGTAAAGCTGCCGCGCACGCTACCCCGCTCGCCACCTTCCTGCTCGATGCCCTCCGGCAGCGTTGCGACACTACAAGCGCCGAAGGCCGTGCCCAGTTGGTATTCGAGGCCAAACCCCTGATAGCCCGCATTCCGGAAACTGCCGCAGTTCTGCGCCTGCAACTGGCTAAACTCATCGCCAACGCAAGCCGGTTGACCCAGATTGAAGCCGAACATGCTCTCGGCATCCTACCTACACGGCGCGCAGACGCGAGAACCCACACCGCCTACGGTTCCCCCCCCCCTCCCACGCGCCGCCCGCCACCCCCACCCACCGCCACCCTGCTGCGGCTCGTCCTCCAACACCCAGCGCTGGCCGCAAGGCTGCCGGTCAACCTGATCCCGGACAATATCGACGAGGGGCGTGCTTTGATCGCAATCATCGACCTCGTCGAACTGGGCGAGGCCGTCACTGGCCTTGGCGCCCTGAGCGAACGCTTCCGCGGCACTCCCCACGGCGAAACGCTAAATCGAATCGCAGCCAGCTTGATCGAAACCGAATTTGACCCCTCCGCCGTCGAACCCCTGTTCGAAGACACCCTGATCAAGCTCCAGGCTGGTGTTATTGCCAGGGAAATCGCCGAACTCAGAGAACAAGCACGCATGGGCACGCTCTCACCGACAGAACAACGCCGCCTTACCGATCTCCTGAAAGAGAAAAATAAACTCCCCGGCTTTACAGGGTCGCCCGATTTATAGTAGAATTTTTTGTTTTCACATTCCCTACCCGAGGAGTGTCATGGCCCGCGAAAAAACCAACCGCGAAAAAGCCAAAGATGCCCGCAAAACTGGCTCCCCCAGGGAGCGCAGCGCCAGGACGAAGGACAGCAAGACAAAAGAAAAAATCATCCAGGTCGCACAAAGCCTCGAAGCAGCACAGATCGATGCCGAAGCTCGCCGCACGCAGCTCAAGAGCCTAATTGCCCTAGGCAAGGAGCGCGGCTACCTTACTTACGCCGAAATCAGCGACCACCTGCCTGACGACGTTGCCGACGCCGAGCGGATCGAAGACATCATCACCACCTTCAATAGCCTGGGCATCCAGGTCTATGATGCCGCACCCGCAACGGACGACTTGCTCATGACCGACGGGGTAGCCAGCCCGGTTGATGAAGACGTTGCCGAAGAAGAAGCCGAACAGGCGCTTTCCACAGTCGATTCCGAGTTTGGACGAACAACCGACCCCGTGCGCATGTACATGCGCGAAATGGGCACGGTCGAACTCCTCACCCGCGAAGGCGAAATTGAAATCGCCAAACGCATCGAAGAAGGCTTGAAGCACATGGTTCAGGCCATTTCCGCCTGCCCAACCACCATTGCCGAGATGCTGGAAACCGCCGACAAAGTTACGCACGACGAAATCCGGATCGACGAGATCATCGATGCGGTCATCGACCCTGCTGCCATCGCGGAAGCAGAAGCAGAAGTAGAGGCTGAAGTAGAAGTAGGGGAAGAAGACACAGAAGACGACGCGGGGCAGCCCGTTGGTGTGGAAGAAACTGAAAAAGTCCTTGCCGGAGCTAAAGGCGGCGAAGGCGCAAGCGGAAGCAGCGAAGAAGAGAGTGAAGAGGAAAACGGTGATTCCGAAGCCGATGAAGACGGCGAAGCAGCCGCCACCGCTGCATCCCTTGCCCAACTCAAGGCCGACGCCCTTACACGCTTCGAAACCATTCGCGATCACTACAAGAAAATGATGCGTGTGCTTGCCAAGAGCGGCTCGCAAAGCAAGGCTTATCTCCAACACCAGCGCGCTATTTCGGATGAGTTGCTTAGCATCCGTTTTACCGCCAAGTCCATCGAGCGCCTGTGCGACTCCGTGCGCCAGATGGTTGACCGCGTGCGTGCCCGTGAACGCCATATCCTCAACCTTTGCGTCGAACGCGCCCGCATGCCGCGCCAGCATTTCCTCAAATCCTTCCCTGGTCACGAAATCGACCTTGAATGGTTGCCGCGCGAAATTGCCTTGAGCAAGCCCTATTCCCTGGCGCTCAGCCGCATTCATCCCGCCATTTTCGAAGAGCAGCAAAAGCTGATCGAAATGCAGGAGAAAGTCGGCATCCCACTCAAGGAACTCAAGGATATCAACCGCCAGATGTCCACGGGCGAAGCCAAGATGCGCCGCGCCAAGCGCGAAATGACCGAAGCCAACCTGCGGCTCGTCATTTCCATCGCCAAGAAGTACACCAACCGCGGCCTGCAGTTCCTCGACCTCATCCAGGAAGGCAACATTGGCCTGATGAAAGCTGTAGACAAATTTGAATACCGTCGCGGCTACAAATTTTCCACCTACGCAACTTGGTGGATCCGCCAAGCCATCACCCGCTCCATTGCCGACCAAGCGCGCACCATCCGCATCCCGGTGCACATGATCGAAACCATCAACAAGATGAACCGCATCAGCCGGCAAATCCTCCAGGAAACCGGCCAGGAACCAGATCCGGCTACCTTGGCCGAGCGCATGGAGATGCCCGAGGAAAAAATCCGCAAGATCATGAAAATTTCCAAGGAGCCGATTTCGATGGAAACCCCCATCGGCGACGACGACGATTCTCACCTTGGCGATTTTATCGAAGACACCGCAACGCTCGCTCCGGCGGAGGCCGCTACCTATGCCGGTTTGCGCGACGCTACCGCCGAAGTGCTCGACTCGCTCACCCCACGCGAAGCCAAGGTACTACGCATGCGTTTCGGCATCGAAATGAACACCGACCACACGCTCGAAGAAGTCGGCAAGCAATTCGACGTCACCCGCGAGCGCATCCGCCAAATCGAAGCCAAGGCACTGCGTAAACTGCGCCACCCGAGCCGCTCCGAAAAACTGCGTAGTTTCCTCGACAGCGATGCCTGAAGCCCTCCGCACATTCAGGGCCCCTAGCTCATGCATGGTTAGAGCAGCGGACTCATAATCCGTTGGTGCAGGGTTCGACTCCCTGGGGGCCCACCACAAAATCAAGGGGTTGCAGTAATGCAACCCCTTGATTTTGTGGCGGGGCTAGCAAAAGAAATGTCTTGCTCGTACCAAAATCAACACTCATTAACCGCGTTTTCCTCTCGTTTTCCGGCTCAAAACCGTTGAAGCTCACAAGCACCCCCCTATCAGAAACGCGGTCTCTTCGGTGACTCTGGTTACAGCCAATAACTTCACAAGGAGGAAACTTGAGATAGGTTTCCACAACCACAATAATGACATTCGGTTAACGTACCTAACCAATACCCGCCCGGTACACCTGTCAAAAATTCAGCCGGGATGGATACGCTTGCGTCTATTGGTGACAAAACCCATACTCGAAATGATTGTGCAGTTTGATCCGTCGCAACCTATTCGACAAACAAGTTGTCGTAAGATTAGGTAATGGAGAAGGTATCGGACACTGAAAAGGAGCGCGCCATGAGTCAAAACAACATCACCGGAAAAGTCATCGTCATCACCGGTGCGAGTAGCGGGCTGGGCGAAGCGGCGGCGCGGCACTTGGCCGCGCTGGGCGCGAAAGTGGCGCTGGGGGCGCGGCGTCAAAACCGCCTCGACGCGCTGGCGGGCGACATCGCCCGCGCTGGTGGCGAAGCGCTGGCCGTGGCCACCGACGTGACCCGTCACGCCGACGTGCAGCGCCTGGTCGATGCCACCGTACAGCGCTTTGGCCGCATCGACGCCATCATCAACAACGCCGGCGTGATGCCGCATTCGCCGCTGGAGCGGCTGAAGGTGGACGACTGGGATCGGATGATCGACGTCAACATCAAGGGCGTGCTCTATGGCATCGCCGCGGCGCTGCCGCACATGCAGCGTCAAAAAGGCGGGCACATCATCAATGTTTCCTCAGTGGCGGGGCATATTGTGCGCCCCGGCGGCGCGGTGTATGCAGCTACCAAACATGCGGTGCGGGTGATCTCCGAAGGGCTGCGGCAGGAAGTCAAGCCCTGGAATATCCGCTCTACCATCGTCTCGCCGGGCATGGTCAACACTGAATTGGCCGACAGCATCACCGAGCCCGACATGGCCGAGGCCGCACGCAAAAACTACGCGGCCATCGCTATCTCTGCCGACGCCTTCGCCCGTGCCGTGGCCTACGCCATCGGTGAGCCGGAAGATGTCGATGTAAACGAAATCCTTTTCCGGCCCACGCGGCAGGAATTTTGATCCTGGTTTTTCATTCGGGCGACACATGATTCACCTGTTCGAGTGGCTTGTAAAATTTCGTGCACGGCGGCGCGCCCGCAAGCGCGCGCTGATTCTGGCCGAGGATTTGGGGCGTCGTCTCCGACCGATCGAACCGATCTGTGGCGTGATGCTGCGCGCGGATGAGGACAAGCGCTACGTCGTGAACGTGTTTTGCGGCAACGCCTACAAAGACGTGATCGCCATTAGCCACCCCCCTTGGCGCGAATGCCTCATCGTCGCGGTCGCCAAGGACAGCGAGATCGCCGAACTGATCGAGGACGCCGAAGATGGTCCGTACAGGCCGATTATCCGATGACCGATGCTGCGCGCCGATTCACGCAACAGGGATTTTCATTGCAGAAATGTTGATTGATTCCGTTCGCCCTGAGCAAGTCGTCAGGCAAACAGCGTATCGTTCGGATTTCGATAGACCCGAACGGGTTGGAATGGCTCAGCACTCCATTAAAGTCTTATCGACAACTCAAAACACAGAAGGAAATTTCTCATGAATATTGATGTCACCCAATACGCCCGCACCCGCTACACCGCCAAAGCCTACGACCCGGCGCGCAAGGTTCCCGCGCCCTTGATCGAACAATTGCGCGCGCTGCTGCGCTTATCGCCCTCGTCGGTGAATTCGCAGCCCTGGCACTTCGTGGTCGCTTCTACCGACACGGGCAAGGCGCGCATCGCCAAAGCCGCGCATGGATCGAATGACTTCAATGTGCCCAAGATCCTCAATGCCTCGCATGTGTTTGTGCTGTGCACGCGGCACACGCTGACCGACGCGCACATCGAAGCCGTGGTCGGGCAGGAAACGCGCGACGGCCGCAACCCGAGGCCCGAAGACCTGAAAATCCGACGCGAAAGGTTGTTCAATTTCACCGACATGCACCGTTACACACTGCGTGATTCGCAGGCGTGGATGGAAAAACAAACCTATATCGCGTTAGGTTTCCTGCTGTTAGGCGCGGCGGAACTGGAGCTCGACGCAACGCCCATCGAGGGCTTCGACAGCGTCGTGCTCGACCGCGAACTGGGTCTGCGTGAACGCGGCTTCGTCAGCAGCATCGTAGTGCCTGTCGGCTACCATGGCGCGGAGGATTTCAACACCAATTTACCTAAATCGCGCTTACCGGCGGAGGCGTTGTTTACGGACATTTGAGTCGAGCCTGCAAAGGTTAATTTTCATCTGACCCTAATTTTCCATTGTGCGCATCGATATTTCAGCGCCAATAGTAATGGACATGTGTTCCGTAAACACAAAAACGACCATCAGACATAAACTGTTACAAAATCGCCGTTGCGCCGATCTGTATTCGCCCCCTACCATCTCGTACTGAGGGATGCGGTTTTTTTTTACCGTTTCGTGCGAAGCATCGCGCAGATATCCACTATTCGTTATATCGCTTTCAGGAAAACAGTTCCGTCTATGTCCGCACAACAACGCAAAGGTATTTCGATCAAAACCCTTCTCGTCTGGCTCGTGGCCGTGCTTGCGATTGCCGCTGTGATTGCGCTTCCTGTTTGGGTCAAAGGTAAAAACGCCACTAACCCGCAGGGCAGCGGCAGGGGCAGCGGATCGGGCGGTGGTCAGTCGACGCCGGTCGGCGTTGCCACGGCACGTGTCGGCAATATGGATGTCACCCTGAACGCTCTCGGCACTGTGGCCGCACGCGCCACTGCAACGGTAAAGCCGCGCGTTGATGGCCTTTTGCTGCATGTGCTGTTTTCCGAGGGGCAAGCGGTCAAGGCCGGAGATGTGCTCGCCGAAATCGATCCGGAACCGTTTAAAATCCAGCTTGTACAGGCGGAAGGCCAACTCGCGCGCGACGAAGCGCTGCTCATGAATTCGCGCCTCGATCTGGAACGCTATCGCGGCTTGCTAGCCAAGGATTCGATTGCTAGGCAGCAAGTTGATACGCAGGAAGCGCTGGTGCGGCAGAATGAAGGGGTGGTAAAAACTGATCGTGCAGCAGTCAGCAACGCCCGCTTGCAACTGGAATACACACGCATCACTGCACCGCTTTCAGGCCGTATCGGGTTGCGCCAGGTCGATCCCGGCAATATGGTGCACGTTAGCGATACCACGGGGCTGGCCGCAATTACGCAGACCCAGCCTATCAACATCGTTTTCTCGATTCCAGAGCAAGATCTTTCTGAAGTCGCTGCCGCAATACGCTCTAGTTCCCCGCTGGAAGTGGCCGCTTATGACCGCGACAACAAGGTGCTGCTTGCCACCGGCAAGTTGCTGACGATCGACAACCAAATCGACCTTGCCACCGGTACGGTGAAACTGAAGGCTGAATTTACCAATGAGGATGAATCCCTGTTTCCGAACCAGTTCGTGAATGTGCGGTTGCGTGTAAAAACGCTGCAAGACGTGGTGCTGGCTCCCACAGCAGCAGTACAGCGCGGCACGAACGGGGCTTACTGTTACGTTGTCAGCGGCGCCGACAGTGCCCCCAAGGCCGAACCTGTAGAAGGGGGCAAAGTCCAGCCCGAAGCTACAGTCGATCTGCGCCTGCTCAAAGTTGGCCCTTCCGATGGCAACCTAGTAACCATTTTCGAAGGGGTTCATGCTGGTGAACAGGTGGTAATAGACGGTACCGACCGGCTACGGCAGGATGCGAAAGTCGTGCTGGTCGACGCAGAAGCACGCGCCCGGATGCAGGAGTCCGGAGCGAAAGGAGGCAGCGGAAAAGGGAAAGGGGGGGATGACGGAGACGGAAAGAAAGGCGGGAAAGGAGACAGCAGCGAAGGCGGCGGTGCTCCCGCTAGGGATGGTGGGATGCGTTCATGACGTACGCTTTTTCCCGAAAAAGAAAGAATAGATTGTGAACCCTTCCCGCCCCTTCATCCTACGCCCGGTAGCGACCTCGCTCCTGATGGTTGCTATTTTGCTGGCGGGGCTTTTGGCCTACCGCCTGTTGCCGATCTCGGCGCTGCCAGAGGTTGATTACCCAACGATTCAGGTGACGACGCTGTACCCCGGCGCAAGCCCAGATGTAATGACTTCGTCGATCACGGCTCCGTTGGAGCGCCAGTTCGGGCAGATGCCGGGGCTGAACCAGATGTCTTCGAGCAGTTCCGGCGGCGCTTCGGTGATTACGTTGCAATTCGGGCTGGAAATAACCTTGGATGTTGCCGAGCAGGAAGTACAGGCGGCAATCAATGCCGCCAATTCTTTCCTACCGCAAGACCTACCGATGCCGCCGGTCTACAGCAAGGTCAATCCCGCCGACGCACCGGTGGTTTCGCTTGCGGTAATGTCGAAAACCTTGCCATTGCCGAAAGTAGCGGACTTGGTCGACACCCGGTTGGCACAGAAAATTTCGCAACTACCCGGCATCGGTTTGGTCAGCATCGCCGGTGGGCAACGCCCAGCAGTGCGTATCCAGGCCAACCCGCGCGCACTAGCGGCGCAAGGCCTAGCAATGAACGCGGTTCGTACTGCCATCACCAATTCCAACATCAATCAAGCCAAGGGTAGTTTCGACGGCCCCCTGCGATCCTCGACGCTGGATGCGAACGACCAGCTACAGTCCGCCGACGAATACCGCAATCTAGTCATCGGCTGGAAAAACGGTGCCCCAGTGCGGCTTACCGATGTCGCAAAAGTCATTGATGGCGCTGAAAACGCGCAGTTGGCGGCCTGGGCAATCATCGAAGGCAAACAGATGCCAGCGATTATCGTCAACATCCAGCGCCAGCCGGGTGCAAACGTTATCACTACGGTCGATCGTATCAAGGTAATGCTGCCGCAATTGCAGGCCAGCTTGCCCGGTGCGGTGGAATTGAAAATGCTCACCGACCGCACGACGACGATCCGCGCCTCGGTGCACGACGTGCAGATCGAATTGCTGTTTTCCATGGCGCTGGTGGTGTTGGTAATTTTTTTCTTCCTGCGCAGCCCCTCGGCAACGATTATTCCGAGCATCGCCGTACCGCTCTCCCTAGTCGGCACTTTCGGTGTCATGTACTTGGCCGGGTTCAGCCTGAACAACCTCTCGCTGATGGCGCTCACCATCGCCACGGGATTCGTTGTCGACGATGCTATCGTAATGATTGAAAACGTCTCGCGTTACGTCGAGCAGGGTGACCCTCCGTTGCAGGCAACCCTGAAGGGCGCGGAGCAGATCGGCTTTACCATCATTTCGCTGACGATCTCGTTAATCGCGGTGCTAATCCCGCTTCTTTTCATGGGCGATGTTGTTGGCCGCCTGTTCCGCGAATTCGCGGTGACGCTGGCAGTAGCAATCCTGATTTCCGCTTTCGTCTCGCTGACGCTGACGCCGATGATGTGCGCCAAACTCCTGCGTCATGTACCAGAGCATGAGCAGGGTACGTTCTACCACAAAGTCGGCACTTTTTTCGATGTAGTCATCGCACGCTACGGCAAAGCCCTCTCCTGGGTGCTCAAGCACCAGGGCGCGACGTTGCTGGTAGCGCTTAGCACGCTGGTGCTGACAGTATTGCTCTATCTTTGGGTTCCGAAAGGATTCTTCCCTGTTCAGGACACTGGGATTATCCAGGCTATCACCGAAGCGCCGCAATCGGTTTCCTTTGCGGCAATGGCCGAACGGCAACGGAAACTGGCACAGATCATCTCGGAAGACCCAGCGGTAGATAGCCTTTCCTCTTTCATCGGGATAGACGGGATCAACGCCACGCTCAATTCCGGGCGCATGTTGATCAACTTGAAGCCTAAAAACGAACGTGACCTCGACGCTGCCAGTATCATCCGCCGCCTTCAGGGAAGAATCGCCGCAGTACCGGAAATCACCGCATATATGCAGCCGGTACAGGACTTGACGATCGAAGACCGCACCAGCCGCACGCAGTATCAGTTCTCACTCGATTCCCCCAATCTGGATCAGCTCTCCGTCTGGGTGCCGCGCATCGTCGAGCAGCTACGGCAATTGCCGCAATTGGCCGACGTTGCCAGCGACTTGCAAGATAGCGGCCCGCAAGTCTGGGTCTCCATCGACCGCAACAGCGCCGGACGGCTTGGCGTCTCCGTCGCCGACATTGACAACGCGCTTTACGATGCTTTCGGCCAACGCCTGATTTCGACCATTTTCACGCAGTCGAACCTGTACCGCGTCGTGTTTGAAATCGATCCTGAATTCCAACAAGGGTTAGCTTCGCTCGACAGCCTCTACCTGCCCTCGTCTACCGGTACACCGGTGCCGCTGTCGGCAGTTGCCCGGATTGTCGAGCGGGCAACGCCGCTGGCGATCAACCACTTGGGCCAGTTCCCGGCGGCGACCATCTCCTTCAACCTCGCGCCTGGTATCGCGCTTGGCGAGGCGGTCAACGCGATCCACGCCGCAGAAGAAGAAATCGGGATGCCGATCAGTATCGGCACGAGCTTTCAGGGTGCGGCGCTAGCGTTCCAAGCTTCGCTTACGCACACGCTTTTCCTGATCCTGGCTGCAATCATCGCCATGTACATCGTACTGGGCGTGCTGTACGAAAGTTACATCCACCCGGTAACGATCCTCTCCACCCTTCCTTCTGCCGGTGTCGGTGCGTTGCTGGCGCTGATGATCTCCGGCAACGATCTGGGCATCGTTGGCATCATCGGTATCATTTTGCTCATCGGCCTAGTGAAAAAGAACGCAATCATGATGATCGACTTCGCGCTGGAAGCCGAGCGGCACCACGGTAAGCCGCCGGAAGAAGCGATTTTTGAGGCCTGCCTGCTGCGCTTCCGTCCGATCCTGATGACCACACTGGCTGCCCTGCTTGGTGCACTACCGCTAATGCTCGGCAGCGGCGTTGGCTCCGAACTACGCAGGCCGCTGGGCATCACGATGGTTGGTGGCCTTCTGTTCAGCCAGGTATTGACACTATTTACCACGCCAGTGATTTATCTGATGTTCGACCGGATTGCCCGCCGCTTCGGAAAAAGCACCTCTAGCGTGGCGAATGATCAAAACGAAAGGAGCACATCATGAAACAGCTTGGGATTTCCCCGCCATGACGGATTTAGGAGAAACGGAATGCGCCTTCAGAAACAGGTTTTGACCTTTTTACTCTCCGACTTCATCGCCACGCCGGCCAATGCATTCAAGATCAAGCCAGGGGAATGGGAGGAATCAAATGATGGCAGAGTGAATAAAATCTGCCTGACTCCGGAAACAGAACAAGAATGGTCAGTGTTGCATGATGCCGCTTTCGATATCGACGATCCTTGGATTGCTTCCGCTTACAAGGGGAAAATGACCGAAAAAAGATCAAATTTATATAAGTACCAAGCGGAATGCCTCTCTCCTTTCAACAAAAAAATCAGCAGCACTAAATTTCTGAGTGATATGTCCATCTTGACTGAATCTGATGAGGGACAAATCCGAAAGAAAACAAGGCAAAGGGGGGAAAAGATCAGTGAAAACGAAACGCTGCAGGAAACTTTTAGTAAGCGGACTCGGGTACTGGGTAAACAATTTTTATCGTTAACCAAAACCACGAACAGGTATAAAAAAATAACTAATAATGAATTAGTCATACACACAACGGTGCAGGACGGCGATCGAAAAACCGGCTGGGCGAACAGTAAAATAATAGAGGCTTACAAATACCTGTGGCCAACCTGTACCGATCCGGACGAAGAAAGCGCCCGACAGGAAGGGACGCCTTCGGAAATTCCTCCAGTAAAACCGGATGGCCGCTAAACACAGATGCCATCAGCCGATGCAAAAAAATGAATCCCAGCGCCCCATTCATCGCCCGACCCGTCGCCACTACTTTACTCACGCTCGGTGTAGCGCTCGCGGGGACCGTAGCGTTTTATCAGTTGCCAGTGTCCCCACTGCCGCAGACCGATTTTCCATACATTTCCGTTTCTGCCTCGCTGCCCGGCGCCAGCCCGGAAACGATGGCCGCCACCGTGGCCACCCCGCTCGAACGTGCGCTTGGCCGCATTGCCGGTGTCACCGAAATTACTTCCAGCAGTTCGCTCGGTTCCACGCAGGTAACGCTCGAATTTGAACTCAGCCGCGACATCAACGGCGCTGCGCGGGATGTTCAGGCGGCGATCAACGCCGCACGCAGCCAGTTGCCAACGGCGCTGCCAAGTAATCCAACTTACCGCAAGATGAATCCGGCAGACGCCCCAATCATGCTTCTCGCGCTCACCTCCGAAACGCTGAGCCAGGGGCAGCTCTACGATATTGCCTCGACCATTCTGGCTCAGAAAATTTCGCAGGTATCCGGCGTGGGTCAGGTCACTGTCGGCGGCAGTTCGCTGCCAGCAGTGCGCGTGGAACTCAACCCTCAGGCGATGGCAAAAGCTGGCATCGGTCCCGAAGATGTGCGCACAGCGATTGTGACCGGCAATGCCAACCGGCCCAAGGGGTTCATTGAGGAAGGCGATCGCCGCTGGCAGATCGGTGCCAACGACCAGGCGAAAACTGCCGCCGAGTACCTACCGCTAGTGATCCGCCAACAAGACGGGGCGACCTTGCGGCTGCAGGACGTGGCCGAGGTGCGCGACGCGGTACAGGACGTCCGCAATGCCGGTTTCGCAGACGGCAAACCGGCAGTGCTGCTCATCATTTTCCGCCAGCCAGCGGCAAACATCATCGAAACCGTAGATCGCGTCAAGGCGCTTTTGCCGCAGTTGGGCGCATCAATCCCGAGGAGCGTCAACCTGACCGTCGGCATGGATCGCACACTGACAATCCGCGCCTCGCTGCGTGAGGTGGAACGAACGCTGACGATTTCCATCGCGCTGGTGGTGATGGTCGTGTTCGTTTTTTTGCGTAACGCGCGTGCGACGTTGATTCCGAGTGTGGCTGTGCCAGTATCTCTGATCGGTACGTTCTCGGTTATGTATTTGGCCGGTTTCAGCCTGAATAATCTGTCGCTGATGGCGCTCACGGTAGCAACAGGTTTTGTCGTCGACGACGCGGTGGTGGTGCTGGAAAACATTTCGCGCCACATTGAAGCGGGGATGAAACCGGTACAGGCAGCACTCACCGGTGCGCGAGAGATTGGTTTCACAGTGGTTTCGATGAGCCTCTCGCTGATTGCGGTATTTATTCCGCTCCTCTTCATGGGTGACCTGGCCGGACGACTGTTCCGCGAATTTGCGGTAACGCTCTCTGTTGCGATCCTGATTTCGCTTCTCATTTCGCTGACAACGACACCGATGATGTGTGCGCGGCTTTTGCGGGCACACCACCTCAACCCCGGAAAAAACGAACAGGAAAACCGCCTGCAACGCCTGAGCGCAAAAGCTTTCAACGCAATACTCTCCGGCTACAGTACCAGCCTCGACTGGGCGCTCGAACACAAGCGGACGATGATGATGATTTTGCTCGCAGTCATCGGGCTCAACGTTTACCTGTACATCGCCATTCCGAAGGGCCTTTTTCCACAGCAGGACACAGGCCGCATGATGGGCAATATCCAGGCCGACCAGAGCATTTCGTTCCAAGCAATGAGGCAAAAGCTGGTCGATTTCATGACGGTCATTCGAGCCGATCCCGCAGTTGATAGCGTGGTTGCTTTCACCGGCGGTTCACGCGTCAATTCAGGACGCATGTTCATCGCCCTGAAACCGCTCGCCCAGCGCGACCCGATCGAAAAAGTGATGGGGCGCCTACGCGGCAAGCTCTCGCACGAACCTGGTGCGAACCTGTTCCTGGTTCCAGTGCAGGATATCCGTGCCGGTGGGCGTGCGAGCAATGCCCAGTATCAATACACGCTGCAAGCCGACAGCCTCGACGAATTGCGCCATTGGGAACCTCGCTTGCGCCGTGCGATGACGCAATTACCAGAGTTGGTCGATGTCAACACCGACCAGGAAGACAAGGGCGCACAGACGAGAATCGCTATCGATCGCGACGCCGCCGCGCGCTTGGGGATCGATCAACTTTTAATCAGCGCGACACTGAATGATTTTTTCGGTCAGCGCCTGGTTTCAACCATCTACAACCCACTAAACCAATACCGCGTTGTCATGGAAGCTGCACCCCGCTACCTGCAAGGGCCAGAAACGTTGGAGCACACTTATCTTGTCACCCCAGATGGTCTTTCCGTGCCGCTTTCCGCCTTCGCTTCCTATGCCCCCGCCAATACGCCGCTCTCGGTCAACCATCAGGGACAATTCGCCGCTTCGACGGTTTCGTTCAACCTGCCGGAAGGTGTTTCGCTCTCGCAGGCTTCCAACGCCATCGACAAGACAATGGCCAAACTTGGGATCCCAACCTCGATCCACGGTAGCCTGCAAGGCACAGCGCGGCTCTTTCAACAAAACGCCAATAATCAACTCTGGCTCATTCTCGCCGCTTTAGCGACGATTTACATCGTGCTCGGGATGCTCTACGAGAGCTACATACACCCATTGACAATTCTCTCCACGCTGCCTTCTGCGGGCGTTGGCGCTTTGATCGCACTGCTCTTTTTCGGCATGGAATTTACGATGATCGCGTTCATCGGCGTCATTCTGTTAGTTGGGATCGTAAAGAAAAACGCCATCATGATGATCGACTTCGCCACCGATGCCGAACGCAATCGCGGGATGTCGCCGCGCGATGCAATCCGCGAAGCTTGCCTGCTACGCTTCCGCCCAATCATGATGACCACGGTTGCCGCAATTTTCGGTGCACTGCCCTTGATGCTCGGGCGTGGCGATGGTGCTGAAATGCGCCAGCCGCTCGGTATCGCCATCGTCGGTGGCCTGATCCTGAGCCAACTATTGACGCTCTACACTACACCGGTCGTGCATCTTTACCTTGATCGCTTCCGCCTCTGGTGCCTTGCGCGGCGCAGCCAAAAAACGTCACTGCCTAGCAATTCGGAAGCGGCATGATTTAGCTCTTATTTAAAATTAACGATTCCCCTTTTTATGAACGTTATGCACGATTTACACGTCGGAGAACTCAAGCGCGGCCTGGCAAACCGTCATATCCAGTTGATCGCTCTCGGCGGTGCGATTGGCACCGGCCTTTTTCTCGGTTCCCGCGCAGTCCTCGAGTTGGCTGGGCCAGCAATGATCCTCGGCTACGCGCTTGGCGGCGGCATCGCCTTCTTGATCATGCGCCAACTCGGCGAAATGATCGTCGAGGAACCAGTTGCCGGTTCTTTCAGCCACTTTGCCTACAAATACTGGGGCAACTTTCCAGGCTTTCTCTCCGGCTGGAACTACTGGGCGCTCTACATCCTCGTTGGCATGGCCGAACTCACCGCCGTCGGCACCTATGTGCAATTTTGGTGGCCATACATTCCCACTTGGCTTTCCGCCGCCGTTTTCTTTCTCCTCATCAACGCCATCAATCTCGCCCACGTCAAACTCTACGGAGAAATGGAATTCTGGTTCGCGCTGATCAAGGTTGCCGCCATCCTCGCCATGATCGCTTTCGGTGCTTGGCTTATCGCCAGCGGCTACGGCGGCCCGCAAGCTACCGTCGCCAACCTCTGGAACGATGGCGGTTTCTTTCCCAAAGGCATCGGCGGTTTGGTGCTGGCGCTTTCCTTCATCATGTTTTCGTTCGGCGGTTTGGAATTGATCGGTATCACTGCGGCAGAAGCGCACGCCCCGGAAAAAACCATTCCGAAAGCCATCAACCAAGTGCTTTACCGCATCCTCATCTTCTATATCGGCGCGCTCACTGTTCTGCTCTCCCTCTATCCATGGCGGCAAGTGCTCGACGGCAGTAGTCCCTTCGTGCTGATCTTCTCCCAAATCGGACACAACGCCACCGCACACGCGCTCAACTTCGTCGTCCTCACCGCAGCGCTTTCGGTTTACAACAGCGGCGTCTACTGCAACAGCCGAATGCTCTACGGCCTAGCGCAACAAGGCAATGCGCCGCGCGTGCTGCTCAGTGTCGACTCTCGGGGCGTTCCTGTCGCTGCCATCGCCAGCTCAGCGCTGGCAACCTTTCTTTGCGTTCTGCTGAACTACGTCATTCCCGGGAAAGCCTTGAAATTCCTGATGGCGCTGGTCGTCTCCGCGCTCGTCATCAACTGGGTGATGATCAGCCTTGCCCATCTCAAATTCCGCGCCCGCAAAACCGAAGAAGGCATCACGCCGCGCTTCAAATCGCTCTGGTATCCGTGGAGCAATTGCCTGTGCATCGCCTTTCTCGCGCTGGTCTTCGTCATCATGGCCACCTCCGGCGGTACGGAGACGGTCTCCGCACTTCTAATTCCGGTCTGGCTGCTCCTTCTGTGGGGCGGCTATTGCTACAAAAACCGCCTCACCGATTCCCAACGGACGTAAAAATTTCAGGAACACCGATATGTCTGCGCCATTTTTTTACTTTATCCGCACACGCATTCTTCTCACTCTGGCAGTTCCGGTGCTCATGCTCGCCGCTTGTGCTGTCGGCCCCGACTACCGGCGGCCGGAAATTGATGTTCCCGGTGCCTGGAAGGAAGACCCACCTCCTGGATGGAAAGCCGCGCAGCCGCAGGACATGGATGAACGCGGCGAATGGTGGAAAGTCTATAACGAGCCGCAACTCGATGATTTGGTGGCGCAGGTCGAAATCTCGAACCAGAACGTCGCCGCTGCCGTCGCTCGTTATCGGCAAGCTGTGGCGTTGCTCGGCGCTTCCAGCGCTGCCGCTTTTCCCACGGCAAACCTCGGCGCTTCCGCCGGCCGCTCTGGAAGCGGCGGAAACGAAAGCATAGGGACGAACGGCATCACCCATTCAGGCATCAACAATGGTTCCCAAATCTCGCTCAATCTGGGATGGGAGGTCGACATCTGGGGACGCATCCGGCGCGACATCGAAGCTGGCAAAGCCCGCGTACAAGCAAGCGACGCCGACTATTCCGGCGCACTCCTTTCCGCGCAGGCCACGCTCGTCCAAAGCTATCTGCAATGGCGCGTCAACGCCGTGCAACGGCGCTTGCTCGATGAAACTGCAGACGCCTACCGTAAATCGCTCCAAGTGATCCAAAACCGCTATACGGCTGGCGTCGCGCAACGATCCGACGTCACCCAAGCACAGAGCCAGTTGAGCAATACTCTGGCTCAGGCAATCAACCTCGATTTGCAGCGCACCCAGCTTGAACATGCTATGGCGCTGCTGATCGGTGTTCCCCCGGCGCGGCTCAAACTCGTCCTTGCCAAACCGGATCTGCCACGGTTGCCGAAAATACCTACCGCGCTGCCTTCCGAACTACTCGAACGCCGCCCCGATATCGCCTCTGCCGAGCGGCTCGCTGCCGCTGCCAATGCCAACATCGGCGTCGCGCAATCCGCGTTCTATCCAACACTGACTCTTTCCGCCACCGGTGGCTACCAGCAGGGTTCAGGCTTTGGCCCCCTCTTTGTGCTGCCAAACCGCTTTTGGTCGCTTGGCTCCGCACTCGCCGCATTCCTCTTCGATGGCGGCCTGCGCAGTGCCCAGCTCGAACAGGCACGCGGAGCCTACGATGAAGCCGTTGCCAACTACCGCCAAACCGTCCTCATTGCGTTTCAGGAAGTCGAAGACAACCTCGCCGCGCTGCGTGTACTCGAAGAAGAATCTGTCCACCAACGCGAAGCCGCACGTTCCGCCGCCGAATCCGAGGCTCTGGTGCGTAATCAGTACCTTGCTGGCACCGCGAGCTTCCTCGAAGTCTTCGTCGCCCAAGCTTCTGCACTCAGTGCCCGAAGCTTGGATATCGGTGTCGAAGGCCAACGTCTCATCGCCAGCGCGACGCTGCTAAAAGCACTGGGTGGAGGTTGGTACAGGGAAGTCTTGGAAAAACCGCCAGGGACGGAAGCGGGAAATGGCGATACCGTAAAGGAATGATTTCCTAGGGCAAATCTGTACGTTCTTTTCCTTCTCCCGGCGCTACGCGCCACCCTCTCCCACGAGTGGAAGAGGGGCATATGCTCCCGCCTGCTTGCGGGAGCGGAGAGGAGGAAAAACCGATCTCAGCCAGGCACCCGGAAACGCTCGACACTGCCGCGCAACATTGTTGCCAGCGCATTCAACCCTTCAGCAGAATTGGCGACAGAACCAACGGCGCTGGAATTTTCCTCAACCATCTGCACAATCTGCTCGACCCGCCCGGCAATATCTTGGGTAGCAGCCGCCTGTTCTTTGAGTGCCCTAGCAACATCGTCAATCATACGCACGACATTCTGCGCGCCGGTATCAATTTCGCCGACTGTGCTGCCTGCTTTCTGAGCCATCCCCATACCTTCCTGCATCCGCTTGGAAGTCGTTTCCATCTGATCTGACATGGCGCTGGCACCACCCTGAATGGAACTCACCATCCCGGTAATCTCCTGCGCCGAGGTAGTCGTCTTTTCCGCCAGCTTGCGCACCTCGTCAGCAACAACGGCAAAGCCTCGTCCCTGCTCTCCAGCACGCGCTGCCTCAATCGCGGCATTCAACGCCAGCAGGTTGGTCTGGTCGGCCACATCGCGAATCACATGAATGATGGTGGAAATCCGCTCGGATTCTTGCCCCAGCTGTTGCGCTTTGGTAGCACCCTCAGTGACGGCCTCGGCCATCTGGCGGATTTCGTCAACCATCGAACGGATCGTTTTGGAACCAGAATGGGCGATTTTCCCCGCATTGGAGGAAGTCTGTCGCGCATCGTCGCTGAGTGTGGAAACATGGTTGATACTGGTTGTCATTTGTTCGAGCGCCGCAGCCATTGCCGTTGCCTGCTCGGATTGCAATTCGGAACTATGACGCACATCGTTTGCAGCGCTGGAAAGTTCGGAAGCCGACGTAACAAGCTGGTTAGAGCCTTCACGAACATCACCGATCATCCGGGCAAGATTCCCGTTCATGCGTCCTAGCGCTGATTGCAGGATGCCGATTTCGTCCTTTGAGTCGGCCACGATGGTACGCGAAAGATCCCCCCCCGCCATTGCTTCAACCGTTTCGACCATGCCCTTCACCGGGCGCGTAATCGAGCGCGTCACAACAACCGCCACCCCCACTGACAGTGCAATCGCCGCAAGCATGGAAATGATGAGTGTTTTTTCGTCTTTCTCAACTTCCTCCGTAATTTGCGAGGCGCGGGTTTCGCTAAGTTTATTCTCAAACACCATGATTTCCCCAATATCGTTAATCAGTGCATCGGCGTGCCTGCTTATACTGGAAAAAGCCTCTGCCTCATTGGGAGAAGTGCGGTTTATGAACTGATCCTGCAGCGGAATGATAGCGACGAAATTTTCGCGTATCCTTTTCGATGCCCGGATTTCTTCATCGGAAGAATTGAGTTTGAGGAGCCTCTCGAATTCCTCTATGTTAGCGAGCAGATCCGCCCTATATTTGATAACCGTTTCAGCATCCTTGCGACGGTCGCCCTGATTGCCCACCAACCGCACCACAGAAACACGCATCTTGAACATGCTGGCTTGCATATTAGCTAGAGTTATTGCCTTTGGAATATTGACATTGCGGATATTAGACGACTTCTCGACAACATTGAGCAGGCTTGTGTAAATCGCGAAGATACACCCGACAAAAATCAGAACGACACTGGTAAATCCAAACCCTAAGCGGGTTCCCAGTCGAAAATTTTTCAACATACCTTTACCTCTCTTATCAAAAACCGAAACAACACCTGTTCGTATAGGTGTGAATCCCAAGTACGCATCGTACCTGCCACCTACAAGCGGGGTTTGTGCAATACATCTCAATCTGTAAAGACTTTTTGATCAGATACGTACTTTCCGCTTTTACGCTTGCTAAACTTCGCGTGGAGCTGCCCGGAACTTTCACAACTCATCGGGCACTACATTTCTTTGATAGCATCGCACCCTTCCCTTCCAGACGTCTGGCAAGCGCCCACGAAACATGCGAGTAATCCTGCCCATCCTGGCCTGCATTCTTTGTGCGGGAATCGTACTGGCAACCGGCACCAACAAAGACGGGTTCCTGGCGGGAAACGCAGCAGCACAGTGGCTGCCCCCCTTTTTCTGGGCCGGAGTTACCAACTTGGGCAATACGTCCGGTGCTTTTTGCCTGATTGCCCCCACACTTGCCCGCTGGCCGCGCTGTGCGGCGGCAGCGCTGCTGACCGCGCCGTTCGGTGCCCTCTATACCCATCTGATCAAGAGATTGGCCGACCTGCCTCGCCCTGCGAAGGTTCTGCCGCTCGAAACATTCCAGATCATCGACTCGCAGCTATCCTGGTATTCTTTTCCTTCTGGGCACAGCCTGACCGCTTTTGCGCTCGCAGGCATCCTAGTATTCTGCACCCGGCGGTGGCTGGCTTGGTTCGCGCTGCCCGTGGCGATGCTGGTTGCATTTTCGAGGATCGCGGTCGGGGCGCATTGGCCGCTCGATTTGCTTGCCGGGGCTGCGGGCGGTTGGGCAACGGCGGCGCTCGGTTGCACGTTTTCGGCACGCTGGCGGTTTTGGGAAAATCTCCACGGCCAACGTATCCTCGCTGGCATGATGTTTCTTTGCGCATTATTTTTCGTTTTTGAGGACACGGGTTATCCCCGAGGGCTCTGGATGCAATATCTGCTGTGCGCCGTGGGCATTGCCGGGGCGCTTCATGCCTTGTGGCGCCCGGTGGCATCGAGGGCGCAAGGCACGTCATGAAGGCCGCCAAACGCGCCCTCGCCGTTGCCTTCTCGCTGGCGTTCGTGGTCTGGTTGCTGCAAAAACAGCAATGGGGCGAACTCGCCGCGATGCTGGGACAGCTCCCAGCCAGCGCGGCGCTTCTGGCGCTGGCGGGCTTCCTGCTGAGTTACGCGCTACGCGCGGCGCGGGTTTACGATGAATTCCGCCACGAGGCCAGGGGTCGTTTCGGCGCTTGTCTGCGCCTCGTGCTGCTGCACAACGCGGCGGTGAATATCGTCCCCTTTCGCGGCGGCGAGGCGGCTTTTCCCGTGTTGCTCGGCAAGCTGTTCGGCACGCCGCTGGCGCGGGCGCTGGCTTCCCTCTTTTGGTTCCGCTTGCAGGACGCGCTGGTCGTGGCCGTGGTCGCCGTCGCCGTCTGGCCGGGTTTGCCGCCGCTCTGGCGCGGCGCGAGCGTGCTGGCGCTCGTCGCTTTTGCCTGGGCGCTGCCGCGCTGGGCGCGGCGTTCCGGCGGCAAGGCCGGGGGCGGCAGGCTGACCCGCCTGCGCAACGCCTTCGCCGAATCGACCCGGCATGCCCGTTTCGGCTGGCTCTGGACGATCGCCAACTGGACGGTCAAACTCGCCGCGCAGGCCTGGCTGCTGGCCGCACTGCTCGGGCGGGGCATAAACACGGGGGCGACGGGCGCGTTGGGGGCGGAACTCGCCGCCATCCTCCCGGTGCAGGGCGTGGCGGGATTCGGCACCTACGAAGCCGGCGCGGCGATGGCGCTGCTGCCCAACGGCGTCGCCCTGGCCGATGGCTTGCGCGCGGCGCTGGCGCTGCACCTTTTCGTCATCGCCTGTGCCGTGGGCGCCGGTATCATTGCCGCCTTGCTGCCTGAAATTCCCCTGCCGCGATCCGCGGGGGAGCAATCCGCATCCGAGAAAACCGAAAAATCATGAATTCCTCCCCCCTCCCCCCCGCCGAACCGTGCATCCCGGCTTCCCTACCGCGCCATACCCTATCTGTCGTCGTGCCGATGTACAACGAGGCCGAAAACGTCGAACCGCTGCTGGATCGCATCCACCTCGCGCTCGCCCCCTACCCGTGGCCATGGGAAGTGGTGCTGGTCGACGACGGCAGCAGCGACGCCACGCCAGCGGAACTGGCGCGCTGCGCTGCCCTGCGCGGGCCGCATGTGCGCATCGTCCGGCTGCGGCGCAATTTCAAGCAGACGGCAGCCATGCAGGCCGGCATCGATACCGCACGCGGCAGCGTCATCGCTACCCTGGACGGCGACCTGCAAAACGACCCCATCGACATCCCGCGCATGGTAGGGCGGCTGCTCGACGAAGACCTCGACCTCGTCGCCGGCTGGCGCAAAGATCGCCAGGACAACCTGCTGCGCAAGATCCCCTCGCGCATCGCCAACCGCCTCATCGCCCGCATGACCGGCGTCTTCCTGCGCGATTACGGTTGCAGCCTCAAGGTCTTTCGCGCCAGCACCATCAAGAACGTGCGCCTCTACGGCGAAATGCACCGCTTCATCCCGGCCTGGCTGGCGACGGTGACCACCCCCCGGCGCATCGCGCAGGAAGTCGTCGCGCACCACCCGCGCGTGTTCGGGCAATCCAAATACGGCATCTCGCGCACGCTGCGCGTCGTGCTTGACCTCATCTTCGTTTATTTCTTCATGCGCTTTCGTACCCGGCCAGGGCATTTCTTCGGCGGCATCGGCGTCATGCTCGGCGCGCTCGGCGGCCTCATCCTCGCTTATCTCGCCGGCCTCAAGATTTTTCTCGGCGCAAGCATCGGCACGCGCCCGCTGCTGTTCGGCGGCTTTTTCCTCGTCATCGCGGGCGTGCAGATGGTGACCTCCGGCGTCCTCGCCGAATTGCTGGCGCGGGTTTACTACGAATTTAGCGGCACCCACGCCTATCTGGCGGAAGAAACGCCGCCGCCCGGCGAAAATGAATGCTGGCATTCGCCCGCCGCCGGTATCGCGGACGCCACCCCGTGACCTCGCCGCCAAGGCTGGACGCCCGCACGCTCCTCATCCTGGCCCTGCCGCTCGCTGCCTTCCTGCTGCGCCTGGGTGGCGCGCCGCTGTTCGATGTCGATGAAGGCGCCTTCTCCGAAGCCACGCGCGAAATGTTCGAGCGCGGCGATTTTCTTTCCACCTGGCTCAACGGCGCGCCGCGTTTCGACAAGCCCATCCTCATCTACTGGCTGCAAGCGGTCAGTTACTGGTGTTTTTCCGGCATGTTCGGCGTCGAATGGGCCTTCCGCCTGCCCTCGGCGCTCGCCGCGATAAGCTGGTGTTACGCCATCTGGCATTTCGCCCGGCCGCGTTTCGGCTCGGATGCGGCCCTGGCGGCGCTGGCGGTGGCGGCGACATCCCTCGGACCTTTCGCCATTGGCCGCGCCGCCACGGCGGACGCCCTGCTCAACCTCCTGCTCGCCCTCTCCCTGTTCGATGCCTGGCGCCATCTCGAATCCGGCCAACGCGCCCCGCTCCTGCGCTGCTACGCTTGGATCGGCCTCGGCGTGCTCACCAAGGGCCCCATCGCCGTCCTCGTGCCGGGCGCCGTCACCTTCCTCCACTGCGCCAGCCGCAAGGATTGGCGCACCTGGCTGCGCGCCATGACCAACCCGTTCGGCTGGCTGATCCTCGCCCTCATCGCCGTTCCCTGGTATGCCGCGATCCTCGCCGTGCATGGCCAGGATTTCATCGACGGCTTCATCCTCAAACACAACGTCCGGCGCTTCACCAGCACCCTCGAAGGCCACGCCGGCAGCATCTTCTACTACCTCATCGTCGTGCCCGCCCTGCTGCTGCCGTGGACCGGCCCGCTGTTCGCCAGCCTGCGCCGCCTGCGGGCCGACTTCGCCCGCCGCACCGAGCCGCGCGCCGATGACGGCCTGCGCCCCTACCTGTGGCTCTGGGCAGGGTTCGTCGTCGTCTTCTTCTCCCTCTCCGGCACCAAGCTGCCGCATTACGCGCTCTATGGCGCCACGCCCCTGTTCCTGCTCGTTGCCGCGCATCGCAACGCCCTGCATCGACCCCTCGCCCACCTCGTCGCGCCGACCGCCCTGCTCGCCCTGGCCATCGCCCTACCGACCCTGGGCGCGCTGCTGGCCGTGCGCGGCACGCTAGGCAACGACTACTACCGCGCCCTGTTCGCCGAGGGTCCCCTGCGGGCGGGCGCGGACTATTACGCCATTTGCGGCGGCGCGCTGCTCGTCTGGCTGGCCGCCCTCGTCGCCTTCAGGCAAACGACCTGGAACCGCTTGCTTTTCGCCGCCTGCCTGCAAACGGCAGTGCTTGCGCTCGCCGTCGCGCCCTGGCTCGGCACGACGCAGCAAGGGCCGGTCAAGGAAGCCGCCCTGTTCGCGCGCAGCCGGCCGGAACCCGTCGTGCTCTGGAATTTGCGCATGCCGAGCGCGAGCGTCTACCGCGACGCCATCACCCCCTCGCGCGCGCCCGAAGCCGGCGAAATCGCCATCACCCGCCTCGACCGCCTGCCCGAACAGGGCTTCAAGATTCTCTTCCAGCGCGCCGGCGTCGCGGTCGTGCGTGCAGCGGCCAAGGGCGAGTATCAATAAATAGACCCCGTTAAGCGCAATGCGGGCTGCTTAACGGGGCGAAGAGGGGAACCATGCTGTTAATGTAAAAGCAAATACTGTACCAATATATATCTAACTAAATTTATTAAATAATTTATAAAAATTTTTTTCTGATGTAAAGTGTTTCGACATTTTCATCACTAGAAAGACGAATTATAGATATGTATATATCATCATGATGTTTGATTCAAAAGAAAACCTTTGAATCTACCCGCCTTTAAACCTGCCCCTGATTTCCAATGTTTAAAATGAAAATTGCCACCTGGAACGTCAACTCCCTGAAAGTCCGCCTGCATCAACTCTTGGGCTGGTTAGATGCAAACCGCCCCGATGTGCTTTGCCTACAGGAATTGAAGCTGGAGGACAAAGCATTTCCGGAAGCGGAAATCCGGGCAGCAGGTTACTACGCGGCCTTTTCCGGGCAAAAAACTTATAACGGGGTAGCCATTCTTGCTTCTTCGCCGCCAGAAGATGTCACATACGGCATCCCCGGCTTCACTGATGAGCAAAAGCGCCTCATTGCCGCGACCATCAAAGGCATGCGCATCGTGTGTAGCTATTTTCCCAACGGACAGACCCCAGGATCGGACAAATTCGCCTATAAACTGGCCTGGCTCGACGCACTGACACGCTGGCTCAAGGTAGGGGCGCTGCCCATGTATCCGAATTTGGTACTTGCGGGTGATTTCAACATCGCCCCCGAGGCGGTGGATGTGCACCCCGAATGGAAAGGGGAAATCCTCGTTTCCCCCTCCGAACGTGCCGCATTCCGGGTACTCGTCGCATGCGGGCTTACCGACTCCTTTCGCCTATTCGAGCAACCAGAATACAGCTATTCATGGTGGGACTACCGAATGGGGGCTTTCCGGCGCAATTTTGGCCTGCGCATCGACCATATCCTGGTTTCCCAGTCATTGCAGGATGCCTGCCGCGCCTGCGTGGTAGATAAAGCGCCGCGTAAACTGGAACGCCCTTCGGATCATGCACCGGTAATACTCGAACTAAGCTACCCCCCCGAACTATCAAAAATAAGGGAATTACACGTTTAGGGAATCCCTGAACAACCGCTCGCAAAAATAGTCTCTGTCATAAAAATAGCCGTGGGCAGTCAATTTCCGTCAGTCAAGTGGGGAATTTTCAGGGGTTTGACTCCATTTCAGAGTGTTTTGCCCCCATTCCCTGTTTCACGGGCACCCCCCGCCCATGAGGAGCGATAATCGCTTGCACGCCAGCCACAGGTTGACCAGGGCAAACAACGTCACGATCTGCCCGGTGTTTTTCACCAGCCCCCGATAGCAAGCCTTGGTATAGCCGGATTGCCGCTTCAGCACCCGGAACGGGTGTTCAACAATCGCCCTTACCGCCGACAGCATCCGGTTGAACGCTTTCTGTTCCTTCGTCAGTTCGCCCCCAGCCGGTTTCTTGCCCGGCGTCAGAACGGACAGCCCGCCTTCCTTCGCGAAGCCGTCTTTTGCAGAGTCTCCTTAAAAAGGATGGCTGTGAGCCACTTGATGACAAAATCTACATCGTCACAATGGAAGAGACGGCGGATGACACAGCTATTTCATTGACCTAGCGTGACGCCACACTGTTCCAAGCTTTGAAACGGCCATGTTAATTGTCGCCGACCCCACCCTTTCGGTCAGGCGTATCTGGCAGTAGTGCACGAGATTATCGGTCTCCAACTCGGCAGCGCCCTGCTCGCCCAATCCAGCATCGGGCCGCTTGAGCAGACACCACTCATTTGATAGCTCTAGGACGAGTACCCCCCGGAATCGCTACGCATCTGACTGTACTGAGAGACAAGCCACCCGATGGTCACGGTTCCGGCATCCCAGTGACCATGTCCGGCCTCGATGCACCCTTCGATTTCGCTCGCCCAAGTGGCTGGCTCCCCTTTCGTCCGAAAGGTCTTCGTGATAAAATAGATATTTTTATGATGGATTTGTATGGCTACTTTTCACTGATCTTCAGAGAAGTGACTATAGCGATTTTCTAAAGTATCAGTTTTGTATTGATCACTGTAGCAGTTTTTGTTGTTTCTTGTTAAAAATCGTGAAATTTAATTACTAAAACAGCATAAAACTCAATGTATTATCAATTGTTATTTGGGTTTCGGTTGATTTCAACTTTACCCCTCTCCCTGTAGTTCAATGGATAGAATAGGCGCCTCCTAAGCGCCAGATACAGGTTCGATTCCTGTCGGGGGGACCATCAAAAACACCTTTTCCTTTTAAAAATCATTAAGGTAGGTAAAACTTTACGGCTTTGCATGTGGTACTTCGTGGTACTCTGCAATGCGTTTGCACATTTCTCCTTTTATTGTAGTGGCTGTAAAGATAAAGTATTGCTTCTGCCGTAAGGATATAGACACGTATTACTGGCAGCGCCAAATTCCAGAACGTCACCGTTCGCGCTACCAGGGCAACGCCCCCCTGAAGCAAAACCTACACACCAATGACCAAGCTGTAGCTGCAAAAAAGGCTGCAAAGCTGAATGCAGAGATTGCAGCGGAGTGGCGGACGATGGAAACCGACCCCACCTTTACGCCCAGTCAGGTACCCGCTACTTGGAGGCAGGCTCCACCAGTGCCCCCCGTTGCCAGTATAATTTGTCTTTTTCCCTGCGATCATGCGGCTTTTTCGCGGTTTTCATGCTCCCGCTGGACAGCCTTGCGTACTTACCGTTGGCAACTTCGATGGTCTGCACCTTGGGCATCAGGCGCTGTTGAGTTTGCTCGCCAACAGGGCGGGCGAACGGGGGTTGCCTGCGTCGGTATTGACGTTTGAGCCGCATCCGCGTGAGTTTTTTTCTCCCTTTGAAGCACCTGCGCGCCTAACATCGCTACGTGAAAAGCTGCTGCTGCTCGGCGATAACGGCGTCGATCACGCACATGTGCAACAGTTCAACAACCGTTTTTCCAGCTTGAGCGCGGAAGAGTTCATCCAGTCCGTGCTGGTGCATGGCCTAAAAGTGCGCCACTTGCTCATCGGTGACGATTTCCGTTTCGGCAAGCGCCGCAATGGAGATTTCGTCCTATTGCAGGCGGCAGGGAGCACATATGGCTTCAAGGTGGAGGCTATGCCTACCTTGTCTATTGCGGGCGAGCGAGCGTCGAGTTCTGCCGTGCGCGAGGCGCTTACGGCGGGCGACTTCGACCACGCGGCGCGCTTGCTCGGACGGTCTTACAGCATTGCCGGACAGGTGGCGCATGGCAGTCAACTTGGAAGGCAGATTGGCTTTCCAACGCTCAATATCACACTCAGGCATCGACGTTCTGCCCTCTCGGGCGTGTTCACGGTGGAAGTTGAAGGGTTGTCCGATCTGCGAATCTGGGGCGTGGCCAATGTTGGTACGCGTCCCACTGTGGACAATAGCCCGCAGGCTCGGTTGGAAGTCCACCTGCTCGACTGGTCGGGCGAGTGCTACGGCGCACACCTGCGGGTACATTTTTTTCACAAACTGCGCGATGAATTCCGCTTCCCGTCAATCGATGCGCTCAAGGCGCAGATCGGGCTGGACGTGCAGGCGGCGCGCAGTTGGTTTTTCCAGCGCGGCTGGTTCTCCCCACATCCGGATACCCCACGCGGCTGAAACGTTCAGAATTGGATTGTCATGACCACTGATTACAGAAAAACCCTCAACTTACCCGATACGCCATTCCCGATGCGCGGCGATCTGCCTAAGCGTGAACCGGCCTGGATTGCTGAATGGCAGCGGAAAAACCTCTATCAGAAAATCCGCGAGGCAAGTAAAGGGCGTCCCTGCTTCCTCCTGCACGACGGCCCGCCTTATGCCAACGGCAGCTTGCATCTTGGGCATGCATTGAACAAAATTCTGAAGGACATCATCGTCCGCGCCAAAACGCTGGATGGGTTCGACGCGCCTTATGTGCCGGGTTGGGATTGCCACGGGCTGCCGATCGAGCACAAGGTAGAAACCACCCACGGCAAGCACCTGCCCCCTGCCAGGACACGGGAGTTGTGCCGCGAGTACGCGGCAGGACAGGTGGAACTCCAGAAGGTTGATTTCATCCGCCTCGGGGTGCTCGGTGACTGGGACAACCCCTACCTGACGATGGACTTCGCCAATGAGGCGGGTGAGATCCGTGCGCTCGCCGAAATGGTAAAACACGGTTATGTATTCAAGGGGTTGAAGCCGGTGAATTGGTGCTTCGACTGCGGCTCGGCGCTGGCCGAAGCAGAAGTGGAATACGCCGATAAAACCTCGCCCGCCATCGACGTGGCCTTTCCGGTAAGTGAGAACCATGCAGCCCGGCTCGCGGCGGCATTCGGCCTTCCCCGCCTGGAAAAACCCGCTGCCGCCGTCATCTGGACGACGACGCCCTGGACGATTCCCGCCAATCAGGCGCTCAACGTCCATCCCGACTTCGATTACGTGCTGGTGGACGTGGGCGAGCGGCTGCTCGTGCTGGCGCGTGAGTTGAGTGAATCGGCGCTCACGCGCTACGGACTTGATGGCACGGTCGTCGCCTCCGCCAAAGGCGCGGCGCTCGACCAGATCGCGTTCCGTCACCCGTTCTTTGACCGTCCTTCGCCGGTGTTCCTCGCCAATTACGTGGGGATCGACACCGGGACGGGCATCGTGCATTCGGCCCCGGCACATGGCGTAGATGACTTCAATTCGTGGCTCGCCTACGGGCGCGGCAGCGATGAAATCCTTTCCATCGTCCAGGGCGACGGTCATTTTGCCGCCGACCTGCCGTTCTTTGGCGGCATGGACATCTGGAAAGCCAA